>Ga0207664_10001874_pt1 | contig 13828 bp, 19 predicted proteins | sample LARL83metaG_FD_184349 | JGI IMG/M metagenome (GOLD analysis project Ga0207664, IMG submission 184349) | Corn, switchgrass and miscanthus rhizosphere microbial communities from Kellogg Biological Station, Michigan, USA - LAR L8-3 metaG... | ecosystem: Host-associated > Plants > Roots >...
CCAGCACCAGCTCGGACGTCACCGAGGCGCGCAGCGAGAGTTTGCGTTCGATCGCATGCGCGCTAAAGCCCTTGGTGTCCGTCGGCACGGCAAATCCGCGAATGCCTTCGTCGGTTTGCGCCCAGACGATCGCGACGTCGGCGATGCCGCCGTTCGTGATCCACATCTTTGTGCCGCTGATAATCCAATCGCTGCCGTCGCGACGCGCGAACGTGCGCATATCGCCCGGATTGCTGCCGAAGTCCGGCTCCGTCAAGCCGAAACAGCCCAACACTTCGCCGGCAGCCATGCGCGGCAGCCAATACTGCTTCTGCTCTTCACTCGCCCAGCGGTGAATCGCGAACATCGCGAGCGATCCTTGCACCGAGGCAAAGCTGCGCACGCCCGAATCTCCGGCCTCGAGTTCCATGCACGCGATGCCGTAGGCAACGGCACTGGCGCCGGGACACCCATGGCCGTGCAGATGCATGCCGAGCAGTCCGAGATCGCCGAGCTGTTTGCCGAGCTCGCGCGGCAACGTACCCTCTTCGAACCATTGCGCGATGTTCGGCGTGATGCGATCGCGCACGAAGGCCCGCACCGTATCGCGCACCATGCGCTCCTCGTCGTTCAGGAGGGCATCGACGTTGAGAAAATCTTGCGGATTGGGCAGCGTAACGGATTTATGAGTCGCGGCGGTCATGATTCCTAACGTTTGAGGACGCGGGCAATTTTATCGAAGAGCGCTTCCATCGATCGTTCGTTGGCGTCCTCGAGCCTCCGCCACAGCAAGCGGCCTTCGGTATCGCTCAGCGTGGCTTCGATGCGGTGTTGAATGGTCGTTTTCTTCGCATCCCCGCTCAAGTAGAATCCATGCGTGCCTTCGAAGCCTTCATTTTGAATCCGCCATACGATACGCTCTTCGGGAACCACCTCTTCGAGCACCGCATGAAATCCGTTGTGCCACTCCTCAGTTTTACCCGGCAGCAGCGGCCCCGGGGACCGCATGAACGGCTGCGCGGCGAACGGCCAGACGACGTCGTTAGACGTTCCCATGTCGACGAGCAGTTGAAAGATTCGCCGGCGCGTACCGGAGAAAGTGCGTTCGCGAACGTCGTGCAGCGGTATCGGCATGCGTTCCCCTTCGCCGGGCGACCAGGCGTATCCATGCCGCGGGTTGGGTAGAGAGCAAAGAATGGCCACATGGGGAGAGGCCGGGACACCCGTACCGCTTGAAGACGAGCGGTCGCTACGCGTTTGGGGGGATTCGGTGGACGAGTTCCGGATCGCCGGCGACGTCATGCCTGCGCTGATGTGGATCGCCGCATCCGACGGCACCATCGAGTACGTCAACCAGCCCTGGCTGGACTACACGGGAATCACGGTCGAGGCTATGCGCGAGAGCGGCATCAAGAACCTCGTACACCCCGACGAGCTCGGCTCGATGTGGGAGTGCTGGAACAGGGCTCTGGCTACCGGCGAACCATACGAGATGGAGTACCGGCTGCGCAATGCGCGCAGCGGCTCATATCGCTGGTTTATCGCCCGAGCGGCTGCGTATCGTAACGACGCCGGCGAGGTCGTACGCTGGGTCGGCACCGCAACCGACATCGATGCGCAGAAACGCGCGAACGACAATTTGCGATTCGTCCTGGACGCATCGAACATTCTGAGCAGCAACCTGGAGGTCGACGCGGTCTGCAGCGCCCTTGCCGATCTGGCCATACAACGAGTTGCGGATTGGTGCTTCATCGTTATCAAGGACGGCCGGGGCGGTTATCAAACGCGGGCTATCGCGCATCGCGATCGCGAACGCGTCAGGCTCATCGCCCAGTACCGCGAGCGCTATCCCATACGACACGGATCGCCCCTCGATCGCGCGATACGCCGCAACACGCCGGTTCTGGTCCCTTCGATAACAGAGCGCGAACTTGCCGAGGCAGCCGACGATGCGACGCACTTGGAGATCCTGGAGAGCCTGGGCATGCGTGCGGCGATGCTCGTGCCGATATCGACGACGGAGGGGGTCGTGTTCGGCGGCATCATGCTCGTGTCGTCTGAATCCGCGCGCACCTACAACACCGCCGATCTCGAAGTCGCGGAGATGGTTGCACACCGCGCGGCGGCGGCCATACAAACCGCCATGGCCTTCACACAAGAGCGCGAGCGCGCGCAGCGCCTGCATTTTATCGCCGAAGCGAGCGAACTGCTCGTGCAATCGACGGACCTGCAAAGCATGCTCGACGATCTCAGCCGGTACATCGTCACTGCTATGGCGGATCTCGCATACGTTATTCTCGCCGAGCAGCGCGAATCGCTGCGCACGGTTGCCTGTGCCCACGCCGATCCGGAAAAAGCCGAGATCGCGGAGCGCCTGCGCGGCCAGCGAACGCTGCGCCCCGAGGCTGAAGAGAATGCGATCCGGCTCCTCTCGCAGCACCGGACGCTGCTGCACAAAAGCATTTCGATCGATGCTGTGCTGGCGAGCATGTGGGAATACTTGGCGCCGGACGTGCGCGCGCTCGGCATCCAATCCGCGATCACGGTGCCGCTCTATGCGCGCGGCGAAACGTTCGGCGCATTGGTCGTCTATTGGTGCACGCCGGGCCGATCGTACACCGAAGAGGATGCCGCGCTCTTCACGGACGTCGGACGGCGGCTTTCGATGGCCATCGAGCATCAGCGCACGCTCGAACGCGAGCGCCGCATAGCCGAAGCGCTGCAGCAGGCACTCTTGCCGCAGCCCGGCATGCTTCCGCTGGCCGACGGGTTGCACTTTGCAGCGCACTACCGGCCGAGCACGCGTGAGTCCCACGTCGGCGGCGATTGGTACGATGCGGTGACGCTCGACGACGGATCGATTCTCGTGAGCGTCGGCGACGTAACGGGTCGCGGCCTCGATGCAGCGGGGCTGATGGGCAAACTGCGACAGGCGCTCGGAATGTCCGCACTCTACGAGCGGGATCCCGCCCGCATCCTGGATGCCGTCGATTTCCATTTACGCAGCCGCCGCTCCCAAGCGCTGGCGACGGCGTTCGTCGGAATCATCGATCCGGATCGTACGCGCATGCGCTATGCGAGTGCAGGGCATCCGCCTGCGCTGCTGCGCGCAAGCAACGAAGTCTTCGAACTGCGATCGAGCGGATTGCCGCTCGGCCTGCGCGATCACGATCGCGAGGAGTCGCAAGAGGTCCCGCTCGACGGAGCGCAATTGCTGGTGCTCTATACCGACGGGCTCATCGAGGCGACGCGCGACATCTTGTTCGGCGAGCAGCGGCTCGCGTTTCTTGTTTCCAGCGATGCGATATCGTGCGTGCGGGACCCGGCGGCGTTCCTGTGCGATGCATGCTTGCCGCCTGATGCGCAAGACGATACCGCCGTGCTGACCATCGCCTTCGGCGTTCATCCGTCGTGGGCGTTCGATGCCGAGAACGCCCAGGCGGCGCATGACACGCGCAGTGAGTTCATGAACCACTTGCGCGAGCGAGCTCCCGCAGATGCGGATTTCGCAGCAGCGGAGCTCGTATTCGGCGAGCTGATCGGCAACGTCGTGCGCCATGCGCCCGGCCCGATCGAGGTTCACGTCGAATGGAGCGGGCGCCAGCCTGTTTTGCACGTCATCGATCGCGGGCGGGGCTTCCTGCGCGATCCCGCTCTGCCGCCGGATCTCTTGAGCGAGGGGGGACGCGGGCTCTACATCGTCTCGCAGCTGACCCACGGTTTTCGCGTCGAGCGAATCGCGGGCTACGGCAATCACGTCGCCGCGGTTTTGCGCTTGTAAATTAGGACTTTCGCTACACACCTTCGCACCGGCCGTTCGCCTACGCTGAAGTTCTTCGCAAGGAGCTTCATATGCATATACGCGCGATTATCGGTCTTCTGTTGGTTGCCGCACTCTCGGCGTGCGGCGGCGGAAGCGGGGGATCGCAGATTCCGCTCGGCTCGAACAATTCTCAGAACAGCGGCGCGGGCTTGGCCGGAGATGCGCCGCCGGCCCCGACCACTGCGCGATCGTGGAAGGTCGACGCCGGCGCAAGCCGCCGGGACGGCGCACTTCAGGGGCTGGACTTCTATAGTTCGACGATTGTGATCGACGAAGGAGACAGCGTTACGTGGACATCTGCGTCGATTCACACCGTATCGTTCTTGGAGGGTACGAATCTTACGCCGTTCACGGCACCGCCAATCGCAGCCGGCGGCACGACCGAAGACGGCACGGCGTTCACCAGTTCGGGCGTACTGGCGCCGGGGCAAACCTACACGCTGACGTTTCCGAAAGCGGGCACGTACGTGTATTACTGCCTTCTGCATCCACCGGAAATGACGGGCACGATCGTCGTGCAGCACGCCGGCACGCCGTATCCGCATTCGCAAGGGTACTACACCGGCCAGGGCAACGCCGCGGCAAACCAAGACTTGAGCGCAGCGCAAGGCTCTATTGCGCTTTTCCCGTTCCCCGACGGCGGAACGACGCTGGCAGCCGGCATCTCTCCAGGGCTCTCGAGCTTGCCGCCGAGCACTGCGAGCGTGTGGCGTTTCCTCGATTCAGATACGCTCACGAATGAGACGACGATTACCATACCGGTAAACACGACCCTCACGTGGGTGAACGAATCCAACAATGAGCCGCATACCGTTACGCTGCCGGTCGCGGGACAGCCGCTGCCGCCGTTACCCGGCGATCCGTTCACGCCGCCGATGGGCATCGTCCAGAACGGAGTGAACATCTACGACGGCACGCAGGTCACGAACTCTGGGCCGTTTGGAACGGCCGTGGGATTCGGATCGAACTCGTACAGTCTGAAATTCACGAAGGCAGGCACGTACACGTACTTCTGCCTCTTCCACGACGCCTTCGGCATGGAGGGTACGGTAATCGTTCAGTGATTACCGCAGCGCGACGATTCCCACGGCGCCGGAAAGCAGGATCAGCACCGGCGCACTGATCTTCGTGCGCAGCATGAGCACGGCGACTACGCCCGCGATGGCGTATGCCGCCGTGCCGTGCGCAACGCCTTTACCGATCGCGAAGACGCTCGACCACACCAGACCGACGATAACCGGAGCGAGCCCTTTGGAGATGACCTCTTTCCAATCGGCGTTCTTCCAGCGCAGCCACAGCGTATCGGCGAACATCATCAGCGCGCTGGACGGAACGAACATCGCGGCCAGTGCTACCGCAGCTCCGGCGATGCCGGCTGCGGCAAAGCCGACGAGCGCGGAGAAAATCGTCGTCGGGCCGGGGACCAGTTTTCCAATCGTGTAGAATTCGGCGAATTGTGAGGACGTCACCCAATGGTAATGCTCGACGGTGTCCATGTGCATCTGCGGAATAATGCCTTTGCCGCCGCCGAAGCCGAGGATCGAAAGCACCGCGAAGACCTGGACCAGCTGCCAGTACACGCTCATGGAATCGAACGCGTCTTTCTCGCGCGATAACGCCATATGCCGATCGCGCCGAACACCACGAGCACAACGAGCAGGCTCGCATGAAACCGCGTGACCGCGAGGGTCGTTCCCGCAAGCAGGATGAAATTGAGCCAGTCGTCTTTCAAATCGACGCTCAGCTCGATAGCGTTACCGAGGGTCAATCCGACCGCACCGGCCGCGCAGCCGATAAGGGCTGCATGCACGAACGCATTGCTTACGAAGCGAAAATAGAGCGCCCCGGCAATCAGCACGATGATAAAAGCCGGAACGGACACGCCGGCGAACGCTGCGATCGCTCCGGGAATCCCGCGCACGCGCTGTCCGCAGAACACGGCTAGATTCAAAATGTTCGGGCCGGGCATGACCTGCGCGAACTCCAGACCTTCCATGAACTGCGCTTCCGTCATCCACGCATGCGTCGAGACCACCTGACGGCGCACGCTGGCTTTTTGCCCGCCGCCGAACGAGGTTGCGGAGATCGCGCCGAAGAGCATGGCGATTTGCCAGAGCGTTGGAAGCGGTTCTGCGCGCGTGCCGGCGACCGCCGCGGAATCAGCCAACGTGCGAGATCGGTCCGTCCGTCACCGGGCTGTTGTGCTTGCCCGAAAGAATGTGAATGTGCACGTGCTCGGTGTGCTGATAGGGCGGCAGCACGCCCATGCGCACGATGAAGCCGTTTTCCGGCAGACCGAGCGATGCGGCGACTTTCTGAATTCCGCCGATAAGTTTGTTCCAAATGTACGCGTCGCCCAGGCCGATGTCGAGCAGCGTGGGAACCCATCTCTTCGGAATGATCACGACGTGCACTTCCCACCACTCTTCGCGCGTAGGATCGACGTTGTGCTTGAACGCGAACACGTCTTCGTCTTGGTAGACGACTTCGTCGGCCTTCGCGCGCGTGCCGTCCAGGCGGCCGCGAAAGGTATGATCCGGATCCGGCTTCTCATACTCGTGTTGAGCAGGGCTGGAAAGCAGCTGCGAGAGCGGGGTGAACATTGGATGGTTCTCCCCGGCGCGCGGCTAAAATCCTGCGATGACCAAAGAGCTGCGCCTGAGCGATTTACTGGCACGCGGCACCGTCGCGTGGCCGAAGAAACCCAAGGATTGGGAGAAGGTCGTACGCGACGCGGAGATCGTCTACGAAGACGAGCACGTGGTGGCGTTCCACGATCCCGAGGACGCGCCTCACGAATCGCCGCGCACGCCGGGCGAAACGCGAATAACGGTCCTATCGAAGCGCTTTATCCCTTCGCTCATGGATCTCACCGTAGCGGACGAGCAGCTCAACGTGCGCGTGCTGCACGCGATCCAGCAGGTAGCGTACCGGCTCGATCTTCAGGACAAAGGCTTCGAAGTGCGAGCGCACGTGCTGCCGCCCTACCAGCACCGTCCGGGCCTGGCCTTCAAGATCCGCGCCGGTAAACCGCCGAAGGCCCCGGCCGAGCCCGCTTAGGTCCTGGGACCCGAATCCCGTTCGGCGATCTTTCCGAGCGTCTGAATGACGATCGTCGCGAGGATCGTGATGATGATGGCATAGCCGAGTTCCGCCCATATCCCGGAGCCGGGCTTGAGATAGAGCGCGATAAGGTCGGTGATAAACTTGTTCCACGCCAGGGCTGCGATAAGGCCGAAAGCCGCGGTGGCAAGGGCAATCATCGTGCCAAGGTAGCTCGGTTTGACTTCCATGGGAACCCTCCAATCGTAGTCTAGATGTAACCTGCGAAGATGAACGCTTTGGGAATCCGAAGGAACGGTCATGGAACGCCCGCATGATATCGGCGCCCTCGAGGGATACGGACCTATTGACACCGCGCAGGAGCGCGAACCCTTCCACCACGAGTGGGAGGCGCGCGTTTTCGCACTCAACCGCGTGCTGCTCGGGCGCGGCCTGTACACCCTCGACGAGTTCCGCGACGCCATCGAGCGCATGCCGGCGCAGGCCTATCACGAAACCTCTTACTATGGGCGCTGGCTGCACGCGATCGAAGCGCTGCTGCGCAAAAAGGGCGTAATCGATGTTTGAACCGGGCACGCGCGTACGGACGCGGGAGCAGCGCCCCGGCGGACATACGCGTTTGCCGCGCTACTTAGCGCATCGGCGAGGGCGCATCGTGCGAGCGCTCGGCGCGTTCCGCTTTGCCGACGATGCAGCGCAGCACGGGGCCGGTGCTTGCAAGCAGATGCTCTACACGGTGCAATTCGAGGCGAACGGACACAGCATCTGTGCGGATTTGTTCGAGTCCTATTTGGAGAGCGACGAATGAGCCACGTTCACGACCACGAGCAAAGCGCGCGCACCTCGCAGCGGGTCAAAGCACTGGTTGCGCAGCTCGAAAGCAAAGGAGTCACGAGCGAACGCCAATTGGACGATCTCGTGCAGTCGTTTCTCGCGAAAGCGCGCCCCGAGAATGGGTACCGCGTCGTCGCGCGGGCGTGGACCGATCCGGGATTCAAATCACGCTTGCTCGACGACGCGAACGCTGCAGTCGAAGAGCTCGGCGTCGATCTCTCGCATTGGGCGCCCGTGCGTTTGCGCGTCGCCGAAAACACGGACGAGGTTCACAACCTCATCGTCTGCACGCTGTGTTCGTGCTATCCCATCGCGCTGCTCGGGCCCTCGCCGTCTTGGTACAAAAGCGAAGCGTATCGCGCGCGCGCGGTCAGCGAACCTCGCGAAGTGCTGCGCGAATTCGGCCTGGAGCTGCCGCAGCACAAACGCATCGTCGTATGGGACAGCACGGCGGAAGCGCGCTACATGGTTCTGCCCCAGCGCCCCGCGGGCACCGAGCACTTAAGCGAGCCCGAGTTGGCCGCACTGGTTACGCGAAACGGGCTTATCGGGACCGCCTTGATATAGGCGAAACAATCGCATACGCGACCGGTACATGTCATCGTCAAAGGCAACGAGGTACGACGATGCACGGCCTGACGATATTCCCAACGCTTTCCGCCGCAATCAACGCGGGATACCACCTCTACGATCGCACGCCGCACGGTTATCTGATGCGCACACGCACGCAAGCCGGCTGGGCTTTAGCACTCGTCGAACCGAAACAGTAGGGAGCATCATGGCAGCGATCATCATCGAGAATCCAAACACGCAGCGCACCGCACCGGCGATTCCGACGCGCGTTGCACTTCCGCGGCAGACGGAGAGCGATCTTTTCGGCGGCTGGGGCGTGCGTTTTTCCTAAAGGCGGTTGAAGTACACGATCGCCAGCACGCCGATTGCCGCGCAGCTTTGAAGCGCGAGCACCCCGAACGCCGGCTTCGTATTCCGCGGCAGCCACGTCGCGGCAAAGAACAGCATAATCAGCAACTGCAGCGGCATCACTATCTGAAACAGATGCGCGCCCGTGCCTTCGTCCGGCGCACGCGCGAGGCGGCCTTGGGCGAACGCGGTGAGCAGCGCCGCCAGAAACGCTCCGGAGATCGCCAGCGGAACGAACGCGCTCGGCCTCTTCAGTAGTTGGAGCATTATGCTAACTTTGTAGCACAAAGCCTTCTGCTCGGCAAGCCCCTCGACTTCGCTCGGGGCCGCTCACTGGCGTTCGCGGTCGTTCGATACCTCACGATGACAATTCGCTCACTCGCGATCGCGTCGTTCGATACCTCGCGATGATAATAGCAAAGGCGCGCACTTGCGTGCGCGCCTTTGGTTGCTTCCTCGCTACCGTCTTAGGCTTTGAGTTCGATGTCCACGCCGGCGGGAAGATCGAGGTGCATGAGGGCATCCATCGTCTTCGGGCTGGCTTGCAGAATGTCGATGAGCCGCTTGTGCGTGCGCATCTCGAAATGCTCGCGCGACTTCTTGTCGACGTGCGGCGAGCGATTCACGCAGAACCGGTTGATCTCGGTCGGCAGCGGCACGGGGCCGCTAACGAACGCGCCGGTGCGCTTCGCGGTTTCGACGATACGCTCCGCCGACTGGTCGAGCACTTTGTGATCGTACGCCTTGAGGCGGATGCGAATCTTCTGCTTGGCCATGATACTCCTTAGTCTTGAACCGCGGTCACGACGCCGGCGCCGACGGTGCGGCCGCCTTCGCGAATTGCGAAACGCAGTCCGGCTTCACACGCGACCGGCGTGATCAGCTCGACCTTCATCTTGATGTTGTCGCCCGGCATGACCATCTCGACGCCTTCCGGCAGCTGGATGGTGCCCGTCACGTCCGTCGTGCGGAAGTAGAACTGGGGGCGGTAGTTCGCGAAGAACGGCGTGTGGCGTCCGCCCTCTTCTTTCGAGAGGACGTACACTTCGGCTTCGAACTTCTTGTGCGGCTTGATGGAGCCCGGCTTCGCGAGCACCTGGCCGCGCTCGATGTCGTTGCGATCGATGCCGCGGAGCAGCACGCCGATGTTGTCGCCGGCGATGCCGATGTCGAGCAGTTTGCGGAACATTTCGATGCCCGTAACGACCGACTTACGCGTCTCTTCCTGCAGACCGACGATCTCGATTTCTTCGCCGACCTTGACCTGGCCGCGCTCGACGCGGCCCGTGCCGACCGTACCGCGACCGGTGATCGTGAAGACGTCTTCAACCGGCATCAGGAACGGCTTGTCGGTCTCGCGGACCGGGTCGGGAATGTACTCGTCGACCGTGTCCATCAGCTTGAAGATCGGATCGGCATCCGCGTCGCCGCGCTTGCCGGAGCTGTTGAGCGCCTTAAGCGCCGAACCGCGGATGATCGGGGTCGTGTCGCCCGGGAACTCGTACTGATTGAGCAGTTCGCGGACTTCCATCTCGACGAGCTCGAGCAGCTCTTCGTCGTCGACCATGTCGCATTTGTTGAGGAACACGACGATGTACGGAACGCCGACCTGCTTCATGAGCAGGATGTGCTCGCGCGTCTGCGGCATCGGGCCGTCGGTCGCGGAGACGACCAGGATGGCACCGTCCATCTGCGCCGCGCCGGTGATCATGTTCTTGATGTAGTCGGCGTGACCGGGGCAGTCAACGTGCGCGTAGTGGCGCTTCTGCGTCTCGTACTCTTGGTGCGAGATCGCGATCGTAATGCCGCGCTCTTTTTCTTCAGGAGCGTTGTCGATGTCGTCGACGTTGCGCTTCTGGATGTTCGCGTTCTCGGTGGCGAGGCAGTTGATGATTGCCGCGGTAAGCGTGGTCTTACCGTGGTCGACGTGCCCCGTCGTTCCGATGTTTACGTGCGGTTTGCTACGTTCGAATTTAGCCTTCGCCATGATTCGCTTTCGCTTTTTCCTTCGTTAAGCAGTGTGTTTATGAGTAACTAGGCGGCTGAAGTTTTCTTGCCCGCGGCCTTCGCCACGACTTCTTCTTCGACCGACTTCGGAGCTTTCTCGTAGTGAGAGAACTCCATGGTATACGTTGCGCGGCCCTGCGTCGCCGACCGCATGTCGGTCGCGTAGCCGAACATCTCCGAGAGCGGAACGTGCGCCAAGATGACCTGCGCGCCGCCCGGAACTTCTTCCGTCGATTGGATCATGCCGCGGCGGCGGTTGAGGTCGCCGGTGATCGCGCCGATGTAGTCCTTCGGCGTCGTCACTTCGACTTTCATGATCGGCTCGAGCAGGATGGGACCCGCTGCGCGGTTGGCTTCCTTGAAGCCCATCGACGCGGCGATCTTGAACGCCATTTCCGAGGAGTCGACGTCGTGATACGAACCGTCGAACGCTTCGACGTGGAAGTCCATGATCGGGAAGCCCGCCAGCACGCCGCTTTGCGAGGCTTCACGGATGCCTTCCTGAACGGCCTTCTGATATTCCTTCGGAACGGCGCCGCCGACGATCTTCCAATCGAACGTGTAGCCCGAGTTCGGCTCGCCCGGCCCGACGCGCAGCCAAATATCGCCGTACTGGCCTTTACCGCCGGACTGCCGGACGAATTTACCCTGCTTCTCAACGTTCTTGGTGATCGCTTCTTTGTACGCGACCTGCGGTTTGCCGACGTTCGCTTCGACTTTGAACTCGCGGCGCAGACGGTCGAGAATGATCTCCAAGTGGAGCTCGCCCATGCCGCCGATGATCGTTTGCTGCGTCTCTTCGTCGGTGTGCATGCGGAACGTCGGATCCTCTTGCGCCAAGCGCTGCAGACCCTTGCTGAGCTGATCCTGGTCGCTCTTGGTCTTCGGCTCGATCGCTTGGTGGATGACCGGTTCCGGGAACGTGATCGACTCGAGCACGATCGGAGTCTTCTCGTCGCACAGCGTATCGCCGGTGCGGGTGTCGGTCATGCCGACTGCCGCGGCAATATCGCCCGCACCGATGGCGTCGATATCTTCGCGATGGTTTGCATGCATCCGCAGGATGCGGCCGATGCGCTCTTTCTTGCCCGAACGCGAGTTGTAGACGTACGAGCCTTTTTCGAGCGTGCCGGAATAGACGCGGAAATACGTCAGGTTGCCGTACGGATCCGTGGCAATCTTGAACGCGAGCGCTGCGAACGGTTCGTTGTCGTCCGGCTTGCGCGTGATCTCCGCATCCGTCTTCGGATCGATTCCGATGATCGGCTTGGCGTCGAGCGGCGAAGGCATGTACTCGACGACGGCGTCGAGCAGCGGCTGCACGCCTTTGTTCTTGAACGCCGAACCGCAGAGCATCGGCAGCACGGTGCCGGTGATGGTCGCCTTGCGCAGCGCTTCCTTCATACGATCGATCGGGAGCTCTTTGCCCTCGAAGAACATTTCGAGGAGCTCTTCGTCCTGCTCGGCGATGTTCTCGACGAGATTCTGACGCCACTGGTCCGCGAGCGTCTTCAGTTCGCCGTCGGCTTCGGTGACCGGCTCTTGCGCCATCGTCGAACCGAGGTCGTCGGTATAGACGATCTTCTTCATCGAGAACAGATCGACGACGCCTTGGAAGTTGTCTTCCGCGCCAATAGGCACTTGGATCGGCGTCGCGTTCGCGCCGAGGCGCTCTTTGATCTTGGCGACGGCATTGAAGAAGTCGGCGCCCATGCGGTCCATCTTGTTGACGAAGATGATGCGGGGCACTTTGTACTTGTTGGCCTGGCGCCACACGGTTTCGGACTGCGGCTGCACTGCGGCAACCGAGTCGAAGAGCGCGACGAGGCCGTCGAGCACGCGGAGCGAGCGTTCGACCTCTACCGTGAAGTCCACGTGGCCAGGCGTATCGATAATATTGATACGCGTGTCGCGCCAGGTGCACGCAGTCGCGGCGGAGGTAATCGTGATGCCGCGCTCTTGCTCTTGGACCATCCAGTCCATGGTCGCGGCGCCGTCGTGAACTTCACCGATTTTATGCGTGCGGCCCGTGTAGAACAGGATGCGCTCGGTGCAGGTCGTCTTGCCGGCGTCGATGTGCGCGGCGATACCGATATTGCGGGTCCGCTCCAGCGGATATTCTCTTGCTGCCATGATCTTAAAAAATCTAAAAATTACCAGCGGTAGTGCGCGAAAGCCTTATTGGCTTCGGCCATCTTGTGTGTGTCCTCGCGCTTCTTGATCGAAGCGCCTTGGTTGTTCGCCGCGTCCATCAGTTCGGCCGCGAGCTTCTCTTCCATCGAGCGTCCGGCCCGCGCACGTGCGAAGCCGATGAGCCAGCGCATCGCCATCGCTTGGCGGCGATCCGGGCGGACTTCCATCGGCACCTGGTACGTGGCACCGCCGACGCGGCGTGGACGCACTTCGACTAGCGGCATCGCATTCGAGAGCGCCTGCGAGAACACGTCCATCGCTTCGCGACCGGTTTTCTCCGAAACGATCTCAAGCGCGCCGTACGTGATCTGCTCGGCCAGCGACTTCTTGCCGCGGAGCATCACCTTATTGATGAAGCGTGCGAGTACTTTCGAGTTGAAACGCGGATCGGGCAGAATCTGCCGCTTCGGTGCCGGACCTTTACGAGGCATGTGTTCCTTTTACTCTCTTACTTCTTAGCGGTACGCTTGGCGCCGTACTTCGAGCGGCCTTGCTTGCGGTTCGCGGTGCCGGAGGTATCCAGCGTGCCGCGGATGATGTGGTAGCGGACGCCCGGCAGATCTTTCACGCGGCCGCCGCGCACGAGCACGACGGAGTGCTCCTGCAGATTGTGGCCGATGCCGGGGATATAGGCGGTGATCTCCTCGCCGTTGGTCAGACGGACACGCGCCACTTTGCGAAGCGCCGAGTTCGGCTTCTTCGGGGTGACGGTCTTGACTTGCGTGCAGACGCCGCGGCGCTGCGGATTGCCGGCCACTTCGAAAGAGCGCAAGGGCAAATCGGGGTGACCCGGCTTCGGACCGGTCTGGATGACGCGGAACGCCGGGGTCTTGACCTTCTTCTCGGCTTTCTGGCGGCCCTTACGAACCAATTGGCTAATGGTCGGCAACTACAGACTCCTACTCACACACACCAAAAGTCGGCCACACCTTCGGGGTGAGACCGAACAACTTTGGGAGTATAGCAAGGACTCCGGGCCCAGTCAACGACACCACCCGGGAACCGCCT
>Ga0207664_10001875_pt1 | contig 13823 bp, 12 predicted proteins | sample LARL83metaG_FD_184349 | JGI IMG/M metagenome (GOLD analysis project Ga0207664, IMG submission 184349) | Corn, switchgrass and miscanthus rhizosphere microbial communities from Kellogg Biological Station, Michigan, USA - LAR L8-3 metaG... | ecosystem: Host-associated > Plants > Roots >...
TGTCGCCCTTGTCGAGCAGCTCGGCAAGCTCCTTCACCGTGTCCCGCGTCGGTTCACCGGCCGGCACCATGATCCACACGATCCGGGGCGCCTCGATCCGCTTGACCATGTCGGCCAGGGACGTCGAGTCGCTCACGTCCTGATTGCGGTCGTACCCGACCACATCGTGTCCCGCGCGGCGCAGACGCTCGCACATGTTGAAACCCATCTTGCCGAGACCGACGAGTCCGAGCTGCACGGTCGCAGTCCTCCCCTGTTGTCTTTCCGCGGGTGGTGGTCAGCCGGGTAGCCGGACCGGCATCAGCAGGTACAGGTAACCGGCGAGTACCTCGCCATCCTCCCCCACCGGCTTGACGAGCGCGGGGCGGTTGGGTGTCGTGAACGAGAGGTGCGCGCGATCGGTGTGCAGCGCACCGAGGCCGTCGAGCAGGTAGCCCGGGTTGAACGCGATGGTCACCGGGTCGCCGGTGAAGTCGACGCCGAGTTCCTCCTCGGCGCTGCCCTCGTCGTCGCCGCCCGCGGACAGGCGCAGTATGCCCTCGCTGAATTCCAGCCGGACCTGCGTGCCGCGCTCGGCCACCAGAGAAACTCGCTTGATCGCGTCGACGAGTGAACTCACGCCGATCACCGCGGCGGCCGTGTGCTCGCTCGGCAGCAACTGGCGGTATTTCGGGAACTCCGCGTCGAGCAGTCGCGTCGTGGCGCGGCGGCCGGAACCGGCGAGACCGAGCAGCCCGTCACCCGATGCGAGCGAGATCTCCACCGAGTTGCCGGCCGTGCCGAGCGTCTTCGCCGCCTCGGCGAGCGTGCGCGCGGGGACCAGCACCGCGGTGTCCGGCGGGACTGCTTGGGCGTCGCCGCCGCCCGAGTTCCACTCGAACTCGCGCATCGCCAACCGGAACCGGTCGGTCGCCACGAGGGTCAGGTTCGTCGCGCCGATCTCCAACCGGACACCGGTCAGCATCGGCAGCGTGTCGTCGCGGCCGGCCGCGATCGCCACCTGCGCCACGGCCTGGCCGAACACCTCGCCGGCCACCTCGCCCGCGCGTTGCGGCATCGCCGGAAGCTGCGGGTAGTCCTCGACGGGCATCGTCGGCAGGCTGAACTTGGCGCTGCCACACGTGATCGTGACACGGGAGCCGTCGACGGAGATCTCCACCGGTTGCGCCGGCAGCGACTTCGTGATGTCGGCGAGCAGCCGGCCGGACACCAGGGCCCGGCCCTCGGCCGCGATCGTGGCCGGCACGTCGACCTTGGCGGACACCTCGTAGTCGAAGCCGGCGACGGTCAGCGCCTCAGATGCCCCAGGCGTGTCGGCTGTGTTTCCAGTGTCGATCAACACACCACCCAACACCGGGATGGACGGCCGGGACGGCAGGCTGCGCGCGACCCAGGCGACGGCGTCGGCAAGTCCGTCCCGCTCGACGCGAATCTTCATCGAACGATCCCTCCGGTTTGGCATGTCAGGTCGACACCGACTTCACGACGAGCGTGAGTCCCCGTCCCGCTCGTGGGTGGAGTCTCACCGTAGAGCCTCTACGGGGTTCGCGGTACTCGGGGGCGAGCCGGCCGCGATCCCACTCCGATGGCGGTATGCGCGAGCTGTCCCCACCATCCACACGCCCTGTTGTTCTTCTGTTCTTCTTCAATACAAAGAGCAAAGACAGCCGTAACAGTAAGCGGTGTGGACAGTGGGGATAAGTGCCGTTCGCCCAGGTCCAGCGCGTGGTCACGGTGTGGACGAACACGTGGGGAAACCGGTGGACAGTTCGGGGGGTCGGTGGACAGCTTCGGGCGGCCGCGCAACGCTCCACACATCCGCCCAGTTGTCCACATGTCGATCCCCAGATGTGGGTGGTGTGGTCCCCAGGCTCGAGCCGGCCCGCTCTGATCATCCACATCCCTTATGTGTGGCCGAATCTTCACCTTGGTGGGTGGCGCCGGCAACGACGAAGGCCGGCATCCGTGCTCGGATGCCGGCCTTCGGAACGCTGTGTCAGCCGCGAGCGCGCTGCTTGATCCGGGACGTGAGCTCCTGGACCTGGTCGTAGATGCGGCGGCGCTCGGCCATCTCCTTGCGGATCTTCTTGTCCGCGTGCATGACCGTCGTGTGGTCGCGGCCGCCGAACGTCTGCCCGATCTTGGGCAGCGACAGGTCGGTGAGTTCGCGACACAGATACATGGAGATCTGCCGCGCCTGTGCGAGCGCCTTCGTCTTGCCCGGCCCGCACAGGTCGTCGATCGACACCGCGAAGAACTCGGCCGTGACGGCCATGATCGTGGAGGCGCTGATCTCGGGTGCCTGCGAGTCCGGAATGAGGTCCCGCAGCACGATCTCGGCGAGCTGCACGTCCACCGGCTGCCGGTTGAGCGACGCGAACGCCGTCACGCGGATCAGCGCGCCCTCCAACTCGCGGATGTTGCGCTCGATCCGGTCGGCGATGAACTCCAGCACCTCGGCCGGCGCGGCCAGCTTGTCCTGTGCTGCCTTCTTGCGCAGGATCGCGATCCGCGTCTCGAGCTCGGGCGGCTGGATGTCGGTGATCAGGCCCCACTCGAACCGCGTGCGCAGTCGGTCCTCCAGCGTGCCCAGCCCCTTGGGCGGGCGGTCGGAGGAGACCACGATCTGCTTGTTCGCGTTGTGCAACGTATTGAAGGTGTGGAAGAACTCCTCCTGGGTGCCTTCCTTGCCCTCCAGGAACTGGATGTCGTCCACCAGCAGCACGTCGACGTCGCGGTAGCGGCGCTGGAACGCCACCTTGCGGTCGTCGCGCAGCGAGTTGATGAAGTCGTTGGTGAACTCCTCGGTCGACACGTACCGCACGCGCATGCCGGGGAACAGCCGCTGCGCATAATGTCCGACAGCGTGTAGGAGGTGGGTCTTGCCCAGACCCGACTCGCCCCAGATGAACAACGGATTGTACGCGTGCGCCGGCGCCTCGGCCGACGCGACAGCGGCCGCGTGCGCGAAGCGGTTCGACGAGCCGATCACGAAGGTGTCGAACGTATAGCGTTCGTTTAGCCGCGTTTGGTTGCCCTGCGGTTTCGCGGGTGCCGTGAAAGGTTCGGTGACCGGATCGTGCGCCGGCTTGCCGGCGAACGTGGGCCAGATCTCGTGCACGGTCGCGAGGGCCTCGCCCTCCTCGTCGACCTCATCGGTCGACGGCGCGTCGCCCTGCTCCTCTTTTTGGGACAGGGGGGTGGGCAGCCCGTCGGGCGTCCCCAGATTGGGCACGACGTCCAGGTCGGTCGGCACGACATCGGTCGTGGGCACCGGCGGCAGGACGGTGGGCTTCGCCGCGTCCACCTTCACGGCGAGCGAGACGGAACGGCCCAGCCGGCGGGACAACGCGTCGGTGATCGGCGCACGCAACGCGCGCTCGATCGCCTCCTTCGCGAAGTCGCTCGGCGCGGCGAGCAACGCGGTCCCGTCGAGCAGGCCGATCGGCCGGGTCACCCGCATCCAGGCACGCTGTTGTGGTGACAGCGTGCCGTCCGAGAGTTCCTGGACGACCTGCTCCCACACGAGGCCGAGATTGGTCTGGTCGGACAACTGCGGGTTCCCCTCCCCTCTCACATCGCTACCGGGTGGAACCCACATCGTGCCGGATGAAGGGAGCACCGTGCGTCGAGGTGTCCACAGGGTTGTCCACAACTGTGCACGAATGTACGGCAGTCACCATCGAACCCCCCGCTGGTTCAACGTTCGCAGCGCTCGGGCCGGCAGCCTGCCCAGCCAGGTCCCCCCTCGCCCACAACAGAAGGGGCACGCTAACAAGCGTGGCGGCTTGCCACAAGAGTTGGTCGGGGCAAGTATCGCCAGGCGGAAGCCGGATCGCCGAACGGGATGGCCGGGTACCCCCGATTTGGTGAGGCCGGTCGGTGGTGCGTACCCTCGAACTGTCTCCCGTTTGCGGCGGGTGCCTTTGGCGTGCACTTCGCCGGCATCACGTTCGGATGTCAGGAGACGTACCGAGCCTCGAATGTAGTGAGAAGCCTGGAGACCGACCGTGAGCAAGGGCAAGCGCACCTTCCAGCCCAACAACCGCCGCCGTGCCAGGACCCATGGGTTCCGGCTGCGGATGCGCACCCGCGCTGGTCGGGCGATCATGTCCGCCCGTCGGCGCAAGGGTCGCTCCGAGCTGTCGGCCTGATCACCGCACGCCGTGCTCCCCGCGGCGGCCCGACTCACCCGTAGCCAGGAGTTCGGGACGGTGGTCCGCCGGGGACGTCGAGTCGGGCGGCCCCGGCTGGTCGTCCATGCCCTGATGGGCCAGGAGCCGGTGCCGGGACGGGGAATATCCACGCCCATCCGGGTGGCGGGAACCGCCCGGGTGGGTTTCGTCGTGAGTAAGGCCGTGGGCAACTCGGTGGTCCGCCACCGCGTGACCAGGCGGCTCCGTGCCCTGGTCCGCGACCGTCTCGGAACTTTGCCCGCCGACTGCGCGTTGGTCATCCGGGCACTGCCGGCGTCGGCCGAGGCCTCCAGCCGGCAACTCGGCGCGGATCTGGACGGTGCGTTCCGTCGACTCAATTTGACGTTAAGTGGCGATGCGGCATGACCAACGCGGACTTCGAGAGCGGCCCCCGGCCCAGCGTCGCCGCGTGGCCGCTGGTGTTCCTGATCCGGGTGTATCAGCGGGCGATCTCGCCGTTCCTGCCGCCGAGCTGCCGTTTCTACCCGTCGTGCAGCGCGTACGCGGTCGAGGCGCTGACCGTGCACGGCGCGCTGCGCGGGAGCTGGCTCGCGGCGCGACGTCTTCTGAAGTGCGGTCCGTGGCACCCCGGCGGGCTGGACCCCGTTCCGCCGCGCCGGGCGGATCGACAATCAGACACCGGGCACCACACGGTCCTACATCGGGATCGAGTCCAACCGACCCTTGCCGAGGAGTAGCTCCGTGGGCAATCTCATCTACTTCCCCGTCTCGTTCATCTTGTGGTGTTGGCACAAGGTGTTCGGGTTCATTCTGGGGCCGTCCAACTTCGTCGGCTGGGCGCTCTCGATCATCCTGCTCGTCTTCACGCTGCGGCTCGTCCTGCTCAAGCCGGCGATCCACCAGATCCGGTCGATGCGCAAGATGCAGCAGTTCGCGCCGGAGATGAAGAAGATCCAGAAGAAGTACGCCAACGACCGGCAGCGCCAGGCGCAGGAGATGCAGAAGCTCCAGCGCGAGCACGGGGTGAACCCGCTGGGCGGCTGCCTGCCGATGGTGTTGCAGATCCCGGTGTTCCTCGGTCTGAACCACGTGCTGCGATCGTTCCGGCAGGGCACCAACGAGGTGTACTTCTTCCACGGCGCGGACGTGCAGTCGTACCTGGACGCGAAGCTGTTCGGCGCGCACCTCGGTGACGCGGTGTTCGGCATCGGCTCGCTCGGTGGGACGCCCGGCTGGCACTGGTCGGTCGCGCCGATCGCCATCCCGCTGATGATCGCGGCGTCCGTGGCGACCCACTTCACCGCGCGGCTGTCGGTGCAGCGTCAGTTGACGATGGGCACGCCGGGTACTCCCCAGACGGCGTGGATGAACAAGCTGACCCTCTACATCTTCCCGCTGGGCGTGCTGGTCTTCGGTGGCGGCTTCCCGGTCGGTCTGCTGCTGTACTGGCTGAGCAACAACGGGTGGACGCTCGGCCAGCAGCACTTCGTGTTCAGCAAGATGGACAAGGAAGACCAGGAGAAGAAGGAGCAGGCGGTCGAGACGCGCAACGCGCTCGCGCCGAAGGTCGGCCAGAAGCCGGCCGCGGCGAAGAAGCGTCCCGCGAACCAGCCGAAGGACGACTCCCCGGTCGAGGACGCCGTGCCGGTGGAAGACGCGGTGCCCGTCGAGGACGCCAAGCCCACCCAGAACCGGAACGGCAGGGCCACGCAGCGCCGGCCACAGGCGCGCGACCCACGCCGGGCGGTCAAGCCCACGGTCCCCAACCCGGCCGGACGCGGCAACGGGGCCTCGGGGGCCGCGTCGAAGAAGGACAGCACGCCGGCCAACGGCAAGGCGAGCACCGAGATTCCCGGTCTGATATCGGACCGTTCCCGGCGGAAGAAGCAGGACCGGAAGCGCGGCTGAGCGCGGTCGGTTCTGGAGAGGAGAAGGCGTGTCGGAGGCGTTGCAGGACACGGATCAAGCCCCCGATGTCGACGTGGCGGAGCAGGCGGAGGTGCCGTCGTCCCGGCCGTCCAGCGAGGACCAGTTGGTCCACGAGGGCGATGTCGCGGGCGACTACCTGGAGCGGCTGCTCGACCTGCTCGACTACGACGGCGACATCGACCTGGATGTCGACGCCGGACGTGCGGTGGTGAGCATCGACGGCGGCGAGGACCTGGAGAAGTTGGTGGGTCCGCGCGGCTCGATCCTGGAGGCGCTCCAGGAGTTGACGCGGCTGGCCGTGCAGCAGGAGACCGGAGCGCGGAGCCGGCTCATGCTGGACATCAGTGGATGGCGGGCCGCGCGTCGGGAGGAGTTGCGGGAGCTCGGTCGGTCGGCGGCGGAGCAGGCGGTACGGACGGGCGAACAGGTGAAGCTGCACCCGATGACCCCGTTCGAGCGGAAGGTGGTCCACGACGCGGTCGCCTCGGTGAACGGCGCCCACAGCGAGAGCGAAGGCGAGGAGCCCCGCCGCTGCGTGGTGGTGTTCGCGCAGCAGTAATTTCAGCAACCAGGAGCGCGGCTCGTTTCACGTGAAACGAGCCGCGCTCTGCTGTGTAGACCCACCCGAGTTGTCCACAGCCCGCCCCAAACTCGCTCGCGCCGAAATCCAAGATCGACTAGTCTTGGTTATAAGGGGTTCCCCCTTCGAGGGGACCTCTTGCGCTGCATCCGGCGAACGACGGCCGGGGCGGCAATCGCTGGGTCGCGTGCCGCAGCATGGTCTCGGTCGGGGTGACATGTCGACGTGCCGCGCATCAAACCGCACCTGCCGCCGTGGCCGCGGCGGCGGCGATGGTCAGGATCGAGCACGAACGAATGCCGCACCCTCTCCGCGCGTCCCTGCTCCTTCCGGTGAACGGCGGGCGGGGCGACGACCGGTCGACGACACGCCCGCGACAAGTCGGCGGTGGGCTGACTGCGGACCGTTCGGCGAGCGGGAGTGGCGGTTAAACAAAGTAGTCGGGGCGTCGTGGCGAATCGCATCTGTGGGGCGGTTATTCTTGGCCTCCGCGGTTTCACGTGAAACGACGAACGGAACGATGCATGAGCGCGGTGTCCTGTGATGGGGACGGCGTGATCGCGGAACCAGCGGAACGACTGTTCGGCTCTCGCCTACCGCTGGCGCACCGGTATGTTGACCTTCTCACCGAACACGGTGTCGTGCGCGGCCTGATCGGCCCCCGTGAGGTGGATCGGCTCTGGGAGCGGCACGTGCTCAACTCGGCGGTCATCGCCGAACTGATCCCGGCCGACGTGAGCGTGATCGACGTGGGTTCGGGTGCCGGGCTACCGGGGATACCCCTCGCACTGGCTCGTCCGGACCTGACCATGACCCTCCTCGAGCCGATGGCTCGGCGGGTGGCGTGGCTGACGGAAGTCGTGGCCGAGTTGGGCATCGATGTGACCGTCGTCCGGGGTCGGGCCGAGGAGCGGACGGTGCCGCCCGCCGACGTCGTGACCGCACGAGCGGTCGCACCGCTGGCGAAGTTGGCGGCCTGGTGTCTGCCGCTGGTCCGGCCGGGCGGGCAACTGCTCGCGTTGAAGGGTGAGAGCGCGAACGAGGAACTGGCACGCGACGCGGACGCGGTACGCCGAGCCGGCGGCACCGAACAGTCCGTCGTGTGCTGTGGGGCAGGTGTGGTGCCGGTCCCGACGACAGTGATCGCGATACGTCGAACAAGGAAGGATCGGTGACGTGCACCCCGAGCGGCAGACCGGAGCACCTGGGCGGGATGGCTGGGAAAGGACACAGGATGTTCCACGTGAAACGTCGACGGGTCGGGGGCGGCATGGCGCCCCGGACGACGTCGAGGTACGGCGGCCCGTGAACGGGACCGCGGGCGAAGAAGGCGGCTGGACGCCCATCGCCGAGGAGGCCGAGCGCGCGGCGCGAGTACTGCATCCCGACCTGATACTCCCCCGCCCCGCACACCGCCGCGTCATGACGATCGCCAACCAGAAGGGCGGCGTCGGCAAGACGACCACCGCGGTGAACGTCGCTGCGGCGCTGGCGCTGCACGGGCTGAAGGTCCTCGTGGTCGACCTCGACCCGCAGGGCAACGCGAGCACCGCGCTCGGCGTCGACCACCGGTCCGGCACGCCGTCCGTGTACGAGGTCCTCATCGGCGAGATCTCGCTCGCCGACGCGGCCGCGGTCAGCGACCAGTCCGACAACCTGTTCTGCGTCCCCGCCACGATCGACCTCGCCGGTGCCGAGATCGAACTGGTCTCGATGATCAACCGCGAGTCGCGGCTCAAGGAAGCACTGTCCGCCGAGGCGCTGGATCAGCTTCAGCCGGACTACGTCCTGATCGACTGTCCGCCGTCGCTGGGCCTCCTCACGGTGAACGCGATGGTGGCCGCGCAGGAGATCTTCATCCCGATCCAGTGCGAGTACTACGCGCTCGAAGGTCTCGGCCAGCTCCTGCGCAACATCGAACTCGTCCAGGCGCACCTGAACCCACGCCTGTCCGTCTCCACGATCCTGCTCACCATGTACGACGGCCGTACCAAGCTCGCTGACCAGGTGACCGCCGAGGTACGTGGTCATTTCGGGGACACCGTGCTGAAAACGGTGATTCCACGCAGCGTGAAGGTCTCCGAGGCACCAGGATTCGGTCAGACGGTGTTGGCCTACGACCCGGGTTCACGTGGCGCGATGAGCTACCTGGACGCGGCGCGTGAGGTCGCGGAGCGGGGTGCTCAGGAAGGGGCGACATGACGGAGCGCAAGGGCGGACTCGGCCGGGGTCTGGCATCACTGATACCGAGCGGCCCGCCGCCGGGCAGCACCCCGGTCGTCACGACCAACGGCACCACCATCGCCGAGGCGCCCATGGTGGCCGGCGCTGTCTACCGCGAGATCCCGATCGGCGAGATCACGCCGAACAGCAAGCAGCCGCGCCAGGTGTTCGACGAGGAGGCGCTCGCCGAACTCGAACACTCGATCACCGAGTTCGGCCTGATGCAGCCGATCGTGGTCCGCGAGTCGACCACCGGCCAGTACGAACTGGTGATGGGCGAGCGCCGGTGGCGGGCCGCCCAACAAGCGGGCCTCGATGTGATCCCGGCGATCGTCCGCAAGACCGCCGACACCGCGATGCTCCGCGACGCGCTGCTGGAGAACATCCACCGGGTCCAGTTGAACCCGCTGGAGGAGGCGGCGGCCTACCAGCAGCTGTTGGAGGAGTTCGAGGTCACCCACGAGGAACTCGCGAACCGCATCGGCCGCAGCCGTCCGTTGATCACCAACATGATCCGGTTGCTGAAGCTGCCGCTGCCGGTGCAGCGCCGGGTAGCGGCGGGCGTGCTGTCAGCCGGGCACGCGCGTGCCCTGCTCGGGTTGGAGGACCCGGGTGCGCAGGAGGAGCTGGCCGCGAAGATCGTCGCCGAGGGGCTGTCGGTGCGGGCGACCGAGGAGGCCGTGACGCTCGCCAAGCGTGAGCCGGCACGGCAGCCGAAGGCTCCCCCACGCAAGCAGCTCCAGGCGCCGGGTCTGCAGGATTTGGCGAACCGGTTGTCGGACAGCTTCGACACCCGGGTGAAGGTGGAGCTGGGTCGGCGCAAGGGCCGGATCGTGGTGGAGTTCGCGTCGGTCGACGATCTGGAGCGGATCGTCAAGCTGATGTCGCCGGAAGGGACTCAGGAGACAAATCAGGCATGAAGTAGCCGCATAGGATCACCCTAGGTCGTTTCGTCACGGTGACGACTACCGCCTGTGACGGATGAGTGCCCGCTCGACCAGACCGGCGAACACGTCGCCGAGCGACTGGCCGGCCGCCTCCACCGCCATCGGCAGCAACGAGGTTTCCGTCAGTCCCGGCGACACGTTCACCTCCAGGAACTGCACCTGACCATCCGGCGTCACGATGGCGTCGGTGCGCGACACGTCCCGCAAGCCCAGCAGCGTGTGCGCGGTCACGGCGAGCTCGCCGACGGTGGCCGCGATCGCCGGGTCCAGCCGGGCCGGCGCGTGGAACGTGGTGAGGCCCGCGGTGTAGCGAGCGGTGTAGTCGTAGAACCCGTTGTCCGGCACGATCTCCACCGCCGGCAGCGCGACCGGCCCGTCCGCCGAGTCGATCACGGACACCGCGACCTCGGTTCCCTCGACGAACCGCTCGGCCAGCACGGTGTCGCCGTACGCGAGACAGCCGACCATGGCCGCCGGCAAGTCTTCCGCGTCGCGCACCACCTGCGCGCCCAACGCCGAACCACCCTGGTCCGGCTTGAGCATCAGCGGCAGGCCGAGCGTCGCCACCATCGCGTCGAGCACGCCGCGCGCGCCCAGCTCGCGAAACGTGCTGTGCGGCAACACGACCCAGTCCGGCGTGCCGAGTCCGGCGCGGGCCAGTTCCGCTTTGGCGGTCGGCTTGTCCCATGCCCGTCGGCACGCCCGCGGATCCGTGCCGACGTAGGGCACGTCGAGCATCTCGAGCACGTTCTGCACCGCGCCGTTCTCACCCTCGCCGCCGTGCAACGCGACGATCACCGCGTCCGGCCGGTGCGAATCGGTCAGCCGCGCGACCAGATTGGCGTCGGCGTCCCACTCGTCCACGGTGAGCCCGACCGAGCGCAGCGCGGCGGACAGTCGCCGGCCGGACCGGAGGGAGACCTCACGTTCGTGCGAGAGCCCGCCGGACAGCACGGCGACCCAGGTGTCGGACACGCGAACTCCTCAGCGGCAGGCCTGAAACAGGATGTCCAACACCGTAGAAGATCAGGCCGTGTCGGGTGACGGCGACTGCGGACCCGACACCGACCGTGGCCCCACGGCGCCGAACGTGTGGTACAGGTCCAACTCGTCGGACAGGACGTTGGCCAGCCGGCGCACGCCCTCCCGGATCCGTTCCGGTGTCGGATAGCAGAACGACAACCGCAGTTGCCGGCTGCCGAGATGGTCGGCGTAGAACCCGGTGCCGGACGCGTAGGCCACCCGCGCGGTGATCGCGCGCGGCAACATCGCCTTGGTGTCGACGCCTTCGGGCATGGTCAGCCAGAAGTAGAACCCGCCGTCGGGCCGGTTCCACGAGCAGCCGGGCGGCATGTACTGCTCCAGCGCGGACTCCATGGCGTCCCGGCGCTCGCGGTACGTCTCGCGGAACTTCTTGATCTGGCCCATCCAGTCGTGCGTGCTCAGGTACCGGCTGACGATGAGCTGGGTGATCATCGGCGGGCACAGTGTGGCCGACTCGGCGGCCAGTACCAGCTTCTCGCGGACCGCGTGCGGTGCGAGCACCCAGCCCACGCGCAGGCCGGCCGCGAACGTCTTGGAGAACGACCCGAGGTACACCACGTTGTCGTGGTCGTAGGACCGCAACGCGGGATACGTCTGGCCGTCTAACCCGAGCAACCCGTACGGGTTGTCCTCGACCACGAGCACGCCGTGCGCCGCGCAGATCTCGAGGATCTCGGTGCGCCGCGCCACCGCCATCGTCACGCCGGCGGGGTTGTGGAAGTTGGGGATCGTGTAGAGGAACTTCACGCGCGTGCCGGCCTCCCGGCAGGCCGCCAGGGCCGCGCGGAGCGCCTCGGGCACCAACCCGGCCTCGTCCATCGCGACGTGCACCACGCGGGCCTGGTAGGCCGTGAAGGACCCCAGTGCGCCCACGTAGGACGGTCCCTCGGCGAGCACGACGTCACCGGGATCACAGAAGATCCGGGTGACCATGTCCAGGCCCATCTGCGAGCCGACCGTCACGACCACGTCGTCCGGGTGCGCCGAGATGCCCTCCAGGGCCATGATCTGGCAGATCTGCTCGCGCAGCTCCGGCACGCCGTGCGCCGAGCCGTACTGGAGCGCGACCAGGCCGTCGGCGGCGATCATGGCGCCGATCTCGGTGGCCAGGGAGTCCAGCGGCAGCGCGGCCAGGTTCGGCATGCCGCCGGCCAGCGACACCACTTCGGGCCGGCTGGCCACCGCGAACAGCGCGCGGATCTCCGATGCCGTCATACCCGCCGTTCGGGCCGCGTAGCGCCGCAGGTGCGGGTCGAGACTGCGGGCGCCCGCGCGGGCGGGTGGCGGACCGGATTCGGTCATGACTGCGCTCCGTGGCCATGGGCTGCGGTATAGATCGGTTGAGTGTAACCGGCACGTCCGTGTGGGTGGTGACCTTCCCGCGTCGATCACATGCACCTACCATGGTCGCGGTATCCCCACGCTGTCATGCTGTCAGGTGCGGATTCGGCTGGTCACATTCGTTCCAGGGAGGTCTGGTGTCCCGACACATCGTCGGTGTCACGCTCGACAACCTCGAACATCTGCCGAAGAAGTGCCGGCACTGCGTGTTCTGGGAACTGGCGCCGCACCTGCGCGAGGAGGCGGAGCAGTTCGGCCAGACCGACTTCGAGAAGGAAGCGTGGGTGTCCAGCGTCCTGCTGGAGTGGGGCTCCTGCGGGCGGATCGTGTACCTGGACTCGGTGCCGGCCGGCTATGCGCTGTACGCGCCGCCGAGCGTGGTGCCACGGGCCGTCGCGTTCCCGACCGCGCCGGTGAGCGCGGACGCGGTCCTGCTGACCAGCATGCGGATCCTGCCGGAGTTCGCCGGTGCCGGCATGGGACGGGCGCTGGTCCAGGCGGTCGCGAAGGACCTGACACGACGCGGTGTGAAAGCGATCGAGGCATTCGGCGACGAGAATCCGGAACCGGATTCCACGTGTGTCATTCCAGCGGATTTCCTGCGCTCGGTCGGATTCAAGACCGTGCGCGCACACCCGAAGTGGCCACGGCTGCGGTTGGAGATGCGGACCGCGTTGTCGTGGAAGGAAGACGTGGAAGCCGCGCTGGAGCAGTTGTTCGGCTCGGTCACGATCAGCACGAGCCCGGTGGCCCCGGTCGGTGCCCGCGCCTGAGTTGACTCTCGGGTGACCCCAGGCCCCATGGTGGACGGGTGGCCGACGACGAGCTGATGACCATCGGACGGTTCGCCGCGCTGTCCGGCCTGTCGATCCACGCCCTGCGCCACTACGACGAAGTCGGTCTGCTGGTCCCGGCCGACGTCGATCGATCGTCCGGATATCGCCGGTACCGACGATCAGGACATCTCGTCGTTCGTCTTCGGCGAGTACGGCCAGGACGGCTTCTTCCTGCTGCGCCTGCTGCCCGATCCGACGTACGTCGACCGTCCCGGCCCGAGCACGTTCGGGCTGTCCGTGGACGACCTCGACGCCGTCCACGCCAGGGCGGTCGCGGCCGGCGGGACGGAGGTCGTCGCGCCACGGACGCAGCAGGGAATGCCGCGGTTCTCAGCCGTGAAGGATCCCAGCGGGAACTGGATCTGGCTGTACCAGGGGTGACTACTCGGCCTTGGCCAGTTCGTGGCGCAGGATGTCCTCGAACGTGAACGTGCCGGTCGGCTGGTCGTTCTCGCCCAGCAGGTACAGGCGTTTCACGGCGATGAGGATCCGCTCGGCGACCAGGTCGCGGAAGGCCGGATCGGTCAGCTTGGCCCGGTCCTGGGCATTCGTGAGATAGCCGATCTCGATGCGCATGAGGAACCGGTCGAGTTGAGCCTCGGGCAGAACGTAGGTGCCCTCCAGGTCGATGGGATTCTGCGTGGCTATACAGAAGAATGGCGATTTCGCTTCGTGCGTCGTGACTCCGACCGTCACCTGACGTTCAGCCATGACCTGCAGCAACGCCGACTGCACCTTCGGCGAGGCTCGGTTGATTTCGTCGGCG
>Ga0207664_10001877_pt1 | contig 13812 bp, 11 predicted proteins | sample LARL83metaG_FD_184349 | JGI IMG/M metagenome (GOLD analysis project Ga0207664, IMG submission 184349) | Corn, switchgrass and miscanthus rhizosphere microbial communities from Kellogg Biological Station, Michigan, USA - LAR L8-3 metaG... | ecosystem: Host-associated > Plants > Roots >...
GCCACCGACCTAACACCACAATCAAGGGATTGGGGCAGAGCAGGTCTCTAACCGGTCCCGGTCTTCGGCTTCCTGCTTCGCTCCGATCTCCTCATTGCCGCAACGGGAGCATCGGAACGGAGCAGGAAAGACTGAACGACCCTGTCTCCGCCGGGCCTGGGCTCATCCCGGGTTTGCTTTACCGGCCCGGTTTCCTGGTGGGTCTGGTTGGTTTGAGCCCCTCGCGCTGCTGGTCGGCGGTTTCGTGGTGGGTCAGGTTGAGCAGTCCCTCAGCGACACCCAATGGCTGAGCCGGCGCCGCCGTCAACCGCGCGTCTCGCGGCCGATCCACTCGTCCCGCCAGGACTGTTCGTAGCGTTCGACGTTGCAGTGCGGCCGGTAGATCGCGATCAGTTCCCGCACCAGCGTCTCGCGATACAACGGTGTGCCGCCGGCGATCTCGTACGTGCACACGTAGACCTTCCAGCGCGAGCCGGCCCGCTGAACCCAGCAGTGCGCACGGGGATGCTGAAACGTCAACCGTTCCGCGGACAGGTCGTCGCCGTGGCCGACGTAGGTCACGGCGTAGCGCTCGGGTTTCCGATCGGGGTCGGGTTTGTAGAGGATCGCGTAGACGGCCGCGATGGGGGGCGCGGTCCAGCCGCCGAGCAGGCGCGGCCCCTCGAACGGGTAGCCGGCCAACGACCCGAGCCGGATCATGCGCGCTCCTAACCGAGGGTCGGCAACAGCCGCGCCAGTTCCTCGCAGCCACTCAGGTCACGACCGGACAGCAAAAGGTCGATGTGTGGCCCGGCCACGGCCATCCCCACACTGTCCGGCCCGTGCGGGTTCATCCACACGATCCGGTGGCACAGCAGCGAAAGCCGGCGCATCGCGGTGGCCAGCACGTCCGGATCACCGCGATCGAGGCCGTCCGAGCAGATCACCACGATGCGACCGCGGGCCACGCCCCGGCGCCCCCACCGACGCACGAACACGTCGAGGCAGTCGCCGATCCGCGTGCCGCCCTCCCAGTCGAACACCGCCTTCCCGGCGCGGTCCAGCGCGTCGTCCGCGTTACGCGTGCGCAACTGCGGGGTGACGCGGGTGAGCCGGGTGCCGAAGCAGAACACCTCGACCTTCGCCGCCGCCCGGCGCGTCGAGTACGCGAACTGCATGAGGCTGCGCGAGTAGTCGGCCATCGAGCCGGACACGTCCAGAATGAGGATCAACGGCCGCGGCCGCACCCGGCGTTTGCGCCAGCGTAGCGCGGCCGGTTCGCCGTACATCCGCAGCGCCTCCCGTGCGGTGCGACGCAGATCGGGAGCCCGGCCCCGGCGGGCCGGGGTGGTGCGGCGGGAGCGGCGTCGTGGCGGGGTGAGCCGGATCCGCGCCATGATCCGGCGCAGCGCGGCCAGTTCCTCGGGTGTGCACGCGGCGAACGACCGGGTACGCAGCGTGTCCACAGTGGAGGCCATCAGGCCGAGCAGCGGCTGCTCCTCCGGCCGTTCCTGGCCCGGTTCGGCCGCCGGAACGTTCAGCGTGCCAAGGGTTTCCACGACTTGCTGGGACCGAATCACGAGCGACGTGGACTCGGCCAGGAAGAACGCGTCGAACACGCGGTCGTAGACGGCGATGTCGTCGTGCCGGATGACGAGCGTCGTGCGGCCGGCCCAGTAGAGGTCCACGAGATCGGTGGGGTCGAGCGGGGCCAGCGCGGCGCAGTAGGTCAGCACGTCACCGGAGCCGACGGACAGTCCCGCCGCCCGCAGTGCGTCGGCGAAGCGGACCAGCAGGCCGATGAACGGTGCGCGCTCAGCCACCGGAGGTGATCTCCGCCAGGTTGTCCAGCACCACGTCCAGGTCGTCGCGTTCCTTGACCACCGCGCCGATCGTGTCCGCCGCGATCGTCGGTGTCAGGTCGGTCTCGCCGAGGAAGTCCAGCGTGCGAGCCCAGTCGATGGTCTCGGCAACTCCCGGCGGTTTGGCCAGATCCAGTTCGCGCAGCCGGTGTACGGCCGCGACCACCCGGCGGGTCAGCGCCTCGGATACGCCGGGCTGCCGGACGAGCACGATCTCGGTCTCGCGTTCGGCCGACGGGTAGCCGATCCAGTGGTACATGCAGCGGCGTTTCAGCGCGTCGTGCAGTTCGCGGGTGCGGTTGGACGTGAGCACCACGAGCGGCGGCCGGGTGGCCGCGATCGTGCCGATCTCCGGAATGGTGATCTGGAAGTCGGAGAGCAGTTCGAGCAGGAACGCCTCGAACTCGTCGTCCGCGCGGTCGATCTCGTCCACGAGCAGCACGGCGCTTCCACCGGCGCGCACCGCGGCCAACAAGGGCCGTTCCAGCAGGAACTTCGGGCCGAACAGCTGGTCCACCGACCTGTCGTCGGCGAGTTGCCGCTCGGACAGCGCGCGGATGTGCAGCAGCTGGCGGGCGTAGTCCCATTCGTAGATGGCCTGGTTGGTGTCGATGCCCTCGTAGCACTGCAACCGGATCAGCCGGCGCCCGAACACGGTCGCCAGCGTCTTCGCCACCTCGGTCTTCCCGACCCCGACCTCACCCTCGAGCAGGATCGGCCGGCCCAGCGACAACGACACGTGCAGCGCCGTGGCCAGGCCCCGGTCCGCCAGGTAACCGCCGTCGCGCAGGCGCGCGGTCAACCCGGCGACGGTCTCCGGATACTCCATCAGCACGCTCCTACCGGCGCGCCTCCCCGGGATCGAGCACGCTGCCGGCCACCGGGTTCAGCTTGCCCTCCCGCTCCAGTGTGGCCCGCCACGCGGCCCGCAGATCCCCGTCCGGTCCGGCCATTCCGGCGAATCCGACGTCCGACATCTTCCGGCAGGACTTCTCGGGACCGGTGATGTCGTCCCGGCTCTGTCCGGTGGCACTCCAGATCGTCCGCAACACGTCGAGTGCCTGATCCGGCTTCTCGTCGGTCATTCGCCGAAGGTAGCCGTCCGGCGCGAATCCGACGCTCGTGGATTAATGGTTCCCTTATGTAGCATGACCGCGTGGTCAGCGTCACAGCCAGTCTCGTGCCATGACCTTGGGTCAGCTCAACGCGTTCGTCCTCGTCGCGCGACTGGGGTCGGTGACCGATGCCGCCAAGGCGCTGGGCGTGAGCGAACCGGCGGTGTCCCAGGCCCTCGCCGCGCTGCGCCAGCATCACGGCGACCAACTCCTGGCCAGGACCGCGAGCGGCATGACGCTGACCGCGGGCGGTAGCCGGCTGCTTCCGTTCGCATCGCAGATGGTCGCGCTGGCCGCCGAGGCCGACGCCGCCGTCCGCCAGGCCAACGGCGTCGCCGAGCGCCTGCACGTCGCGGTGACCAGTGAGATCGGTGAGTTCGTCGCCAACCCGCTGTTGGAGGCGTTCTGCCGCCGCTCCGGCAACGCGACGGACGCGACGGCCGGGCTCGCGCACACCGCCGAAATGCCGATCCTGGTCGCCAACCGGCTCGCCGACGTAGCACTCGGACCCCAGTTGACCAGCGACGCCGGCCAGGAACTGGACAGCGTGCCGATCTTCCAGTGCTCGCTGGTCGTCGTCGGCTCCCCGCGCTCCCGGCACCAGGGCAGCCCGGCGCACTGGCCGTGGCTGGTCGACCCGGCCGGCGCCGACCCCGGCACGGACACCAGCCGCCTGCTGCGCCGACTCGGCGTGCCGGACAGCGCGATCCAGGTGTTCCCGAACCAGACGGCGGCATGGTCGGCCGCGGCGAGCGGGGCCGGTGTGTCGGTCGCGCTCGCGCATCTCGTCGCACCGCAGTTGCGTCGCCACGACCTCACGATCGTCCCGACCGTCGCGACGCCGTTGCAGGCGCGCTGGCACGTCACGACGTTGCCGACCAACCGCCGCTCCGGCGCGGCCAACTCGCTGCGGCACTTCCTCGGCACGCCCGGCGCGATGCACGTGATGCGCGCACCGGGCAGCGGCGTGCCGCCATCCCGATTCCGGCCGCCGGTCTACGTGACGATCTGGAGCTGACGCGGGGGTTCCGATATGGCCGCGAGTTCGGCCGGTGGCGGGCCTGGGTGCAGGATGCCGAGGTGTTGGGTGGCTCGGGTCATGGCGACGTACAAGTCGTTGTGGCCCAACGGGCCGGCCGCCAGGATCGCGGCCGGGTCGACGATCAGCACCGAGTCGAATTCCAGACCTTTCGCCTCGCTCGGCGTCAGCAGCACGATCCGGTTGGTGAGATCGGGTGTCGGGTCGATGTGCAATACGGCCGCCAGTCGATGCAGGTGGCGCGGTGGGGTGATGATCGCCAGTTGACCGTCGGTGTGTTCCGCAACTCTGGCGGCTACGTCGCGAGGCAGGTCGGTGGTGTGTTGGCGCCACGGTGGTTCGCCGGTCCAGCGGACCGATCGCGGCGGCTGTAGGCCGGGGTGGTGTGCGGTGAACAGGTCCGTCGTCGCGGCCATGATCTCGGCCGGGGTGCGGTAGTTCACCGTGAGTTGGGCCATTCGGTAGCGGTGCGGTCGCAGCACCTCGTCCCACGATGTGGCGCCGGACGGGGTGCCGGTTTGGGCCAGGTCGCCGACGACGGTCATCGATCTGGACGGGTTGCGGCGCATCAGCATTCGCCATGCCATGTCGGACAGTTCCTGTGCCTCGTCCACGACGACGTGTCCGTAGGTCGGCGTGCTGCCGATGTCGCCGATCAGGGCGGCAGCTTCGTCCAACAGCGGGATGTCCGCGTCGCTCCAGTCGTCGGTCGCGATCTTCAACAGGTCCGCGATGACGTCGGTCGCGGTCAGTGGCGGCCAGATCTCGTCGAGCACGGCCTGGATCGCCGGCTCGGCCAGCAGGGTGTCGCGCAGGCTCGTGCGGTCGTCGGCGTCCAGGATGGTGCGGGGCCGGTCGTCGTCGGGGCCGATCACCACGCCGGCGGCCTCCAGTGCGCGAATGTCCGCCGCGCTCAGGCGACCGTCGGCGCTGCCGCCGTCCAATGCCTCGCCCGTGTCGCTCAGGGCCACGCTTTCCATCTGGTCGATCAGCCGTTGCGCCAACCCCTCCACGATCCGCTGGTGGCACACGAGCCTGGCCTGGTTGTGCGGCAGGCCGGTGCCCCTGGCCGCTGTCACGGCTCGACGGCAGGTGATCGCGTCGATCGACACGCGCTGCTGTTCGAACTCGAACTCGACCGGCTCGGTCGGCAGCCCTACCCGCGCGCGTACCGCTGCCGCCACGTCGTCGGCCATGGCCGCGCTGCCCTTCGCCGTCGCGACATCGGGCGGGTCCGTTCGGTCGACGCGAACAGCCGGGAACAGGTCCGGGACGGTGGCCGTGACGACGGCGTGTTCGGCGAGGCCGGGCAGCACATGGCCGATGTAGTCCAGGAAGATCTGGCTGGGGCCGACGACCAACACTCCCCGGCCGCGCAGGTGCGGCTGGGTGTACAGCAGGTACGCGAGCCGGTGCAGGGCCACGGCCGTCTTTCCGGTGCCCGGACCGCCCTGCACGACCAGTACGCCCTGGTGGGCGGCACGGATGATCTCGTCCTGTTCGGCCTGGAGCGTGGTGACGATGTCGTGCATGCGGCCGGTGCGCTGGGTGGTCAGCGCGGCCAGCAGCGCGGCCTCGCCGACCAGATGGCCGTCGTCGGTCGCGGTGTTCGGGTCGAGCAGTTCGTCGTCCAGGGCCACGACCGTGCGGCCGCGCGTGCTGATGCGTCGGCGTCGGCGGACGCCGTGCGGGGCGGCCGCGGTCGCCGTGTAGAAGGGCCGTGCCGCCGGTGCGCGCCAGTCGATCAGCAACGGCTCGTCGTCATCGTCCCGGAACAGGCCCAGGCGGCCCAGGTACAGGCGACGGCCGTCGTGCATGTCGAGGCGGCCGAAGCACAGGCCTTCGTCGACCGACTCCAGGCGGGTCAGTTCGGTTCGCCAGAACGCGGTCGCGTCCTGGTCCACACTGCGCGCGAGATGGCTGGCCGCCTGGTCGCGCAGTCCGTCGAGCCGGGCGTAGAGGGTGGTCAGGTACCGCTGTTCCGTGTCGATCTCACTGCTGGTCAACGCCAGTACTCCCCCGTGGATCCGTCGATCGGTGCCATCGAGGGTGCCTGCGAAATTCGTGGAAGAACAGTCTTGTTCTTTTCGCGATTCGCCGCCGACGTGTGAGTCCGATGGCTGGAACGGGGGCGGCCGAGTGGCCGGCCTCGGCTGTAGCGTGCGGCTGTGTTCGAGCGGGTTGTGGTGACCGGTGGGGCCGGCTTTCTCGGCTCGCATCTGTGCGAGAGGCTGATCGGTGGCGGCGCCGGCGTCGTCTGTGTCGACAATCTCGTCACCGGTCGAATGGCGAACATCGCCGGCCTGGTGCGGTCGCCGCGATTCACGTTCGTCCACCACGACGTCGTGCACGGCTTACCCGTCGGCGGCCACGTGGACCTGGTGATCCACGCGGCGTCGCCTGCGTCACCGAAGGACTATCACGCGTTGCCGATCCAGACGCTCCGCGCCGGCAGCGAAGGCACGCTGCACACGCTGGAACTGGCGCGGGCGAAGAACGCTCGCCACGTGTTGCTGTCCACGTCGGAGGTCTACGGCGATCCGTTCGAGCATCCGCAGCCGGAGTCCTATCGCGGCAACGTGGATCCGGTCGGCCCGCGCAGCGTGTACGACGAGGCGAAACGCTTCGCCGAGGCGATGACGACGGCCTACCGGCGGCACCACGACGTCGACACCGCGATCGCGCGAATCTTCAACACGTACGGTCCCCAGTTGCGCCCGTACGACGGGCGGGTCGTTCCGACGTTCATCCACCAGGCGCTGACCGGCCGGGCGATCACGATCGCGGGCGACGGCCGGCAGACGCGGTCGTTCTGCTACGTGGACGACACAGTGGACGGCATTCTCGCGCTGGCGGCCGGCCGGTGCGCGGGACCGGTCAACATCGGCAACCCCAACGAGATCACGATCCTCGAGGTGGCGGACAAGATCCGCGAGCTGTGCGGTTCCGGTTCACCGACGGAATTCGTGCCGCTTCCGCAGGACGATCCACGGGTTCGGCGTCCCGACATCCGGTTGGCGCAGGCCGAACTCGGATGGCAGCCGTCGACCGATCTGGACGCGGGACTGCGCAAGACGATCGAGTGGTACGCCACGGTCGGAATGGACGAGCCATGCCGGATCTGATCTACCTGTTGTGCTTCGGCGATCCGGAATACCGCCGGATGACCGAGTTGTGCGTCGAATCGCTGCGCGGCCCCGGTCGTTTCACCGGCGACATCATGGTTTTCACCGACGGCTCCTACACGACGGAACGGCCGGACATCATCGTCCGCGACGCGACGCCCGTCATCGACCGCTGTGTCGCGGCGATCCAGGACGTGGTCGAGTCGACGGCCGTGTCCGTCGGGGCCGTGGACAATGCGGTCGCCTGGCACGAGCACCGGGTGGACGCGGCGGCGGCCACGCGGAAGGCCGCGATCAAGGCGTTGAAGCCGGAGTTGGCGACCGTCATCGACCACACGCGATACGCGCGCATCGCCGTCATGGACACGGACATGCTGGCCATCGACGACGTGAACCCGCTCTTTGACGTGGCCACGGACGGCGTCGCCGGCATGGAGGAGCGCCAACTCGGCAACACGATGCTCGCGGATTCCTGTGGCGGCGCGCTGTTGCGGCCGGACGAACGCGCGGCAGCGGCCACTCGCACCGGCATCTGCGCGGGATTTCTGTGTGCCGGGTCCGAAGTGTTCGCACACGGTATGACGCGATGGTCGCGGGCGATCCGGGCCGACGCGACACGCCTGAACTTCTGGGCCGACCAACCGTATTTCAACGTACTCGTGCTGCGGAACGAAATCCCGTTCCAGGCGCTGCCGGACATGTGGATCGACAGCCCACCGCAGTACGTCACGCATGGCGTCGGTGCTTTCGCCCTGGTCGACGAGACCAAACTGTTCCATTTCTGGTGGCTGGAGAAGGAGATCGCGGTAGCGCAGATGGAATCGCTGTCCGACGCCATCCGAGCGGGCGCGACGCGACACGATCTCGATGTGCTGCTGCGGGACCAGTTGGCGTCGTTGCGGGCGGCGGTCGCCGCCGGAACATCCCTGGCGGAATGCCGGGATCTGGTCACCACACGGCGAACCTGAACGACGGCCGGGTGTTCCGCGCCGCGGTGCCGACCGCTTTCTTCGCCCTCAGCTTCGGCGACGCGGTCTGGGCAGCCGGACTGCCGGCGGTGCGGTTCGAACTGGGCCTGTCGAACGGCGCGGTGGGCAGGATTCTGTTCGCGGCCAACGCCGGCAGCATTGTCATGCCGTTCGCCGGCCGGTGTGTCGACCGGTTCGGCGGCCACCGGGTGCTCGTGGCGGCCGGCGCGGCGAGCGGTGTGCTCTGGATCCTCCCTGGGCTGGCCGGCTCGTTCTGGTCGCTGATCATCGCGATGCTGTTGCTCGGCGCGGCCAGGTCCGGCTTTCTGCTGGTGGCGGCGGAAGCACAGGCGGCGCAACGGGAACGCGCGTGTGGCCGGCCGTTGATGGGCTACTACCATGCGATCTTCAGCATCGGTGCGGTACTCGGCGCGCTGGCCGGCAGTTTCGTCGTCGCCGTGGGGATGTCCCGGCCGTGGGTGATGACGATCGTCGGCGGCACGCAGGCGGTCACATTTCTCGCCATCGGCGCGTTCGTGCGGCAACCGATCCCCGCGCCGGCGGTCGTGCCCAAGGACGCGGGAACGGTGGTGGGTGGGCGCGGCTTTCGATTGCTGTGCCTGCTCGGTTTGTTCGCGACGGTGGGCGAGATCGCGGTCGCCGGTTGGAGCGCGCTCTACCTGCGGAACGTGCTGCACGTCCCGCAGCATGCGGCGCCGTACGGCTATGCGGCTTTCGCCTTCGCCATGACCGTGGTCCGGTTGTGCGCCGGATCTGTGGCGGTGCGATTCGGCGCGGTGCGCGTCCTGTGCTGGTCCGGCTTTCTGGCCGGGTGCGGACTCGTCGGCACCGTGTCGTTGCCGACACCCGGTTCGGTGATCGTGGCGTTCGGGGTGGCCGGTGCCGGGGTGGCCGGCGTCTTTCCGCTGCTGCTGTCGCTGGCCGCGCGATTCGCGCCGGCGGCGCCGGGCCGATCGATGGCCAGGATGGTCCTGTGCACGCAGATCGGCACGCTGGCCAGTCCCGTGTTGCTGGGTTTCCTGGTGCAGCTGACCACGATCCGAATCGCCCTCGGCGGGCCGGCCGTGGCCTATCTCATCATCATGTTCGGGTCGCTGCTGGTACGGCGGCGGACCACGATCGAATGTCCATGATTTGTCACCAGGAAATGGACCTGATCGGCGGAACACCGTTACGCCGAGTTGCTGCTACGGTGCAGTTCGCTCGGCACTTCCTTTCGTCATAGCCAGAAAGACGGACGGCAGCCATGTCCCCATTACACCAGCGGTCGCACCGCGCCAATCACGTCGATGATCTGAACGTCAACCCGTTGTACGCGCACTCCACGAATGTGCCGCGTCATCGCCTTCCCGAGAATCCGATGGCGCCCGACACCGCGTTGGCCGTCATCCGTGACGAACTCATCCTGGACGGCAACGCACGGCAGAATCTCGCCACGTTCTGCACGACCTGGATGGAACCACAGGCCGGCCAGTTGATCGCCGACTGCCTCGCCAAGAATATGATCGACAAGGACGAATATCCGCAGACCGCGGAACTCGAACGCCGTTGCGTGAATATCATCGCCCATCTCTGGCACGCCACCGATCCCGAGGCGACCGGCTGTTCCACCACCGGCTCCAGCGAGGCCGTGATGCTCGGCGGGATGGCCCTGAAATGGCGCTGGCGAGCCCGTCGCCGGGAGGCCGGGCTGCCCATTGACAGACCGAACCTGGTCATGGGCACCAATGTGCACGTGTGCTGGCAGAAGTTCTGCCGCTACTGGGACGTCGAGCCGCGCCTGGTGCCGATGACCCGCGAGCACATGAGCCTGGACGGCCCGCGTGTGGTCGCGCAGTGCGACGAGAACACCATCGGCGTCATCGCCGTACTGGGCTCCACGGAGGACGGTCGCTACGATCCGGTCGCCGACATCGCGGCCGACCTGGACCGGCTGGCCGACGAGCGTGGCGTCGACGTTCCACTCCACATCGACGCGGCGTCCGGCGGATTCGTCGCACCGTTCCTGCAACCCCATCTGGTGTGGGACTTCCAGTTGCCGCGGGTGCAGTCGATCAACGTGTCCGGCCACAAGTACGGGCTGGTCTATCCCGGCGTCGGCTGGGTCATCTGGCGTGAGGCGGCCGCGCTGCCCGAGGACCTGGTGTTCCGGTGCAACGTGCTCGGCGGCGACATGGCCACGTTCTCGTTGAACTTCTCGCGACCCGGCGCGCAGGTCGCCGCGCAGTACTACAACTTCCTGCGGCTCGGGTTCGAGGGTTATCGCCGGCTCTTGCAGACGTGCCAGGACGTGGCGGTCTATCTGTCCGGCGAGCTCGGGAAGATGGAACAGTTCGAACTGCTCTCCGACGGCAGCGACCTACCGGTGTTCGCGTTCACGCTCCAGCCGGACATCACGAACTTCACCGTGTTCGACCTGTCCGACCGGCTCCGGCAGAACGGCTGGCAGGTCCCCGCGTACACGTTGCCGCCGGACCTGGAACACCTGGCGATCATGCGGATCGTGGTTCGGCCCGGCCTGAGCATGGACCTCGCGTCCATGCTGGTGGCCGACATCCGGCGCCACGTCGACCATCTCGTGGTCACGCCGCAACCGGAGAACGCACCCGCCCACCACGCGGCGCACGCGTTCCACCACTAGAGCGTTTCCACTCGGACGGGTGGCATTCTTCGTTCGGTTCGGTGGGATGACACAGCCTGGTCCACAATGGCTGGCGGCTGACATCCCACTGAACTGGAAGGTTCCGTTTCGTGCTGAACAAGAAAGGACTGGCCGCGGCAATCGTGGTCAGTTTGGCACTGTCGGGCCTTCTGATTGAATTGTCCAGCAGTGCGGCGACACTGCCGGGTGGGTTGGGACCGTGCGTGCCCGGCAGTTGTCCGGCGACGTATCCCGATCCGAACAATGGCCCGTTCGCCGGGCGGGACAATGGCATCAACGTCTTCGTCGGCGGTGACTTCCTCGTGCGGAACGCGGCCGCCGAGGCCGAGGGCAAGGTCGTGGTACTGGGCAATTTCGACCAGAACAAGGCGGCCGGCGTGTCGTCGCTCTACAACGTCGGCGTGGCCGGCGTCGGCTCCCGGGTGCCCCCGGACAACGGCACGGACTGGCTGACCACCGGTGGCAACGTCACCGTCGCCACCGGCCAGCGGCTCGACGCGATCGGCGACTCGCCGCCCGGCGGCGTCGTCCGGCACGCCGGCAGCGCCAGCGGCACGATCGACGCCCAGCAGGTGGTGCAGGACGCGAACGCGGCCAACCAGTACCGCGCGCTGGTGCCGCAGCTCCAGGCCGCGAGCCACTGCTACGCGTACGGCGACACCGGCGACGGGCGGCCCGCCACCGGCACGGCCGTCAACCAGGGCTACCAGACCACGTTCACCGGGGACGGCACGTCGGCCCTTCAGGTGTTCAACGTCGATTTCGATCTGACCAGCGCCTCCGGTGGCGCGCAGAGCCTCGTGTTCAACGCCGTCCCGGCGACGGCGACCGTGCTGGTCAACATTCTCGGCGCGAATCGCACGATCAGCGTCAACAGCATGGACGGTGGTCTGCGGCAGCGGCTGCTGTGGAACATTCCGGACGCGGGCACCGTGACGTTCACCGGTAGCGCCCAGTTCGACGGCAGCGTGCTGATCGGCAACCCGGCCAGCACGGCCACCGTCACCATGCCGGGCATGGACGGCCGGTTCTTCACCACCGGCTCGCTCACGCACGGCGGCCCGGAGAGCAACGGCCAGGAATTCCACGCGTACCCGTTCGACGGCGACCTGCCCACGTGCGGCCCGACGCCCACGACGACGCCCTACACCACCACCGAGACGCCGACGGCGACCATCTCGGCGACGAGCGCGCCGGAAACCACGACCCCGGAAACCACGACGGCCGAGCCGTCGACCACGGTCACGTGCACCGTCACGGCCACGCCGACGACCACCACCGCACCGGCCACGACCGAAACCACGAGCACCACGACGCCGTACCCGACGACGACCGCGCCGGCCACCAGCACCACGACGCCCACCACCACGCGGACCTGTTCGGCCCCGGCGCCCGGCCCGGGCGGCTCGGGTGGCCTGCCGAGCACCGGCACCGACCTGGGCTGGTTGCCGGCCGTGGCTGCCCTACTGTTGCTGTCCGGTGGCGGTCTGCTGGCCTTCGTCGGCTTCCGGCAGCGGCGCAACCGCCGGATCTGACGAGGTGCGGGTCGCGCGATGACGGCAGGATGGGTACCGGAGTACGCGGGCAGCACACGGACACGGTTCGGTTCGGCGCGATACCGGGCCGGGAAGGACTTCTGCATGGCCGAGCACGCGACGGCATCTCCGGTACCCACGACACCACTGGCCGGCGACGAACTGCGGATGTTGGACGCCTACTGGCGGGCGGCGAACTACCTGTCGGTAGGCCAGATCTACCTGCTGGACAACCCGCTGCTGCGCGAGCCGCTGCGGGTCGAGCACATCAAGCCGCGCCTGCTCGGGCACTGGGGCACCACGCCGGGCCTGAACTTCGTCTACGCCCACCTCAACCGCGTGATCCGCTTGCGCGACCTGAACGTCATGTACGTGATCGGCCCTGGTCACGGCGGTCCGGGCCTGCTGGCCAACACGTGGCTGGAGGGCAGCTACGGCGAGGCGTACCCGGAGATCGGGCAGGACGAGAACGGGATGCGGCAACTGTTCCGGCAGTTCTCGTTCCCCGGCGGCGTGCCCAGCCATGTGGCGCCGGAAGTGCCCGGCTCGATCCACGAGGGCGGTGAGCTCGGGTACTCGCTGGCCCACGCGTACGGTGCCGCGTTGGACAACCCGGATCTGCTGGTGGCGTGCGTGGTCGGGGACGGCGAGGCGGAGACGGGGCCGCTGGCCACCAGTTGGCACATCAACAAGTTCCTCAACCCCGCGACCGACGGCGCCGTGTTGCCCATCCTGCACCTCAACGGGTACAAGATCGCCAACCCCACGGTGCTGGCCAGGATTCCCCGCGCGGAACTCGACGCGTTGCTGCGCGGCTACGGATACACGCCCCACCACGTGGAAGGCAATGATCCGGCCCTGGTGCACCAGACGATGGCCGCGACTTTGACGACGGTGCTCAACGAGATCGCCGACATCCAACTGCGCGCCAGAACCGGCCAGACCAGCGAACGACCGCTGTGGCCCATGATCGTGCTTCGGACACCCAAGGGCTGGACAGGGCCGTCCGAAGTGGACGGCGTGCCGGTCGAGAACACGTGGCGGGCGCACCAGGTGCCGCTGGCGGCGGTGCGCGAGAACCCGGCGCATCTGGCCGCGCTGGAGGCGTGGTTGCGGTCGTACCGGCCGGACGAACTGTTCGACGACCGGGGCGCGCCCAGGGCCGATCTGGTCGCCGTCGCGCCATCCGGTGTGCGGCGGATGGGCGCGAACCCGCACGCCAACGGCGGCCTGCTGCTCCGTCCGCTGGCGTTGCCGGACTTCCGTCGCTACGGCTCCGCAGTCACCAAACCCGGCGGCACGACTTCCGAACCGACCCGCGTGCTGGGCCGGTGGTTGCGGGACGTGACGCGGGACAACGCCGAGCACCGGAATTTCCGGCTGTTCGGCCCGGACGAGACGGCGTCCAACCGGTTGGACGCGGTGTACGAGGTGACCGACAAGCAGTGGCAGGCCGACACCCTGAACACCGACGAGCACCTCGGCCGGGACGGGCGCGTGATCGAG
>Ga0207664_10001879_pt1 | contig 13810 bp, 10 predicted proteins | sample LARL83metaG_FD_184349 | JGI IMG/M metagenome (GOLD analysis project Ga0207664, IMG submission 184349) | Corn, switchgrass and miscanthus rhizosphere microbial communities from Kellogg Biological Station, Michigan, USA - LAR L8-3 metaG... | ecosystem: Host-associated > Plants > Roots >...
ATCGCGCACCCTCAGATCGGGCGTCGTCGACACGGATTACCCTCGATCGCGTGATGGTCTTACCATTCGTATGACGGCGGATCGTACACGCGGCCGGCGGTGCGCGGAGGGCAATGGCCTCGCGGATTAAGTCGTCGACCACATGCGCAGCAGGTTCTGGCGCACGACGTCGAGCCGGATGCGGCTCTCCCATTTCATCGCCATTCCCTCGAGAGCGGCCACCTCGTTGAGCTCGTAGATCTGCGTCCGCTGGTGCTGGTCGGGAACGAAACTCTCGATGAACGTTATCGACACCAGCCGTTGGCCGGAACGGACCGGGACGACCTCGTGCAGCGCCGTCGAAGGATAGACGATCGCCTCGCCTGCCGAACCCTTGAACGCAATCGCCTGATTACCGACGACGATCGACAGCTCGCCGCCTTCGTAGGCTTCCGGATCGTTGACGAAGACCGTGCAGGAGAGGTCCGACCGGAGGCTGACATTGCCCAGCTGGATCAGCGCCGCGTCGGCGTGCGCACCGTACTTCATGCCCGGCTCGTAGCGACACAGCAACGGCGGCGCCACGCGCTTGGGCATTGCGAAATCGACGAATTCGCGTGACCGCGCGAATGCGGCGTTGACGATCTGGACCGACTCAGCGTATTTCGGATCGTTGTCGTCCGCCTGCAGGTTGTCCTTGGTCTGGTTCGCCGGATTCGAAACGCGGCCGTTGACGAATCGCAACTCGCGGCCCAGGGTCGTCAGCCGCGCGATATCGGCCTCCGAAAGAAGCTTGCTGATTTTCAGGAACACTTGGCACTCCGGCTGATGTCGTTCGATGTCGCGAGCCGATCTGGCGCGGCGGCGCCGGCCCCGCATGGCGCGACCTGCGGCCAATGCGAATCGTACACTGTCGCAAAGCGGTTGCGGATCGAGGCGCCGGGCGCCATCATACCGCCGCTTCAGCCGCGGCCGCGGCTTTCGACGAACGGAGGAATCAAGTCGATGCAGAACGCAGGCGAAAGTCCGGGAGAGATCAGCACCCTTGAAGCGCAAGCTGCGCAGGCATCGCAATCCGGACGCGATGCCGAGGCGCTCAAGCTCTGGTCGCGGATTCTGGAAATCGACCCGATCCACGCCCGAACCTTGACTGCCGTCGGCCAGCACGCGTTTCAGAAAGGAGAATTTCAATCCGCGCGCAAGGCCTTCCAGCGGGTCACCGACGCGCACGGCACGACTCCGCAGCAATGGGTAAATCTTGCGCTGGCCTGCCAGAAGCTCGACGACGAAGCCGGCGAAGAACAGGCGATACGGCGCGCGCTGGCGATCGATCCGACCGAGCTGGTCGCGCTGTTGCTGCGCGCCAACCTGCAGGAGCGCCAGGGCAAAACCTACCAGGCGGCGCAGACCTACGGCGCCGCCGCCAGCGTCGCGCCGCCTCTGGAGCGGCTGCACCCCAATCTTCGGCCGGCGGTCGCGCGTGCAATCGCATTCAGGGAAAAATACGATCGCGAGTTCGGTATCTTCATCGACAACTTTCTCGATCCCTACTACAAGAGCTTCGCCGGCGAGAACCTTAAGCGGTTTCGCGGTTCGGTCGATATGCTGGTCGGAAGAACGCGCCGCTACGACTCGCAATCGGCGATCTACCATTACCCTAACCTGGCTCCGATCGAGTTCTTCGATCGAGATTTGTTTCCCTGGCTCGATCCGATCGAGGCGGCGACCGACGAAATCCGCGACGAATTTCTGGCCGTGCTCCAGACCGAAGAGGGGTTTACTCCATACATCACCTACCCCGACGATGTTCCGCAGAACCAGTTTGCCGAGCTCAACAATTCACCGCGCTGGAGCGCACTGCATCTGTACAAGCTGGGAAAGCTGGTCGAGGAAAACGCCGCCAAATGCCCGGCGACGATGCGCGCATTGCAGCACGCGCCCCAGCCCGATCAGCCCGGACGAACCCCCGCGGCGATGTTCTCGCTGTTGCGTCCCAGAACCAGGATTCCACCGCATAACGGCGTCACCAACAGCCGACTGGTGACGCACCTTCCATTGATCATCCCCGAAGGCTGCCGTTTTCGGGTCGGCGGCGATATCCGGCAATGGGTACCCGGCAAGGCCTGGGTGTTCGACGACACGATCGAGCACGAGGCCTGGAACGACAGCGAAAGACTGCGCGTCGTCCTGATCTTCGACATCTGGCATCCCGACCTGACACCGCCGGAGCGGGCGATGATCACCGCGATGATGGCCGGAATGAACGCCTTTGTCGGCGAGTCGGGGACTTTCGAACCTTGACGCCGATCGCCAGGCTGGAGATTGCGCGACGCCCGGGCTACTGGACCCGGCGTACCCGGATCGAGCGGTTGTCGATCGAGAGATCGAGGTAGTAGGCGCCGAGCACGCCCCGCCGTATCGTCACCTTGGGATTGTCCAGCTCATACAGTCGGGTGGTGCCGTCGGCGACCTGCCAGACCTGTCCGTTGGCGAGCCGCACACGCCTGTTCGGATACCAGCCGTCGAAATGGCCGGGGATCGTGCTCTCGATCGAAGGCAGGTCCACGACGGGAGCGGATTCCCTGGTTAGGCCGAATTGCGCCGGCGTCTCGGGAACCGGCGCCGCCGGCACCGCAGCTGGCGGATTCGTCGATAGCGGCAAGGCGTCGTAGCAGGCCAGCCGCGCTACCGGATCGGGTACAGCGCGACATTGCTGCAATGTGGGGTCGGCGGCCAATGCGGCGCCCGGCAGCAATAGCATCCAATAGACAAGCTTCATCGTGCCGCTTTCATCGTCCTTGATCGATCAGCCGTCATTATGCAACGCTGCCAAAAGAAACGGCGAGCCGAAGCTCGCCGTCAGGGTGTAGCAATTGCAGTTAGCTTAGAACCGGTACTGCACGCTCACGAACAGTTTCCGGCCCAGAGCATCGTAGACCTGAGGATAGGTGTTGCCGTTGCCGAAGGCCGGCCCCGCAATCGACGAGGAAATGATAGGCGGATCCTTGTCGAAGAGGTTATCGATGCCCCCGGCGATCGTCAGCTGCTTGGTGACGTTCCACGAGGCGGCCAGATCGATGTAGTCCCGCTCCGCGAGCTCCTTGTCGACCGGCGCAAAGCTGCCGCTCAACAGCGGATTCGAGCTGCTAAGGTCGATGTTCACCTTGTCGATGTGACGCCAGGTCAACGCTACATCGGTGCTCCACGGCGTCTGCCATGTCACACGAGCCTTGTGCCGCCACTCCGGGATCGGCGTGCCGCAGGTTTGTCCGAAAAGGCCCTTGCAATCGTACTCGCCCAATCCGGGGACCGGCGTCTGCTTGAACTCCTGCAGCCAGGTGCCGAAAAAGCTGAACGCCAGGCTGCCCCAGTTGTTCTGGAACGGGTAGGTGTAGTTGATATTGATGTCGACGCCGGAAGTCTTGGCGCTGGCCAGGTTCTGGTTAAGACCCGAGATGAAGCCGGTCAGCCACAAGGTGCCGAAGTTGTCGCGATGGATCAGATCGCAGAACGCCCCGTTGGTCAGGCACTGATTCAGCGCGATGTTCGGCGATACGATGCCGACCTGGTTCGAGCCCTTGATCTTGAAGTAGTCGACCGACGCATTCAGGTTGCGCATCGGCGTCAGCACGAAACCGAGCGTGGTGCTCTTGCCCGTTTCCGGCGTCAGCAGAGGATTGCCGCCCTGCAGGTAGTTGTACTGGCCCGCGGGGTTGGTGATGATTGCGCTTCCATACTGCGCGGCCGTGATGCCGGTTCTCTGGCATTGCGCCAGCGTCGCCGTCGGGTTGGCGCCACAAGGATCCGACGCCAGGCTGAGAAGGTTGAACCCCTGCGCCGTGAAAAGCTCGATGATGTTGGCGGCGCGCACCGACTGCTGGTAGCTTCCGCGCAGGCGCACCGTCTTGACCGGCGCCCATTCCACGCCGAGACCGTAAGAGTTGGTCGTGTGGCCGGTGCTGTAGTCCGAGTAGCGATAGCTGCCATTGAAGCTCAGCAGGTCCGCCCACGGCTGGCCTTCCATGATCGGAACACGGACTTCGCCAAACGCTTCCTTAACGGTGAACTGCCCGGACAGGCCGATAGTCGGGCCGCCCTGGCCGGCGAGGTCGAATGTGGAGAATTCCGTGTCGGTGTCCAGCGTCAGCTTTTCGACGCGGCGCTCCAGCCCCAGCGCGACGCCGATGCCGGACTTGGCCCAAGGCGACTTGACCCCGTAGACGCCCAGGTCCGACGATATCGTCGCACCCTGCACCGACTGCTCGGTCGATCCCCGTTGCAGGCCCGGCGTTTGCAGGTAGGCCAGCGCTTCCGGCGTCACGCCACCCAGCGAGAAGATGTTGTACGGCACGCAGTTCGGATCGAGGCCGCTCAGTTTCGAGGCGCAAACCGGCTGGCCGGTCGCCGGATCGGTGACGACGTCCAGCGCCCGCGCGGTACGAACCTTCGAAAAGTCGTTGCGATAGGTCTCCTGGTAGAGCACCTTGCCCGTCTGCGCGAAAACGTCGTAATCCCAGTTGCCGATATCGCCCTTGACCCCCAGGACGCCGCGGAACGACGTGTGACGGCGATCGTCGTCGCGGCCCCCGCCTTCAATATTGCGCCGGAGGATGATTAGATCCCCCATTGTCGTCGGCGTGATGCCGAACGTGTTTTTGAACGACGTGGAAAGAAGGGGATTGGTGTCGCTCAGCAGGAATTCGCTGCCGAAGATGCCGCTTGGCGCAATGAGCGCATCGGTGTGATCATCGTGGAAGCCGAATTCACCGTAGACGCGGGCATGGTCGTTGACGTCGTAGTGGGCGAACGCGTTGAAGCCGTAGCGCTCGTCGGGGCGCTGGTAATAGTTGTACGGCGCGAAGTTGAACTGGTCGGTCGCCGAGCTGAACGGCCGCACGCCGCCCTGCGCGTTGGCGATCGTGAACGAGCTGCCGGTATTCGCGTCGATGAACCGACCCGGGAAGCTCGTCGATGACCCCGAGCACACCAGGCTGTTGCCGTCGGCACTGTCGCCGGTCGCGCATGCGCTGTAGTCCCGGTCTCTCTGCGATACCGCCTTGGTCTTGGTGTACTGGAAGAACAGGGTCGCGTTGCCCCGGTTGCCGGCGAAGTTGCTACCCATCGTGATGTTGAAGTTCGACGAATCGCCATCGTGATCAACGTTGCCCGGCACCGCGAACTGCGCTGGGTTGGTCGCCGCGCGCGCCCGGATGACGTCGGCAAGGCTGTTGTGCTGACGGTGGTTGTAGCCGCTCCAGTTGCCTTCGATCTGCAGCCCCTGGAAATTGTCCTTCATGATGAAGTTGACCACGCCCGCGACCGCGTCGGAGCCGTACACCGCCGATGCGCCGCCGGTCAGGATTTCCACTCGCTCGATTAGCGGCGCCGGGATTTCGTTCAGGTCGGTCGGGTAAAACGTCGGGCTGCCCGCGGGCAGGCGACGGCCGTTGACCAGCACCAGAGTGCGCTGCGATCCCAGGTTGCGGAGGTTGACCGTTGCCGTACCCGTCGCGCCGTTGGATTCGTTGGCGCCGAAATCGGCGAAGACCTGGGGAAGATTGTTCAGCAGGTTCTCGACGTTCTGGACACCCTCGATCTTGATGTCTTGCGCCCCGACGGTGACGACCGGGCTTGTGCTGGTCAGGTTCGCGGACGGAATACGCGAGCCCGTAACGGTTGTTGAAAATTTCTGGACTTCTTCGGCGGTGACCGTCGTGGTCGGACTCGCCTGCTGAGTTTGCACCTGCGCGTTGGCCACCGGCGCTACGACGCCCACCATGGCGCCTGCGCCCAACGCCTGCAGTACCGCAAGCGGCAGCTTTTTTCTGTTTACTTTCAACATGGAACCCCCAATAGAAAGTTTAGACAATTACAATAGCATTGGCCGAAACGCACAATTCCCGATATGAATAGCAACCGTAAACGCTCGCTCCTACGGATTATTTCGCTGCACGGGGACCGCCGGAAACCGCCTTTGTGCCTGGGATATCGACCGTTCGCTTTTCTGAAAGCGTCTCGACATTACAACAATGACGAAACGGCCGGCAATGAAATGTTGCGGTTGTTACACTCGTCGCGACGGAACTGTTGCAAATCTGCCAACAAAGCCTTCGGACGATGCTGCGCAGCGAGGAATCCGGCGCGCGTAAACGCAGCGTTTTCTCCCGTCAGTGGGACGGCGGCGAGCGTCCGAGCGCGGGGCATCGACCCGGTTATTGCACTGCACCAGCGTGCGCTCGCCGCCTATGCCATTGCCATGGCGCCCTGCAGCAAGCCGTTGCTCGGGAGTGCGGACGCATGAACGATTTCCGCATCGCGGCGGCGCGGCCCGCCGACGTGCCGGACGTGCTCGCGATGATCCGCGGGCTAGCCGAGTTCGAACGGCTCGCCCACCTTTGCGTCGCCACCGAAAGTCAACTTTCGCAGGCGTTGTTCGCTCCGGAAGCGACCGTTGAAGTGATCGTGGCATGGGAAGCCGCCGAACCGGCGGGTTTTGCGCTTTTTTTTCCTAATTTCTCCACGTTTCTCGGCCGTCCGGGCCTCTATCTCGAGGATTTGTTCGTGCGTCCCGAATTCCGAGGCCGGGGCTATGGCCGCGCGCTGCTGGTCCACCTTGCCCGTCTCGCGGTGGAGCGCGGCTGCGGCCGGTTCGAATGGTCGGTGCTCGACTGGAACGAACAGGCGATCGGGTTTTACCGGGCGCTGGGTGCCACCGTCCTTGCCGACTGGCGCATCACCCGCGTAACCGGCGAGGCGCTCGCGGCGCTCGCGAGCGAGGTGCCGTTTCCTGCCGGGGACCGACATTGACGTGCGCCGGCCGCCCTGCCAGGCGATAATGACGGCCTTTTTTGCCCGCGGCGGCCGCCGCACCGACAGCCGATGAACGAATCCCTGAGGGATGATTTCCAGCACCTGCGTTGTGGCGGCGATTTCTGGTCGCTGCGCGCGGTGGACGAGCGCGCCGAGAATTTCGCGGTGCGCAAGAACGTGCCGCAACCCCCGGCGACGTCGGCCGACTGCGGGGCGATGCTGACCGTCTACGCGGACGGCGGCTGCGGCTATGCCGCGACCAGCGATCTTTCCCGGGCCGGATTGCAGATGGCGCTCGACCGGGCGTCCGGCTGGGCCCGGGCGAGCGCCGCGCGCTCGCTGATCGATTTCCGCGCCTTGCCGAATATCGCTCCACGCGGCGAATACGCCTCGCCCGACACCGCCACGCGACCCTGGTCGCGCAGCGAATGGTACGACCTCCTCGCCGCCGAATCGCGCGAGGCTGGCTTCGACCCGCGCATCGTCGATTGGGAGGCCAGCGTCGAGGCGCGCATCGCGCGCCACACCTACCTGACCAGCGCCGGCGGCGAAGTCGTCCAGCTTTTCCGCTTCGTCATGCCAAACCTTTCCGTCAGCGCGCATGCCGGCGGCGACACGCAGACGCGGACGCTCAACGGTTATCGGGGGCTCGCCCAGCAGGGAGGCGAGTCCATCCTCGACCGGTTCGGCTTCCGCGGCAGCGGCCGGCGCATCGCCGACGAGGCGCTGCAGCTGCTGGCCGCGCCGAACTGCCCGCACGGAAAAATGGACGTGCTGCTGATGCCCGACCAGATGGTGCTGCAGATCCACGAATCGATCGGCCATCCGCTGGAGCTCGACCGAATCCTCGGCGATGAAAGGAACTTCGCCGGCACCAGCTTCGTCACCCTCGACATGTTCGGCAGCTACCGGTACGGATCGGAGCTATTGAACGTCAGCTTCGACCCGACCCGGGCGGAGGAGCTCGCGAGCTACGGCTTCGACGACGACGGTGCGCCGGCCGAAAAGGCATTCCTGATCCGGCGCGGGATCCTCGAGCGGCCGCTGGGCGGGACGATCTCGCAGGCGCGCGCCAAGATGCCGGGCGTAGCCAACTCGCGCGCCGACGGCTGGAACCGGCCGCCGATCGACCGCATGGCCAACCTCAACATCGAGCCGGGCGATGCCGATCTCGACGCCATGATCGCGGGAATGGAGCACGGCGTCCTGATGGCGACGAACAGCTCCTGGTCGATCGACGACTCGCGCAACAAGTTCCAGTTCGGCTGCGAATGGGGGCAGCTGATCGAGCGGGGCAAGCTCACGACCGTCGTCAAGAACCCCAACTACCGTGGAATTTCGGCCAACTTCTGGCGCAGCCTGACGCGAGTCGGCAACGCCGCGACCTTCGAGGTGCTCGGCACCCCTTATTGCGGCAAGGGGGAGCCGTCCCAGCTGATCCGGGTCGGACATGCCTCACCTGCCTGCGTGTTCACCGGCGTCGACGTGTTCGGCGGAGACAGCTGATGGCGCTCTCGACGATGGAATCGTATTTCAACGAGCTCGCCGCTCTTCTCGACCGCGCGCTTCAGCCAGGCGAGGTTTACAGCTGCACGCTCGAGGCCGAGGTTTCCGACTTCGTCCGCATGAACCGGGGCAAGATCCGCCAGCCGGGAACGGTCGAGCAGCGTTATGTACGCCTGCATCTGATCGCCGGTCGCAGGCACGCGCAGCATTGCATGAGCGTTTGCGGCGACCTCGCGCGCGATCGCGAGCCCCTGCTGCAGGCGCTGGTCGCGCTGCGCGGCATGGTGACGGATCTGCCGGACGATCCGCACCTGCATTATGCGACCGACGTCCGTTCGAGCCGGGTCGTCCGCAGCACGCCGTTACCCGCGCCCGACGGCATCATCGCGACCGTCCTCGACGCGGCGCAAGGCCTCGACCTCGTCGGCATCTATGCCGCGGGACCGGTCTACCGTGGCTTCGCCAACTCGCTCGGACAGCGCAACTGGCACGAAGTGACGAGTTTCAACCTGCAGTGGAGTCTCTATCACCGCGCCGACAAGGCGGTCAAGACCGCTTACGGCGGCTTCGAGTGGTCCGATCAGGCATTCGCCGCGAAAATGCGCGGCGCCCGCGAGCGGCTGGCACTGCTTGCCGTTCCGGCGCGCTCGCTCGAGCCGGGAAGCTATCGCGCCTACCTGACGCCGGCGGCGATGGAGGAGATCGCCAGCATGCTGTGCTGGGGCGGATTCTCCGGGCGTGCGCTGGCGACCAGGCAAAGCTGCTTGTTCCGCATGCAGGAGGGCGCCGCCGCGCTCGCCGCCTCCGTATCGTTCAGCGAAAACACCGCCGGCGGCGTCGCGCCTGCGTTTCAGGATGAGGGGTTTGCGCGCCCCGCCTCGGTGCCTCTGGTCACGAATGGCAAGCTGGTCGGCTCGCTGGTGAGCCCGCGCACGGCGAAGGAATTCGAGCTCGCCACCAACGGCGCCAACGCATCGGAGAGCCCGGAGTCGCTCGAGATGGCGGGCGGCGTGCTCGCCGGCGAGGACGCGCTGGCCGCGCTCGATACCGGGCTTTACATCGGCAATCTCTGGTATCTGAACTTTTCCGATCGTCCCGCCTGCCGCGTTACGGGGATGACGCGCTTCGCCTCGTTCTGGGTCGACCGCGGACGGATCATCGCGCCGGTCAACGTCATGCGCTTCGACGACAGCATCTACCGCCTGCTCGGCGAGCGCCTGGTCGGCTTGACCGCGGAAAGCGAGCTCGTCGTCAGCGGCGACAGCTATCGCGCGCGCAGCGTGAGCAGCATGCGCCTGCCGGGTGCGGTGGTCAGCGAGATGGCTTTTACGCTGTAGGACGCCCCCAGGCCAGAGCCGGCGCCCCCGCATGCGCGAGGCATGCTGCCGGAAGCGAAGAGGCCAGCGGCAACAACGCAGTCGACCCCACCGCTGGTCGGAAGCTCGGCGGCGAAGCGCTACGAGCCGTCGTGCCAGCCCTTCGGTATCGATGACAACAGCTTCTTCGTGTACTGGTGCTGCGGGTGCAGGTAGATGTCGTCGGAATTGGCGATCTCGACGATCGCGCCCTGGTTCATCACCATGATCTCGTCGGAGATGTATTTGACGACGGCGAGGTCGTGCGAAATGAAGATGTAGGAAAGGCGAAATTCGTCCTGCAGGTCCTGCAGCAGATTCAGCACCTGCGCCTGCACCGACACGTCCAGCGCCGAAACCGACTCGTCGCAGATCAGTATGTCCGGCTTGAGCGTCAGGCACCGCGCGATCGCGATCCGCTGCCGCTGTCCGCCCGAGAATTCATGCGGGTACTTGTAGAACGACACTTCGGGCAGGCCGACTTTCTGCAGCAGCTCGAAGGCCAGCTCGGTGCGGTCCTGCACCGACGCGCCGATGCCGTGGATCTGCATCGGCTCGGTCAGGATCTGGCCGACGATCATCCGCGGATTAAGCGACGCGTACGGATTCTGGAAGATGATCTGGATGCGACGCTTGTAATCCATGAACTGGCGCGGCGACATCGAGAGGATATCCTTGCCCTCGAACAAAGCCTCGCCGGTCGTCGCCTCGTGCAGGCGCATCAGCGTCAGTCCCACCGTCGTCTTGCCCGACCCGGACTCGCCCACCAGTCCCAGCGTCTTGCCCTTGGGCAGGCGGAACGACACGTCCTTGACCGCCTCGAACTTGCGCCGGCCGAACAGCCCTTCGCGCGAATAGAAGTCCTTGCCGAGGTGGCGCACGTCCAGAATGATCGGATCGCCGCGATCGATGCCGCGCTTGCGCTCGGTCAGGTGCATCGCCTTGCCGTGGCCGTTCATGAAATCCTCGATCACGGGCAGGCGAACCGGCCGCCGATCCAGGCGCGGCCGGCACAGCAGCAGCGCCTTCGTGTAGGCATCCTGCGGGTTTTCGAACACGGCCTTCGCCGGCCCCTGCTCGCGGATCTCGCCGTTGCGCATGACGACGACGTAATCGGCGATCTCGCCGACGACTGCGAGATCGTGGGTGATGAACAGCACCGACATCTGATGCTTTTTCTGCAGCGCGGCGATCAGGTCGAGAATCTGCTTCTGGATCGTCACGTCCAGCGCCGTCGTCGGCTCGTCGGCGATCAGCAGCTTGGGCTCGCAGGCGATCGCCATCGCGATCATCACGCGCTGCTGCTGGCCGCCGGACATCTGCGACGGATACGCATTGATCTTGAATTCGGGATCCGGAATGCCGACCTCGGCCAGCAGCGCGATCGCGCGCTTCCTCGCCTCGGCCGGCCCCATGCCCATGTGCATGCGCAGCACCTCGGTCAGCTGGAATCCGACGGTGAACACGGGGTTCAGCGACGTCATCGGCTCCTGGAAGATCATCGAGATGTCGGCGCCGCGGATCTTGCGCAATTCGTCCTGGCCGAGTGCGACCAGGTTTTGCCCGCCGTAGACGATCTCGCTGCCCGGCAGCACCGTCGAATTCTCCTTCGGCAGCAACCCGAGGATCGACAGCGAAGTCACCGACTTGCCGCTGCCGGATTCGCCGACCAGAGCGACCGTCGCATTGGTCGGAATGTCGAAGCTGATGCCTTTGACGGCCTCGAACGTCGTGTCCTTGTCGAGACGGAAATTGACCCGCAGGTTACGGATCGAGAGCAACGGCGCGGTCATCGTGTTCTTCCGGTCGCAAGTTGCGCGGGCAGCGCGGCAGTGTTGGTCATTTCAGCTTCGGGTCCAGCGCGTCGCGCAAGGCATCGGTGAACAGGCTGAACGCGGTCACCAGCAGCGCCATGAATGTTCCTGCCGCCGCCAGTTGCCACCATTTCCCGAGGATCAGCTCGTTCTGCGCCTCGTTCAGCATCGAGCCCCACGACACGACGTCGACCGGGACCCCGAAGCCGAGGAACGAAAGGATCACTTCGGACTTGATGAAGGCGACCGTCAGTATCGAAAGCTGGACCAGCACGACATGGCTGACGTTCGGCAGGATGTGCACGAACATGCGCCGGGCATTCGACGCGCCGATCGCATCGGCGGCCTGCACGTACTCGCGCCCCTTGTGCTTCAGGTACTCCCCGCGGATCAGGCGGAACACGCCGGTCCAGCCCGTCAGTCCGAGGATGAGAATGATCGTCAGCGTGCCTTTCTGCTGCAGGACGGCGGCGACCGCGAGGATCAAAAGCAGGTACGGAATGGCGGTGAACACGCTGTAGAACCAGTTGAACACGTCGTCGAGCCACTTGCCGTAGTAACCGGCCACGGCGCCGAAGACCGAGCCTAAGAACACGGCGACGATGGCGGCGGCGATGCCGACGAAGATCGACGTCTGCGAGCCCTTGATCACTTTCTTCAGCACGTCGCGGCCCCATTTGTCGCCGCCGAAGGGCAACGTGGGGGCGCGCGCTGCGACCGTATCGGTGCGTCCCGCGCCTTTGGCCTTGATGTCGGCCATCACGTCGGCCAGCGGATCGACGCTCTTGGCGTCGGGCGCGGCCGGCGGGACCTCGCCCGGCTTGGTCGCCCCGGCCTTGATCGCCGCCAGCGCGTCGGCGAGCGGATCGACGATCTGCAGGTCCGATTCGTTTTCGGCCGCACCGGCCGCTTCGGCGGCCGGAGCGCCGGGCGCAGCGCCGGCCGGCGCCGTCGCCGCATCGGGTCCGACGAAGGTGGGCGGAGCGTAGTTGACGCCCTCCTCCCGCGCCCAGTCCTTGGCGATCAAACCGGTGGCGGAGAGCACGATCATGAGCAGGAAGGCGGCGACGATCGCCAGCGACACCATCGCCACCCGGTCCGACCGAAGCCGGCGCCAGGCCAGAGCCCAGAGGCCGGGCGAGACGGCGTGCGGAACGTCGTAGGGCATCGTCGTCTCCTATTTGAGCTGCACGCGAGGATCGACCGCCTTGTACATCAGGTCGGTCAGCAGATTGACGATCATCGTCGCCACGGCGACGTACACGGTGATCGCCTTGATGACCGGAAAGTCGCTGCGCTCGACCGCCAGTATCACTTCACGGCCGATGCCGGGTATCGAGAAGAAACGCTCGACCAGGAAGGCGCCGATCAGCAGGCCCGGCAATTGCGCCATCACGTGCGTGATGATCGGGATCGATGCATTGCGCAGAACGTGGACCCACATGATGCGATTTTCCGAGACGCCCTTGGCGCGCGCGGTGCGGACGTAGTCCTGGTTGATCTCGTCGAGCACGAAGGTGCGGAACAGGCGCAGATCGGGCGCGACGCTGACGACCAGCAGGATGATGATCGGCAGCGAGGCGTAGACGATCAGGTTGTGCCAGAAGCCGTCGCCCCAGCCCTGCACGGGGAACCAGCCGAGCTTGTAGGCAAAGACATACTGGAAGACGATGATGTAGACCAGGATCGACACCGACAGGCCGACCGTGCAGACGATCATCACCGCGCGGTCGGTCAGCGAGCCGCGAACGTAGGCGACCGCAAGCGCCAGGCCGATCGCGACCAGCGTGCTGATGATCAAGAGCGGAATCAGCACGGTCAGCGACGGCCCGAGGCGCGTCGCCATGATGTGCGACACCGCTTCGTTGGTGCTCCAGCTGGCGCCGAAATCGGCGGTCAAGACCTGCTTGATGAATATCCATAGCTGCAGGTAGAACGGCTGATCGACGCCGAGTTGTCGCCGGATATTCTCGATCTGCTCGGCGCTGGAGATCTTGCCGGCCAGCACATAGGCGGGATCGCCGCCCACCCAGTTGAACAGGATGAATACCAGCAGGATGACCCCGAGCAAGGTCGGGATCATCTGCCACAGCCGCCGGATGATGTATGCCGTCATGTCTCCTCCTGCTCGCGCCTCGCGGCTTTCGCCCGGCGCGTTTCGCCGCCGCTTTAGTGTGCCAGCATTGCTGTCGACCGTGTGCCGGTGATTTCGGCGATAAACGCCTCGTTCGACGGCTCGCGTCCGAGAAACTCGCGAACCAGCTGTGCCGCGGGCTTCTGGCTGCCCTGGGCGAGAACCGTCGTGCGGAACCGCCTGCCTGTCACCGGGTCCATCAGGTTCCCGTC
>Ga0207664_10001880_pt1 | contig 13804 bp, 11 predicted proteins | sample LARL83metaG_FD_184349 | JGI IMG/M metagenome (GOLD analysis project Ga0207664, IMG submission 184349) | Corn, switchgrass and miscanthus rhizosphere microbial communities from Kellogg Biological Station, Michigan, USA - LAR L8-3 metaG... | ecosystem: Host-associated > Plants > Roots >...
CACCAGCTCCTCGCGCCGGTAGCCCGTGCGCTCGCAGAGGTAGTTGTTGACGTAGACGGCGCGGTTGTCGAGGTCGGTGACGGCGAGGCCGGCGTGCAGGTTCTCGGCGACCGCACTGAAGCGCGCCTCCGTCTCACGAAGCAGCGCGTCGGCAGGAAGCCCCTCGTGGCGACGCACGGCGCAGAGTATCCCACCACCATCGAGGTGCGTGGAGACTACCTCCGTCTGCACCGCGCTGCCGTCGGCGTGGAGGAGCTTGCGCAGCGAGACCGCATGGCCGTCGCGCTCCACCATCGCCGTGCGGATCGGGTTCTCGGCCACGTCGGCCGGATGGAGGAGCGAGACGATGGACTGGCCGACGAGCGACTCGGGCGTCACGCCGATCATCCGGCCAAAGGCGCCATTCGCGCAGACGACGTTCAGCGACGCATCGATGACGACCATGCCATCGGAGGCGACGTCGAAGAGCGCCTTGTAATCAGGGAGGGTCATGCGGAGGGAGAGGGTACTTCAATAGTATCGGACGGGGGAGTGAAAGGCTGGAGAGCGGGCACTGACAGCTAGCCGGGGCGCGCCGCGTGGAACGCGGTGCTTTCGGGGCGCCGGGCTCGCTGTGCTCGCCTATGCTTTCGGGGCGGCGGCGCGGAGCGCCGCCTCTCTGCGAACGGCACACCCATCCGCCAAGACGCACCACTCAACGCCGTGCCCGACAGGCGCGCCCTCGCGCGCCGCCCCGAGAGCGAGCCGCAGGCGAGCGCCCCGACAGCAAGCCAAGGCGGCGAAGCCGCCGGGCAGCGCCCCGACTAGCCGTCAGTCCGCCCGTCCCGACTGGCCGCAGTTCACCTATATTTCCCCCTCTCTCACCACGCAGTCCTATGGCGTCACAGACCGAACCCACGCTCCGGCTCGCCCGGGCAGATGCGCCGGCGAGCCCGCCGGAAGCGCCGGCGAAGCCGCGCCTCACGGACGATCACGTCGAGCGGAATCCCGGCACGCCGCTGGACCTCGACATCGTGCGCGCGCTCCGGGTGAACCGCTCTGCCGTGGAGCGGCGCGCCGCCACCATCCCGACGCGGCGCACCGTGAAGAGGGAGTGGCAGGCGGCGTGGCTGCTGCGCGCCATCACGCTGATCGACCTCACGACGCTCGCCGGTGACGACACGGCGGGGAACGTGAGGCGCCTCTGCGCCAAGGCGGCGCACCCGCTCCGCGACGACCTCGCTCGCGCGCTCGGCGTGGACGACCTCCACCTCACCACCGGCGCGGTGTGCGTCTATCACCAGCTCGTGCCGGTGGCGGTGGAAGCACTGAAGGGCACGGGCATCCCCGTGGCGGCAGTGAGCACCGGGTTCCCCGCCGGCCTCTCGCCGCTCGAGGAGCGGGTGCGCGAGATCCGCGCGTCGGTGGCCGCGGGCGCGAAGGAGATCGACATCGTCATCACGCGCGGTCACGTGCTCACCGGCAACTGGCAGGCGCTGTACGACGAAGTGAAGCTGTTCCGCGAGACGTGCGGCGAGGCACACATGAAGGCGATCCTCGCCACCGGCGAGCTGGCGACGCTCGGTAACGTGGCGCGCGCGAGCATGGTGGCGATGATGGCCGGCGCGGACTTCATCAAGACGAGCACGGGCAAGGAGGGCGTCAACGCGACCCTGCCCTTCTCGCTCGTGATGGTGCGCATGATCCGCGAATACTTCCAGCGCACCGGCTACGCGGTGGGCTACAAGCCCGCCGGCGGCATCCGCAGCGCGAAGAATGCGCTCGAGTACCTCTACCTCATGAAGGACGAGCTGGGGACCCGTTGGCTGCGACCGGATCTCTTCCGGTTCGGCGCGAGCGGGCTGCTCACCGACATCGAGCGGCAGCTCGAGCACTTCGTCACCGGGCGCTACTCCGCGGCGCACCGCCATCCCATGGTGTGACCATGACATCAGTGCGCGAGATCTTCGAGACGATGGAGTACGGCCCGGCGCCCGAGTCGGCCAAGCCGGCGCAGGCGTGGCTCGACGAACACGACGGGCGCTTCGGCCATTTCATCAATGGCAGGTGGACGAAGCCGTCAGCGACGTTCGAGGTGATGAACCCGGCGACGGGGAAGCGTATCGCCGACGTCTCCGAAGGATCGAAGAAGGATGTCGACGCCGCGGTGAAGGCGGCGCGCCAGGCGCTCCCCGCGTGGCAAGCGCTGGGCGGACACGGACGCGCGCGGCACCTCTACGCGCTCGCGCGCATCGTGCAGCGCAACTCGCGCCTGCTCGCCGTGCTCGAGAGCATGGACAATGGCAAGAGCATCCGCGAGACGCGCGACCTCGACATCCCGCTCGTTGCGCGGCACCTGTACCATCACGCCGGCTGGGCCCAGCTCCTCGACACCGAGTTCCCCGGCTATCACGGCGCCGGCGTCGTGGGCCAGATCATCCCGTGGAACTTCCCGCTGCTCATGCTGGCGTGGAAGGTGGCGCCCGCACTCGCCGCGGGATGCACCATCGTCATCAAGCCGGCAGAGTTCACGCCGCTCACCGCGCTCTGCTTCGCCGAGCTGGCGGCGCAGGCGGGACTGCCGGCTGGTGTGCTGAACGTGATCACCGGCGACGGTGACACGGGCGCAGCCATCGTGGCACACGATGGCGTTGATAAAATCGCCTTCACGGGAAGCACGGAAGTAGGCCGCATCATCCGCAAGGCGACGGCGGGTTCCGGCAAGAAGCTCTCGCTCGAGCTGGGCGGAAAGAGCCCGTTCATCGTCTTCGACGACGCCGATCTCGATTCCGTGGTGGAAGGGGTGGTGGACGCGATCTGGTTCAACCAGGGTCAGGTCTGCTGCGCCGGCTCGCGGCTGCTGGTGCAGGAAGGGATCGCCGATCGCCTGTACGACAAGCTGCGCGCGCGCATGGAGACGCTGCGACTGGGCAGCCCGCTCGACAAGGCGGTGGACATGGGCGCCATCGTGGCGCCGGTGCAGCTCGAGCGCATCCGCTCGCTCGTCGAACAGGGAAAGAACGAAGGCGCCGACTTCTGGCAGCCGACGTGGGCCTGTCCCACCGAGGGCTGCTTCTATCCGCCGACGCTGTTCACCAACGTCGCGCCGTCGAGCACCATCGCGCAGGTGGAGATCTTCGGCCCCGTGCTCGTCGCGATGACCTTCCGCACGCCGAGCGAGGCCGTGGCGCTGGCCAACAACACGCCGTACGGCCTGGCGGCGAGCGTGTGGAGCGAGAGCATCAACCTCGCGCTCGACGTGGCGCCCAAGATCAAGGCGGGCGTGGTGTGGATCAACAGCACCAACCTGTTCGACGCCGCCGCCGGCTTCGGTGGCTATCGCGAGTCCGGCTTCGGACGCGAGGGCGGACGGGAGGGGATGTATGAGTATCTGAAGAGGGAACGGAGGACCGATGGACCGATGGACCGGAAGAGCGAGAGGGCCAACGGGAAACGCCGTTCCGGTCAATCGGTCATCCGGTCATCCGGTCAGACCAGCACGACCGCGAAGTCCTCACGGCGGGCTGCCGAGCTGGATGACACGGACCGCGGCCCGAAGCTGGACAGAACATCCAAGCTGTACATCGGCGGCAAGCAGGCGCGTCCCGATTCGGGCTACTCGATGCGCATCACGTCGCACGACGGCCGGCTGCTCGGCGAGGTGGGCGAAGGGAATCGCAAGGACATCCGCAACGCCGTGGAAGCGGCGCACGCCGCGCTGGGTGGCTGGAGCAAGGCCACGGGCCACGCGCGGGCGCAGATCCTCTACTACATCGCCGAGAACCTCGCGGCGCGGCGGGAGGAATTCGCGCGCCGGCTGAACGCGCTCACTGGGGGCGATGGCGAGGCGGAAGTGGACGCGTGCGTCGAGCGGCTGTTCACCTACGCGGCGTGGGCGGACAAGTACGACGGCCAGGTGCACCAGGTGCCGCTGCGCGGCGTGGCGCTGGCGATGAACGAGCCGGTCGGCGTCGTCGGCATCGCCTGTCCCGACGAGCAGCCGCTGCTCGGCTTCATCTCGCTCATCGCGCCGGCCATCTGCGTTGGCAACACGGTGGTGGCGGTGCCGAGCGAGTCGGCGCCCCTTGCGGCCACCGATTTCTACCAGGTGCTGGAGACGTCGGACGTGCCCTCGGGGGTGATCAACATCGTCACCGGTCCCAAGGACTCGCTGGCGAAGACGCTCGCCGAGCACGACGACGTGGATGCGGCATGGTACTTCGGCTCGGCGGACGGCGTGATGGCGGTGGAGACGGCGAGCACGGGGAACATGAAGCGCACGTGGTGCGAGTCGACCCCGCGTGCGTGGACGGACCGCGGCGACGGCGAAGGCCGCGAGTTCCTGCGCGAGGCGACGCAGGTCAAGAACATCTGGATACCGTACGGGGAGTAAGGGCAAGGGCGAGTACGCGGGTAAACGCGGTACCCTGTACGAAGAAGGGCATACCGGCCCCAGGAATTCGGGGCTGTGTGTGGACGTATCCCGGCGTCCGGCTTGTCATCCCGCACGAGCGAATCGAGGTCGGGATCTACCGCTCTCGCAGCGTAGCCTGCTTCGGCGCCGGGACGGCGGATCCCGACAGGGCTTCGCCCTGCGGGATGACGGAACCAGGCACTGCGACACTCCGAGGCAGTCGCCGGAGAGGGGCGTCGGCGCCTTCCTGGGGCTCGTATGCCAATCCCGGTACGGAGTACCGCGCTTACCCGCGTACTCGCCGTTGTTGTTGTAGTTCCTTCTCCGCGCCGTGACCCAAGTTACTCTCCCCCCCGCCGGCCAGTCCTTGGACACCATGGCCATGGACTCTCCCGCCTCCTCCCCCGAGATGGCGCGCGCTGACCTGTCTCCGCCGGATCCTTCGGCGGCGGCGGCGCTTGCCGTGCATGGGCCTCTGGCGGCGGCCATGGAGCGACTCGTCGCCCTTGCCGCGTCCGCGCTGCGCGCGCCGTTCGCCTTCATCATCCTCACCGGTGAGGACCGTCGCTGCTTCGGCGCGGGGCCCGAGCTGCCGGAGTGGGCGCTGCACGACGCCGGCGCCTTCTGGCGGTCCGGGATCGTCGACCTGATCGTGGATGGCCCGGTGGAGATGCGCGACCTCACGCGCGACCGCCCCGTCGAGCAGATCACCGCCGCCGCGGAGCTCGGCATCGGCTCGCTCCTTGGCGTGCCGATCCGCACCATGTCGGGCATCACGGTGGGCGTGTTCTGCGCGGCCGATCCGCAGCCGACGCAGTGGAACGAGGACGACGTCGAGATGCTCACCCAGTTCGCTTCCACGGCGGCGAGCGACTGGGAGCTGCGGCACTCGCTCGCCGAGCACGAGGCCAACGAGCGTCGCATCGGCTTCTACAACAACCACGACGCACTCACCGGCCTCGCCAACCGTGCCGTGCTGCTCGACCGGCTGCGCTTCGTGCTCGATCGTCCCGCGTCGCGACCGGCACCGGCGGCTGGTGATCCTGGCGGCCTCGTCGAATCGGCGCCGGAAGACCTCGTTGCCGTGTTCTTCCTGGACATCAACGAGTTCCGCGCCATCAACGACCGCTTCGGCCACCACATTGGCGACCAGCTGCTGGCGACGATCGGCAAGAAGCTGCGGCAGGCGGCAGGTCAGCACGCCACGGTGGCGCGCCTGGGCGGCGACGAGTTCGCGGTGCTCGTGGAGCACGTGGACGCGGCCGACGTGGCCGAGGAGATGGCTGAGCGCTTCCGTGCCGTGCTTGCGCAACCGACGTCGATCGGCGGCGAGGAGGTCTCACTCTCGGTGAGCGTCGGGATCGCGCTGAGCACCACCGCCGCCGAGCTGCCGGAGCACGTGTTGCGCGGCGCCGACCTCGCGATGGCGCGCGCCAAGCGCATGACGCGCGGCGACGCGCCGCCCCCGCCGGTGCTCTTCGATTGGAAGATCGCGGCCGAAGCGCGCGCTCGCCGTCGCCTGCAGGACGAGCTGCGGCAGGCCGTGCTGAACAACGAGTTCGTCCTGCACTACATGCCGATCATCTCGCTGGAGACGGGTCGCATCTCCGGCGTGGAGGCGCTTCTCCGGTGGAATCACCCGACGCGCGGCCTGCTCTCCCCCATCGAGTTCCTCGGCGTGGCGGAGGAGCTCGACGTCATCTCCGACGTGGGGCGCTGGGTGCTGCGCGAGGCGTGTCACCAGGTGCGCGAGTGGAACTTCGAGGTGCCGGGCGGCGAGGGGCTTACCGTGGCCGTCAACCTCTCGAATCGCCAGTTCAGCGCAACCGGGTTCCTCGACGACGTGGCGCGCACGATCAAGATCTTCGGGCTGCCGCCGTCGTCGCTCGTGCTCGAGGTGAACGAGCGGGTGGTGGCGCAGGACGTGACTCGCGCTGCCGGCGTGCTCACCGGCCTGCGCGCGCTGGGGACGAAGATCCACATGGACGACTTCGGATCCGGCAACTCGCCGATCGGCTACCTGCAGCGCCTCCCGCTGGACGGCGTGAAGATCGACCACATGCTGGTGAACAAGATGGACCGCGACGACCGCGCGCTGCGCATCGTGCGGTCGGTCGTCGGCCTGGCGCGCGAGTTCGGGCTCGACGTGGTGGCGGAAGGGATCTCGTCGGCTGGGCACCTGAAGGTGCTGCAGGAGATCGGCTGCACGCACGGGCAGGGGCAGCTGTTCTCTCCCGCCGTGGTGGCGAGCGGGGTGACGGCGATGCTGCGCGAGAGACCCTGGTAAGCTCCTCGACGACAACGGCGAGTACGCGAGTAAACCCGGTACCTCGTACGGGGTTGGCATCCAGGCCCCAGGAATTCGGGGCCGGTCGCGGAGCGCTGCGCCGCGAGCGCGCTTGTGTGCGCTCATGGGGGCGGCGCGCTGGGGGGCTCGGTACGTGGTGCGTGGTACGCAGTACTAGTCGTTGTCGTTCAGCCGTTCCTCTATCCTCCGCAGCTCCACCCTCGCCCCGATCTGGCGCGCCAGCGCCGCGCCGCGCTCGAGGTGGGCGCGCGCGTCGTCGGGTTTTCCCTCCCCCGCGGCGACGTCGGCAAGCACGCACAGACACTCCACCTGGCGCCAGCGGTTCTCGGATACGACGAAGTGGCCGAACGCCTCGGCGGCCATCTGGCCGGCGTCGATGAAGGCGCCCTTGGCCGCGCGGAGCTGGGCGAGGTTGAGCAGCGCCAGCGCACAGAGCTCCGCATCCTCCACCTCGCGCGCGCGGTCGAGCGCGGCACGAAGCAGTGGCTCGGCGCGATCCAGGTCACCGCTCTCGCAGGCAAGGCGGCCCAGGTTGTTCGTCGCGATCGCGATGCCGCGCGCGTAGCCCGCCTCCTCGAACAGCACACGTGACTGCTCGAACGCGCGCTCGGCGCGGTAGTGATGCCCGCGCTGCGCGTGGATGGAACCGAGGTTCTGCAGCGCGATCCCCCGCTGCCGGGCATTGATGGCGACACGCAGGAGCCGGTCGTATACGGCAATCGCCTCGTCGAAGCGACCGCTGCACATCAGTGCGTTGCCCTCGGCGACGAGCGCTTCCGCCCGCAGCTCGGGGAGCTCGGCGTCCTCGGCCAGCTCGCGCGCGCGGCGCGCGTACTCGGCGGCGAGGTCCCAGTCGCTCAGGCGGCGGTACACCCCCGCCTGGCCAGTGAGCGCCCGGGTGACGACGGCGGGGTCAGCGCCGGCGCGCATCGCCGCGTCGGCGTAGTGGTGCAGCGCGCGCTGGAGGTCGTCGGCGTGTTCCGCGCGGCGGCCAGCGTCGAGCGCTTCCTGCGCCGATGAGACACGGGAGTCGGTCATGCTGACGGGTAGGTCTGTGATTGCCCTCACACGCGGCCGCGACGCCGCGCACGATACTTGAGGAACGGGGCGACGTGGTGCGGCCCCATCGTATGAAGAATACCATGTACCCCGAGGACCGTTGATGATCCGAGTCACCGAACTCCGGCTCGCGCTTGCCCTGCTCGCCGTCGCCGCCTGCTCCGGCGACGTGACATCACCCACGCCGCCGGCGAATCCGACCGGCGGTGCGAGCACCTCGTCGCTGCTTCCAGGCGTGCTGCGGGACCTGCTGCCCGTCGACACCACCGGCACGGCGCTGATCTCATGTCCCACCGAAGCCACGCAGACGGTGAGCTCCACGATCGGCCCCTCGGGCGGGGTGCTCGCCATCGGCAACACCACGGTCGTCATCCCGCTCGGCGCCGTGCTATTCCCCGAGGACTTCAGCCTTACCGTGCCGGCGTCGCAGTATGCAGAGATCCGGGTGCGCGCCGGGACGGCGGAGCACTACGTCTTCCAGCTTCCGGTGACGATGACGATCGACTACTCGCGCTGCGCCTCGCCGGCACTGGACGCGCAGGCGCTGTCGGTGTGGAACATCGATCCCGACAGCAAGGCCCTGCTCGCGCCGATGGCCAGCGTGGACGAGAAGCTCACGCACGTCATCACGTTCACGACGATCCACCTGTCCGGGTACGCGGTGGCCGACCGGACCGACAGTACCGGGACGGGGGGAATCTGACGGATGCAGGTGGAAAGCTGAGTCGGTGAGTGGGCAGGTGAGGACGGAGAAGAGCGAGGGGTGATCGGTAGAGCCGATCACCCCTTTCCGATTTCCACCCACATTCTCACTTACCCATCTGCTCACTCACTCGCTGGTGTGCTCCTTGCCGCTTCACGTCATCAACCCGAACCAACGAGAGGACACATGAGGCAGGCAAGTCGGTGGAGCATGGTAGCGGCCGCGTTCGCGATCGCGGCGTGCTCGACGAAGGACAGGAGCGCGGTGGACAGCACGAGTGCGAGCACCACGTCAACATCCACCACGGCGACGACGATGGCAGACTCCACGCACCACGACAGCACGGCAGCGGCCGGCGCGATGAGCGACGCCAACATCATGGCCATGGAGATCCGCGGCGACTCGTCGGAGGTGGCGGTCGCCACCTACGTGCGCTCGCACGCCAGTGATGCCGGCGTGAAGGCGTACGCCGCCGAGCTCATCTCCGATCACAGCAAGGGGGAAAAGGAAGCGAAGGCACTCGCGACCAAGCTGTCCATCACGCCGCAGCCGGCGCCGCAGGACACCACCAGCCAGGCGACGGAGCACACGATCTCGCGCCTCCAGTCCCTGAAGGGTCATGACCTCGACACGGCGTTCGTCGCGCACGAGATCGAAGACCACAAGACGGACATCGACGACGCGCACAAGGCGTCCGCCGCGGCGCAGAACGCCGAGGTGAAGTCGTTCGTCGAGAAGTCGATCCCCGAGCTGCAGAAGCATCTGGACCGGGCACAGGCGCTGGACAAGAAGCTCTCGGGCTCCAAGAGCTGAGGCCCTCAGGGCGCCCGGGGCCGGACGCGACGTGCCTTGCCGTTCGGCCCACGCCCCTTCGCCACCGCTTCCGCCGCGAAGAACGCCGACTTCATCGCCATCGCGCCCATCGGGCCGGTGGCGAAGTGGCGCACCTCGCGCAGCAACTCCAGGCGGAGCTCCTGGAGCTCGGGGTCACGGAACGTGTAGCCGTGGATCCGGCGCGCCGTGGCTTCCAGCACGCGCCGCGCGCGGTCATAGTCGCCCTGACGGTTGGCCTCGGTGGCTTCGGCTCGCGCCCGCGCGGCGTACAGGCGCGCTACTTCCCGATCCACCTCGCGGTCGCGGGGCTGCGCGTCGTTCTCGGCGTGGCTGGCGTACTGCCAGAGCAGTGTCGCCTCCGCCTCGTGCTGCAGCAGGGTGGCGCCCGGTACCGAGACGCGTACCCCGGTGACCGTGCCGTGCTCGCCACGCGGGAAGCGAATGCGCACCACGGCGCAGACTTCCTGGCCTGACGTCAGGTCGCCGAGCTCGAGGCGCAGCTCGTTCTCGCCGGCCGCACGCACCACACGGAACCGGTTGAGCGATTCGGCCTCCGCGCCGGTGGGGAGCTCGAGCTGCAGCGCGGCGTCGCGACGCACGACCTCGAGTGCTTCTCCGAGCTCGCTCGTCAGCAGGTCGGGAATCTGCGCAGGCCGCTCGACGAAGTAGAAGTGCCCGCCCCCCTCGTGCGCGATGTCGCGCAGGAGCCGCTCGTCGAAGTCCGCCCCGACGCCGAATGTCGACGTGGCCACGCCCAAGGTGCGGAGCTGGCGAGCGCGCTGCGCGAGCTCGTGCGCATCGGTGATCCCCTCGTTGGCCAGCCCGTCGGTGAGCAGCAGCAGGCGAGTGACGACGTCCGTCTCACCTCCCACGCGATCCACGAGCCCGAGAGCGCCGGCATTCCAGCCGGCGTGCAGGTCGGTGCATCCGCGCGGCTGCACGTCCGCCAGTCGGTGCAGCGCCGAGCGCTTTGCAGCGGCGGTCGCACGGACGGTCGGCATGAGGACGTCAACCTCCCCGTCGTAGACGACGAGGGTGAAGCTGTCCTCCGGACGCAGCAGTCGCAGCGACTGCTCCACCGCATCGCGCGCCAGGGAGAACTTGCGGTCGCCATCCATGGACCCGGAGCGGTCGAGCACGAGCCCGACGCTCACCGGCGGCCGCTCCGCGCGCGGCGGCACGACGGGCGCGGTGAGGGAAATCATGAGGTAGCGCGTGCTGCGCGCGCCAGCGCGAATCAGCTGCCGATCGGTACGGAGGGAGAGCTGCATTGGGGCGCCTCGACGGAATGTCGCGCCGGCGGCACCGGCGCACCCGACGCGTAGTCGGGTGCGCACAACATGCGACTACCCTCTGACAGCCCTCCCCAGCAGTCCCATGACTCCGCCGCCTGGTGATGGAGACGACGACTTGGCCTTCGCCTCGCCACGTTCCGCCTCGCAGCGCTCGCGCTCCTCGCGGCGCACGGCCTCGATCAGCTCGTCGAGCAACCGGGTCTGCTTGCGAATGGAGGCGTGATAGTCGTCGAAGCTCTGGAGCAGCCGTTCACGAAGCTGTTCGACCGACGGCTGGCTCATCATGACTCTCCGGTGGGCGCGATCATATAACGCTCCTCGAACCGGTCGGTCACATCGAGCAAGTCCTCCGTCAGCCGCCTGCGCACCTCGGCGCGCAGCGTGGGCGGAACGCCGCCGTGCCACGCTTCGGCGAGCGAACCGGCAATGGCGGCCTGGGTGTCGGCGTCGCCACCCAGCCAGATGGCGTGCCGGATGGCGTGCTCCACGTCGCCCGCCCCGAGGAAGGCGACGATCGCTTCCGGCACCGAACCCTGACAGGAGACATCGAAGCTGTACCGCGGCCGGATCTCGTCCACCGTGCGCTCGAGGTCGTAGCCGAACCGGTCGCTGATCGCGCGACGGATGTCGGCTTTCGACGCACCCTGCCGCGCGAGAAGGATGCCGAGGGCGACCGCTTGGGCGCCGGCGATCCCGTGAGGGTGATCGTGGCTGATGGCGGCGCTCCGTTCGGCCTCCCGCAGCACCTCGTCTTCCGTGTCGAACGCCCAGCCGACCGGACTGACGCGCATGGCCGAGCCGTTGCCCCAGCTCTTGTACGGCTTTGGCTCGGGGGAGCCGAGCCAGCGTCGGAACGCGCCGCCGTAGCCCGCGTGCGGATGACGGTTCCCGAAGGAGTGGTAGGCGGCAGCGTAGTCGCCATCGGTGAGGATGGCGTGGGCCGTCGCGGCGGTGAGCACGGAGTCGTCCGTGAAGCGGCTCTCCGGCGTGAAGAGCGGGAAATTCCGCGCCTCCACGCGGCGATGCTCGTAGACCGAGCCGGCCATGTCACCGGCAAAGGCGCCGATCATCAGCTGCCCGGATGCTGGCGCGCAACGATCACTGTGATGTCCCTATATAGGCTGTGCATTTACTCATCCTGGAGAGAGCAGGAGGTGACCCATGATGTGCGAGTCCCGTTCCCGGAGGTGCAATATCGGGCGTCCCCCTGACGGCTCGGAAAGGAGGACTCCAGGCTGCGGAGCCGGACGATGAAGCTGGCGTGACGTTGACGCAACTGACCCGGGTCCGTAGGGTAGGACAGGGACCACAGCGCGCCGCGCGGTGCCGCGGCCGGGAGGGAGGGATGAGTCGTTCACCAGAGCTTCGTCGCTTCACGACCGTCGCCCTTGCCGGCACGCTGGCGATGGCCCTCGCCGCGATGCCCGCGTCGGCGCAACGCAAGCCGCGGGTCGCCGTTGCGGCGAGTCCCCCGCCGCCCCCGCCGCAGATGACGACGCCCTATCCTGGCGCGACGGTGACAGTGGATCCACAGCTCTACCAGCTCTGGTACCAGCAGCAGTACGGGCGGTATCCGCAGGGCAACCCGCTCCCGCAGCATCGTCCGCATCAGCGCGGTGACTCACAGGGGTACTACGTACCGGTGCCGTACCCGGTGTACGCCTATCCCTCGTACGGCGGTGGCGTCACCGACGCAAACGGCCGCCCGCTCTACATCGAGACCGCTCCCCCTCCCGCGGAGGGCGGCTACGGACTCGGCACGCCCGACCTCACCGGCACGCCGTACGTGGCCGACGCGAACGGGGCAATGGTCGTGGACTTCGGCACCGGCGTGCGCACCATCCCGTCATGCGCCGCGCAGTCGGCCGAGCAAGCCCCCAACGGCCAGCCGCGTACCATCTTCTACCAGCCCGCCGCGGGCGGCGTGGTCCTCCGCGCCGGCCAGCGTGGCCGCGTCGTCGGCGTGCCGCCCGCGGACGCGAAGGCGTGCTATACGGTGGACCAGTACGGGAGGATGGCAGTCGACTGGTAGGTGCGCAGGCGGGAACGTTGGCGGAAATCGGATGAGGGGTGATCGGCGCTACCGATCACCCCTCATCGCTATCCGTCCTCATCTAGGCACCTGCTCCTCCCACCGCCTCCCTGACTTTCTCCCTCAGCTCCGCCGGCTCCAGCACTTCCGCATCCGGGCCGTACTGCAGCACGTGGCGCACGCCCCACGATTCATCGGCCACGGGGTGCTCGAGGGTGAGGCTGCCGTCCTCGTCGAGCGGTTTGCCTTCGCGTTCCGACACCCAACGCGCGATGCGCGGCGAGTAACGCACCGTCATGCGCGCCTGCGTCGCCGAGGCAAAGGCGCGACCCGACTCCTGCACGCGCTCCGGGATGCTGTCGTCGCGCTCGAAGTGCTCGTCGAGCAGTTCCACGGATTCCACGCGATCCAGTCGGAAGAAGCGCATCCCCTCATCCTCACCCGTTACGACCGCGTACCAGGCCTGTTCGGCGAACACCAGCGAGTGCGGGCAGACGACGCGCGTCGTGCTCTCCGTGGCGCCGCCGGCGCGATAGCGGAGGCGAACCTTCCGGCACTCGCGCACCGCGGTGCGCAGCGTGGCCAGGTGTTCGGTGGACGCCGCGCCGGCCAGCTCGGCGTAGCGCGTCCCCTCGAACCGCTCGTTGGCCGGCACGTGGCTGATCGTCTCGCGCAGCCGTGCGAGTGCGCGCTCGATCGGCCCCTGCTCGGCGGGGGTGCGCTGGCGGCGCAGCAGCATGAGGCCGAGCTCGAGCGCGCAGAGCTCCGACATCAGCAGCCGCATCGGCCGGTGGAAATGGCTCGCGTTGACGCAGACGTTGTCGTCCTCGACGAAGATGGAGACGCCGGAGACGAAGCCGCCCGGCTCGTCGAATCGCTCGGAGAGCGAGTAGATGTCGGCCATCAGCTCCTCGGCGCTCGTCCCCGCCGCCGACGCCACCTCGGCGATGGCATGCTCTTCCCCGTCGGCGAAGCGCGCGATGAGGTCGAGCACGCGCCGGAGCTGCCTCGCTGCCGTATCGGCCATGACGATCAGGCGTACATGGCGCGCGTACGCTCGACGAGCGCACGGTACTCGTCCACGAGCGACGGCGGCGACAACGGACGCGCGTCGCCGGCGAAGGCGAGCAGCCAGCGCGCGAAGCTGTCGGTGCGGCGCACGTCGAACCGGCGCACCGCC
>Ga0207664_10001881_pt1 | contig 13801 bp, 10 predicted proteins | sample LARL83metaG_FD_184349 | JGI IMG/M metagenome (GOLD analysis project Ga0207664, IMG submission 184349) | Corn, switchgrass and miscanthus rhizosphere microbial communities from Kellogg Biological Station, Michigan, USA - LAR L8-3 metaG... | ecosystem: Host-associated > Plants > Roots >...
TCCGGCCACGGCGGTGCCGGCACGGCGGTCGGCCGATCGTGGCCCGGCAACAGGATTTCCGCCGTCATCAGGGCTCCAGGTCCGGCACGGTCATCCGGGTTCCGCTGCGGGACGACTCGTACGCCAGCTGCGCGAGCTGCACGCCCTTCGCGCCGGACGCCAGGTCCCACCGGAACGGCTCGCCGGTCACCACGTGCGTCAGGAACAGCTCCCACTGCGCCTTGAACCCGTTGTCGAACACGGTGTTGTCCGGCACGGTCGTCCACTGCGCCGGAAAGTCCTCGGTGACCGGCAGATCCGGGTTCCACACCGGTTTCGGCGTCATCGCGCGGTGTTGCACCCGGCACTCGCGCAGCCCGGCGACCGCGCTGCCGTGCGTGCCGTCGACCTGGATCTCGACCAGTTCGTTCCGGTTCACCCGCACCGCCCACGACGAGTTCACCGACGCCACGATCCCGCCGTCGAGTTCCAGCACGGCATAGGCCGCGTCGTCGGCGGTGGCCGCGTAGTGCTCGCCGCGCTCGTCCCAGCGGTCCGGGATGTGCGTCACGGCGCGCACGTAGAGCCCGCGCACCGCGCCAAAGAGGTCCTCCAGCAGATAACGCCAGTGCGGGAACATGTCGAGCACGATCCCGCCGCCGTCGGCGGACCGGTAGTTCCACGACGGCCGTTGCGCGGCCTGCCAGTCGCCCTCGAACACCCAGTAGCCGAACTCCAGCCGCACCGACACGATCCGGCCGAAGAACCCGCCTTCCACCAGCCGCCGCAGTTTCACCACGCCGGGCAGGAACAGCTTGTCGGCCACCACGCCGTGCACGACGCCCGCCGCCCGTGCCGCTTGCGCCACGTCCAACGCGTCGCCGAGCGTGGCGGCGACGGGTTTCTCGGTGTAGACGTGCTTGCCGGCCTTGATCGCCGCGTGCAGTGCGGCCGCGCGGCCCTCGGTCAGCGCGGCGTCGAAGAAGACGTCGATCGTCGGATCGTCGAACACAGCGGAGAGATCCGTGTGCCAGTGGTCGATGTCGTGCCGTCGCGCGATATCCCGGAGCTTCCCGGCGTTACGGCCGGCCAGCACCGGTTCCACCGTGAGCCGGCCGCCGTCCGGCAGCGGAATCCCGCCCTGGGCGCGGATCGCCAGGATGGAGCGCACCAGGTGCTGGTGGTAGCCCATCCGGCCGGTGACACCGTTCATCGCCACCCGAAGCGCGACGTCCGTCATGCGCGGCCCCTCCTGTGGAAAGCGATTTCCTACGGTAGGGTGAGACGGTTCGGTGGTCAAGGGAGGGGGTGCGCACGCTGGCCCGGGTGACCGACGACGGCGTGCCGGCGGCACGGCAGCGGCAACGCCGGCCACGGCGGCGTTCGGACGATGCCGTTGTCACGCTGGCCGATGTGGCCGCACGGGCGGGCGTCTCGCTGGCCACGGCCTCCCGTGTGCTCGGCGGCAGCACCCGTGTCGTCGGCGGCGCGCTGCGCGACGCGGTGCACCAGGCCGCGACCGAGCTCGGCTACCGCGCGAACCTCCAGGCCAGAGCCGTGGCTCGGGGCACGAGCGACACGATGGGCGTCGTCGTGCACGACATCGTGGACCCGTACTTCGCCACGATCGCCGCCGGTGTCATGGAGGTCGCGTACGCCGGCTCGATGGTCGTGTCGCTGACCAGCACCAGCGCGGACACCGGCCGCGAACTCGCGTTCGTGGCGCTGATGCGGGCGCAGCACGCGCGGGCACTCGTTCTCGTCGGCAGCCGTACCGACGACGCGCGCGCCACCGACGAACTGCGCGCCGAACTCGGCGCGTACACCCGGGCGGGTGGTCGCGTGGTGTGCGTCGGGCAGGACGTGCTCGGCGTGGACACGGTCCGGCCGCAGAACGTCGACGGCGCCCGCGATCTCGCGCGGGCACTCGTCGGCCAGGGACATCGCGACTTCGTGGTGTTGTCCGGGCCGGCTGGTCTCCACGTCGCGCGGGACCGGGTGGCCGGATTCCGGGCCGGGCTGGCGGACCGCGGCATCGAACTGTCCGATTCGGACATCATCCCCGGCCCGTTCACCCGAGATGGCGGCTACGAGGCGGCAGGTCTCGCGCTGGGCGGTCGCCTGGCGAGGCGGCACGTGTGCCTGTTCGCGGTGAACGACGTGATGGCGGTCGGTGCGCTGGCGTGCCTGCGGGCCGCGGGTGTCGACGTGCCCGGGCAGATCGCGGTGGCCGGTTTCGACGACATCCCGACGCTCCAGGACATCACGCCGCCGCTGAGCACCGTGGCGCTGCCGCTGCACCGGATGGGGGAGATGGCCGCCCGGCTCGCGTTACGCGACGGCGGCGAGGACCATCCCCGTGTGGTCCCGATCGCCGGCCAGGTCCTGTTGCGACAGAGCACGGCAGTACCTTGGTAAACGCTTTCCCACAGCGAAACGGTTGGGCCGCCGGAAAAGTCCGACGGCCCAGCCGTTCTTGGATCAACTCACCGAGATGTCGTCCGCGAAGACGGTGCCCTGCGCGAACCAGCCGTGCACGAACACCGTGACCGTCCCGGACGAGCCGGTGGTGAACGGCACGGTCAACATCGTGTAGCCGGCCGACGACGTCCACGTGCTGGCGCTCGCGCCGCCGCTCACGCCGACGAACGCGAAGTTGCCCTGCACCCACGCGGTCAGCGTGTGGCTGGAGTTCGGCGCCAGCGTGATCGTCTGGTCGGCCTCACCGGTCTGCGAGTTCGTCGCGTTCACCGAGAGCGCGTGGCTGCCCGAGTGCACCGGGCTGCCCACCACGACCGTGCCCGGCTGCGCGGTCCACGGGCTCAGGCTGCCCGTCTCGAACCCGCCGTTGACGATCCCGTTCGGCGGCGGCGGTGGGCCGGAACCGCCGGTCACCGTCACCGTGTACGTCGTGGTGTGGCTGCCGGACGCGGCCGTGCCGGTCACGGTGATCGGGAACGTGCCCGACGCCGCGGCCGTCGTGGTCGTGATCTTCAGCGTCGACGTGCCGCCCGAGTTCACCGATGCCGGCGTGAACGCCGTGGTCACACCGGAGGGCGCGCCGCTGGCGGACAGGCCGACCGACTCGGCCGAACCGCTGGTCACGGCGGTGCTCACCGTCGTGGACACCGAACTGCCCGCGGCGACCGACGCCGAACCCGGGGACACCGAGATCGAGAAGTCGTTCGTCGGCGGCGGGGGTTGCGAACCGCCGCTCGTGAACGGCGCGAACGCGTGGCTGAACTGCCACTGTGACTGGGAGACACCGGAACACGTGTCACTGCCGCCGGTGCCGGGGCAGCCGCCGTTGTCCCGCTGCAACGCCCAGAACGACAGCGAGGCGATGCCCTGCTGCGCGGCCCAGCTCTCGACCGCGGGCGCGTCGGCCGTCGTGAACGTCTCGGCGGCGCCGAAGTCGTCGATGCCCGGCATCTCGGTGATGCCGACCATGCCCCACAGCTGCGCCTGCGTCTTCGACGGGTAGAGCTGCTGAAGCTGGCTCACCAGGCCACTCGCCGCGGTCTTGGTGTCGTTGGCCATCTCGTGGCTCGCGTTGTCGAAGTAGTCGAACGTCATGATGTTGACGACGTCGACCCGCGCGTTGTTCTGCACCGCGTTCTGCAGCACGGCGAGGCCCGAGCTGGCCAGGCCGCTGGTGGTCGTGGGCAGCGTGTAGGAGAACTGGATGGTCCGGCCGTTCTGCGCGGCCCACTGGTCGACCATCGCGATCGCCTTGTTACGGCGGTCGATGCCGGCGGAGTTGGTCAGTGAGTTGTCCTCGGTGTCGAGGTCGAGGCGCGTCACGTTGTAGGTCGTGATCACGTTCTCGTACTGCTGCGCGATCGACGCGACGCTCGTGCAGCTGTCGGCGATCTCGGTGCTGGTGTCGTCGGCCGTGAACCCGCCGAAGGACGGGATCACGTCACCGCCGTTCGAGCGGATGGTGTTGATGTCGCTGCCGAAGGTGGACGAGGAGATCGGCTTGGACGTGTCGCCGTCCCATTCGACGGTGCACGAGCCCTTGCTGGCGGTCTGGATGAACGCCATCGTGAGGAACTTGTCGCCGGACTGGGACGACAGACCGGACAACGAGTCCGTCTGGTACGTCTCGAAGTACGGCGCGAAGACGTGGGCGGGCAGTCCGGCCGCGGCAGCGGAGGTCGCGTTGGCGACCATGACTCCCGCAGTGGCGACGGCGGTGGTGAACGCCACCGCCGTGGCCAGTATCGGCTTGGATAAACGCATGCGCGCTCCTGACAAGGTTAAAGACGCAGGGTTGTCAGCCGGCGTGGGCGGCCGGTTCCGTCGCCCTCGCCGGTCAGGCCGGTTCATAAGGATGCCTTTCAAATTGGACTAGACCACCATCTTTTGTCAAGAGCGCGATCGGCCTAGGTCGTAGAATCGTCAACAAGACAAATCGAACAGGTGTGAGGCGGCAGTCGATGCAATCGTTTGTCTACACGTCCCAGCAGCAGCGAGTCGTGTTCGGCGCCGGGACCGTGACACAGGTTCGTGCCGAGGTGGAGCGCCTCGAGGGCAAGCGCCCGTTCCTGATCGCCGGCCCCCGCGTCGCCGACCAGGTCGTGGCCGCCCTGGCACCCCTGACCCCGATCGTCTTCGGCGCCGCCGCCATGCACACCCCCGTCGAGGTCACCGAGCGTGCGCTTGCTGCGTTGTCCGGCGCCGACTGCCTCGTCGCGATCGGCGGCGGTTCGGCGACCGGCCTGGCCAAGGCACTCGCGTTGCGCACCGACCTGCCGCAGGTCGTCCTGCCGACCACGTACGCCGGTTCCGAGGCCACATCGCTACTGGGCGAGACCGCGAACGGCACCAAGGTCACCCGCCGCACCCCGGCCGTACTCCCGGAAACGGTGCTCTACGACGTGGACTTGACGGTCGGCCTGCCCGTGCCGCTCACCGTGACCAGCGCCATCAACGCACTGGCACACGCCGTCGGCGCTCTGTCCGCCCCCGACGCCAACCCGATCACGTCCACGCTGGCCAGGGACGCGATCGCCGGCATCACGTCGGCACTGCCCCGCGTGGCAGCGACCCCGGACGACATCGAAGCCCGCGCCGACCTGCTTCGGGCCGCGTGGCTGGCCGGTATCTGCCTGGGCAGCGTGACGATGGGCCGGCACCACAAGCTGGCCCACATCCTCGGCGGCACGTTCGGCCTACCGCACTCGGAAACCCACACCGTTCTGCTGCCGCACACATCGGGCATGGACATATTCGACCTGATCAGCGACCTGGGTGGGCCTACGTCGCTGCATGCGCTCGGCATGGCTGAGGCTGACCTGCCGCGCGCGGCCGAGTTGGCCGGCTTCGCCGGTGGGCTGGCGTTGCTCACCGACGCGTGGCACGGCAGGCGACCCGCGTCGCCGTTGGCACCGGCTGATCGGTTGACCGCTGAGGTCGTGGCCAGTTTTGCGAACACGCCGGATCCACGGATGAAACACCTGATCACTGGCCTGGTCGAGCATCTGCATCGGTACGTCGTGGAGCATGACGTGACCGAGGCGGAGTGGCGTCGGGCCATCGACTTTCTCACGCGTACCGGCCACATCACGGATGACAAGCGGCAGGAGTTCATCCTGTTGTCGGACACGCTCGGTGTTTCGAGCATGGTCGATCTGTTGACGAATTCGCGGATCGCGAACGCGACACCGTCGGCTGTGTTGGGACCGTTCTATGTGGAGGGGCCATCTAGTCGGCGGCAGGGCTTCGATATCGCGGCCGGGTTGCCCGGTGTACCGTTGTGGGTCGATGTGGTTTTGGTGGACCGGCATGATGTGCCGGTGCCGCAGGCGGTTGTTGATGTGTGGCAGTCCAATGCGGACGGTTTCTATGATGTTCAGTTGCCGGATCTCGACGGTCCAGTCTTGCGAGCTCGTTTCACTACGGATGATGATGGTCGGCTTCGGTTCTGGACGATTCTTCCGTCGGCCTATCCGATCCCGGCCGATGGGCCGGTTGGGGAGTTGTTGGAGGCTGCTGGGCGGCATCCGTATCGGGCGCCGCATGTGCATTTCATGATCAGTGCGTATGGTCATCCTCGGTTGATCACCCAGCTGTTTGTGGCTGGTGGTGAGTATCTGGACTCGGACACGGTGTTCGGGGTCAAGCCTGAGTTGGTGGTTGATTTCGTGGCTCGGTCTGGTCCTACGCCGGACGGTCGGGTGGTTGACGGTCCTTGGCACTTGCTGACCTATACGTTCCGCATCGCATAGTCCCGGTCCTGCTTCGCCCCGATCTTCCCATTGTCGTAACGGTTGCCGGCATCGCGTCAAGGTCGCTTCGCGCCGCTACGCGGTGCCCTTCGGGCAACCTTGACCCGATACCGGCAACCGCACGGGGGCTTCGAGGCGGAGCGGGAAGGACTGGTCAAACCTCCTTGTCCCGGATCGGGACGGGTCCCGCTCGGCTTCAACGGCCGGGCTCAGCGCAACTGGAGTTGAGCCGACTGGGCCGGTAAGGCCGGACCGGGACCGAGCCCCAACCCGTGGCAGCAGTGGGTTGTCCAGTCTTTTCTGCTCCGCCTCGATCCGAAGCTCCCGTGCGGTTGGTGGTTCTGTGTCAAGGGTGGCCGCCAGGCCATCGGCGAAGCCGACGCGCAGCGCCCTTGAGACAGGACCGTCGACCGTTACGACGATGAGGAGATCGGGGCGAAGCAGGACCGTAAACCCGGGACAACCACGCAGCGTAGTCGACACCCCACTCGCGGCCCGGACCGAAACGTGGGATTGTTGAGAGGTCAACCGATGGAAGGAGTGCGTGATGCCGCAGCCCGAGGGTGCCGAGTTGGCCGAGATCCGTGACCGGCGGGACAAACTGCGTGCCAACTACCTCAAGCCCATCGCCGAGCGGCCGGCCACGCCCGTCCGGGGGATCCACCATCTCGCACTGGTCTGCAAGGACGTCGAGGAGACCATCCGCTTCTACCAGGAGTTTCTCGGCTTCCCGCTGGTCGAGCTCGTGGAGAACCGCGACTACCGGGGCTCCAGCCACTTCTTCTTCGACATCGGGAACCGCAACCTGCTCGGGTTCTTCGACTTCCCCGGCCACGACCACCAGGACTACATCGAGACGATCGGTGCCGTACAGCACCTCGCGCTGTCGGTGAGCGCCGAGCACTTCGCCGCCATCAAGCAGAAACTGGACGAAGCGGGCATCCCTTACGTCGGGCCGGACCGGGGTGTCGAGGACAGCCTCTACATCCGCGACCCGAACGGCGTCGGCATCGAGTTCTACGAAGAAACACTGGGCATTTTCAATGGGGAGCCGCTGCTGGCAGAGTGATCTCCGACGACGAGAGGAGCTCCTATGCCCGCGCAGGTACGAGGCGTCATCGCCCCGAGCAAGGGTGCACCGGTCGAACTCCGCACGATCATCGTGCCCGATCCGGGGCCCGGCGACGCCGTCGTCCGGATTCAGGCCTGCGGTGTCTGCCATACAGACCTGCACTACCGCGAGGGTGGCATCAACGACGACTTCCCGTTCCTGCTCGGCCACGAGGCCTCCGGCATCGTCGAGTCCGTCGGCGAGGGCGTCACCGACGTCGCGCCCGGTGACTTCGTCATCCTCAACTGGCGCGCGGTCTGCGGCCGCTGCCGTGCGTGCCGCAAGGGCAAGCCCTGGTACTGCTTCGCCACGCACAACGCCAGCCAGCCGATGACGCTGGAGGATGGGACACCTTTGGCTCCCGCGTTGGGGATCGGCGCGTTCGTCGACAAAACGCTCGTCCACAGTGGACAATGCACGAAGGTCGACCCGACCGCGGCGCCGGCCGCGGTCGGGCTGCTCGGGTGCGGTGTGATGGCGGGGCTGGGCGCCGCGCTGAACACCGGCGCCGTGTCGCGCGGCGACAGCGTGGCCGTGATCGGCTGCGGCGGCGTGGGCGACGCGGCGATCGCGGGCGCGAAACTGGCCGGCGCCACGACGATCATCGCCGTCGACGTCGACGAGCGGAAGCTGGGCTGGGCCAGGAACATCGGCGCTACGCACGCCGTGAACGCGACGAACGCCGACGTCGTCGAGGCGGTGCGCGAACTGACCGGCGGCTTCGGCGCGGACGTCGTCATCGACGCGGTCGGTCGGCCGGAGACGTGGCGCCAGGGGTTCTACGCGCGCGATCTCGCCGGCACGCTGGTGCTCGTCGGCGTGCCGACGCCGGACATGACGATCGAGATGCCGCTGATCGACTTCTTCTCGCGCGGCGGCTCGCTGAAGTCGTCGTGGTACGGCGACTGCCTGCCCAGCCGCGACTTCCCTTACCTGGTCGACCTTTACCAGCAGGGCCGACTCGATCTGGACGCGTTCGTGTCCGAGCGGATCGGGATCGGTGACGTCGAAGCGGCGTTCACCAAGATGCACGACGGCGACGTGCTGCGCTCCGTGGTGATCTTCTAGGAGCGCACGCCGAGTGCCACGTCGGTCGGGGCGGTCGGGTCGAGTGCCATCTCGACGGCGACCGCCTCGATGCCGCGTGCCACGGCCACCATCTCGTCCTCCGTGAAGTACCGCAGGTCCGACGAGATGGTGAAGTCGATGGTGGTCGGGGTGTCGTCGACGTGGCAGTACATCTTCTGTTGCGGCATGGCCGGTTCGTTGGGCCACGACAGTTCGGCGCGCGCCACGGCAGCGGTGATCTCGTCCGGGCCGGCGACCGGTTCGTCGGTGAAATCGCGTTCGGACAGGCGCCGGTCGTTGTAGTAGCACGAGCGGTCGATCGTGCCGCCGCGTTCGGCGACGAGCCGTGCGATCGTCTCGTCCTGCTGGTACGGGTCGTAATAGGCGTTCTTGTACGCGCTCATCGCGCCGCCCTGCGCCCGTATGACCGCCTCGGCGAGCGTCGTGTCGGCGACGTCGATCAGGAATGGGCTCATCTGCACCAGCGCGCTGACCGACTCCGCGTACCCGGTCCGGAATCGGTTGTTCACCAGCAACCACGCGAAAACCGGGTTGCGACCGGTGAACCGGGCCAGGCCGACGGCGAACGTGGCGAGCAGGATCGCGGACGTGTTCGCGCCGAGCGCGGCCGACGTGGCGCGGACGGCGAGCAGGGTCGCGGGGGAGCGGTAGCGCAGTTGCCGGCAGTCCGGGCCGCCGTCCTTACGGGGGTCGCCGAACCGGCTGATCGACATCGTGCGGAACACGCGTTCCAGGTGGCGCATGGCCGCGTCGGACTGGCGGCGTGCGGCCGGCGTGCGTTGGTGCCTGGCCTGTTCCAGCGGTGGAATCCCGGTCGGCGGGCCGGGTTTCCGCTCATTCGCGAACATGTCGGCCAAGAGTGCTTTCATGCCGTCCGCGTCGATCACGATATGGTGGTACGTCGCGATCATGTGGACGATCTCGTCGCCGATACGGATGCCGGCCATGCGGACCGGCCATTCGTTCTCGTAGTCGAAATTCGTCGATTCGTACCGCTCCTCGATCTCGGCCGCGAGTTCGGCCGGATCCCGCCCGTCGGCATCGTAGATCTCCAGCGGCATCTCGCCGGACGTCGAGCACGACTGGCGCGCATTGCCGTCGGCATCGAACACGAGCCGGGTGCGCAGCGCCTGGTGCCGGCCGACCAGGTACCCCAGCGTCTCGACGATCGATTCGACTGTCGCGCCGGGTGGCAGCGGTGCGCTGCCACCGGTGGTGCGTGACCGGCCGTCGGCCAACGTCGACTGCCACAATCCGATCTGCCCCCACGTCAGATCCTCGACGCCACTGCCCGCTCCTTCGAACGGCACGAGAATCCGGTCCACCATGCCCGGCATTGTTTGGTGATTACCGCTTGTGTGTCAATGAATCCGAACGGCACCGTTCGATGCAACGCCGAAAGCGTCGGCGAGATGTCGCATTCCGTCGGATATTCGCGCCGGATCGACCACGCCGTAGCCGATGACGACACCTTCCTGTGCCGGCGTGGTGTGGCAACTGTCGGCCAGCCAGCCCAGTTCGACACCGGACCGGGCCGCTATCTCCCGTACGGCAGCCAGATCGACGGGCGCGGCGAGCCGCGCGCACAGGTGCAGCCCGGCCGCCGATGGCACGATCGTCAACCAGTCAGCCAAATCCCGCGCGAGCGCCTCGGTGATCCGCTCGTGGCGTGCGGCGTACTCGCGGGTGGCGCGGCGCAGGTGCCGGGCGAGCAGGCCCTCGTCCAGGAACCGCGCCAGCGCGCCCTGCGTGACGAGATCGCCGTGCCAGTCGGCGAGCTGTTTCGCGGTGTGCAGCGCGTCGCGCAGCGATACCGGTGGCACCAGGAAACCCAGGCGCAGTATGGGCAACAGCGTCTTGGAGAACGAACCGACGTAGAGCACGCGGCCGCCGCGATCCAGGCTCTGCAAGGGTTCCAGCGGCCGTTCGGAGAACCGGTACTCGCTGTCGTAGTCGTCCTCCACGATCACCGCGTCATGGTCGCGCGCCCACGTCAGCAGTGCGGTCCGCCGGGCCAGCGACATCGGCGTGCCCAACGGGTACTGGTGCGACGGCGTCGTGTAGACGAGCGCGGCGTCGGACGGCAGCGCGGCCACGTCCAGGCCCTCGTCGTCCACGGGTACCGGGGCGATCCGGGCGCCGTGCGACGCGAACAGCATGCGGGCCTGCGGATACCCGGGCTCCTCCATCGCCACGACCGTCCCGGGCTCGACCAGGACCCGGCAGATCAGGTCCAGTGCCTGTTGCGCGCCCTGCGTGACGAGCACGTCGTCGGCGCCTGCGTGGACCGACCGGGACACGCCGACGTGCCGGGCGATCGCGGCGCGCAGGCCGGGATGGCCGGCCGGTTCGCGGTAGCGGGCGGCGTAGACGTCCGGCGAGCGCAGTTCGGCCGCGACGAGCCGGCGCCACGCCGCGACGGGGAACAGGCCGCCATCCGGCACGCCGACCCGGAAGTCGAACGGCGGCGGCGCGGTTCCGGTGACGGGTGTGCTGTGCAGTTCCGACCAGATCGGCCGGGGCCGGATCGCGCCGCCGGGCGCGGCGCGGTCGCGGGACGGACGCGGCGGTTGGTCGGACACGAACGTGCCGGCGCCGACCTGGCCGACCAGGAAGCCGTCCGCGGTCAGCCGGTCGTACGCCACGGCCACCGTGTTGCGCGACACGGCGAGCCGGCCCGCGAGCTCCCGCGTGGGCGGCAGGCGCTCGCCGGGACGGAGCCGGCCGTCCAGGATCGCGTCCAGCAGCTGCCGGTAGATCCGGGCGGACAGGTCGCCACGACCAGCCAGGCTGACATGGAAGTCCACCCGCCGAGCCTACATTGGCCCAATCAAACTGGCCGATATTGGATCTGGCGAGGTGCCAATCGGCTTCGTAGCGTGATGGCATGAACAAGACGACCGTCGACATGTGGTTCGACCCGATCTGCCCGTTCGCCTGGATGACGTCACGGTGGTTGCTCCAGGTCGAACAGGTCCGCGACGTGCGGGTGCGCTTCCACGTGATGAGCCTCGCCGTGCTCAACCACGGTCGCGAAGGACTGCCCGAGCGCTACGAACGGTTCCTGCGCACCGGCTGGGGCCCCGTCCGGGTCGCGATCGCGGTCGAGGCCAAGGCCGGAGGTGACCTGCTGCGCGACTTCTACACCGCGCTGGGTACCCGGATCCACAACCAGGATCGGGAGTGGGGCCGCGCATTGTACGAGGAGGCGTTGGCCGAGGTCGGGCTGCCGGCGGAACTGGCCAACGCGGCCGAGAGCACCGAGTGGGACGACGCGCTGCGCGCCAGCCACCACACCGGCATGGACCCGGTCGGCGACGAGGTCGGCACCCCGGTGATCCACACGCCCGGCCCGGACGGCACGCCGATCGCGTTCTTCGGCCCCGTGCTGTCTCCGGCACCCAAGGGCGAGGCGGCCGGCCGGCTGTGGGACGGCGTGCTGCTGGTGTCCGGAACGGACGGTTTCTTCGAGTTGAAGCGCAGCCGCGACCGCGACCCGATTTTCGACTGACCGACGGTTTTTCACGGAATGTGTCGGTGGCCACCACGTTCGCGTATCTGGTCACCCCACCCGCCGAATGGTTTACTCGGGCTCGCTGGGCGGACGGACAATATCCGTCGTGCCGCCGACACCTTTGTGCGGGAAGGGAGGTGTCATGCGCGAGCTCATCAAGCGGGAGCAGCTGAAGCGGGAACTCATCAAGTGAATCACACCGAAACACGGTGAAGAATAATCGGCCGGCCGCGGGAGTGACATTCCGGCACTCCCGCGGCCGGCTGCGCCCGATCGCGCTCAGCCGGCCGCGCGCCCTCGTCGTTCCAGGGCACGGGCCAGCTCCTGCCACGCCAGCGCGCTGTCCCTGGCCAGGTCGGCGACGACGGCGGCGCAGTGCGGCGGGATCGAGTCCAAGTACTTGGTGCCGTCGTCCGGTTCGATCGTGTGCTGGTAGAGCCAGCGCAGCGCCGCCCGGCCCGTCTCGCTGAACTTCAACGACGGATCCTGTTGCAGGCCGGCCAGCACGGCCAATCGGGCCGGCTCGACGACATCGGCGGGCTCCCGCAACCGGGCCGGCACCGGATCCTCGTCCCGCCGCAGCCGTGTCCGCACGTCGTGCGCGGTGGACAGGGAGATCCCGGCGGCACGGGCGATCTCGCGCAGGCCGGCCTCCGGCCGTTCGGCCAGCAGTTCGGCGGCGCGCCGGCGACCGTGGGCGCTGGACAGGGGCCGCACCCGACCGTCCCGCCCGATCCGCGTGTTCCACCCGGTACCGCCGTTCGAATGCGGCGATTCCGCGGTCGAACGGCGCCGGACGGTGCGGATCGTCTTGTCCGACAGGCCAGTCACGGCCGCGATCGAGCGGTCCGACCACCCCGGATGAGCTGCGATGATCCGGGCAGCTGCGGCGCGCCGGTCGGCGGCGGACAGCGGCAGGCCGTGCGCGATGTTGCCGTGCACCGCGAGCACGAACGCGGCCTCGACGGACCCGTCGAAATAGTGGGCCGCGATTCGCGTCCGGCCGAGCGACAACGCGGCGCGCACCCGGTGCGTGCCGTCGATCACCCGGTGCGTGGGTCGGTGCACCAGAATGGGCGGCAACGGATCGGTGCATTCCGCCAGCCGCCGCGTGTGTTCCGGATTCTCGCCGGATAAACGTGGTGAATCGGTCAGTATCAGGGTATTGATGTCGACCATGGTGACCGGTTTTGTCACCGGCGCCACTATTCCATTGCGGACTCGGTTCCGTAACCGGATTACACGAGATCCCGCACCGGTGCCCCGGAACTCATCTCGAGTTCCGGGGCACCAGGTCCAACCGGTCAGCGCGTGCCGGCGTCGGCCGCGGGTAGGCCGACCTGGGGCACATGTAGCTGGCGGTAGGCGCGGATGATCTCGCCGTACCGGTAGCCACTGGCCTTGATCGTGCGACGCTGGGTCGGGTAGTCGACGTGCACCAGCCCGAATCGCTTGGCGTAGCCGTAGGCCCACTCGAAGTTGTCCAGGAGCGACCACGCGAAGTACCCGGCCAACGGTGCGCCGGTGAGCGCGGCGCGGATGCACGCGTCCAGGTGCTGCTCCAGGTACTCGATCCGTTCCTTGTCCTGGACCTGGCCGTCCGGTTGGATCTCGTCCGGCCACGCCGATCCGTTCTCGGTCACGTAGATGCGCGGCACGCCGTACTCCTCGTGCACCCGCACCAGCAGTTGCTCCAGGCCGTCCGCGTAGACCTCCCAGCCCATCGCGGTCATCGTCCAGTCCGGGACGCTGATCATCCGGGCGTGCGGGATCGGGCCGTCGGCGTCGTCGGTGACCACCTGGCGGAAGTAGTAGTTCAGCCCGAAGTGGTCCATCGGCGCCGCGATCGCCTCCAGGTCGCCCGGCCGGACCGGT
>Ga0207664_10001882_pt1 | contig 13797 bp, 14 predicted proteins | sample LARL83metaG_FD_184349 | JGI IMG/M metagenome (GOLD analysis project Ga0207664, IMG submission 184349) | Corn, switchgrass and miscanthus rhizosphere microbial communities from Kellogg Biological Station, Michigan, USA - LAR L8-3 metaG... | ecosystem: Host-associated > Plants > Roots >...
CATTGCGGTGAAGTCGCTGGCGTCGGCAAAGGCGATTTACGAGAAACTCGGCTTGACGATCGCTGACGAGGAAGTTGTGCCGGACGAGAAGGTCCGCGTGGTGATGGTGCCCGTCGACAACACGCGGATCGAACTACTCGAACCCACCAGTGACGATTCGCCTATCGCGAACTTCGTTGCAAAACGTGGTGGAGGATTGCATCACATCTGTTTGCGTGTTCCGGACCTGCGAGCCGTTGTCGAAAAGCTGAAGTCCGATGGCGTGCGCCTCGTCTCTGACGAGATCAAAACCGGTGCGGGCGGGCATCGGTACATCTTTATTCATCCGCAAAGTGCGGGCGGCGTACTGGTGGAGTTGGTCCAGTCCTGAGCAGTAACGAAACTCTAAAGCCATCCATTCGACGCGCTCGGCTTCGCCATCACAAGCTCAGGGCCGGCTCTCCGCCCGCTGGTAAAAGCGCGGACGTTCGGGATGACTCAGCACGATTACGAGCCTGCCCGCTGATATCCTGATTTCCTCATGCTTGTTCTCGGTGTCGATACCTCCGGTAAGCAGGGCAGCATTGCCCTCGTCGAATTCGACGAGGGGGCCGCACGCACCCTCGATGTAATACCCCTCGAAGGTGGAACTTTCTCGGCCCAACTAGTTCCTCAGATTGCCGCCCTGCTCCAAAACCACAAACGGAGCAAGCACCAGATTGATGCATTTGCGGTGGTTTCGGGGCCCGGTTCATTTACTGGATTGCGAGTGGGGCTTGCCGCCGTGAAAGCGCTCGCGGAAATTCTGCAAAAACCGATAGTCGCGATGTCGTTGCTTGACGCTGTGGGACAAACCGCCCCTGTTTTTGTTGCTGCAGGGGAGCCGGATCAAGAACACGCGAGGGAACAAGTCTTTCCCTATGCTATCGCTCTGGATGCGGGACGTGGTGAAGTTTTTGTGGCACGGCGGGAGTTCATCCTTCCCAGAGGCGCAAGACGGGGCCGGAACATACTTGTGGGAGAGTCGCTGATGACGTTAGGAGAACTCGCGATGCTCAGGCAGACAGACCAGATAGATTGGGTTGCCACTCCGGACGAAGCGGTTCTGGTGGCCCTGCGTGAACAACTGCAACGACCGGCTGTCTTCGGAATATATCCCCTGCAAAGTCGTCCTCAAGCGGACACAGTCGCGCGCTTGGCTTTTGAAAAGCTGCAACTCGGCGAAACCGTCTCTCCAGAGCTTCTCGACGCTACCTACCTCCGCCGGAGTGAGGCCGAAATCAAGTTTACTGAGCGAACACGATGATTTCGCGAGGCCCGACCGAAGATCTTTTCATCGTGGCCTGGGCGTTCTTTGCCAAACCAGATCATCGGCGTGATTTCGAACGGGCGTATGGTCCAAGCGGCGAGTGGGTGCGCCTGTTTCGCAGCGGCGACGGCTACATCAAAACCGAACTGCATCGCGATCCCGAACATCCCAGTCGCTACATCACGCTGGATTTTTGGCACAGTCGGGAACAGTACGAGGCGTTCCGCGAGCGCACAAAATCGGCGTACCAGGAGATCGATGTCATCTGCGAGCGCCTGACCGAGCAGGAAGAGCGTCTTGGCGATTTCAATGATGTCGCATCGCTGCACGCCGCGTTCCCACAACTTGTGTCCGAAACAGAAGTTGGGCCGAGCGGCAGGGTTCGCGCTGCTGCGCCGGACGACATCCCCGAAATCATGCTCCTCGAACAGGCTGCACCGTCAGCGGCGCACTGGACGAAGGAAGCTTATGACGCGATCGGGCGCAACGAGGGTGCACCCAGAATCGCGCTTGTTGCGGAAGGAGTTGAAGGCAAACTCTGCGGATTCGTTATGGCGCGGATCATCGCCGAAGAATGCGAGCTTGAGAACATTGTAGTGAGTGCAGATGAGTTGCGGCGCGGCATCGGATCACGCTTGCTAGACGATCTTGCGCGAACAGCGCGAAACCGCGGAGCTCACCGCGTGTTCCTCGAGGTCCGGGAATCAAATTCGGCAGCCCGCGCGCTCTACGAAAAGCTCGGGTTTGAGTGCGACGGTGAGCGCAAGGGCTACTACTCCGATCCGGTTGAAAGAGCGATTTTGTACTCGCTTCCGCTATAAACTGCCCTGATTCCTGTGCAAGCAAGCCATGCCCTTTCTATTACTTCCGCGTAAACTTTTGTTGAAATTTCGTCGTTGAACCAGTGCTGGTCCCGTGCTAGCCTTACCTCACAATTTGAATACAGGAGGTCTTGCAGGATGCTAGCCTCTAGAGATCAACTCCTGGCCACGCACGAAGAATTCCGCAAGCTGGCTCAGGAGCATTCATCCTACGAACAACGTCTTTCCTCTCTCACCCACAGGCGGTACCTAACCGACGAAGAAAAGCTGGAAGAAGTCAGGCTGAAGAAGTTGAAACTGCGCCTCAAGGACCAGATGGAGTCCATTGAGCGGCAGTACCGTGAAGCCGTGCAGCACGGCCAGGTCGCTTAAAAAACCTCGAACCGAAGCCCGTCCCCCGACGGTACGGGATTCTTATACCCAAGGCGCGAAAGCGCCTTTTCGTTTTTCTAAAGCAGCTCTTAGCTATTAGCCTTTAGCTGTTAGCCGCAGCTACGTTTTCTTTGTGCTCTTTGCGAGCTTTGCGGTTTAGGTTCTTCTTAACCCTCCAAGAGGCAAAGATCGTAACCAGAACGAACTCAGAGCAAAGAGCTAATAGCTAACAGCCAAGAGCTTGTTTTTCCCCGTGCAATATAATTCCTTAAGCTCTCATGGTTCGCGACGGCTACTATTACGGATTCGTGCTGCTCGGTGCAGCTGTGCTCATTGGATGGCTCACAACTCCGGCGTGGGGCGCGATTCCAGTGCTGCTGGCCTGCTTCTTTATGTGGTTCTTCCGGGATCCCGAGCGCGCGATACCGTCTGAACCGGGTCTCGTCGTGGCTCCAGCTGACGGAAAGGTGACTGCGCTCGCTCCAATCTCGCTGAATGGCAAGGAGTACATTCGGCTGAGTATCTTCCTGAACGTCTTCAATGTTCACGTGAACCGTTCACCCATGGGCGGGGTAATTCGTTCTGCGAAATATCAGGAAGGCAAATTTCTGAATGCGATGAACGAGGCCTGTGCCGACCTGAACGAGCAGAATACTGTTGTCGTAGAAGGCGAGGGACACACGCTGGTGTTCAAGCAGATTGCGGGATTGCTGGCGCGACGTGTAGTGTTCACTAAAAAAGTTGGCGATACCGTGGGCCGCGGGGAGCGCATTGGCCTGATGAAATTCAGTTCGCGTATGGACGTTTTCCTGGAACGCTCGGCCACAATCCAGGTCAAAGCCGGAGATCACGTAAAGGGCGGTTTGTCAGTGTTGGCGCGACTAAGCATCCCATCGAAGCAATCAGAGAAAAACAAAAATCAAGTGTCCCTGGGGGCGCGTTGATGGAGGACTCAACCGAGCGGTCTGTGGGGCGACGTGCGGGAGATCAGCGGCCGCGCCGTATGCGTCGAGGCATGTACATTCTGCCGTCGATGTTTACCGCGGCAAACGTGCTGCTGGGTTTTTTCGCGATCCTACAGGTAATTCATGGAGCGATCGCACACGCGGTTGCAGAGGCTACACACGCTGGGCTGCAAGGGCCTCCGCACTTTGACAATGCCGCCAAAGCCATCGGTTTCGCCGTGTTGTTTGATGGACTCGACGGCCGCATCGCCCGCATGACCGGTACGACTAGCGACTTCGGCCGAGAACTGGATTCTCTAGCGGATGTCATCACTTTTGGCATTGCTCCCGCGCTTCTCGCATGGGCATGGGGTTTCAGTGAGATTACGAACGCGGGTCCGAATCCTGAACTCATTGTGACGCTCGGGCGCGCGGGCGCAGTTGCAGCCTTTCTCTTCTTGATTGCAGGCGCAAGCCGCCTGGCGCGCTTCAATATCCAGGTCAATCCGCAACCGTCGAACCCGGGACGGCCAGACAAGAAGTATTTCGTGGGCATGCCGATCCCCGCCGGCGCAGGTGTGGTTGCAGCTGTGGTGCACTATTTCGGTGGCGATCCTCTCGATCGCTGGTTCATGGCGCTGGTTTGGCTTCTAATCATTGTGACGGTGTCGTACCTGATGGTCAGCACTTGGCGCTTTTACAGCTTCAAGGACATCAATCTGAATGCGCGGCACCCGGCACGGTTGGTAGTACTCTTGGGGCTCTTGGTCGCGTCTATTGTGTTGTTCTCCAAGCCGGTGCTTTGCTTCATTGCTCTGACCTATATGCTGTCCGGCATTTTCTGGCGTCTACACTGGCTGTTCCGGCGTAAACGGAATCCGCCACCACCCACATACACAGAGGCGTCACAAACTTCATGAGCACGAATGTCAAAACGTCGGCCCCGTCCCCGTCGAAATCGGCCCGGGGGTTCTATCGAGTTGCTATCGTCGGTGCAGGGTCGCTCCGAGGCAAGGAAGTCGCCGAGGTTCTGGATCAGCGCAATTTTCCTGCGGTGGATATAAAGCTGCTCGACGATGATGAAGCGCTCGGCCAGCTCGAGGCCATGAAAGACGAGGTCACGTTCATCCAAAGTGTACGCTCCGAGCAGTTCGACAAGATTGATTTCACGTTTTTCGCTTCCGACGCCGAGTGCACGCGCAAAAACTTCAAGCAGGTGCAGACGGCGGGCAGCGCAATTGTGGACCTCTCGTACGCGCTGGAGAATGATCCGGGGGCGACGGTCAGGGCTCCTTGGGTTCAGCGCCAATTGGGACAAGTGAATGCACTCGATTTGCAGCCCGGGCCCGCCGTAGCGGCACACCCTGCTGCGGTGGTCCTGGCTCTGCTGTTAGGACGGGTGCGCAACGCTTCTCCAATCAGCAAAGCAGTGGCCACCGTGCTCCAACCGGCCTCCGAACATGGCCAACGAGGAATGGACGAACTGCATGAGCAGACCGTGAGTCTGCTCTCGTTCCAGCAACTGCCTAAGAAGCAGTTTGACGTGCAAGTCGCCTTCAATATGGTTTCGCGCTACGGAGAGCAGGCGCAATCGACTCTGCTGTCGGTTAGCGAGCGAGTCGTCAATCACTATACGAAGATTGCACCCGAACAAACTCCAGTGCCGTCGGTGGTCGTACTGCAGGCGCCGACCTTCCATGGCTATGCGATTTCCCTCAACGTCGAATTCTCGAGTGCTGCGGACGTGGACGAACTCTCGAAGGCGCTCGCGGGAGAGCACGTTTCTCTGGTGCCTGGATCGCAGGAGGCGCCCAATAACGTGAACGCAGCTGGGCAGGCAGACATTCTGGTGTCGGTAGCTCCGGACGCATCGAATTCGTACGCCGCATGGCTGTGGATTGCCTTTGACAACCTGCGCGTAGCCGCGACTACGGCCGTCGAATGCGCCGAGGCCATGGCGGCATCACGTCCGCGAGGGCAGGTGCAATGAGGCGGTCAGCAGGGTTGTCGGTCGCGGCTATGGCTTTATGCTGCGGATTTGTTGCATGCGGATATCACACCGCTGGGCATGCGAACCTTCTGCCTTCTGATTTGCGCACCATTGCGATTCCGGCATTCGTGAACCAGACGCAGACCTACAAGATCGAGCAGACGCTTACCTCCAGCGTGGTGCAGGAATTCGTGACGAGAACCAATTACCACATCACGCAGGACCCCAAATCAGCCGATGCCACGCTGCACGGAGTCGTGCTTTCCACTTACACGACGCCGCTTACCTACGACACCCAGACCGGACGCGCTTCCAGCGTGCTGGTGATCGTGAGCATGAGGGTATCGCTGAACGACCGGCAGGGAAGAGTGCTGTATGAAAATCCCTCGTACACGTTTCGCGAGCAGTACCAGGTCTCACAGGAACTGAGCAGTTTCTTCGAGGAAGATTCGCCGGCATTTCAACGTTTATCGCGTGATTTCGCGCGCACCCTCGTTTCCAATGTTCTGGAGGCCTTCTGATGCGGGCGTTTGCGCAGGCTGAGAAATTCGTATCCGAAGTAGAAGGCCGGAAGCTGCGCCCGGTTTATATGTTTGTCGGAGACGAGGCGTTCTTCCGCAAGAAGTGCCGGGACGCGATCTTGCAGTCGCTGGTTCCCAGCGATCTGCGTGAATTCAGTTTGTATGAATTCGATCTTGCCGAAACCGATTTGGCAGAAGTGCTCGACCGTGCTCGAACGCCCTCGCTGATGGCGCCCTTTCAAGTATTTTTTGTTCGCGGTGTGAAGAGCCTCTTCGGCCGGGGATCGAATGAAGAAAAGCTCAACGCGATCGAGGCCTATGCAAAGGACCCCAATCCTGACGCAGTCCTGATTTTTGTCGCCGACCACATCAGCATCCCGGCCGACGTCCGCCGCATGGACATGACGGATAAGGAGCGCTACGAACGCATCCGCGAGGCCATGGGACGCTATGCGGCTATTGTGGAACTTGGCCGCGTGGAAGAAGGCGATGCGGTCCGCTGGATACAGGAATACTGCGGCACTCGCGAGGTGAAAATCGATCCCGATGCCGCTCGCGAACTGGTCGATTCGCTGGGCGGCGACATGATGATGATCTCCAACGAACTGGAAAAGCTCATCCTGTATGTCGGAGAGAAGAAGCGAGTCACGCTCGGGGACGTGGAGACCATGGTCCTCGCCGCAAAACAACGTTCTCTATACGAACTGACCGATGCGATCTCAGCACGTGAACGCACCCGCGCGCTCGAGATGCTGGATGCAATCCTGTCGACCGGGGAAGGCGAAGAAGCTGCGATCGGACATTTGTATATGCTGGCGAAGACATTTCGCCAGATGCTGGTTATTCTGGAGCGCAACGTCCGCGATCAGCGCATGCTGTGGGCGGCGCTTTGGCAGGGATTTCGCGTGCCGCCGTTTGCAGCAGATGACATTATTCGTCAGGCTCGCCGCTACAAATCGAAACGTGAGCTGACACGCGCCATCCGCTTGGTTGCCAAGTCCGATCTGGCACTGCGTTCCAATCCTCCCAGTAAGCGTCTGGTCCTTGAAAAACTAGTCCTCGACCTCACCGCCGAACCCAAACCAGAGCCGGAGTGGATGCAGGAAGAGCTGGGAGTCTAGGGATTGAATCATTAACCGTTCCATGCACGTGACTGCCGAAGCAAGTGCCGACCCAGCCGAATGGATCAAGCGGCATTCGTTGCCTTGCTATTTCGTTCTGACCTTCGGGATCTCCTGGGCAGGGGCATTTCTCCTCGTTGCGCCTTACGTCCTACATAAAACCTTAATTCCGCAACTCACAGGGCTGTTGATCTTTCCGGCAATGTTGCTTGGCCCAGTTGTGGGTGGGCTTGTAATGACAGCGATTACAGAAGGGCGGGCCGGAATTCGCGCCATGTTTTGGAAGATGAACCCCGCACGTGTCGAACTGCGCTGGTACGCTGTTCTGCTTCTTCCGCCGGCACTGATTTTATGGGTGCTGGGTATCCTCAGACTTCTTGCGTCGCCGCAGTTCGCTCCAAACCACTTCTGGTTAGGAGTGGCTTTCGGAATCCCAGCGGGATTACTTGAAGAAATCGGCTGGACTGGTTTTGCGCTTCCCGCAATGAGACGCTCTGGCATGAAAATGATTTTCGCGGCTTTTCTGCTGGGAATTCTGTGGGGACTTTGGCATTTGCCGGCGATCAACTACTTAGGCGCGTCAGCCCCTCACGGTCGCTACTGGCCTTTGTTCTTTGTTGCGTTCACCGTCGCGATGATCGCGATGCGAGCTTTGATCGTGTGGCTCTACGAAAACACCGGTAGCGTGCTTTTGGCACAATTGATGCACATAAGTTCCACGGGGGCTCTCGTGGTGTTCAGCCCGCCCCTCAGCTCAGTCCGAGAGTCACTCTGGTATTTCGCATATGGCGGCGCGTTGTGGTTGGTCGTCGCGGCGATCTTCTTGAATCAGAAATCCGGACGGGGTCAGAATCTTCCCTCGTCCGCCGATGGCCCGTAAATCGAGGGAACCAGCGCGCCGGTCAGCCGAAGGTAAACCGTCAGCTGACCGCGGTGGTGCGCCAGGTGCGTGAAGTTGTCCTGAATAACGATGTAACGTGGCTGCTCTGAAATGATGTGTTCACCGGCGCGCAGCCGCCATTGGGTCATCAGGTGCTCGTCCGTAGTCGCCGTCAGTGCTTTCCGAGCTTTTTCCATGCTTCGATCAAACGCTTCGACGAGTTCGCGCGTGCTGCCGAACTCCTTGGTCTGATAGGAATGCGGAGATTTGAAATCGATCTCGTCCTGATTGATGATGGCGTCGATCCAACTCGGCATGGTGGCTACCAGGGCGGCAAGATAGCCCAGGGGCATGGATTTCTCGTGTGGTTTCCAGTCGTTCTTGCCCTCGGGAACGCGCGCTACTGAGTTTCGGGTTGCGGCAACTTCTCGCTCTAATTCCGCCAGAAACATCTCGGTAAGTTTCATTTGCGAATGTCCTTTCGTCGCCAGATGCAATAACGAAATTCACGGTAAACCCGTATATATGACAGCCTATGTCATAATTGGCGGATTAATTTGGCTAACAGAGTAGAAATCTGCACCACAAAGGACACGAAGGTACACAAAGGAAGGCGAGGAGTAGTTGTGCGCTGAAGCCAGACCATTTGTATGAGAGCTGACCGCCTATTATCGATCCTCCTCCTCCTGCAATCACGCGGGCAGATGACAGGCCGCGAGTTGGCGGAACGGCTGGAGGTTTCGGAGCGCACCTTGCACCGCGACATGGACGCGTTGAGCGCAGCCGGCGTGCCCGTGTTCGCGCTCCGGGGTTCGCGGGGAGGGTGGCAATTGGAGGAAAACTGGCGCACGCAGGTTCCGGGCTTAGACGAGGCGGAACTCCGCGCTCTGCTGATGGCCCAGCCGCGAATCCTGGGTGACCGCAAGCTGGCAGCCGCGGCTGAGCGAGCATTAGGCAAGCTTCTGGCCTCGCTTCCGGTTCCTCTCCGCGCGCGTGCGGAATCTATGCGGCAGCGTCTTTATGTGGACACAACGGGCTGGTTTGGCGGGGCGGAAGACCTTTCCATGCTTCCCATGGTTCAGGAAGCCGTGGCACGCGACCGCAAGTTGAAGATTCGTTACTCCAGCCGCCGCAGCCGCTTCGAGCACGCCGGTGGCGAGGCCGAAAATGTAACCGAGAGAATCGTCGATCCACTGGGTCTGGTTGCCAAGGGAAGCACGTGGTATCTGGTGGCGAACACCGCTCGTGGTTTCCGTACCTTTCGGGTGTCCCGAATTCAGAACGCTCTGTTGCTGGATGACCCCTGCCAACGGCCAGTCGCTTTCGATCTTGAGGCCCACTGGCGTTCCGCAACCGAAGATTTCCTGACCAACTCTCCGCGATTCGAAGCCGTGCTCTACCTGCACCCGGACGCCGCTCGGGAGATCAAAACATGGCGAATGACGGTGCAATCAGCACAAAACAAGCTCGATCCGTCCCGCGAAGGCTGGGCGACATTGCAAGTGCAGTTTGAGGACGAGCACCAGGCCGCATTCGTGGCGCTGGCCTTTGGCGTAAGGCTCGAAGTCCTCGCTCCCGAGAGCCTCCGAACCCGCATCAGGCATGAACTGTTGGCCAATGTGCGCCGATACGAAAATCCTGCGGACCCAGTCTCCTAATGGTCAGTTGAAAACTCTGCGACTACACCGTATTGTTGACGATGTCGTCAATCAACCCCGACGGATCGCTTTAAAAGGGGAGCGCGCCAGACGGGCCAAAGACAGGAGATCGGCTATGGAAAATAAGCCGGCGACGCAAAACATACAAGATACTTTTCTCAATGCGGCGCGGAAAGAACGGAGCAGCATTACCCTTTACCTTATGAGCGGAGTGAAACTCACCGGGCGTATCCGCTCGTTCGACAAATACTCGGTAGTGCTCGAAACCAACAACCAGGAGCAGTTGATTTTCAAGCACGCGATTTCAACGGTGGCTGTGGCCAAGGCGCACGGATTCTCGGACAAGCCTCGCGTGGTGAGTCCGGCTCCGGCTTCTGACTCAGGAGAGACTTCCGTGGCTTCCGGCACCGAAGGATAAGTGAGATTGAGCAGTTCTGATTTTCGGCAGTCGCGAGCTCCGGGGAAAACGGGCGCTGCGTCCCGTTTGTTGGAATCTGGGGGGAATCGTCGTGCTCTGCCACCGGGAATGCGCCAGGAACGGGCATTCCTGGTGGGGATCGATTACCGCGCATCGCGTCGGGACAAGAAACTGACCAGCGGCGTCCAGGCGGCGCGCGATGCCGCTGCACCCTCGCGTCCAAGTTCCCAGCCTAAGTTCAGCGCGGAAGAATCGCTGGAAGAGCTGCGCGATCTTGCCATTAGCGCAGGGGCTGAAATTGTCGGCGAGATTCTACAGCACCGCGACAAGCCGGATCCCGCCACGCTCATCGGCAAAGGCAAGCTGGAGGAGATTGCGGGCGCGGCCGCATCTTCCGATGCGGACCTGCTGCTCTTCGACCACGATCTCAGCGCTTCTCAGCAGCGCAATATTGAAAGAGTAGTGAATGCTCGCGTCATCGATCGTACGCAGCTGATCCTCGATATTTTTGCAACTCACGCCCGCACGCGCGAAGGCCAACTGCAGGTGGAACTCGCGCAATTGGAATACATGTTGCCACGGCTGGCTGGACGCGGCATTGAAATGTCGCAGCTCGGCGGCGGAATTGGGACCCGAGGCCCGGGCGAAACGCAGCTCGAAACCGATCGCCGAAAAATCAACCGCCGCATCCGTCATTTGCAGCAGCAGATCGAAAACGTGCGGCGCATTCGCACCCAGCAGCGACAGCGGCGCGAGTCGGTACCGGTGGCGACGGTCGCTTTAGTTGGATATACGAATGCGGGGAAGTCAACGCTGTTTAACGCACTGACGAAAGCGACGGTTTTGGAATCGCCGCGCATGTTTGCGACGCTGGATCCGACACTGCGTTCAGTAGCGCTCCCCTCCAAGCGGAAGATTCTGCTCTCCGATACCGTCGGTTTTATTCGCAACCTCCCGCACACGCTGGTGTCCTCGTTCCGCGCTACGCTGGAGGAGGTGCAACGGGCGGCGCTGATCCTGCACGTATCCGATGCCAGTAGTCCGTTGTCCGCAGAGCAAGACGCTCAGGTCGACGAAGTCCTGAAAGAGTTGGAAGTCGCGAACAAACCGACGCTGCACGTTAAGAACAAGGTCGACCTGCTGCCCTCGAAGCAGCGTGATAGCCTGCGCGACGATGCGGAGACAGTCCACGTATCGGCGGTCAAAGGAATCGGACTCACAACACTGCTCGACAGGATTGATCAAGTGCTCTCCGCAGACGCTCCCAGCCGCGTGCGCCTGCACATCCCTCAGAAAGAGGGCAAGGCCCTGGCCATGCTCGAGGCGCGCGCCAGAATTTATGCCCGCGAATACCGGGACGGCGCGGTGGAACTTGAAGCAGAAATCCCAGAATCCCTCGCAAGAAAATTGAAAACCTGGCTCGTCTCCTGAGTCAGCGGTTTGGCTTCAACTCCTCCGTCTGGCAGAATACTTGTTCAATTCAGCATCAGCTTGGGAGGACCCTCGTGGTCAAGCTGCTTTCCTTCCGGACATTCGCCTTAACTCTCTGCGCCGCAGTTGTGCTCACAGCCACCCTTTACGCCCAGGAGACAACCCCTACGATGACTCTGGTCGTCGATGAATCCCAGGCGCCGCGACGAATTGCTTTCGTGCACGAGGAGATCCGAGTTCAACCGGGCCCTCTCTCACTGTCGTACCCAATGTGGATTCCCGGCGAACACGGACCGACCGGACCCATTTTTCAGTTTGCCGCACTGCGCATTCGTTCGGGGAACACCAGCCTGCCGTGGACGCGCGATCCAGAAGAGATTGCAACCATCCACGTCACCATCCCTGCCGGGACGAGCACGATCAGTGTTGATTTCGATACGCTCATCGAAAACACGATTGATGATCATCAGCTTCTGGTGGCGTGGAATCGGGTCGTGCTGTATCCGCGTGATGTCGACAAGACCAAGTTAATGATCCAGCCGTCGCTTGTGCTTCCGCCGAATTGGAAGCAGGCAGGTTCCCTTCCAGTCACCGGCGAGACGGGCAATCGAGTGAACTTCGCGCCGCTCTCACTCGAAAGGTTGATCGACTCTCCGGTGCTGGCCAGTGACTTTCTCCGCGTGTTTCCTTTGCATTCCACCTGGCCGGCCGAGCTCGACGTGACCGGGAATAGTTCATACGCGATTGAAAAAGCCAATGACGCCCATGCGGTGGACATCTTCAGCAATCTTGTAGATCAGGATCGTGCGATGTTCGGTTTCAGACATTGGGAGAAGATGCACATCCTGGTCTCCCAAAGCGCGGCTGTCCCTTTCGACGGCCTCGAACACGAGAATTCTCCGTGGAACTCGGTTCCCGACGAAGGGTTATCCAAAAAGGATGACCTCGAAATGTTCGGTTTCCCGCTGCTCGCGCACGAGCAGTCGCATTCCTGGTGCGGAAAATACCGTCGCCCAGCCGAGTTGTATTCCAAGCCTGACTATCAGGGGCCAGAGCGCACATCTCTTCTGTGGGTTTACGAAGGGTTGAACGAATACATCGGATTTTTGCTTGCCACTCGTTCCGGATTTAACGACGCTGAATACATGCGCGACTACCTGGCACGGACCACCGCGGCTTTTGTGCATGAGACGGCCCGCTCCAGCACACCTCTGGTTGATACCGCAACCGAGAACTGGGTACTGCGCAATCCCGTGGGCGACTGGTCGTATTTGCGGCGAGGGCAGGATTACTACGACGAGGGCGCTCTCATCTGGCTGCGGGCGGATACCATTATCCGTGAGAAGACCCAGGACCGTGCTTCTCTCGATGACTTCCTGCGCACTTTTCTAGGTCAACGCGACACCGGTCCGATTGTTGCTCCCTACACGCGGGAAGATGTCGAAGCTGCCTTGCAGGCGATCTGTCCATATGATTGGCACAATTTTTTCGAGACAAAGATCTATCACGTGAACAGCAATCCGCCTACGGACGGATTGGAAGCCGCCGGTTGGCGTCTCGTTTACAACTCGACGCCAAACCGTCCAGTGTTCTTCATGGAACTGGTTCCGCTGGACACTTTCCAGGGGGCTTCGATTGGAATGGATGTCCAAAAGGACGGCGTCATTCTTGATGTGCTCCCGGACTCTCCTGCTTATCAAGCAGCCCTCGGGCCGCGGATGAAAATTATCGCGGTAGATGGGCGCGCCTATTCGAAGGAGGTTCTGGAGGAGACCATCGCGCGGCCGCAGAACGGAAAGATTACGCTAGTAGTCCGCAATTTCGACGCGGTCGAAACTCATGAAGTCCACTACGCGGGTGGATTGCGCTATCCGCATCTGGAGCGAATCCCCGGGACGAAAGATTATCTGAGCGAGATCCTGCAAGCGAGGACCTACCACGGGCAGTGAAGGAGCGAAAGTCCTTGAGAGAAAACCTGCCAAGAATTTAAATGGGCCAACTACCAGGAAGCGGTGACATTTCCTGGCTGCCGGCCCATTCGATCCTGAAGTGGATCGGAGGTGATATCTCTATGCTAGACCCGTTCGCGGTGAAGTCAAGCCCCAATCCAGAGTACCTGCAGGTTAAATTTTCCCCAGTTCTGACGCAGAAGTACCGAGGCTGTTACTAAGCATAAGCTCAATAGATTGTTAAGCTTGTGATCGCGACGTTCATGCTGCTGTTCAGCCGCGACCAGGCCTGAGACCTCGAACCGAAATGGCTGCTAAACCCGCAGTTCGCGCTTCGATCGGAAAATTTCTCGCCTCGCTGCGAGAACGGAATACGTCGCCACACACGCTTCGCGCCTACACCG
>Ga0207664_10001883_pt1 | contig 13795 bp, 10 predicted proteins | sample LARL83metaG_FD_184349 | JGI IMG/M metagenome (GOLD analysis project Ga0207664, IMG submission 184349) | Corn, switchgrass and miscanthus rhizosphere microbial communities from Kellogg Biological Station, Michigan, USA - LAR L8-3 metaG... | ecosystem: Host-associated > Plants > Roots >...
CGGAATCGAACCGGCGCCACCAGGGCGGGGCTGCTAGCTAGTCAGGGACGCGGCCCAGCGCATATCCGGCGTGCGTGCTGTCCGGGTAGTCCGGGGCGTCGTGATCGATCGGCGCGATGGACGCGACGTTCAGGTCCGTGTTACCGGACATCGAAGAACAGGCGTCACAGCCAGAGAGACTGCCTTCGTACTTGTTGGAAGGACCCGCCGGCACGATGCCGTTGGAACCTCCTGCGGCCGTGTTGGACATCGGCCTCCTTCCTTAGATGAGGTTGCCCTTCATGAGCGCCTTGGCAACAGCCGCCATGTTGCGGGAGTTGCGGGCGCGGTCGAGGTCGTCCGCTGCGGCTGCGGCTTCCACCGGAGCGCCGGAGGGACCACCACCGAGGTTCGGCCTACCCCACGCATCGGCGAGCTCGGCGCGGATCTCTGCCTCAACAGAAGCCTTGAGGTTGTCCTTCGCCGCCTTGTACGCCTCGATGTGCGGAGCAAGCAGGGTGAAGTTCTCTTCGTGCTGCTTGCGAGCCTCGCGCAGGAAAGACCTGCGGGAGTTGGCCTTGATCGTCTCAGGCCGGGAGAGCGGGGCGATCTTCTTCGCCTCTTCGTGCCACTTCGCCTGTTCGGCCTTGACCTTCTGGTTCTCGGCCCACTCGAGCCGCTTCTTCAGCTTCGCGTTTTCGCGAGCCAACTCTTCCGGGTCAACGAACTCGTCGTAGTTGCTCTCGGTCACCGTGGGTTCGGGTTCGTCGAAGTCTGGCTCCTCAAGGAATTCCATGATGTCGTCCGGGATAGAGGGATTCAGGTCAGGCAGTGCCGCAACCTGCGGGGTCTCCGCTGCGGCGTCGGTAGGGCTGTTCGGAGTCTCCTCCGCTACGTCGGTCGTGCCGAAAAGATCGGCAACGGTTCCGGCGACAGCCAAAACGACTTCATCCATGTATGTCCTCTCGTTGGGTTAGGCCGCTACGTCAGGAGGACGCTGGCCGCTAAGTGCGGGTCCGCCAGCGCCTTGCGATAGCGACGGTGAAGCGACTTGGCCGTTGAAGATGGCCTGCATCTTCTGGCCCGCCTTCTGAACAAGGCTCTGGAGCTTCTGCCCCATCGCCGAGTCCAGTCCTGCGTTCTCCTGTCCCAGGGTCTCGAGATCGCCCGAAGAGAGCTGGCCGTTCCCGAATGCTCCGAGCAGGTAGTTCAGGTCGTGCTGGTTCGCCATTGCGTAGGCGTGTCCGGCGAACAACTGCCCCACATGCCCGACCGAGTACCCGGCCTTCAGGTAGTCGGAGATCTGCTGTGAGGTGATGTCTGTGTTGTAGTACTGCTTGTTCATCTGCTGAAGCTGGTTCACGTAGGCGCGGTAGTCAGCTTCGTTGGAGACGACGCCCTTGGCGATGCCTTCCTGGATACCAGGGTAGGTCTGCGCGTACCACTGAGTCCCTCTCACGTAGGCGAGGGCGAGGATAGTGGCCTGGTTGACGTCAGAGGTCTGGGAGAAGATTTGGTTGATCTTCGCCTGCACGTCCGGAGGGAGGCCGTAGATCCCGAGAAGGGACGACCAGTCGGTCGGAGGAGGCGTGTCGGTGGGCGTGGTCGTATCGGGTGGGGGATTGTTTCCGGGCGGTTGCCCCGTCTGACCTTGGTTCGGGAAGGACTCGGAGGGATTATCACGCTGTCCGGGAGAAGGCCCACCAATACTGGGAACGATGCTGCCGGTGTTATTTACCGTAACCGGAGGCGTGATGAAGGGTTTGATCGAGATGGTGTTACCGCCCGGCGCGTCCTTGTTCAGGGCTATCTGAACCCACCCCCTTGTCCGTGCTCAGAGACCAGATTCGGCGCAGCGAGCGGGCCGCGCGGCGGGATGTCAGGCTTCACGTTCGGAACCTTCGGAGTTACCGTCGTCGTGGGGCTTCCGGTGGTCGCCGCTGCCTTAAGTTCGTCTCCCGCCGAGAGGGCCTGGTCGATCTGATCGCCAGAGAGCGTCGGGACTTCGCCAGTAAGAAGTCCCATCTGCGAGAGGAAGGACACAGCCTTGCTCTGGTAGGCCGCTGTGTGCTTGTACGCAGGCTGGGCCTCGAGCCAGGACTTGAACTCGTCGGGCGTCCACCCGGCCAAGGTCTTCTGCTTGAGCAAACCCTGAATCGCGGGGTCGTTATTCGACGTGGTTCCGTAAACGCTCTCGAAGACCGACTGGTTCTGAGCGAGGTTAGTCTTGAACTCCGGCCCCTGCTGATAGGCGGGAAGAGTCTTGATATGAGCGTAGAAGGTGGACTGATCCCAGTTCTGGGCGATGGCCTCACGAATAAGACCGCCCGAGGGCTTCCAGTTCTGCCCCAGGATCGTGCGGGCGTACTGCACCAACCCCGGTGCGGCCTTCTTGTAGACCGGACTCTGAGTGAATGTCGGCCTGTCGGCCAAGTAGTTCGCAAGCGTCGGGACGCTCCACCCCTTCCCAAGGATGAAGATGATGTCCTTCGCCTTCGCCTGATGCCCCGTGTATGCAAAGAAGGTGTCTTGGTAGGACTGCTTCCAGACCTGATTGAACTCCGACCGGGTGAGCGGAGTGCCGCCGTAAAGGACAGCGTTCTTCGGGGGCGCGGAGGCGGCGACGAAGCCGAGGCTGCCATCCTTGTTCTTGACCAACCACGGGTCTTTGACGTCTGCCGCTTGCGGTGCAGTACCGCCCGGAACCTGCGGCCCTGCGGCCGACGGAGGGGCGGTTGACGTTCCGCTGGGGACGTACTTGGGATTCCACTTCGAGATCCACTTACCCTCGAACCCCGCCTGGATCTGCCCTGCTACTGAGTCAGGAGCGTTCGGGCCAGCGTTGTAGCGTCCGTACCAGTCGGCCGGGTACTGGCCCTGGAGGTAGCCCGCATACGCAGCGGCGAGACGGAGGTTGACCGCTGGGTTACGAAGGTCAGCGGCCGTGATCTGGTGCGTGTGATCCCAAGGAAGAACGCCGCCAGTCCAACTGTTCGGACCGATGAACGTTCCGGGCTCGAGCTGACCGATCCCCACCGCGCCTGTCCGGGAGTTGCCGGTCTGGAAGTTCGCACCTGACTCATTGAGAAGCAGCGCCCCGAAGGTCACCGGGTCGATGTGCTCAGCCCGTGCCGCAGAAAGAATCGCTGCCGCGTTCGCCCTGATCCCGTTATAGCCGTGAGAGGCCCAGTAGTTGACGAACTGCTGCCACGGAGAACCCTTAGCACCACTCTTGCTCGGGGCCGGCGGAATCTTGATGACCGGAGGCCTAGCTGCCACTGGAAACCAACGTGTTCAGGAAGTCGGGGCCGTAGAGCGAGAGCTCGTCACGGAGGCCAGGGTGTGATTGAAGCCAGGGCTGAATCTGAGTTTCGATCTCGTTCCTCCAAGCCTTCTCGTAGTAAGACCGATAGCCGTTCGCCTTGATCGCCTTCGAAAAGGCCTTCGCAGGCGCGGCGATGTACTGGCTGAACAGAGCCTTCTCTGCCGCCGGCATCTGCTGATACAGGTTCGTCTTCTCGTAGCGGTCGATCTTCGGCTGCTGCGCGAAGAGGAAGTCCTTGTAGAAGCCAGGGTGGTACTTGTCGATCTGCTTCGCCACGGCGATCTTCTGCGACTGCAGAAGGTTCCCGTTCGACGGGTTCTTACTGTAGTCGCGGATCGTGCTGTAGTAGAGAGACCAACCCTCAGAGACACCAGGAGAGGTCGGAACCCCGAGCAGCGTCTTCTCGTAGGAGGCGATGTGCGCCCAGTCGCCCGTAACAGCTTGAGCGAGCGCCTGATGCCGCGTCGCATCCGGGAGACGAGCCCAGCCGATCTGCACGACGGACGGGAACTTGATCCGCTTCCCGTTCATGTCGATGTAAACAGGATGGTCGTGCTCGTCCTTCCAGGCGCGGAAGGCAGACCGAAGGGCGTCCTGCTGATCCTGCGGCGCGTTCGCCAGTTCCGCTGACTTCGCCGTGCGGGCCGCGATGTACGGGCCGACGTACTTGCCGTAGTACTCGCTCTGAAGTTTCGCCGGGGCGTCCTTCGGGTAGGCGTAGAAGGGAGCGAGGATCTGCGAGATGTTCGACAGTCGCGTCTTGATCGACGAAAGGTCTTGATAGCCGAGCTTCTTCGCGGCCGGGAGATTGTCCTTGACCTCGCGGAGACGTGCGGCCTCGGCCTGAAGCTGAACCACCGTCTCCCCGACAGTGTGGGCGTCCAGCTTGTCGGCAGGGATGTTCGGGAAGACCTCGTGTAGGAACGCCCTAGCGGCATGGGGATCTCCTTCGAGGGCCTTTCCCCACGGGCCTGCCTGTACAACCTGCTTGTCGGAGACCTTCCCGGCGGGGTACTGAGAGTTGCCAGCCCACGTCGCCGCGTCTTCAAGCTGAAGTCTGTTGATCGTCTGCGACCACTGGCCCGACAACTTGGACATCTGCTCAAGCGTCTGCGCCGTCACTTCACCCTTGTTGAGGATCTCCTGGTAGATCGCCTTCCTGCCAACCGAGAGCGCGGAGCGAGCGGCGTTAAACTGATCCCAGAGCTTGTTGTTGTGCAGGAAGACCGCAGGGTCGGTAGAGACTCCGAAGTGCAGAGCAACCTCGGGATGCTGGTCGAGGAACTCGCGCTTCTTCTCGGGACTGATGATCTGTCCGTACTGGTTGAGCAGCTTCGCCACAGGCCCGGAGACCTTCTGGTCGGCCTTAGAGATACTGACGGGCAGGAACATGTTGGTGTTCCAGAACGTCTGCGCCGTCTGCCCGACCAGAACGTGCTTAACCGCTTCGGCCTCGGTCGGCCACTTGCCGTGCTGGGCGTGGTAGAAGACTGAGTACTCGTTGACCGAGTGGAAGAAAGACCGCTGGTCTGCCGGTGAAACACCCGCCGTGACTGCATCGGCGGTGGCGGGAAGCTTGCCTGTCGCGACACTGGCGAGCTTGATTGCCCAGAGCTCGGCCTGGTCGTCGCGGGTAACGAGGTTCCCAGAGGTCGAGGTCAGAGACCCGATCGCGTCGTTCATCGCACCCGCAGGTCCGTGCCCTTCGACAATCCCTTTGCCGTACTCCGCTGCCCCCTGAACGATCGGAGAGGTCTGTGGGTACTCAGTCGCGTTAGCCCAGAAGAGACGAGCGGCGGGGATGGAGAGATTGAACCCAGCAACGCTGAGAGGAAGCTTCAGGTTGCCGTTCTTGTCGAGCTGGTCGTGAACATCCCCAACGAGCGCGGCAAGACCGGGACGGCGGACAGCCTGACCGAGAACCCACTTCCAGTAGAGACGGTGCTTGGTGGCGAAGTAGGAGAGCCAACGAAGGTTCTGCTCCACCTGGAGCATGTTCGAGAAGTCGAGCATGTGGTAGACCGTCTGCGCCTTGGCGAGGTCGGCCGCGACAGGCACGGCGTCGTGCATCGCCCAGCCGGCCTTCGTTAGATCGTTGACCGTGGAGTAGAGAACGTGGTCGTAGATCGCTCCGCGATTCCACTTGTTCGCGGTCATCAGCTTCCCGATCCACGACTGCATCACGTCGTCGAACTGCTTGCGCGGGACTAGTCCGTCGCGGACGGCGAAGTTAAGCTGGTTGTCGTCGATCCACTTACCGAGCGCGGCGTCAGCCTTCGGGCCGGCGTTCTTGATGAGAACGTTCTGCGCCTCGCTCAGAGGATCAGCGAGACCTGCCTTCGTCCCTTCCTGCTCCACGTCCTTGTACCGCTTAAAGAGAGCTTCGGCTGCTTCGGTGGCAGTGAGTCCGCCGAACCTGACTGGGGCTGGGACGTTCCCTTCGCCCCAGCGGATGTAGCGGACGTTGCCCTTAACTGCAATCTCTCCCCCGCTCGGAAGATCAAGGCCGTCAGGGATCTTCTGAAACTCAGTCGACGGCGTGAACGTCCTGGCGTCCTTGTAGAGGAGCGACTGGAGTTCTTTGTCGTGCTGAATCAGGTCGATCATCGGGCGAAGGTCGCCAGCCGAGGAAGCCTGGTACGCCTTCAATGCCTTTGAGGAGACGAGCCTGCGGAGATACCCGCCCGCGGCCTGCTGCGCCGCCTTCTCGGGGATAGGCAGGCCTGTCGAGGGGTTGATCTTTTCGCCCGTGCGGAAGTTGAGACTGTCGGTCGGCTTCTGCCCGGTGATGTAGCGGTTCTCGCCAGCCACCGCCGAGTCTCTGTTAACGCCGAGCAGGCGCAGGGCCTCGGGGTCTTCCTTGGCGTACTCCTCTACAAGTGCTCTCGTCTTCGCAAGTTCGCCGCGAATACCGAAGACCCCACCACCGCCAACCACACGACGAGCGGTGTCTGCGATGGCGTGCTTGTAGAACAGCGACTCGCCAAATCCAGGAACGAGAGGAAAGATGAACGGGTTAGGAGACCCGCCGACGATCACTTCACGGTGGAGACGACCAGCCTTGTTGAGCGTGGCGTTGATCTGTCCGGCACGAGACTCGATCGAGGACGGGAAGGTCAGGTAGGTACGAGACTCCGACTCCAACTGCGGCCCGCCAGTAGCGTCGAGAGGAGTCCGGGCGGTCTTTGAGTCAGGATGCGCCTTCGCGTACAGCGACCTAAGCCGCTGGTTGAAGTCGGCGATGCCCTGAACGTCGTCCGCAGAGCGAAGACGAATCAGGTCATTCCGAAGCCCGGTGGCGACCTTCTGGTCTTTCAGGTTTACGCGAGCCCAGTTGTAAACATCGTCCGGGGTGCGGGTGTCGAAGATGGCCCTGCGCTCGTTTCCCGGCGCTGCGCGAGCTAGTTGTTGGCGCACCGAGGCAACGAAGTCCACAGCGTGCGAGGTCTCCCCAGCCTGTTTGCGGGCGCGGATGGAATTCTCAAACTGGTCAAGAACCCGGTTCAGACTCACGCGAGCCTTCTGTCCTGCCGTGCCGATCTTCCCCGGTGTCGGGAGGTCTTTGGTTCTCAGTGAGTTGAGAAGGGACCCGTTGATCGTCTCGTCGCCAATGGTCGTGTGACCGTGCGAATAGAGCTCAGCGACGCGGTACTGAAACTCCTTCTGCGTGATCGAGCCGTCCTTGACGCCGGCCTCGAGAGCGGTAACAAGACGCTCCGCCCCACGCCCACCCTCGAGCGAACCGACAGCCTCCCCCAGGTTGCCCTGCTTGAGCGAATTGAACGCCCAGGCAGACTTGGTTTGCAGATACCGCGACGAAGAAGCCTTGGCGAGGTCGCCCGCGAGAACGTTCTCCCCGGTGAACTTCGCCGACCCGATCCACAGATCGACGGCGGCGTTGAAGACCGGCGCGGCGATCTTCATGAACTCGCCGTGTTGCGTGTCGAGACTCGGGTCGATGACACGCGCCCAGGTCGGGTGTTCCCGCAGAACCTCCATCGCCCTGGTGCGGGCTTCCTTCTCCGTCATCCCCTTACCAAAGAGAGGAGATCCGGGGATCGGAATGACCGAACCCTTCGGAGCGATTGCCTGCATGTAGGCCGTGATGAAAGAACCGTCAGCCTTGACCTGATCGACCGACCCTGCAAGAGAACTGCCGACGATGCCGGCCGAAGCGGTCAGAGCGTGCAGACCGATGGTCGGGATGTTCGCCCAACCCCAGCCCTTCGCATTGCCGGAAAGAAGATTCCGAACCGCCCCGCCGTTCGTCTTGGTGTCGAAGAAGGCGAGCGGCTGGTGAGAGAGGAAGACCGCGAGGAAGGGCTGGTTCTTGATGAGCTTCTGCTTGGTCTTCCAGGCGTCGATGAACGCGCCCGTGTTCGCGCCGAAGTGGTTGTCCTTGGCAAGCTGAACCGTCTGCTGGCGGAAGTACGTCGGAGACGTCTGGTATTGCCCGAGGGCCTTCGCCCAGTCCTGGTTGATGTAGCCCGATGTGGGAAGGTGACCGAAGTAGTCCGGTGCAACCTTCTTCAGTTCGTCCTGCGCCTGTTGGATCGTCTTGACCGAAAGCACGACGCCCTGACGGGCTCGCATCTGCTTCGTGAGATCCTGCTGGTCTGACGTGGGTCCTTTGTAGAGACCAGAGCTTTGAAGTCCAGGATTCTCTCCGGGCCGCGTGCCGGTCAGAGACTCGCCGAGTGCGTTCTTCTTCTGGTAGTCCTGGAGTGTTTCCCCGCCCACCGTCAGAGGCTCAATAGCCCCAGGGTGCTCTTGCGCGTAGGAGACTGCATCCCAGAACTTCGAGAGAACGCTGTCGCTGATCGGAAGCATCCCCATCGCAACCCAGGGGTGCTGGGACTGGAGGGTCTGATACCGCGCCATCGCAGGAGCGACGGGACGCTGAACAGTTGTCTTCGCAGGGAGGGTGTTTATCGTGCTCGCTGCGGCGGGGTTGTTCTGCTCCACCAGCCCGTCGTGTCGAGTGACCAACTGGTCCTTCGGCGCCATCGAACTGACGATCCCCTTGTTCTGTGCCGCCAGGTTGGAGAGCGGCACCGTGAACATGCTCTGGAAGTCGTTGTCGTGAATCGGCGACTTCGCGAGATCGAAAACCAGCCCAGCCGGGGGCGGGAAGCCGTAAGACTTCTGGTACTGGTCGACGACTGCCTGTACGCGGCCGTTGAAGGCGTTGATGCCGCCGTTGAAGCCGTGCTTCTGAAGCGCGGGAACGGGAGGCTCGTTCGGGGACGGACCATTAGCCGGAGCCGAACTGAAGGTCGTCGGGGCGTGATGAGGGCCTAGCCCTACGGTCGCCGAGGGAGGCGGCGCATGATGCGGCCCAAGTCCCTTGGTAGCCGAGAGAGTGGTGGGATCAGCCATTCGTGCTCCCCGCTGAAAGCTGGGCGTTCTGGACCATCTGCTGCGTCTCGGGCGAGACGAACTCCGAACTGCCCGCCATCTGCCAGAGCGACGTCACGTGGGACGGGTCGATGGAGTAACTGACCGCACCCGGCATCTCCACCCCGCCCGTGTTCCCGATCGGGGCGTCAGAGGGCGCCGCGACGGCTTGGGGCGCTACTACCTGAGGCAAATCCGAAGGAGATCCCTGGTTCTGCGGGATGCCGTTTACAACATCGGTCAGGGATGGCGAGTTGGCGTCGATGATCCGACGCGCCGACACGAAGTCTGTCCGGCCCGCGAGGGTCGAGATACGCACCGAGGCCCCCGTGTGCGGGGACTCGATGAACTTCCCGCCACCGATGTAAAGCCCCTCGTGCCCCGGTCCGCCCTTCCCAGGCTCGAAGAAGAGAATATCCCCAGGTTTTAGGTTCGCCTTCGAGACGCCCTTACCGGCGTTGACCTGCTGGTAGGTCGTCCGAGGGAGAGTGATCCCCTGCTGGCCGTAGAGCCATTGGACGAACCCGGAACAGTCAAAGCCCGTCTTGGGACTCGCCCCACCCCACTGGTAAGGGGTGCCGATGTACTGCTCGGCGAGCGAGAGGAGAGCGTTGACGTTCCCTTTAGCCAAGCTGAGCCTCCTGGGCCAACTGCTGAACAAGCGGAGACGCGCCGGGAGTGGCCGCGATCTCAGCCCATGCACTAGCAAGCTGGGCCTGGTAGGACGGAGCCTCACCCTGCGGGACAAGCTGTTGGGGCTGGGGAGACTGCTGTTGCTGCTGCGGCCTCATCGCCTGCTGCTTCGCCCTACGCGGGGAATTGAGCATCGAGCCAGCCGCACCACCGCCGGCAGTCGGAGCCGAGCGAGCCAGGTCGCCCTGCTTCTGCTTGTCGCCGTAAACCGCTGGGTTCTGAACTAGCCCGTTGAAGTGAACGGGCGAGTTCTTACCGCCCGGATTCGCCATTAGGCGTAGTTGACGGTGATGTCCGTAGCGCCAGAGGTGACGATCGTGAGACCAACCTTGCAGCGCACCCCGTAGATGAAGTTGCCGGGGCTGTCGGCCGCGATTGTCGCGATCTTGTTACCTGAAGCTGCGGTGTTGTCGTACACGGTGATCGTCGCAGCGGCGACGCCCTTGTTAATCGTGATGGTCTTCAGTTCGGTATTCGCCGGCCCCACAACAGTTGTCGTGGCCGACGTGATGTTGTTGTACTGCCACGTCCAACTCACTTAGCGTTTCCTTTCAGATGGAGGATTACTGCGCGTTGATCTCGGCCGACTGTTCGTCGGGTTCACCCGAGACGCGATGGAAGACCACCGGGAACGATGCGGCCTGCTTCAACGGCGCCTGATCGGCGGGGTTGTTGACCGCGATCTCGACCGGCCCTGACGTGGAACCCTTGGTGACGATCTCGCCGACAAGCCATGCGCGGCCCTGGAGTTGAACGCCCTGGAACGCGGCCATTGCCTGATCGATAGAAACTCCCCCGGTGGAGGGAGCGGGAGGACCACCGGGGGCGGGCGCAGCCTGTGAGGGCGCGCCACCCTGAGGCGCCGGAGAACCCGGCGGAAGCTGAAGTGCGGGCGACATCAACTGACCGCCACCCGGCATATTGGCGATTGGGGGGCCACCCTGTCCCGCGCCGGGAGGGGGTGCGCCCCCCGGTGTCGGCCCGTTCGGGACGCTGAGAAGAGGATGCGGGGTCGGAGGTGCGTGCTGAGGCTTCGTGCCCTCGATGTACGCGAGGCCCTGCTCCTCTATCTGTGGCGCCTGAGTCGGGTCAGACAACTGCGAAAGGAAGAACTGCATAACGCCCTGCTGGATCTGCTCGCCGAGAATCTCCTCGTCCATCGCCTCCGAATCGGGGACACCGATCTGGTTGCGGATGAAGCGATCGGAGACGAGTCCTCCGCCCTTCGCCTGGAGCCACATGACGAGCTTCTCGTGCTGGTTCATGGCCGGCGAGAAGACAACCTCGTTGTTGCCGGAGCCGATGAGTTGGGATCCCTTGACGGTGATCGCGCCGCGCTTGCCCTGCATATCCATCGCGGAGTTCGGGATGGCGGCGTGTAGCGTCACCTTGTCGTCGTGGAACAAGGTCTGCTGCATGTAGATCGCCTTCTGGTTCCACTCCGTCAGACCCATGCCGATACCGGACTGCACCATCTCCACGGTCGACCCCGTGCCCGCGCCCTGGAGCTCGGAGATAGCAGCGCCCGTAACGATCGAGGAGGCTGGGGACTGGCCGAAGTTGACGGGCGGCATCCCGGTTGCCTCTTTGATCGTGCCCGTGTTCTGCCCGAGGAAGCCGATCTGTGAAGCAAGAGCCTGAACCGGAGGATGAAGCCACTCCACCCCGCCGCCCTGGTTGATCGGGATGACCGAGCCGGGGCCGCGCATGATCTCTTCCGGGGCCTTTGCGGGGTCGATCAGAACGAGAGTCGGAAAGACGTTCTCGAGCACCGCCTGGAAGAGGAGCGAGTAGAGGGCGTTGCCCATCTCGTTCAGGTTGATCGCCTGTTCCACCGCACCGTGCCCCCAGACCTCTCCGGGGACCTCGATGAACTTCATGTGCTCGAAGACGTTGAAGCCGAAGCCGTGCTCGACGCCGTTGATCTTCTGACTGCCCGCGAAGCGCGAGAACTCCTGGTCGTCCGAGTACTCGAAGATGTCGACCAGCGGATCGGAAGGCTTGCTCTTGCCCGTCAGCCTGCCTGCGAACGAGACCCGAGAGTGGTTCTGATCCGCGACGCGGGTGTAGTTCGGGAACGTCCTGGCGAGAGTGGAGTCGCGCTCCTTCCAGTGGAAGAGGATCGCGTCGTCGTGGTCTCCGCCGAACGAGGAGATCGGGTAGGCAAACTCAGGACTGCGGATGATCGGGACGGGATGGCTTCGGTCGAAGTCGGGGAAGCAGCCCATGAACACGTCGCCCATGAGCGGGAGATACCAGCCGACATCGCGACGCAGGACACGAGCCATCTTCCCTGAGCGCCAGATCCCATAGAGGTACCGCTCCTTCAGAGTCGCCTGCTGCTTGCGGGTATCCGACTCCGGCGGGTCGACGTACATATTAATCATCGGCGTCGGAGCGAGGAAGGTCTGATACTTGACGCAGACCTCTTGGATGACGTTGTGGACGAGCTTGATGTCCGGGAACGCGGCCTGAGCGTTCTTGCCGAGGTCTCTAAAGATCGACTGAATCGACCGTTGCCCGTTGGCTTCGGTCGCGAGCCGCCAGTAGTCGCCGTGCCAGTACCGCCTGAGAGCGCGGAAGGCTTCGTGGCGGATCGTGTATTCGTCCTGGTAAGCGTCTACCAGACTTCTTACTTGCTGGAGATCGACCGCCAAGGACTACCTCGCGCTTTCGTAATATGGATTGCGGACAACGCGTACGCCCACGGGGACGTCGTGACGACCGAGCGTGACCTTGCGGCCCGAGTTAGAGAATCTGTTGAAGCTCTTGTACTTCGGAGCGTTGACCTGAAGTTCGCGCCACGCAAACCAAAGGGCCATCACCGTGTCTGTAAACCGGCCGGGGTACATGATTAGCTCATCCACGAGCTGCTTCATCCGACCGCGAGAGGCTTGATTGCCCCATGGGATGTGAACCTGTCCGTTCTCAAACCAGGGGGCCATCCGCTCCACTCCCGTCTCGGGGTCAGGCTTGTTGGTGCGTGTCGTGTAGTGCGGCTGAATGTTCAGCGCGAGACCGTTCTCAGACATCTCGTCGTCAACGGCCTGCTGAACCCCCGCGAAAGCAGAGTTGGCTTCGATGATCGACTTGAGAAGCCCGTACTCCTGGTGGCGTTCGATGATGAACTTCACCTGCTGCGGCAAGGTCATCTGGTCTCTGTGGAGGTCGACGATCCAGTAGCACTTCTCGTGCTCCGCGCACGAACCCTCAGCGAGGGTGAGATGGGCGCAGAACTTCCTCGAACGCGTGATACCGACAGCGGGGTCGAAGCCTGCTACGCGTCGCCAGCCCTCCTCGTACTCACCGATGCGATAGTTCGGGTCGAGGCAGCCCGTGTACTTCGTCTTGCCGATGTAGCCGCCCTTGATGTACTCCTCGCGGAACACCATCCGGGACGGATCGACGGCGATGTTCCTGTACCGCTTGTTGAAGTCCAAGGTGCCCATCGACGCCTTACGCTCCATCAGCCACAGCATCGGCCGTTCTTCGGGCCAGAGGGCTTCCTCTGACTTCTCGAAGAAGACCCGACAGTTGCAGCCAGCCTTCTCGCAATGTCCTTCGCCGTCGTGCGCGTGAATGCGCTCCCGGTGCCCGCACTTACAGACAGAGACAATGGCGTCTTCGCGCTGGCGGTGGTAGAGCTTGAACCCTTCGTGCTCGCCTGTCGGGACGACAAGCTCCATCAAGTCGTTGTAGAGATCCTCCGGGTGGAACAAAGTTCCAATCACCGTGAGGCGCCCGTGCGGCGACATCGTTTCCGGTCCGAGGTTGAACCATTCGCGTACGTTCTGCCGCTGCTCGGGAGTCCCTGAGTTCTTGTCGGTAATGATGTCGTCGCAGATCGTCCAGTCGGTTCTGTAGCCGATCGCGGAACGAGCGCCGGCCCCGAAGGCAGCGAGCGAAGAGGACTTGTCCATCCGCTTGCGCTTCGCGATGTCGATGCGCGTCAGGCTCCATGCCTTCGACTCGTCATCAGACTGAAACGGGCCGAAGTCCTTGACCAGTTGGTCGTTGCCGAGCAACTCGAACTGGATGGCCCGCATGATGCCCTTCGCGTCATCGTCGTTCTTGGTGATGATCGCTATCCGCATCTCTGGGTTCTTACAGAGCGCCCAGATCGGAAGAAGAGTGGAGACAAGCGTGGTCTTGCCGTGCGAGGCCGGGTAGAGGATCAGACCGCGCTGCTTCTGCGTTGCCGTGTCAATGAGCCTGACGTGGAAGTCCTTTAGCTCATTGATGAGGTGTGGGAAGTAGCGAAGGATGAAGAGGTCCGGGTTGTCTAGGAGCGCCTGCTTCCAGTCGCTCACTGCCCGAAGCCTGACTCCTGAAGTCGCGACTTGATCGACCCAACGAGCTTGTCGTAGCCGGGATAGCCGTTCAACGGACGGTTGGCTAGGT
>Ga0207664_10001885_pt1 | contig 13783 bp, 12 predicted proteins | sample LARL83metaG_FD_184349 | JGI IMG/M metagenome (GOLD analysis project Ga0207664, IMG submission 184349) | Corn, switchgrass and miscanthus rhizosphere microbial communities from Kellogg Biological Station, Michigan, USA - LAR L8-3 metaG... | ecosystem: Host-associated > Plants > Roots >...
TTCAACGACGCCGTCATCGACCCGGCCGCGACCAAGGTCGCGCTGGCAAAGCTCACCGCGCCGGTGCTGCTGTACGCGGGCGACCTGGACGCGTTGGTGACACCGGGCATGGTGCGCGAGGCGGCGGGGTCCTTCCCCGACGCGAACGTCGTCGTCCAGCCCGGTGCGGGTCATTTCCCGTGGATCGACGACGCGACGGCGTTCACGACCGCCGTCCGCGCATTCCTCGGCTGAGAAATCCGCACCGTCCGGACAGGACGGTGCGGATGCCTTGACGATCAGTATCCGGGCGGCGGTGGCGCGTAACCACCCTGCTGGCCCTGCTGCGGGTAACCCGGGGGATAGCCCTGGTTCTGTTGCGGATAGCCCTGGCCCTGCTGCGGGTAGGACCCGGGCGCCGGCGGGTAGCCCTGCATGGGCGGGTAGCCGGGCTGCTGGTATCCGGGCGGGCCGTAGCCGGTGCCGTTGCCGCCCCGGTACTGGGCGCTGCCGAAGGCCAGGATCGGGAAACCGATGAAGCTGAACAGGAACAGCCCGAAGAAGCCGAACGCGCCGCTCTTGCCGAACGCCTGGGCGACGTCGAGGCACAACATGATCAAGACTACGATGTTGACGACCGGAATCAGGAACAACAACACCCACCAGCCGGGCCGCCCGGCGATCTTGCACAGGATGTAGGTGTTGTAGATCGGAATGATGGCGGCCCACCCCGGATGCCCGGCCTTGGTGAACACCTTCCACATGACCGCGATGTAGAACACGACCACCACGACGTAGACCAGGATGAGGGTCAGCAGTAACCCCGTACTGATCGAACCAGTCGTCGTCGTTAAAGCGTCACTGGGCACGTAAGTCCTCTCTCCAGGCCGGCCACCTCCCGTGCCGGCCGTCGGTAGCGGCCCACAGTGGCACAGCGCTATGTCCCGCGTGGTCGGACCGATCGGTTCGTGACAATTTCGTAGCCATCGGTCCGACCAGCGGAATCACGCCTGTGTACGCGCGATCTGTCGGTGGGGTGTCGTAGCGTGCGGGGCGTGAGCGAGATCGTTGAGTTGCGGCGCTACACGTTGCATCCGGGGCAGCGGGACGTGCTGATCGAGTTGTTCGATCGGGAGTTCGTCGAGTCCCAGGAAGCGACCGGCATGCTTGTCCTTGGCCAGTTCCGTGACCTGGGCGACCCCGATCAGTTCGTCTGGGTGCGCAGCTTTCCGGACATGGCGACCCGGCGCACGGCGCTCACCGCGTTCTACGGCGGGCCGGTGTGGAAGGCGAACTCGGCCGCCGCCAACGCGACCATGATCGATGTGGACAACGTCCTGCTGTTGCGCCCGGCCGGCCGGAACGGCGGCTTCCGTCTCGATCCGGCCGTCCGGGACACCCCGGCGTCCGGCGTGGTCGTTGCCTCGATCTACGACGTGCCGGCACCCGCGGACGACGCGCTGGTCGACTTGTTCGAGCGCACGGTGACACCGCTGGGTCTGCTGCGGACCGAGTACGCGGTGAACAACTTCCCCGCGCTGCCGATCCGCACCGGCGTGCACAAGGTGGTCCTGTTCACGTCACACGCCGACCTCAGGGGGTTACCGACGCCATCCGAACAGTTGCTACTGGCGCCTACCGATCGATCGATGCTGCGATAACGTGACCCGGCGTCCGTAAGTTGACGGATGTTTCGCCGGTACCCCGCCCGCCAGACTGATCGTGTTCGATCGATTGGCTGAAGTTGATCTGGGGCGGGCTCACATGACATCCCTCGACGCGCGACGCGCACTGCCCATTCGGGCCGGCCAACTCACCGATCTACACCTCGGCGGCGGTGCGTGCGTCTGGTGCGCCGCCACGATCACGCCCGACGATCGCCACGAGGTCGGATTCACCGGGCATCCCGCGATTCGCTTGTATGGCTGCACGCGGTGCGTCGTCGTGCTCCGGCGGCGGCTGCCGGTCTGGCCGGAGCCGGGCAGCGCGTGACGATCACCGTGACGATCACCGTGGCGTGAGTACGCAGAACTCGTTGCCCTCCGGGTCGGTCATGACCACCCACGACACGTCGTCGCCCTGGCCGATGTCGACCGGTGCCGCGCCGGCTTTCCGCAGTTCCGCGATCGCGGCGGCCTGATCGCCGTCGGTGTGTGGCGCGATGCAGAAGTGGACCCGGTTCTTGACCGTCTTCGCGGCCGGCTCCCCGTTCAGGATCTCCAGCCACTGACCGCGCGGTGACCGCAGCGCGACGATCTCGTCCTTGCGCACCTCGATCGGCCAACCCGTCGCCGCCGACCAGAATTCGGCCAGAGCAACATGATCCACCGCCTCGACGAGGATCGCGGCCATCGCGCCGGCCGTGTACTGCGGGCGCGGCTCCAGTACGCAGAACTCGTTGCCCTCCGGATCGGCCAGCACCACCCACGGCACGTCGCCCTGGCCGACGTCGGCACGGCTGGCGCCCAGATCGAGCGCCCGCTCGACCAGTTCGGCCTGGTGTTCGGGTGACCGGCTGGCCAGTTCGAGGTGGATGCGGCTCTTCTCCGTCTTCGGCTCCGGGACCTGGATGAACAGAAGGTTGAGATCCCACGCGTCGTCGTCCGGCGCCCGCACGTTGACCTCGACCGGGTCGTCGTCCTCGACGTGCCAGCCGAGCAAGTCCGCCCAGAACACCGCCAGCGCCGTCGGGTGCTGCGCGTCCATCACCACGTTCATCAGCCGTGTGTTCACGCGTGCACACTAGCCGCGTCAGTTGACGCGGTCGTCCAGGGCGAAGTGGCAGCGGACGGTGCCGCCGGTGGGCATGGTGGTCTCCGGCGGCGCCGTCGTGCACAGCGGCAGTTCCGCGATCGGGCAACGGGTGTGGAAGACACAGCCGACCGGTGGCCGGACCGGGCTGGGGATCTCGCCCTCCAGCGGGACGCGGACGCGTTCGCGTTGGGCCACCGGATCGGCGACGAGCGCCGCGGCCAGCAGCGCCCGGGTGTACGGGTGCTTCGGCGTGGCGAAGATCTCGGCGCGCGTGCCGACCTCCACGATCCGGCCGAGGTACATCACCGCGATCCGGTCGCACAGGAACTCCACGCTGGCCAGGTCGTGCGACACGAACAGGCACGAGAAGCCGAACTCCGCCCGCAACCGTTGCAGCTGGTTGAGGATCGACGCCTGCACCGACACGTCCAGCGCCGAGATCGGCTCGTCCGCGATCAGCAACGATGGCCGCAGACCCAACGACCGGGCCAGGCCGACGCGTTGCCGCTGGCCGCCGGACAGTTCGTGCGGGTAGCGGTCGAACATCTCGGCCGACAGCCCGACCCGCTCGATCAGCTCGACCGCCGCGGCCCGCGTCGCTGTGCGGCTGCCGTGTTCCTTGCGCCGCATGGGTTCGGACACGATCGCGCCGACGGTCATCCGCGGGTTCAGCGACGAGTACGGATTCTGGAACACCATGTGCATCTGGTGCCGCACGTCCCGCAATCGCCGCTGGCTCATGTGCGTGATGTCCACGCCGTTGAGCCGCACGGTGCCGTCGTCCGGCTCCAGCAGCCGCACGACGCACTTGGCGACCGTCGACTTCCCGCCGCCGGACTCGCCGACGAGGCCGACGATCTCACCGGGCTCGATGCGCAGGTCGACGTCCTCCGCCGCGTGCACGACGCCACCCCCGGCACCGCGCGGCACACGGAACCGCTTGCACAGCCCGGAAATCTCCAACACCGGAGCACTCATGACCGCACCACCACCTCCACCGGATGCAGGCATGCGACCTGCGCAGCCACGCCGATCTCCCGGATCACCGGCGACTCGGCCCGGCAGTCGTCCTGGCGGTACGCGCACCGGTCGGCGAAGACGCACTGCGTGGGTGCCGACCGCAGCAGCGGCACCGAGCCGGGAATCTCGACGAGCTCGCGTCGCGTGCCGGACAGCCCCGCCCGAGGCACGGTGCCGAGCAACCCCTTCGTGTACGGGTGGCGCGGGCGCTCGAACAACTCCATCACCGGCGCCTGTTCCATCTTGTGCCCGGCGTACATCACGACCACCGAATCGGCGATGTCCGCTACCACGCCCAGGTCGTGCGTGATCAGGATGATCGCCGTGTCCAACCGGTCGCGCAGCCGCCGGAAGATCTCCAGCACCTGCGCCTGAATCGTCACGTCCAGCGATGTGGTCGGCTCGTCGGCGATGATCAGCTTCGGGTCGCACGCCACGGCCATCGCGATCATCACGCGCTGCTGCATGCCACCGGAGAGCTGGTGCGGGTACTCGTCGACGACCCGCTCCGGCGTGGGTACGCGTACCAGTTCCAACAGTTCGACGGCCCGACGGCGGGCGGCCGCCGCGGACATCTTCTCGTGTTTCCGCAGCACCTCGGCGATCTGCCGGCCCACCTTGAACACGGGATTGAGCGAGGACATCGGCTCCTGGAACACCATGGCGATCTCACGGCCACGGATCGAGCGCAGCGCGCGGGATTCCAGGCCCAGGATCTCCCGGCCGCCCAACCGGATCGAGCCGGTCACCCGGGCGTTCGGCGGTTGCAGGCCGAGTACGGACAGCGCCGTCATCGACTTGCCGCAGCCGGACTCGCCGACGAGCGCGAGTACCTCGCCGGGATGGACGTCGAACGACATGCCGTCGACGGCGAGCAGTGGGCCGTCGTCGGTGTCGAACCGGACGCGCAGGTCGGTGACGCCGAGCACCGGTCGGCCGTTCATCGCGACCTCGGATCGAGCGCGTCACGGATGCCGTCGCCGAGCAGGTTGAACGACAGCGTGGTCAGGAAGATCGCCACGCCGGGGAACACGCCCAGCCACGGCGCCTGCGCGAGGTAACCCTGTGCGTCGCCGAGCATGTTGCCCCAGTCCGCGGTCGGCGGTTGCACGCCGATGCCGAGGAAGGACAGCACGGCGGCGCCGACGATCGCGGTCGGCACGGCCACGCTCGCCTGCACGATGATCGCGTTGCTGATGTTGGGCAGGATGTGCCGGAACAGGATCACCCCGCTCGGCGTGCCGTTGACCGTCTCGGCCTGCACGTACTCCAGTTCGCGCTGCGCCAGCACCTCGCCGCGCACGACGCGGATGACCACCGGAATCTGTCCGACACCCAGCGCGATGACCACATTGGACAGTGACGGCCCGAGGATCGCGGCCATGCCGACCGCGATGATCAGGAAAGGGAACGCGAGCACGACGTCGACCAGCCGCGAGATCACGGTGTCGACCCAGCCACGGAAGTAGCCGGCGACCAGCCCGATCGGCACCGCGACCACCGTGCCCAACACGGTGGCCAGGACACCGGCGATCAGGGAGGTGCGCGCCCCGAAGAACATGCGGGACAACACGTCCCGGCCGAGCTGGTCGGTGCCTAGCAGATGCGCCCCGTGGAACGGCGCGGCCAGCACGCTGCCGAAGTCCGTCGCCGCCGGATCGTACGGGGAGATCAGCGGCGCGAACAGCGCGACCGCGATGGCGACCAGCGTGCCGATCAGGCCGATCACCGACAGCGGCCGGGCGAGCAGCCGCCTGCGCATACGTCGCCGGGCCAGCGCCCGACCGGTCAACACCGTTGCGACGGCGGTCATCTCGGCACCCCCGCGAGCACCCGGACACGTGGATTCAGCAGCGTGTACGAGAGGTCCACCAGCAGGTTCGCGATCACGTACCCGGCCGCGGTCAGCAGCACGACGCCCTGGAGGGTCGGGTAGTCCCGCTCGAACACCGCGTCCAGGGTCAGCTTCCCGAGCCCGGGAATGTCGAACACCTGCTCCACGGTGACCACGCCGGCGATCAGCGCGCCGAGTTGCAACCCGAGCACCGTCACGACGGTGATCAGGCTGTTGCGCAACGCGTGTGATCCGACGACCACCCATTCCGACAGCCCCTTGGCGCGGGCCGTCCGCACGTAGTCCGACGTCAGGGCGTCGATCACGGCCGATCTGGTCTGCCGCATGACGATCGCGGCGAACCCGGTGCCCAGCACGATGGCCGGCATCAGCAGGTGCTCCAGGTTCGAGAGCGGGTTGACCAGGATCGGCACGAAACCGGCCGCCGGCAACACGTGCAGGCCGACGCTGAAGCCCAGGATCAGCAGGATGCCGAACCAGAAGTGCGGGATGGACAGTCCCGCGAGCGCGACCGTGCTGGCCAGGAAGTCGCCGGTGCCGGCGGGCCGGCGGGCCGCGAGCACGCCGGCCGGCACACCGATCACGACGGCGACCAGCAGTGCCAGCACGGACAGTTCCAGCGTGATCGGGATGCGGTCGAGCAGCACGTCACCGACCGGCAGCCCGCTGTTGGGCGAGGTGCCCAGGTCACCGCGCAACGCCAGCCCGAGCCAGCGGAAGAACTGCACGACAACGGGTTGGTCGAAGCCGTACTTCCGGTTGATCGCGGCGATGACGCCCGGGTCTCCGCTTTCCGCCGACAACGCGACCGCCGGACCGCCGGGCAGTGCCCGCACCGCCAGGAACACGGCGATGCTGGCCAGGAACAGTGTCAGCAGCGATGTGCTGATGCGGACGCCGACCCGCCCGATCACCGGATACCTCCGGTGATCGGGCGTAAGCCGGTCACCTGGTCACCCTGGCGTGTGCGAGGCGGATCAGGCCGTCACCGTAGAAGTCGATGCCGGTGATGCCCTTCCGGACGCCCAGCGCCAGTGCTTGGTCGTAGACGAACATGATCGCCAGCTCCTGGTTGGCCTTGACGACGAGCTGCTGGTAGATCTTCTTGCGGGCGGCCGGATCCAGCGTCGTGCGGCCCTGCTGGATCAGGGCGTCGATCGTCGGATCGCTGTTGCCGCTGTAGTTCAACGCGCTGCCCGGCAGGTACATCTGGGAGATGTTCTGGTCCGGGTCCAGCCGGCCCGACCACCCTTCGAGCATCGTGTCGAACTTGCCGTTCTGGCCGTCGGACAGCAGTGTCGTGAACTCGGTCGGGCGGACCTTGACGTCGAAGCCGGCGTCCTTGGCCATCGCCTGGATCACCGTGGCCAGTTGTTCGTCGAGCGCGTCGTTGTTGACCGACAGCGTGACCGGAATCGGAGTGGGCACACCGGAAGCCGCGACCAGTTGGCGTGCCTGCGCGATGTCGCGCTTGCTGCACGGCACGTTCACGGCGTACGTGCTGATGGGCGGGATCGGCGAGCACACCGGGACGTACGCGCCCTCGAAGACGACCTTGTTGATCACGTCGCGATCCAGCGACAGTTCGAACGCCGTGCGCAGCGTGGGATGCTGGGCCAGGGGAGTGTCCGGCGGCGCGGCCGGCGCGTTCGTGCCGTGCGCGTTGCCGATGTTGATGTAGATCCCCTGGTAGCCCAGCGACGGCTGGATCTGCACGCGCAGATCGGGATCGTCCTGCAACGTCGTGACGTCCTGCGGTGCCGCGCGGTCGACCACGTCGACGTCACCGGAGCGCAGGTCCGTGGCGCGCACGTTCGGTTGCGTGATCACGCGGAAGGTGATGCCGGGGATCGTCACCTGATCCCGGCCGTAGTAGTAGGTCGACCGCACGAGGTTGATCTCGTCCGGGTCGGGCTCGGAGGAGAAGCTGAACGGCCCGACGCACACCGGATGCCGGCCGAAGTTGTCGCCTTCGGCGCGCAGCGCGGTGGGGGAGAGGACCATGCCGGAGCGGTCGGCCAGGATCGTGGTCAGCGGCGCGAACGGCTTCAACAGGTTGATACGAACGGTCTGCGGGTCCACGACGTCGACCGACACGACCGGCTTGAGTTCGGATTTCCGTTGGGACAGCTTGTCGGTACGGTCGCGGTCCAGTGACATCTTGACGGCGCTGGCATCCATGGGGGTGCCGTCGTTGAAGCGCACTCCGGTGCGTAACCGGATCGTGTAAGTGCGACCGTCCGGGCTGATGGTCGGCAGTGCTGCGGCGAGTTGCGGGACCACGGCGAGCTTGCTGTTGACGTCATACAGCTTCTCGCACATGTTCGCGAACACGATTCTGCCGACGTACGTACTGGCCTGGGTGGGATCGAGTGCGCCGGGGGCCTCGGCCAGGGCCACCACGACATAGCCGGCGGTCCGCACACCGCCGGTGACGCTCGCCGTGCAGGAGCTGATCATTACCGTGGCCGCCGCCAGCAGACACCACGGCCCCGCTCGACGAAATCCGATCCGCGAGCGTAACACGTCTACTGTATACAGTACGCAGAGCCGGCCGGCAACGGGCGACTCCCGTGGATCTTGTCGGCTCGAGTTGAACTTTCGTTGCGGTTGGCGGCGCTGGCTCAGCCATGAGGGGCGGCCCATGTGGGGTGTCCTAGGGACCGCCCAACGCGACCCGCCACCAACCCGCCGACCAGCAGCTCAAGGGGCTCACACCAACCAGACCTGCCAGGAAACGGGCCGGTAAAGCAAGAGCGGGACCAGCCCCATCCCGGCAGAGACAGGGTCGTTCAGTCTGTCCTGCTCCGTTCCGATCCGAAGCTCCCGTTGCGACAATGAGGAGATCGGAGCGAAGCAGGAGTCACCGCTCGGGACCAGGTGCGGCGTGGAAAGCCTGCCTTGCCCAGATCCCTTGATGGTGGTGTCAGGTCGGTGGTTGTCGCCTCAATGGCGTTCCTGCGTCGCGTCGCTCCTGCGTCGCGATGGCTGCGCCGCCCGTGCCCCGCCACCACCGACCGAAGTGCGGCCAGGGATCGGGACGGAGCAGGAAAGACTGGACAACCAGAAGTCCCGGGCAGGGCCAAGCGCCGACCCGGTTCCATGGCGGGTCTCGTTGCCCTGAGCCTGGTTGCGCTGCTGGTCGGCGGTCAGTCCATGCGCCGGGTTGAGCGGTCCCCGCCCGAACGAAAGAAAGCGGTTTCAGGCCGGGGCCGCCGCGTTGGCTCGTGCGCGGCCGGCGCGGCGGCCGTACGTCATCGTGCCGATGACCAGTAGTGCGATTACCGCGTACGGCACCACGTTCGTGATCACGACCATGGTCGACACGGACAGGACGAACACCAGGGCGATGCAGATCCCGGCGGTCAGCGTCAGCGTGGCGCCCCAGATCAGCGTGAGGATCCGTTGTGCGCGCCGGAATCCCGGGTACTGCCACAGGCCGTTCCAGTACTCGATGCGCTCCGGGATGCCGTTGGTGGCGAACCGGCGGCCGAAGTAGAACATCAGCGGACGCGGGGCCAGCAGCGACGCGAGGAGCACGACGCCGAACAACCCGGTGCCGGCCGACTCCTTGATCAGCACCAGCCGGGGAGTGTTGAACGCCAGCGCGCTGATCACGCCGATCGCCAGGAAGATCAGCACGATGATGCTGAACTCGTCGACGCGCCGGGCGCGGATCAGGTTGATCGCGAGTTCGACGGCCGGCCCGATGCCGCCGAGCAGCAGCGCCGGCACCTGGCCCAGACCGTGCCCGGTCAGCACCGAGTAGGTCACGATGGGAAACGCGATGTTCAGGAGGATGGTGGCCAGCCAGCCGCCGAGCACGGCGCCCTTGCTGGTCGATGCGGTCGGTGGAGTGCTCATCGCGTACCTTAAGAAGTGGCAGGATTGGCAACGAACGTGAACGATAGCGCAACCAATGATCCAAGCCCAGAGTTGGCCGCTTCTAGCCACGGCCATGGGCTGGCCGAGCGGAGCCGGTCGGTCGGGCTGGTGCCGTTCGTGTTCGGCATCGCGGGCCGGACCGAGCTGCCGGGCGTCGTGCTCAACCGGCTGCTGATCGATCTCGGCCTCACACCGGCCGCGGCGAAGACGATGCTGGCCAGGATGCGCAACCGTGGCCAGTTGGCCGCGCAGCGCACCGGCCGCGGCTCGCGGTATCGGCTGGCCGGACCGTTCGAGCGGTCGTTCCAGCGCATCCGCGCCGGCCACACCGCGGCACCCATCATCTGGCCCGGCTGGTTCCACACGCTGCTCTACCAGGTCCCGGAGGCCGAGCGCCCGTTCCGCGACCTGCTGCGGCGGCACGCGCTGCTCGTGGGCTACGGAATGCTGCAACAAGGCCTGCTGATCGCCACCGCCGACCACACCGAGGCGCTCGCCGTGACCCTGGCCCGCCGGCCGGCGTCGGCGATCGTGTACCACGCCGAGCTACGCCTGAGTGTCGACGACGCGCGCACGGCGGCGGCTCAGGCGTGGGCGCTGGCCGACGTGGACGAGGTGCTGCGTCGGCACTGCGTGGCGTTGGAGGCCGCGCTCGCGGAGGTCCCGAGCCGCAGCGAGCCGACCGCGCAGACCCTGCGCCGGCTCGCCGAGATCGTCAACGCGCCGCTGATCGACACGCTGCTCGCCCCCAACCTGCCACCCGAACTGCTCCCGACGGACTGGCCGATGGCCACGCTGCACCGCCTGATCGGCAAGGCGCACGAACACTATCTCCCGCCGGCTCGCGCGTACGTCGAACAACTGCTGGCGCCGCACGACCTGTAGGCTTCCCTTGAAGGGGGAAACATTGGGGGAACAGGAAAGCGCGGCCGCACGACTGATGCGAACCGCGCAACACGATCTTGTCGAGGCGCTCACCAGCTACGACGGCGACGGCGAGTTCCGACACGCGGAGTGGGACCGGGACGGGCTCGGCGGCGGCACGGCCCGGGTCATGACGGACGGGCGGGTCTTCGAGCGGGCCGGCGTGAACGTCTCGCTGATCCACGGTTCGGAGGTGCCACCGACGATCGCGAAGGCCATGCCGGAAGCCGCAGGGCAGCCGTATACCGCGACCGGTGTTTCCGTGGTGCTGCATCCGCGCAATCCGTACGCGCCGTCGTTCCACGCGAATTTCCGGTATTTCGGCGTCAGCTCGGAGCTGTGGTGGTTCGGCGGCGGTTGCGATCTCACGCCGAGCTACGGTTTCGACGAGGACGCCGTGCATTTCCACCGCACCCTCGCCGCCTGGTGCGACCGGCACGATCCGTCGTGGTATCCGGCGTGGAAGAAGGAGTGCGACGAGTACTTCGCCATTCCGCACCGCGGCGAGACCCGCGGTATCGGCGGCGTGTTCTTCGACCGTCTGACCGGCGGGTTCGACCGCTGCTACGCACTCGTGGCGGACGGGGTGCGCACGCTGTTGCCGGCGTACCTGCCGATCCTGGACCGTCGCCGTGACATGCCCTACGGCGAACGCGAACGGACATGGCAACTGTTACGTCGTGGCCGGTACGTCGAATTCAATCTCGTGCACGACCGCGGCACGCTGTTCGGCCTGCAGACCCGGGGAAACATCGAGGCGATCCTGATGTCGTTACCGCCGCTGGCCCGCTGGGAGTTCGCCCACCAACCGGAACCCGGCACCCCCGAGGCCGACCTGGCGCGTTTCCTGCGACCCCACAATTGGCTCGCGCACGCCTGAGCCCGCTGGGACACTCGTGGGAGAGCGCGAGGAGGATGTGAGCTTGGACGAGCACGTTGTGCACTCACTGATCAGCCAGGTCGAGACCGCGGTGTCGGGCGCGATCGACCGGGCGTTGCCCGAGTTGGCCGGGGCGGATCCGGTGGTGCGGCGATCCGAGCACGCGGACTTCCAGTCCAACGCGGCCCTCGCGTTGGCCAAGCGGGCCAAGGCCAAGCCGGTCGACGTGGCCGCCGCCGTCTCGGGCGCACTCGACGCCGCGCCCGTGGCCGCCGTCAGCGTGTCCGGGCCGGGATTTCTCAACCTGAGCGTGGCCGACGCGGCGATCTGGGGCCAGGTCGCGGCGCGGCTGCACGGCTCGCGTCTCGGGATCGGCACACCAGAACAGGGCCGGCGTACGGTGATCGACTACTCGGCGCCGAACATCGCCAAGGAGATGCACGTCGGCCACCTGCGCACCACGATCATCGGCGACTCGCTGGCCCGCCTGCTGGGTTTCCTGGGCGCCGACGTCATCCGGCAGAACCATCTCGGCGACTGGGGCACGCAGTTCGGCATGCTGATCCAGTATCTGGACGACCATTCCGACGCGGCATGGCACCACGACCAACTCGCCGCCGGCACGTCCACGGTCTCGGCGCTGGATCGCCTGTACCGGACGGCCCGCGCGGAGTTCGACGCCGATCCGGCCTTCGCCGATCGGGCGCGGGCGCGAGTGGTGGCGTTGCAGGCCGGGGACGCGGCGACCATCGCGCGCTGGCGGGAGATCGTGGCCGAGTCCGAGTACGCCTTCCGCGAGATCTACCACCGGCTCGGCGTGCTGCTGGAACCGGCGGACTCGGCCGGCGAGTCGTTCTACAACGACCAACTGCCCGACGTCGTCGCCGAACTGACCGCGGCCGGGATCGCCGTGGAAAGCGACGGCGCGCTGGTGATCTACTCGCAGGAGGTCACCGGCCCGGACGGTAATCCGGTCACGCTCATGGTCCGCAAGACCGACGGCGGCTACGGCTACGACACCACCGACCTGGCCACGATCCGCTATCGCATCAGGGAACTGAAGGCCGACCGGCTGCTGTACGTCGTGGATTCCCGCCAGGCGCTGCACTTCCGGCTGATCGTTGAGGCCGCCCGTCGTGCGGGCTGGCTCACCGACGAGGTCGACGTCACTCACGTCGCGTTCGGCACCGTGCTCGGCCCGGACGGCCGGCCGTTCAAGACCCGTTCCGGTGACACCGTGAAAATGACGGACCTGCTCGACGCGGCCGTGGCCAAGGCGCGCGCCATCGTCGCGGAGAAGGACCACGGGCTCGTCGCCGTCGACCTGGCGCGGATCGCCGAGCAGGCCGGCATCGGCGCGGTCAAGTACGCCGAACTGTCCACGAGCCGCATGAAGGACTACGCGTTCGACGTCGACCGGATGGTGTCCTTCGCCGGCAACACCGGCGTGTACCTCCAGTACGCCCACACACGCATCCGCTCGATCCTGCGCAAGGCGGGCGAAATCGCGGTCGAGGTCGATCCGGCCCTGCCGTTGCACGCGACCGAACGAGCGCTCGCGTTGGCGCTGGACGGTTTCGGTGACGTGCTCGTCGAGGTCGGTCGACTGCTGGAACCGCACCGGCTCTGCGGTTACCTCTACGAACTGGCCAAGGCGTTCACCGACTTCTACGAAGCCTGCCCGGTGCTGTCCGCGCAGGACCGGGTCCGCGCGAACCGTCTTGCGTTGTGCCAACTGGCGGCGAGCACGCTGAGCCAGGGCCTGGACCTGCTCGGCATCGCGGCACCGGACCGCATGTAGGCGTCATTCCTCGGTTTGGCTCTGCAGCGCGGTTTCCGGTTCGGCGGCGGAGTGCCAGTGCACCTCGTGGATACCCGGTTCCAGGGACAGCCGCGCGACGAGTTGTTCCAACCGGCTGGCCGCGTTCCCGTCCACCAGTAGGTACGCGGACAGCTGCACCTCGGCGCCGGTCTCGTCACGCGTCGTTCGCACACCGCGCAGGATCAGGTCGTGGCCGCTGGTGTGCTGCACGATCAGCGCCCGGATGTGCTGCTCCGTCTTGCGGCGGCAGGTCAGGTGCAGTTGGTAGGGCTGGAGATCCTCGTCCTCCTCGGCCGGGTTGTCGCGGTCGATCAGCCGGCCGACCGGACGTCCCAGCAGATGGATCGCCAGCACGATCACCGTGGCGATCAGGCAGAACAACAGGTGACCCGACGCGGCCAGCACACCGACCGCGGCCGAACACCACAGCGTGGCTGCGGTGTTCAGGCCACGGACGTTGAACCCGTCCCGCAGGATCACACCGCCGCCCAGGAATCCGATTCCGGACACCACATAGGACGCGACCCGCGTCGGGCTGCCGGTGTCGTCCACGGCGACGGAGTACAACACGAACAGGGTCGCGCCCACCGCGACCAGGGCGTTGGTGCGCAGGCCCGCCATGCGGGCGCGCCACTGCCGTTCCAGGCCGATCAGCGCGCCACAC
>Ga0207664_10001886_pt1 | contig 13783 bp, 9 predicted proteins | sample LARL83metaG_FD_184349 | JGI IMG/M metagenome (GOLD analysis project Ga0207664, IMG submission 184349) | Corn, switchgrass and miscanthus rhizosphere microbial communities from Kellogg Biological Station, Michigan, USA - LAR L8-3 metaG... | ecosystem: Host-associated > Plants > Roots >...
GTAAAGGGCGCGGGGCAAGCAAGCCGCGCGTTCGAATAATTTCCTCGTGAAAGACGCGATTGGGCGCGCTGCCCGCTCGCGCGCGGACCGCGATCGAGAGGTGGTGCAGCGCACCGCGGAGCTGCTCACCAGCAGCCTCTCGCTGGAAGAGCTCTTCCATGCGATTTGTTCGCTATTGGCCCGTTTCGTCGAAGCGCCCGTCGTTTTTATCGCGCTCAACGACGCCGAAGGCGGACACGTCGTGTTTCTGCTCGAGAACGGCATTGCACGAAGGCTGGAAAACCGGCGCGTTCGCCCGGGTTCGGCTACGGCGCGCGTGATGCGCGACGGTCAGGCCATCCTCAAGCGCGATATCGCCGAATGGACCGAAGGACGCTCGCCGCTCAATCATCCCGATCAGCCGCAAAGCGACGACCGCGTCTCCGCGGTTTTCGTTCCGCTCAAGTTCGGTACGGAAATCATCGGCGTGCTCTCCGTGCAGAGCGAGAAAAGCGATGCGTACGATGAAGCCGACGTCGAACTGCTGCAGACGTGCGCGCTGTACCTGAGCGTGCGCATTCACCAGGCGCAGATAGAATCGCAAAGCGCCCGCCTGGAAAACATCGCCTCGACCGACAGCCTCACCGGCGTGGCAAACCGCCGCTGGCTCAACCAGCGCCTGTCGGCGGAATGGCGGCGCGGAATTCGGCGCCGGACGGGCATTTCGCTGATGCTTATAGACGTCGACTTCTTCAAGCCGTTCAACGACACGTACGGCCACGTCGCGGGCGATGCGGCGCTGCAGCAAGTCGCCACCGCACTGGCGTCGTGCCTGTCACGTTCGGAGGACGCGTTCGCACGGTATGGCGGTGAAGAGTTCGTTGCGGTTCTGCCCGATACCGATCTTTCCGGGGCGCTCAAGATCGCCGAGCGCATGCGCACGGCCGTATACGATCTGGGCATAGCGCACAGCGGTTCGCTGCTCGGGCGATTGACGATCAGTGCCGGGGTTTCATATCAAGTGCCCGCGCGCGGCAGCTCGCCCGAATCGCTCGTCGAGTCTGCAGATGCCGCGCTCTACGACGCCAAGCGCGGCGGGCGCAATCGCGTCGCAGCGGAGAATTACCGTTCGGATGCGCCGCCGGCATACCCGGCTAAAGCCTTTCGCCACAACCTGCCGCCTTTGCGCGGCCGTACCTTCGGCAGAGGCGAAGAAGCGCAGCGCATGCGTGCGCTCTTGCGCGCATCGCGCCTTTTGACCGTCGCCGGCCCGGCGGGTTCGGGCAAATCGCGCCACGTCGTCGAGACGGCTTTGCGCGACATTGCGCGTTTTTCCGACGGCGTTTACTACGTCGACTGCTCCGTCGTCACGGATGGCCGCTACCTCGGAGGAAAGGTTGCGGCCGTGACCGGCGTACGCGAAACGCCGCTGCTCGCGTCCGACGTTGCGGTTGCCGAGTTCTTCAAAGCAAAGCGCGCGCTGCTGATTCTCGACAACTGCGACGCTGTGACGGCAGCCTGCGCGCAATACGTGCGTTCGCTGCTGGCCGAGGCGCGCGACACGCGAGTGATCGTGACGTGCCGCGAGCCGCTCATGCTTTCGGGCGAAGTCGCATTTCTGCTGCCGCCGCTGGAGATGCAGCCGGCCGTCACGCTTTTCGTCGAGCGCGCGAAAGAACTCGGCGTCTGCGCAATGGGAACGAGCGATGCCGCGGCAATCGAGCGCATCTGCTCGCAACTCGGCGGTTTGCCGCGCGCGATCGAACTTGCCGCGGCACAGCTGCGCAAACTCTCGCTCGAGCAGCTCGAAGAGCGTCTGCCCGACGAAGCTTCGATGGATCGCCAAGCATCGCAAGGGTTCGTCGAATGGACCTACAGCGTTCTCACGCCGGACGAACAGACGCTGCTGCGCTGCTTGAGCGTATTCGCGGGCGGCGCAACGCGCGATGCGCTGGAAGAGGTTTGCGTCGTGCAAAGCGTGAGTGACGCGCTCTCGGCGCTCGTGGAAAACGGTGTCGTCACGATGGAACCCGGGGACGGCGGCGAGCGTTTCGTCCTCCCCGCGTCGATACGTGTTTACGCTCGCGAGCGCGCCGCGGAGATCGGCGAGTTCGACGCGGCGGCGATGCGCCACGCGCGATACTTCTTGGAACGCGCGCGCAAGCTGCACGAGAGCTATCCCACTCGCGCGTGGCAGCGCCAGCTGCTGGAGATGGTTCCGGAAATAGACAACCTGCGCGCCGCGTTGATCTTCACCGTCACGCAAGGACACGACGTGCAACTCGGCGCCGAGTTGACGGCCTGTTTGATCCAGTATTGGCAGCAGCTCGGACGTATGGCAGCCGGACGGGAGTGGATAGAGCAGCTGCTTGCGCGCGGCGTCGAGTTTCCGCGCCACGTTCGCGCCGAATTGCTGTACGGTTTGGCGCGCCTGGATAACGCGCACAACCGGCAGGCTTTGGACTGCGCGCTGCTGGCCGTTCAAGAATATCGCGCGCTCGGAGATGAGACCGGCGTGGCGGGCGCGCTCTTTGAAGTTGCCATTGCCTACTCCGGCCTGGGGGAAGTCGATGCGGCCGATCCGTGTCTGAACGAGGCCTTGGAGATCTGCACGCGACTGGGCGACGTCCGCCGCATGGGCGACGTCCTCAACGGCATGGCGCTGGCGGAATCCTGGCGCGGCAACACGCTGCGCGCCCGCGAGCTTTTCGAGCAGAGTTTGGAATTGTTCCGGCGCCTCGAAAACGATCGCGGCGTCGCATCGCTGCTCGGCAACCTCGGCGATTTGGCGGCGAACGTCGGCGATTACGAGCGCGCGGTGAGTCTGAGCCGCCAGAGCCTGGCGATTCTAGAGCGGCTGCACGACCCGCAATCAACGGCGTGGCAACTCACGAACATCGGCTGTTTCGAACTCAAGCGAGGAAACGTGGAAGCGGCTCGTCCCGCACTGCGCCGTGCACTCGAGCTCGTGCGCGAGCATCAAGACGATTGGCTGGGCGCCAACTGCGTCGACGCCTTCTCGCGTTTGGCGCTCGTGCAGCACGATTGGGCGGCGGCATACCGTTTGGCGATGTTCGCGGACGGCATCTTCGGTGCGATCGGCGTGCCGCGCCAGCCGCCGGACCAACTCGATCGCGAACGCGTGGTTCGCGAGGCCGCGCAGCGACTCGGCGCGGAGGGTGAAGAACTGCAGCGAGAACGCGCGCGGCTCATGAGCTGGAGCGACGTGCTGCAGATCGCGGCGGAAGTATAAAAAAGAGGCTCGCCGTAACCGGCGAGCCTCGTCGTTTGCCTTAGCGCAAACAGTTTAGTGCAGGTTCAGAGCCGTGTCGTCGATCCAGAAGTTGGTCGCGAGGCTGACGTCCTCGCTTCCGGTCCACTTGATCGTAACGGTCTGGCCCGCGTACGCCGAGAGGTCGAGCGACTTCTGGACGTATCCGCTGTTGTGGTTGAGGTTCGAGAACGTCTGCTTGACCGTACCGTTGATTGAGAGCTTCAGCGTGTCGTACGCGCTCGTCGTCGTGCTCTCTTGCGTCGTGATGTGCAGGTAGTAGGTCAGCGTCGCGCTGCATCCGGACTTGATCGTTACGGACTGGCTGAGCGTATCGGTGTGCGTCGTGCCGTAGCCGTCGAGCCACGCGTAGCCGACGCCCGAGTGCGAGTACGCGCCGTCGGTATTGATGACACCGGAGGTCGAGCTCCAATTCGCCTGGCCGCTTTCGAAGCCCGGATTCAGCAGAATCTGACCCGAGCATCCACCGCCGCTCGGCGTCGGCGTGGGAACCGGCGTTGCAGTCGGTCCGGGCGTCGGCGAGGGCGGCGGGGTCGACGAACCGTACGAGTACGCGCAGCCGCTGATCGCGTTGCTCCACTCGGGTTGATTCGGGAACGTGGCGCCGCCGTACATCGAGATGTTCTGCAGGTTCGACCACGCGCACTTGTCGCCGTCTTCCGCGCCGGAGGAATCGAGCCAACCGTTGCCCGCACCGGGATCCGTGATCGTTTCCGACATTTCATGTCCGCCGACGATGCTGGTTCCGTCGAGCGTGCCCGGAGAATTCACCGAACCCTCGCCGCAGCCGCTTCCCGCATCGGGCGTGTACGGAAGATTGGTGTACGCAACGGGGCCGCTGCTGCCGCTGGTCGTGTTGTGGTAGCCGCACCATTGCGAACCGAATCCGCTTTGCGTGTAGCCGTGCGGCGTCACGACGATGTAGTTTGCGTCGGCGCTGTAGCCGAAATGCGAAACGGCTTTGAGCGCTTCCGACGCTACCTGCGCATCGGTGTAGGTCGTGGGCGGCAGCGAACTGTCGTACCACGCGCCTTTGTATTCGCCGGACGGGTTCGTGATGTTACCGCTGTTGTCGTAGTATTGCGTCTGAACGTTGCCCAGATTGCTGCCGCCGTACGCGTTCGCGTAGTTCACGAGGTACGAGGCCAGGCCGTCGGGGTCGCGCGAGGTGTCGCTGGAACTGCTCCAGCCCCAGAACACCAGATACAGCTTCGGCGAATGTTGAACGGGGCCGCCGTTGTACACCAGGTTCGACGTTGCATCGGTCTTACGGCCGTGCAGCGCGTGCAGGCCCGGCGCGAGCTCCGGATGTCCCTTCAAATAGTCGAGACTATAGAAAAGAATGCGGTGCCCGGTGGACTGCTGCGTCGGACCGGGGTTGTTCGTCTTGGGCGTGTTGGGAACGACGGACGAAGTGTTTCCGCCGCCGCAACCCGCGATGAGCGCAGCGCACGCCGCCAATGCGACGAGCAGCTGCGGTTTCTTTGAAAGTAGTTTCAAATGCGTATAGCCTCCACGAGTGCAAGCAAGACGCGGCCGTTCAGGACGGACGCTCAGACGATTGTGTAAAAAAATTGCTCGCTCGCGTAAGTGGAAAACGCATGCATATGGGAACTGGCCCCTTGACGAACATGTCGTAGAGGAAAACCGGCGGGGGCGTTATATTTATCGGGGTCGCCCACGGCATTAGCCTGTGTCCTGAACTCGTCGAAGGGGCGGTCGAGGGGCGGGCAAGTGGCGGAACTGGCAGACGCGCTGGATTTAGGTTCCAGTGGGGCAACCCATCAGAGTTCGAGTCTCTGCTTGCCCAAATTATGTTTGTGTACGGGCACAAGCGAGTGGTTCGGGGACGGCATCCCGAACCTTAAACATGCCCCCGTGGTTTGGGATGCCGTTCCCGGACCGCGAGCGGACCTTGCGGAAGTAGCTCAGTGGTAGAGCATCGCCTTGCCAAGGCGAGGGTCGCGAGTTCGAATCTCGTCTTCCGCTCCACTTTTTGAAGGCCCCCGGCCGGCGCGGCTTGGGGGTTTTCATTTTATGGGGCGAATAGAGGCTGTCCCAGCACCCAGTAGGAGATCCATCCTGTCTACGTCCACGCTTACCAAACTCGCGCCGACGCAGGTCGAACTCGTCATCCCGATTTCCGCGGAGGAGATGCGCGAGGCCGAGGATCGCGCGTTCCGCCGGCTCGTGAAGAAAGCCAAGCTGCCGGGCTTCCGCCCGGGCAAAGTACCGCGCAAAGTGTTCGAGCAAGCGTACGGCGCCGAGACTATTACAAATGAAGCGATGGAGGACGTCGTCCCCACCGTGTACGCCAAGGCCGTGCGCGAGCATGACATCGACCCGGTGGACCGTCCGAAGATGGAGTTGCTGCCGGAAGAAGACGGCACGCCGCGCCGCATCAAGGCCGTTGTGGACGTACGTCCCGAGATCGAGCTCGGCGAGTACAAGGACCTGCCGGTGAACGCCGAGCCCGTCACGGTAACCGACGAGGACGTGGAGCGCGCGCTCAAGACGCTCGCGCGCGATCGCGCGACGCTGGTCCCGGTAGAGCGCGAGGCGCGCCTGGGCGACGTCGTGACGCTGGATTACGAGGGCAAGATCGACGGCGTGGCGTTCGAGGGCGGCACGGCGCAGGGCCAGCAGACCGAACTGAGCGAGGAGCGTTTCATCCCCGGTTTCGCGACCGGCATTGCGGGCATGAAGCCGGGCGAGACCAAGGACGTCGAGGCGACCTTCCCGCAGGACTACCAGCAGAGCGATCTCGCGGGCAAAACGGCCGTTTTCACGATTACGCTGCACGAGGTCAAAGAACTCGAGATGCCGCCGATCGACGACGAGCTGGCCAAAGCGGTCTCGCAGCACCAGTCGCTGGACGAACTCAAGGCCGACGTCCGCAATCGCCTGCAGGCCGCCGCGGAATCGCGGATCAAACGAGAGACCGGGAACGACCTGGTCGAACGCCTGGTCGCTTCCCACGATTTTCCGCTCCCGGAGGTATTGGTGGAACGTGAGATCGACGGCATGATCAGCGACGGCGCCGGTATGGCCGCCCGGATGGGGATGTCGTTCGACGATTACCTCAAGGCGGTCGGCAAGAGCGAAGACGAGCTGCGCACGGAGCACCGGGCCGACGCCGAGCGGCGCGTGAAGGGCACGCTCATCCTCGAGGCCATCGCGAAAGCCGAGAATATTACGGCCACGCCGGCCGATATTCAGAGTGAGCTCCAGGCGCTCGCGCGGCAGTACGGCCAGCCGGTCGACCGCATCCGTCAAGCCCTTGGGAACAATCTGCTCTCATTGATGGACGGAATCGTCCGAAATAAAACGGTGGAGTTTCTCGTCGAGCACGCGAAGTCGCAAGCAACTCCCGGCGCGGAATCGTAGTTCTTAGGCAAGCAGTATATCGTTGAGAGGAAATTTTTGATGGGTCACCTCGTCCCCATGGTCGTCGAACAGAGCGCGCGCGGTGAGCGGGCCTTCGACATTTACTCGCGTCTGCTCAAGGATCGCATCGTTTTCGTGGGCGGTCCCATCGACGATCACCTTGCCAATCTCGTGATCGCCCAGCTGTTGTTTCTCGAAAAAGAAGATCCGGACAAAGACATCGACATGTACATCAACAGCCCGGGCGGCAGCGTCACGGCGGGACTGGCGATCTACGACACGATGCGCTTTATCAAGCCCGACGTCGCCACGATCTGTGCCGGAATGGCGGCCTCCATGGGGTCGATTCTGCTGACCGGCGGCGCGCAAGGCAAACGCATGGCCCTCCCGCACTCCAAGATTCTCATCCACCAGCCCTGGGTGCAGCAGGTGGGCGGCCAGGCCACGGACATCGAGATTCACGCCCGCGACCTCATCGCCACGCGCCGCATGCTGGCCGGCATCTACGAGGATACGACCAAAAAGCCCATCGAGCAGATTCTTAAGGATATCGAGCGGGATTTCTACATGACGGCGCAGGAAGCCAAGGATTACGGTATCATAGACTCGATCATCGAAAACCGGTCGTCGCTGGCGACCCCGGCGTAAGGCACGAGCGAAAGGTAAACGCGAAAGCGCATGTTTCGATTCGGAGACGAGAAGGGCCAGCTGAAATGCAGCTTCTGCGGCAAGTCGCAGGAGCAGGTTCGCAAACTCATTGCGGGCCCCGGCGTTTACATTTGCGACGAGTGCATCGAGCTCTGCAACGAGATCATCGAAGAAGAGCTCTACAAGAACGTCGACGAGAATCTGCGCCTTCGCAACATTCCCAAGCCCAAAGAGATCAATCACATCCTCAATCAGTATGTGATCGGTCAGGAGCGCGCCAAAAAGTCACTCGCGGTTGCGGTGTACAACCACTACAAGCGCGTGAACATGGGCGCGACTGCGGACGACGTCGAATTGCAGAAGTCGAATATTCTGCTCGTCGGTCCGACAGGTTCGGGCAAAACGTATCTCGCGCAAACGCTCGCGAAAATTCTCGACGTGCCGCTCGCGATGGCGGACGCGACCTCGCTCACGGAAGCCGGCTACGTCGGCGAAGACGTCGAGAACATTCTGCTCAAGCTGATCCAAGCTGCGGATTATGACGTCAAGCGCGCCGAAAAAGGCATCGTCTACATCGACGAGATCGACAAAATCGCGCGCAAGAGCGAGAATCCGTCGATCACGCGCGACGTGTCGGGTGAAGGCGTCCAGCAAGCGCTTCTGAAGATCCTCGAAGGCACGACTGCGAACGTTCCGCCGCAGGGCGGGCGCAAGCATCCGCACCAAGAGTTCATTCAGATCGACACGACCAACGTGCTGTTCATCTGCGGCGGCGCATTCGATGGTCTGGAGCGGATAATCGAATCTCGTGTTGCGAGCAATAACATGGGCTTCCGCGCACAGCCGGAAGGCAAGAAAGATCAGCGCGTCGGCAAGCTGCTCCAGCAGCTGATGCCCGAAGATCTGCTGAAGTTCGGCCTCATTCCGGAGTTCATCGGCCGCTTGCCCATCGTCGTGACGCTCGACGCCCTCGACGAATTGGCACTGCGCCGTATTCTGGTCGAGCCGCGCAACGCGCTGGTTCGGCAGTTCCAGAAGATCATGGGCATGGACGGCGTGGAGCTGACCTTCACGAAGGAAGCGCTCATCGCGATCGCCACCCGCGCGCAGGGCCGCAAGACCGGCGCTCGCGGACTGCGCTCGATTCTCGAAGAGACGATGCTCGACGTCATGTACGACCTTCCGTCGCTCACCGGCGTGAAGAAGTGCATCGTCAACAAGGAAGTGATCGAGAAGAAAGAGCCGCCGACGCTCATCTACAACGAACGCCAGAAAGACATGCCGGCCTAATACCCCCGGCGCTCTGGTTTAGTCCCTTTGCCCCACGCACACGGTGCGTGGGGCTTCTCGTATGGCAGCGGCGATTGCCGTTACAGTAAGCGCCATGAGTCTCTCTCGCGCTTCGTTCGCACCGCTTGCGTGTGCCGCGCTCGCCGTTCTTGCCGCTTGCGGCGGCGGTGGCGGCGGCAGCGTCACGCCGCCGGGAGGCGGTAACGGCGGCAGTCCGCCGCCCTCCTCGACTCCCGCGCCAACTTCAACACCGGCACCTACAGCCACGCCAACCGCCACGCCGGCACCGTCGTCCACGGGAGTCGTGGTCGACACGGGATACACGGTGAGCGCGGGGCCGGACGTGGTGAATGGGACGCAGAGCTGGTACACCAGCGGCGTCACCGTGCCTTGGACGCCGAATCCCGGTAGAGCCGGCCAGAACGGCGATACCTCGAGCGGCGCCAGCGCTGCCACCGGCTTTGCCGCTATGGACGGCATGTCGTGCACGCAGACGCAAGAGCCGGCCGCATCGACGTCGACGTACTCGACGCACGCGTTCGTCGGCATCTATTACAACGGCGCCGAATACGCGCTGCCGCAAGCGATCGGCATGAAAAATCCGACCGAACCTATCGCGTCGGGTCATCCCAACGACAATTACGAAGTCGAATCGCAAACGTGCGAATACAACCTGCACACGCACGACTATTCCGGCATGATTCACGTCGAGGACGTGAACTATCCGCAGAGCACGTCCACCACGTCTCCGCTGCCTTACGCGCCCACTCTGAAATCGGTGCTGGATCTCTGGGGAGTGCAGCTCTCGCCGACGGGCATGAGCGTTACGGGACAAGCCGCTCTTTCAGGACCCGTTGCGATCTATCACGGAACGCCTGGAACGGACGTCGGACCGCACGGCGCGCCCGTGACTGATTCGTACGTGCCCGCGGCGTCCGCTTCGGACGTCTCGCTCGGTTTTCACCAGACGATCTGGATCGTCATCGGGCCGATGCCCACGCTGCCCAACGGCGTGACGGGCCTCCCCGAAGTCGAGTGGCGCGTCCAGTATTAGCTTGCCTAGTGCGCTGGACCTAACATGACGCGTGCGATATTCCCAGGCGCCTGCCCGTGCCGCTTCACGCGTCGATCGCTGCTTGACCGCTACCATCATATCGGACTTACTTGCCCGCATCTCGCATGAGGATTATGGATAATGAAAGCTTCTCGAATCTTAGGATCTCTGCTTAGCGTTGGCGCTCTCGCGCTGCTCGCTGCATGCGGCGGCGGGGGTGGCGGCGGCGGTACAACGCCGCCCGTAACGAACCCCGGCGGCGGTGGCGGCGGTTCGACGCCGACTCCCGTCCCGACGGCAACGCCGACGGCCTCTCCGACCGCGACGCCGACGCCTTCGGGCAGCGGCAGCCTCACCGTGAGCTCGACGGTGTACAACGCGTATGACGGAACGGCGTGGGGAGCCGACAATTGGCAGACCACCGGCGTGACGACCTCGGATCCCGGTGACGGCGACGTGACGAATAACGTCGGCAGTGGACAAAGCACCGATGGTTTGACCGCCTGCGCGCTTCCCAACGAGACCTCCGCGAGCGGATACCATCATCACGTGTTCGTCGGCATCTACGTGAACGGCAATCCGATGGCTCTGCCCGATGCAATCGGCATGGCAAGCCCGAGCAGCGACGAGCCAATTACGAACTTCTCCTGTGCCTATGCGATTCATACGCACGGCGATTCCGGAATCGTTCACATCGAAGATCCGTCGCTCTCTACGTCGGCATCGGCCCCCTCGCAATACAACCTGCAGGCACTGATGGACATCTGGGGCCAGTCGCTCACCGGACTCGCGGGCGGCGCCGGATTGCCCACGATCTATGTCGGTACGCCGAGCAGCAAGACGTCGTCGAACGAAGACTTGGTTAACAGCTACACGCTGTATACCGGTACGCCTACGGGCCTGGTGTTCAGCAAACACACCGCTATCTGGCTGATCTACGGAGCGCCGCCGGCCGGCGGCGTGCCGCAAGTCGCCTTCGGTATCTCCAGCTAAACGCTCTGCGAGAGAACGAGAAGAGGCCGGTGTTCGACCGGCCTCTTCTTGTTTTTTAAACTCGAACGCGTCAGCTCAGTACGCGCTCTTGCTGATAGTGAATCACGCGCGCCGGCACGCCGCCTACCAGCGCGTACGGCGGAACGTCTTCCGTAACCACTGCGCCGGCGGCGATTGCGGCGTGATGGCCGATCGTGACGCCCGGGACGATAACGGCATGCGAGTAGATAAGCACGTGGTCGCCGATCGTCACGGGAAGACGCGATATGTCGATCGGCGCGAACGGGTCGGTCTTTTCTGGCGGAATGTGGTTGCCTTCCATCGAGGTGATGTGCACGTGCGTACCGATGTGCACGTCGCTTCCGATCGTCAGCCCGCCGCCGCCCCACAATACGGTGTACGGCCCAATCTCGACGTTGTCGCCGATCGTGATGAATCCGTCCGGTCCGTTGGTGTTGAGATACGATCGGTGGTCGAAGAAGACGTTTCTTCCGATCGTGATGCGTTCGGCGCCGCGGATGATAACGTTCCGGCCGAATATCGCCTTACCCAAACGCCGGCGCTGCACCTCGTCCAGCAGATACTCGTCGATCATTCTGCGGACGGCAGCGGGAAATGCCGCGGCACGTTCCAGGAAATCCATGTAGACCTCATCCTCCCACAATAGAGAAACGCTCGGACCGAGCGGCCGTCATCTCGTACCCGCGATCGCCTGCCCTTTCTCGTCATGCCCGCAGGCACTAGGCCTTTCGGGAGGCCCTCGCGGTGCGATTCGCCCGCGCGTGCGGTACGTCGGCAGCCTGCCCCGAAGCAGCCGCAACCTGTACAATGCCGCTGAGCGATGAGACTAGCGACTAACGTTGACCCGCGCATTCGGGGAATGCGTCCGGAGCTGCGCTTCGGGCTGATGATCGCGGACTTCACCGCGCTCGTGCTGAGCGTGTACCTTGCAACCGGCGTAGGAAACATCCACTCGGCCGGTCCCTCGCAGGTATTCCTGCTGGCCGCACTGTTCTTTGTGTCGGGCGCATACGTGCAATGGCGCTACGAGAGCGCGCGTACTTTTGATTTTCATGACGTCCTCCGGTTGTTGTACGGCGCGGCGGGCGGCACGTGTTTGGCGCTCGCTTGCGTCTGGCTATTGCCGGGCCCGCTCGAGCATATGTCCGGCCGCTTGGTCGTGATCGCCGCGATGCTCGGCTTCATGCTGCGCATGTTCCTGCGCATCGCGCTTGTCGTGCTGCGCACCTACACGTACACTCGGCGGCCGTATGCTCAGAAAGTGCTCGTCGTCGGCGTCGGGATGCCGGCGGTCAATCTCATTCGTGCCATCCAGGAAGATCGCGGACTGCCCATGCGCGTCATCGGCTGCGTCGACGACGGCGTCGCGGTGCAGCGCGTGGACGGCGTGCGCATTCTGGGCGCAATCGACGATCTGCCGAAGATCCTCTCGCGGCACGCCATAGACTCGGTCATCGTCGCCATTCCGGCTGCGCCGCTGCCGATCATCAACCGCATCAAGGATCTTTGCAGCCGCTCGCAAGTGCCGCCCATGGTGAAGGTGCTGCCCGACGCGGCCGAGATTCTGAACGACAAAGTTACCGTATCGCGCATCCGGGACATCCGGCTCGAAGACATCCTCGCGCGCGAACCCGTCGTGGTGGATACAGCCGCCCTGCGTCCGCATCTCGAGGATCAAGTGGTCCTCGTAACCGGCGCGGGCGGTTCGATCGGCAGCGAGCTCTGCCGCCAGATCGCCACCTTCGAACCGAAGCTGCTCGTGCTGCTCGGGCACGGCGAGAATAGCCTCTTCGCCATCGATCAGGAACTGCGCAACGAGTACAAGTTTACGCGCACGAAGATGGTGCTCGCCGACGTGGCCGACGCGGCGGCCATACGAAACGTCTTCTCGACGTATCGCCCGCGCATCGTCTTCCATGCCGCCGCGCACAAGCACGTCCCGATCGTCGAGGACAACATCTGCGAGGCGGTGCGCAATAACGTGCTGGGCACGCGCACCGTCGCTCTCGCTGCAGCCGCATCCGGCGCCGCGAAGATGGTGCTGCTCTCGACCGACAAAGCCGTCAATCCCACGAGCGTAATGGGACTGACCAAGCGCATGGCCGAGCTCATCTGCCAATCCTTCGCGGGAAGCAGCAGCACGGAGTTCGTCGTCGTGCGCTTCGGCAACGTGCTCGGAAGCCGCGGCAGCGTCGTACCGGTCTTCAAGCAGCAAGTCGCGAGCGGCGGTCCCGTGACGATCACGCACCGCGACATGCAGCGGTACTTCATGACCATTCCGGAGGCGGTCTCGCTCGTGCTGCAGGCAATGTCCATGGGCAACGACGGCGAGGTTTTCGTTCTGGACATGGGCGACGCGATCAAGATTCTGCACCTTGCCGAACAGGTGATCCGCCTCTCCGGCTTCGAGCCGTACCGCGACATCCAGATCCAAGAAACGGCGATCCGGCCCGGGGAAAAACTCTTCGAAGAGATTCTCACCAAAGGCGAAGGCATCTCGAGCACGAGCCATCAGCGGCTCTTCATCGCCAAACAAGATCGTGTCGATTATTCGCGCATCGGCATCGCGATGGAGCGCCTGCAGCGCGCGATTCGCATGGCGGATTGGCGCGTCGCGCTCGACGTTCTTCGCGAATTCGTTCCGGAATACACGCCCGGAGCGCATCTGCTGCCCACACCCGCTCCTGTTCCGGTGGAACGCAACGAGATCGATGCACTGCCGGCAAGCGAGACCACCGGCATCGTGACCCGCACCAACATCGCACCCGCACCCGCACAATAGGAACGACATGGAACTGCTTGAAGCCCCTGGGAGTCTACGCGAACAACTCAAGAAGAAGTTTGTCGATCGCTCCGCGCTGATCGGCGTCGCCGGCATCGGATACGTCGGCTTGCCGCTTGCCGTCGAAAAGGCGAAAGTCGGTTTCGACGTCATCGGCTACGACCGCAACAGCGTGCGCGTCGATCAAGTCAATCAAGGTCTGAACTACATCCGCGACGTCGACGACGCGGAGATGGCGCAGCTCGTCGAGGGCAGCAAGCTTCGCGCCAGCACGGACTTCAGTTCGCTGAGCCGCTGCGACGCGATTGTCATCTGCGTGCCGACGCCGCTCACGCCG
>Ga0207664_10001888_pt1 | contig 13774 bp, 10 predicted proteins | sample LARL83metaG_FD_184349 | JGI IMG/M metagenome (GOLD analysis project Ga0207664, IMG submission 184349) | Corn, switchgrass and miscanthus rhizosphere microbial communities from Kellogg Biological Station, Michigan, USA - LAR L8-3 metaG... | ecosystem: Host-associated > Plants > Roots >...
CTCGCCCGGGAACCCGACGATGATGTCCGTCGTGAGCGCGAGCCCCGGAATCGCGGCGCGGAGGCGCGCGACGCACTCGCGATACTCCTCTCGCGTGTACCGGCGCAGCATGCGCTTGAGCGTGGTCGACGATCCCGACTGCATGGGGAGATGCACGTGCTCGCACACCGCGCCCGTCGTCGCCATCGCCTCGATCACGCGATTCGAGAAGTCGTTCGGATGCGGGCTCGTGAAGCGAAGGCGGCGCACGCCGGGTACGGACCCCACCGCTCGCAGCAGGTCCGCAAAATCGTGCGTGCCGTCGTTGTAGGAGTTCACGGTCTGCCCGAGAAGCGTGATCTCGGTGATCCCCTCCGCGACCGTCTCCCGCGCTTCGCGCACGACGTCCGCGAGCGCGCGACTGCGCTCGGGTCCGCGCGTGGTGGGCACGATGCAGTACGTGCACCGGTAGTCGCATCCGCGCTGCACGGGAATCCACGCGGTCACACCCTCGAGCCTGCGCGCGCGGAAATCCTCGTAGTGCTCCTCGAGATCGAAGTCCACCTTCGCCACGCGCTCGCCATGCCGCGCGCTCTCGATGAGCGACGGCAGCGCACGATAGCCGTCCGGTCCGATCACCAGGTCGACGTGCTTCGCGCGGTCGAGGAGGCGCGGTCCGAGGCGCTGCGCCATGCAGCCGGTCACGCCGAGCACGGTGCTCGCCGTCATGTGTCGCTTGAGCTCACCGATGCGCCCGAGCACGCGCTGCTCGGCGTGATCGCGTATCGCGCACGTGTTGACGAGAATGACGTCCGCGCCCTCCGGCCCGCTCACCGCACGGTAGCCGTATTCCGCGAGGCGACCGAGCATCAACTCGGAATCGCTCGCGTTCATCTGGCAGCCGTACGTCTCGATGTAGACCGTGGGGCTTGACTCGCTCGTCATGACGCTCTGCGTGTGGGCCAACCCCAAAGCTAACTACGCACCGCGCGCGGCCGCCAACGCGGCCGCCGGGGGATGCACCGGGAGCGCGATGTGGAACTGGCTGCCGTTCCCCTCCGTGCTGCGCACCCAGATCCGGCCGCCGTGGACTTCCACCGCAAGCTTGCAGAATGCGAGGCCCAACCCCGAGCTCCGGACGCGCGGCACTTCCGGCTGTTTGGCGCGCTCGAACTTCCGGAAGATCAGCTCGTGGTACTCCGGCGGAATCCCCGGCCCGTTGTCCGCCACGGTGAAGAGGATGCCCCCGGTCGCCGTGTCGCGGTGCGCGAGAATCGTGATCTCGACGCCGTTCCGGGTGTGCGTGAGCGCGTTCTGGATGAGATTCGCGAACACGCGCTTGAGCAGCCCCTTGTCCGCATTGATCACTGGGGCGTCCTCGGCCACATCCAGGAACACCTTCGCCCCCTCGAGCTGGAAGCGCACGTCCCACTCGTGCACGATCTCGGCGACGAACGCGCCGGGCGCGATCGGGGAGAGATCCAGGTCGATCGCGTTCTCCTCGATCCGCGCGACCTCGAGCAGATCGCCGATGAGGCCGAGCAGATCCTCCGCCTTCGACTCGGCATCGCCGAGCACGCGGCGCTGCGTCTCGCTCACCTGACCGAGATCGCCGTCGAGCGCCATCTCGAGCGAGGCGAGCACCGACGTGAGCGGTGTCTTGAGGTCGTGCACGATCATCTTCATGAGATCGTCGCGGACCTTCTCGAGCTCGCGGAGCTTTCGGTAGCTGTCGTCGAGCGCGTCGGTCGCGAACTTGAGGCGGAGGAGCGAGCGCACGCGCGCGCTCAGGATCTGGCGATTGTGCGGCTTCGTGAGAAAATCGTCGCCGCCCGCCTCGATGGCCTTGACGCGATCCGTCGTGTCGTTGAGCGCGGTCACGAAGATCACGGGAATCCGCTCGGTGCGCGGATCGCGCTTGAGGCGGCGGCACACCTCGAAGCCCGTGGACCGATCATCGACGCGCAGCGAGCCCGCGGGCATCGCCACATCGAGAATGCAAAGATCGGGCTTGTGCGCGAAACACATCTCCACGGCGCTCGGCCCGTCGCCCGCCGAGATGACGCGATAGCCGAGCATCGACAGCTGGTCGTTCAACAGCTCGACGTTGGCCGCCACGTCGTCCGCTACGAGGATGAGCGGGACATGCGTCATGCCGGCGTGCGGCTCACGGACGAATGAAGAATCCGGCGCTCACGATCCATGCGTGCTCCGACACGTCGGCCACGTTCGCCGAGCGGATCGCTCGCATGAGGGAGAGATCGACGCGCGACCGGCCGCGCGAGACCGGGATCCCGAGGCCGAGACTGTAGTCGGTCTCGTGCACGTCGACCGTGTTCACCTCGAAGGGAAGGATGCGGTGCCGGTAGCCCAGTCGCAGAGGAAATTCCTGCCCGAACAGGCTCGGCGCGCGGACCTCGGCACCGACGCCCCAGTCCCATCCGTCCACCGCCTTGATCTCCGATTCGGCGAGGCCGTTCAGCGCCGACCATCCATGCCACTCGGCGTTCGCGGAGAGCAGCAGCCCGGAGACGCCACCGAACACCGTGCCGAATCCGAGTCGCTTCGGCACGCGCGCGCTGCTCAGCGTCGTGTCGTTTCTGTACGCGTGCAGCGTGCCGCCCGCGTCGCCCGAAACGCCGACCGTCAGGCTGGCCACCGGATGCCAATTGAGGCCCGCAGTGAATGAATGGCCGGTGTAGCTCAGGGTGGACGGCTGCGTGAAGAGCGCGAAGCTCGTGTCCGCGAACGTGCGCGAGATGAGCAGCCGATTCTGCCCGGTGAGCACGTGCCCCGCGAGGCCGATGCTGAGGGAAGGCAGGAGCAGAAACGACCCGCCCAGACGCACGTCGTTGATCGCGCCATCCGTGGAGAAGCTCTCGTTGTAGAGCGAGCTGTCTCCGGTCGCGAAGTGCGCGTAGGCCGTGGTCGAAGTCTGCCACGTGCGATCGAGAAAGGTCGTCGACGAGATTCCGATCGTCACGCGCGGCCCGACGTTGAGCGCGCCCGCGAGCAGCGGAAAGCGCGCGGTCGTCGTGTTGTCCGACGTGCCGTTCGCCTGCACGTGCCGGAATTCCGGGTCGTACTGGAAATAGAAGCCCGGCCGTCCCCACGTCGCGAGCGCGGCGGGATTCATCGGCGAGAGCGGATCGTTCTCCCCGATCGAGCCACCCAGCGCCTCCGCGTGCGTCGAGAGTCCGCCGGCGGGATAGCCGAAGCCCTGAGTGCTGAGCGTGCCCTGGGCGGCGGCAGAGGTCACGAAGGTCGCGCAGAGAACGAGCGTTCGAAGCGTTCGCATTACGGGAGTCCGAATCCGCTGCGCGGGATATAGGTCAGATGCAGTCGCGGGCGGAGCGAATCCACCGGCGCACCATTCGTGTACAGGAGGAAGCGCCGAGCGTCGCGTCCTTCGCCGGACGACTGCAGCACGATTGCCCGCTGCATGCGTGTCGGTCCCTCGGCGCGCCAGAGGGTGACGAGATTCGCCGTTTTCGATACCAGCACGAGCGTGTCGACACGCGTCTCGTTCGGATTCACGCGCACCGAGAGCAGCGGCACCGTGGTGGGATCCGCGAGCAGGATCGCCGCCTTCGAGACGTCGGTCACGATCGGCGAGGCGACCACCACGCGCGGTGTCAGCGAGATCGAGTCCGTGCGGACGAACGTCGGATCGCCCTCCTGATGCAACAGCAGCGTCGCGCGAACGATCGTCGTGGACGAATCGATCAGCGCGCTCGGCAGTGTGAATCGCAGGTAGAGGCGAGTGGACGGCAATCCGCCCACCGGCGTCACGCCGGACGGCGGAGGCGGGGACCCGTCGAGCACGAGCTGGTAGTTCGCGAGGTACTTGAACTCCGGACCGCCGGAAGACTTGGAGGCCGAGAAGTTCACGAACGTCAGCGAATCCGTTGCCGGAGCCGCCGCACGCCCTTCGTATTGCAGACTCGGGCCGGTCTGCGCGCCCGTGATGGAGCTCGTCGTCGTGATCGGCGTGATGCCCACCTGCGCATTGCCGGTCGCGTCGTGTCCGTAGCTGAACAGGCGCACGCCGAGCCGGATGCGCGTGCCGGTGGTCACGTGCTGGCGAACGAACGTGGTGTCCAGCGGAACCACGTGCAGCGACGCCACGGAGTCCTTCTTGACGTTCAGGGTGCCGATCGCGGGCCGGCTCAGGAACAGCTGATGGATGGTCGCGGTATCCAGGTCCGGCACGTTCGCGTCGACATCGATCACCTCGAACCGCAGCGAGTCGCGAATCATCGAGGTGTCCGGCGTGGACGTGAACTGGAGCGACGCCGAGGTCACGCTCACGACCGGGACGAACGGCGCCGTGGTATCGGTGCGCGGGAAATTCCGCTGCAGCGAATCGAAGCGGAGCACGGCACCGGAGACGATGCTGTTCCCCTGCGCATCCTTGTAGCGCGCGACGAGAAGGTTGGTCTCCGTGCCGAGCGGCGGCATCCCGGTCACGAGAACCGTGGAATCGAACACCTGATCGGCCACGAGCACCGTGTCGTGCACCTCGAGCTGCTGCCCGGGGCAGAGCGTCGGACAGGCCGCTCCCCCGGCGAGGTCCTCCTGGCACGCGCCCAGCGCAAGCAGAGCGAGGCCGAAGAGCGGGAGCAGTCGGTGTCGTGCGCGAAACACAATCATGAGGACGGAAAAGAATTCGAAGTGAAAGGCGCCGGCAGCAGCTGGTCGAGCGACCAGTGCGACTCCGCACCATCTGTCGTGCAGCTGGTGATCTCGAGCGACGGCGCGAACTCCGCGAGCACCTGCCGGCAGATTCCGCAGGGCGCCGCCGGCATGGACCCCTCGGTGGCGATCACGAGCGATGTGAAGCGGCGTTCCCCCTCCGCAATCGCTGACAGCACGGCAGCCCGCTCCGCACAGATCGTCGCACCGAAGGACGCGTTCTCCACGTTGCAGCCCGTGAACGTTCGACCGCCGGCGGTCGAGAGCGCGGCTCCCACGCGAAAATGCGAATAGGGAGCGTACGCCCGTGCCATGACCGAGAGCGCGGCCGCACGAAGAGCATCCTTGGAGGCCGCGTCCGTCATTCGGCCGTGAGAGAGCGCAGGTCGTCCTCGGGAAGTGTCTGGTCGAATGTCCGAAAGCCGGCCACCCAAGGTGTCCGAACCCACATTGAACACCGCAGTCACGGTTCGGTGCCCCGCAACTCGCACAAAGCTACTAGGATGGCGGACTCCAGCCCACCGTCAGCGGGGGATTGTCACACGGGCGCTGTTTCGCCGCCGAGATACCGGCGCGGAAGGCGGGCGTTGAGTCCTGTGAGAATCTCGTAAGGGCTCGCACTCGCCAGCTCCGCCAACTCCGCCACATCGATCCGCTCGGCGCCGTCGGGGCCGAGCAGTGTCGCGACATCGCCGATGCGCGCTCCGAGCCCCGTGACATCGAGCATCGTCATGTCCATGGTCACGACGCCCGCCACGGGCGCCCTGCGCCCGGCGACGAGCGCGTGCGCGCGATTGCCCAGGGCGCGCCGATAGCCATCCGCGTAGCCAACCGGGAGCGTGGCGATCTGCGTCTCGCGCGTCACGCGGAAGGTGGCATCGTAGCTCACGCTCTCCCCCGCGCGCAGCGTGCGAAGCTCCACGATGCGCGCACGCATCGCCGCGACGGGCTCCGGCTGCACCACGGGTGGCGCTCCCACGGGCACGCCGTAAAGAAAAACTCCCGGTCGACCGATGTGCCAGCGCGAGCGTTCGCAACGCGCCATCGCGCCGGAGTTCTCCGCATGGAGTATCGGGGGCAGCGCCGGCAATGCCTGGAGCGCGCGCTCGAAACGCGCCTCCTGCGCCGCGATCGAGCCGTCGTCGAGCGTGGCCGAATGGAAGTGCGTGAACGCGCCTTCGGGCGGATGCGCGCGTACGAGGGCGGCGAGCTCGCCCGCCTCGTCCCACGGAACGCCGGAGCGCGACATTCCCGTGTCGATCGCGAGATGCCAGGCGCCGCCGCCGATGCTCGTCCACTGCGCGATCGATCGGGCCGATGCGAGCGCGGGAGTGAGTCGCGCGTCGCGCACGGCCGGCAGCTCGTCGATCCCGACCGAGGTGAAGATCAGAATCCGGCGCTCGATACCCGCTTCGCGGAGCTCGCGACCCTCCTCGACCGTTGCCACGCCGTATCCCCACGGCGCGAGCTGCTCGAGCGCGCGCACGACACGCACGGCGCCCATGCCGTACGCATCCGCCTTCACCATCGGGAGAATGTTGGCCGAGCGCGCCATCATCGCGCGCGCGTTGCGCACGATCGCGTCGAGATCGATCTCGAGCCAGCCGCGACTCAGCTGCATCGGCAGGTGCATCGGCATTGCCGCGCGCGCGCGAGCAGGAATAGCTTTCGCGCCCCGGAGGAATGATGGCCGACCGACCGACGCTCGACGATGCGCTCGCCCTGATGCGCGATCTGCGCGCGCGCTGCGACTGGGATCGCGCGCAGACGCACGAATCGCTGCGCCCCTATCTGATCGAGGAAGCGCACGAGCTGGACGATGCGCTCAGGCGCGGCGATCCTGCGGACACGCGCGAGGAGCTCGGCGACGTGCTGCTGCAGGTGCTCTTTCACTCCGTGATCGCCGAGGAGCAGGGCGAGTTCGACGTGCCCGATGTGGCGGGCTCGCTGATCACGAAGATGCGCGAGCGGCATCCGCATCTCTACGGCGGCGGCGAGCGGCGCGACTGGGAGGAGATGAAGGCGTCGAAGCGCGAGTCCATCGCGGACGGTCTTCCCGCTGCCCTGCCCACGCTGCACCGCGCCTACCGGCTGCAGGAGCGAGCCGCCGGCGTGGGATTCGACTGGGACGACACCGAGGGGCCCGCGCGCAAGGTGGAGGAGGAGCTGGCCGAGGTGCGCGGCGAGCTCGCGCAGCAGGGCAATGTCGCGCCCGCGGGCGCGGCGCGCGCGCAGGCGCATCTCGAGGATGAGTTGGGCGACCTGCTCTTCGCCGTGATCAATCTCTGCCGGCGCGCCCGCGTCCATCCCGCGCTCGCACTCGACCGCGCCACGGACAAGTTCGCGCGGCGATTCGAGGCCGTCGAAGCGCTCGCCCACGAGCGCGGGATCGCGATCGGCAGCGCGGGGATCGCGACGCTCGATGCGCTCTGGAACGAGGTCAAGCTCGCCGAGTGATGCGCCCATCACGCGCGGGCGCCTCTCAGGGCCGCAGCCGATGCATCATGCGCGGGAACGCAATCGCCTCACGCAGGTGCGGCAGCCCGCAGATCCAGGCGATCGTGCGCTCCAGCCCGATGCCGAATCCCGAGTGGACGAAGGTACCGTAGCGCCGCAGGTCGAGATACCACTCGTACGCCGCGGGGTCGAGCCCCTCTTCCCGGATGCGCTGGAGGAGCTTGTCGTGATCGTCCTCGCGCTGGCTCCCGCCGATGATCTCGCCGTACCCCTCGGGCGCGAGCAGGTCGTCGCACAGCACGGTGCGAGGATCGTTCGGGTTCTCCTTCATGTAGAAGGCCTTGGCCTCCTTCGGATAGTTCATCACGAACACGGGGCGGTCGTAGTCCGCCACGATGAGCGACTCGTCCTCCGCGCCCAGGTCCTCGCCCCACTGCGTCGTGCTGCCCTTCTCATGCAGCAAGGCAATCGCATCGCCGTACTCGAGCCGGTGAAAGGGTGCCTTGATCGATTCGAGCTTCGTGAGATCGCGCTCGAGCTCCGCCAGCTGCGCCGAGCACCGCTCGAGCGCGCGCTCGACGAGGTAGGAGACGAGATCCTCCTGCAGCACCATGTTGTCGCTGGAGTCGTTCCAGGCCACCTCCGGCTCGATCATCCAGAACTCGGTGAGATGCCGGCGCGTCTTCGACTTCTCGGCGCGGAACGTCGGGCCGAAGGTGTAGATCTTTCCCCATGCCGCCGCGGCGGCCTCGCCGTAGAGCTGCCCCGTTTGCGCGAGAAAGGCGTTCCCCTCGTCGAAGTATTCGGTGGAGAACAATCCCGAGCGCTCGCCGATGGCGGCGGTGAGGATCGGTGTATCCACGCGGAGAAATCCGCGGGCGTAGAAGAAGTCGTGGATCGCCTGCTCGAGCTCACTTCGCACGGTCGCGATCGCGCGCTGGCGCTGGGAGCGTAGCCAGAGGTGACGATGGTCGAGCAGGAAGTCGATCCCGTGCTCCTTGGGCTGGATCGGGTAGCTCAGCGGGCTCGCGCCGATGATCGCGAGGTCGGTGACTCCGAGCTCGTAGCCCCCCGGGGCGCGCGCGTCGGCGCGAACCTCCCCTGTGACGGCCACCGACGTCTCGAGTGTCAGTTGGGCGAAACGATCCCACACGTCCTGCGCCACGGCGGACTTGACCAGCACGCACTGCAGCAGCCCCGTGCCATCACGAAGAACGAGGAAGGCCACTTTCCCGGAGGAACGGACCGTGGTGACCCACCCTCGAACGATGACGACGCGACCGGCTTCGCTGCTCAACCCGCTAATGCGTGTAGATGCCAATGTCATTGATTTGGCTGAGGTTACGTTAGGGGAGCGCAAGCTATCCCGCCGCCGATACGAGTGTCAACGTTTCCATGCGACCAAATGACCGCCGTATCGGAACAAAAGTGAGAGGTTGCGGCTACAGCTACGCATGGCCGATTTTGCTGTTTAGTTCGGATGGCCAGTCACTTGCGTTTGCCGCAGGTGGCAGCACTTTGCGCGGATGGTCGCGACGCTGCATCTATGGAGCACATGAACAGTTCGCAGGTCGAGCCCACTCCTCCGCGTCCACACACGGAGGTGCGCGCCACAGGTGCGCGCGCCTCGTGCATCGTGCCGTGCATCCGGGTGGATGAGCTGCGGGAGTCTGCGTCGTGACGATCCGGTCGAAGCTGGCGCTCGGACTCTTCGCGAACCTTCTGATCCTCGTCGCGCCGCTCGCGTTCGCGATGCGGTCGCTCGAGCAGCTGCACTACTCCACCCAGCAGCTGCGCGATCACGCCTTTCGCGCATCGCTGCTCGTCGGTCGGATGCGCGCCACTGCGGACGAGCTCCGCCAGAGCGAGGAGCGGCTGCTCTTCGTGCACGACAGCGCCGCGCTGGGGCACGTGAGCGAGCAGCTCGCCCTCATCCGCGCCATGAACGACTCGCTCCAGGGCTACGATCTCGAGAAGGCGCGCACGCGCATCGATGCGCAGATCGAGAATCTGATGCGCATCGCGCCGGTGGAGATGGCGCACGCGGCGAAGAGCCCGGCGATCGCGGACACGATCTCGACGCGCCAGTATCTGCCGGCGGAGCGCGAGATCGAGTCGGCGCTGCGCGATGCGGAGCTCGTGCTCGCGCAGCGCACGACGGCGCTCGTCAACAGCGCGACGACGCTGGTCGACGACACCACCAAGATCTCCGGCATCGGCCTCGCGATCGCGGCCACGGTCGCATTCCTCGTGTCGATCGCGCTGTGGCGCACGGTCAGCAAACCCGTGCAGGATCTCGAGGCGGGAATGGAGGCGGTCGCCGCCGGCCAGTTCGACTACCGGCTGTCCGTCTCGCCCACGCGCAACGACGAGTTCGGGCGGCTCGCGGCGAGCTACAAATCGATGGCGGCGCAACTCGCGCAGCTCGATCGACTGAAGGCGGAGTTCGTCTCCGTCGCGTCGCACGAGCTCAAGACGCCGATCAACGTGATCCTCGGCTACCTGCAGCTGCTCAACGAGGGTGTGTACGGCTCGATCTCCGCCAAGCAGGGAGAGATCCTGCGCACGGTGGATGCGCAGACGAGATCACTGTCGAGGCTCGTGCACCAGCTGCTCGACATCAGCCGCTTCGAGGCGGGCGGCGGAAAGCTCGATCTGCGGCCCACCGATCTCGGACACTTCCTCAGCGATCTCGAGAGCACGTTCGAGGTGCTCTCGATGCAGCGAGGCATTCATTTCCGCGTCGTGCGCACCGGACCGCTGCCGACGGAAGTGGTGTGGGATCCGGATCGCATCAACGAGGTGCTCGGGAACCTGCTCTCGAACGCCTTCAAGTTCACGCGGAAGGACGGGACCGTGGAGCTGGACGTGCAGGCGGAGGGCGGGCAGATTCGCGTGACCGTGAGCGACACGGGCGCGGGCATTCCACCCGAGCAGCTTCCGCACATTTTCCGTAAGTTCTTCCAGGCGGACAACCAGCACTCGGCCGCACACGACGGCACGGGACTCGGACTCGCGATCGCGAAACAGATCGTGGATGCGCATGGAGGCAAGCTGACGGTGGAGAGTCGCGTGGGAGAAGGCACGAAGTTCAGCATCACGCTTCCAGTGCGCACGGGACCTCGTCCGCGCAGACGGTCGGCGAGCACGAAGGCCGTGGACGCCAGCGCGTGAGGATTGGGCGGTTGCTGCTGGTCGGTGCGGCAGTGGCTATCGGGTGCACGCATCCGCGCGCGCGCACGCCTGCGCCGGATCCCACCGGCTGGCGCACCACGCTCGATTCCGCGCAGCGCCTGGCCTCGGACTCCCAATACGCCGCTGCCGATTCCCTGCTGACGGCGTTCGAGAGCAGCGCTCCGAACACCCCCGAAGCGAACGAGGCGACGTTCTGGCGCGGCGTCTTCCTCCTGGCGCCGCAGCACACGGACAGCAGCCTGCGGGGCGCCGCACAGGCGTTCGATCAGTATCTCGGTTCCGGAGCGACGGCGCATCGCGCGGAAGCCGTCGCGCTGCAGCGCACGACGCACATGCTCGACTCGCTCACGAAGGTGCGGACGCTCGACAGCCTGCCGGCCGTGCACCTCGTCGTTTCCGACGACTCGACGAAGTCGACGGCGCGCGAGCAGGAGCTGTCGAAGACGGTCAAGCAGCTGCAGGACTCGCTCAACAAGACGACCGCGGAGCTGGAGCGAATCAAGAAGCGACTGTCGACGGGCAAGCCGTAAGGGCGCGCACGCGCGCGGCGATCAGCCCACGCGGAAGAGCGCGAGCGCCCTCGGAAACCGCTCCGCGAGCGCCGTTCGCACGGCGGCGTGCTCGCGCTTCTCGAGCGCCGGATCGGCGCGCAGCAGCTCCTCGGCACTCTCCATCGCGAGCAGGTTCAGCGACTCGTCCCGAATGGGATCGGCGTAGCGGAAGGTCTTCTCTCCGCTCTGCTGCGCTCCGAACAGATCGCCCATGCCGCGCAGTCGCAGATCCGCGCGCGCGATCTCGAATCCGTCGTCGGTGCCCGCGAAGAGCTGGAGCCGCTCGCGCGCCTCCGGGCTCACGTCGCCCAGGAGAATGCAGTAGCTCTCTTTCGCACCACGGCCCACGCGGCCGCGAAGCTGGTGCAGCTGCGAGAGGCCGAAGCGCTCCGGGTGCTCGACGAGCATCACCGTCGCGTTCGCGACATCGATGCCGACCTCGATGATCGTCGTGGCGACGAGAATGTCGATCTGGCCGTCGCGGAAGCGGCGCATGATCTCGTCGCGCTCGTCGCCCGGGATGCGGCCATGCAGGAGCGCCATCCGGCGATGTGCGAACACGCCCGTGGAGAGCGACGCGAACATCGCGGTCGCGCCCTTGAGATCCGTCTTCTCCGACTCCTCGATCACCGGATACACGACGTACGCCTGCCTCCCCTTCTCGACCTCCCGATCGATGAAGCCGAGCACGCGCTCTCGTGCGGAGCCGGGGCGAAGCGCCGTGGTGACGGGCTGACGGCCGGGCGGCCGCTCGTCGAGCACACTCACATCGAGATCGCCGTAGAGCGTGAGCGCCAGCGAGCGCGGAATGGGCGTGGCGCTCAGGAGCAGCACGTCCGGCCGCGCGCCCTTCTCGCCGAGGGCGGCGCGCTGCTCAACGCCGAAGCGATGCTGCTCGTCGATCACGGCGAGTCCGAGCCTCGCGAACCTCGTGTCGCCCTGCACGAGCGCATGCGTGCCCACCACCACGAGCGGCTCGCCCGACTCCATGCGCGCAGCCGCGGCGCGCCGCTCGGCCGTCGATGCGCTTCCGGTCACCAGAAGCGACGGCACGCCGAGCGGCGCGAGCATCCGCTCGAAGGTGCGCGCGTGCTGCTCCGCCAGCAGCTCGGTGGGCGCCATGAGCGCCGCCTGATAGCCGTTCTCCACCGCGAGCAGCATCGCGAAGAGGGCCACGATCGTCTTCCCGCTGCCCACGTCGCCCTGCAGCAGGCGGTGCATGCGGCGGTCGCTCACCATGTCCTTCACGATCTCGCGCGTGACGTGGATTTGGGCGTTCGTCAGCTCGTACGGCAGCGCGGCCTTGAGCCGCGACGTGAGATCGCGCTTGTTCGTGAAGCTGATCCCCTCGCGCGTCTCCCGCGCGAGATCGCGGGCGCGCCGGTGCAGGATGTGGACGAAGAACAGCTCCTCGAAGGCCAGACGCGACATCCCGCGCATCGCGTCCGCGATGGAGCGCGGGCGATGCAGGAGCCGCAGCGCTTCGGGGAGCGGCGGCACGCCGGCGCGCTCCAGCGTTCTCGCGGGGAGATACTCCGTGACGAGCGGGAGCAGCGCATCGAGCTGCGACTCGATGAGCGAGCGGATGACCTTGAACGACAGACCCTCGGTTGCCGGATACACGGAGAGGACGCGCCCCTCCGTCATCCCCTCGCCTTCCGGCCCCAGGTTCACCATCTCGCGCGGCTGCAGCTGGCGCCCGTGGAAGAATCGCACGGCGCCGGTGAGAAGGAGCTTGTCGTCCTTCCTGATCACGCGATCGAGAAACGGCTGCCCCGGCCACGAGACCTCGATCATCGCGCTCTCGTCGCGGATCACCGCCTGGAAGATGCGGAGCCCCTTGCGCGTGGGGATCACGCCCTTCGAGATGACGGTCCCGAGCACGGTGACGTTCATCCCGGGCTCGGCGCTCGCGATCGGCGAGATCGTGCTCGCGTCCTCGTAGCGATGCGGCACGTGAAAGAGGAGATCGCGCGCGACGACGATCCCCAGCTTTCGCAGAAGCTCCGCACGATGCGGCCCGACGCCCTTGAGGTAGACGACGCCGGTGTTGAGTCCGATCGCCGGGCCTGCCGCGCGCGCGCTCACCCCGTTTCCAGCAGCTCCGCCGCGAACGTTGCGGGGTCGAACGGCTCCAGATCATCGGCCTGTTCGCCCACGCCCACGAATTTCACGGGCACGTCGAGCGCCTCGTGCACGGCGAGGACGATGCCGCCGCGCGCGGTGCCATCGAGCTTGGTGATCACCAGCCCTGTGAGCGGCACGGCGGCGCTGAACGCGCGCGCCTGCGCGACGGCGTTCTGGCCGATGGTGCCATCGAGCACGAGCAGGGTCTCGTGCGGCGCGCCGGGAATTCGCTTCGCGATCACCTTCCCGACCTTCTGCAGCTCCGTCATCAGACCGTCCTGCGTGTGCAGGCGCCCCGCCGTGTCGATGATGACGACATCGATGCTGCGCGCGATGGCGGCTTCGATCGCCGAGAAGGCGACGGAGGCTGGATCAGCGCCGGCGGTGCTGCCCACGAACTGCGCGCCCGCGCGCGTCGCCCAGACGCGGAGCTGGTCGATCGCGCCGGCGCGATAGGTGTCGCCCGCCGCGACCATGACGCTCTTCCTCTCGCGCGCGAGCCGCGTGGCGAGCTTGCCGATGAAGGTCGTCTTCCCGGCGCCGTTCACGCCCACCACGAGAATGACGGTGGGGCCGGTCGCCGCGAAGGTGATGGACGGATCGCTGCGCCCCGCCCGCAGCGCCTTCTCGACGCCGTCACGCAGCGCCGCGTGGAACTCGTTCTCCGTCTTCACCCGCCCCTTTCTGTTCTGGCCCTCGATGTCCGCCACGAGTCGCAGCGTCACCGGCACGCCGAAGTCGGCCTCGAGCAGCAGCTCCTCGATCTGCTC
>Ga0207664_10001889_pt1 | contig 13765 bp, 14 predicted proteins | sample LARL83metaG_FD_184349 | JGI IMG/M metagenome (GOLD analysis project Ga0207664, IMG submission 184349) | Corn, switchgrass and miscanthus rhizosphere microbial communities from Kellogg Biological Station, Michigan, USA - LAR L8-3 metaG... | ecosystem: Host-associated > Plants > Roots >...
GCCGAGCGGCGGGCTGTTGTTGGTCATCACGATGATGTCGTAGCCGGTGTACTGCTGCGCCTGCAGCGACGGCCGGATCTTGGCGTAGAACGGGAGGTTGTCGCTGATCGGCTCGGTGTAGTTGACCTGGATCCCGGTGAGGTCGGTGAAGTGCTGAAGCGACGGGTGCTTGCCCTTGAGCACGTCGATGTAATACGGCCAGTTCCCGAAGTTGACCGTGTGGTGCAGCTTCTGCTTGTCCCACCACGACGGCGAGCCGACGCCACCGGGCTTGGGGCTGGAACCCCCGGCCGCCGTCGCACCCTTCACGCCGCAGGCGGCCAGGAACGCCGACACGCCGAGCGCGCCCGCGCCGGTCCCCGCGGCCCGCAGCATCTGGCGGCGGGACATGCGCGGCTGCGTCAGGCCGCGCCAGATGGACGGGTCCATCCCGGGGTTGACCGGGTCCGGCTGGTGGCTGCTTTGATCGTTCATCTATTCCTCCGAAAGCGATCGTCCGGGACGCAGGCTGTCCCGAACCAGTCGCGGCCTAGCCAATTGGATACGAGTGCTCCGGCTGCCATGACAGCCACACGCTGTCCCCCCGGGCGGCTACGTCACCGGCGGCCGCCGAGTTCTGCTGGAAGACAACGATGTCGGCGCCGGTGGTGGTGTTGACAGAGAAGTTGGTGGAGGTACCGAGGTACACCACCTCGGTGACCTCGCCGCGCAGCAGGCAGCCGCGGCCGTCCGGTCGTGTGGTAGTGATCTCGATCTTCTCCGGGCGGACGGTGAGTTCCAGCGGTGCGCCGGGGGCAACGTCCCCGTCGCTGACCGGCACGACGATCCGCTCGTCCGGGCTCACCTCGATGACGGCGCGGCCGCCGGCCACCTGGGTCACCGTGCCGCTGAGCAGGTTCGACGTGCCGATGAAGCCCGCCACGAACCGCGTCCTTGGATGCTCGTAGATGTCCCGCGGCGTGCCGAGGTGCTCGATCGCGCCGTCGTTCATGACCGCGATCCGGTCCGACATCGTGAGCGCTTCGTTCTGGTCGTGGGTCACGTACACGAACGTGATCCCGACCTCCCGCTGGATCCGCTTCAGCTCCACCTGCATCGCCTGGCGGAGCTTGAGGTCCAGGGCGCCGAGCGGCTCATCGAGCAGGAGCGCTCTCGGCCTGTTGACCAGGGCACGGGCGAGCGCGACCCGCTGCTGCTGGCCGCCGGAAAGCTCCCTGGGGCGGCGCTCGCCACGCCCGCCCAGATCGACGATCTCCAGCATCTCGCCGACCCGGCGCGTGATCTCGTCCTTGGCGGCCTTCTTGCGCCGCAGGCCGAACGCCACGTTTTCGAAGACGGTCATGTGCGGGAACAGGGCGTAGGACTGGAACACCATGTTGACGTCGCGCTTGTTCGGCGGGACTCCGGTGACGTCCGAGCCGTGCAACCGGATGGCACCGCGGGTCGGCTCCTCGAAGCCGGCGATCATCCGCATCGTGGTGGTCTTGCCGCACCCCGACGGGCCGAGCAGGGAGAAGAACTCGCCCTCGGCGATCGCCAGATCGAGCCCGCGCACCGCGGTGACGACTTCGCCGCGGGCCTGGAACTCCTTCGCGACACCCGCAAGCTCGATGGCGGGCAGGTCGGCGGCGCCCCTTGCGGTTTCGCGGGAATGGGTCATGGCACCGGCCTGGCTTCCCGGCAGAGTGGCCGATCTCGCCCGGTCCGGCTCGGTTCCGCCCCAAGCGGGCAGATGGCTCTCGGTCATGAACGGTCGCGTGTCTCTCTCTTCACGAAGGGCAACCCCTGGACATGACCGGGCGGGCCACCCCCCAGGCAATCCATCCTGGCCCCAGGCGTCGATCCTGGCAGACAAACAGAATGAAATCCACCGAATCAGTAACTATACCCGCACAGTAACGACGAATTCAGTCAGCACAGGCGTGCGCATCACGTCTTTGCGGACTCGGGCCGCAACCTTCCGTTGCAACACCGACCACGCTGTGCAACGACTGGCCGGCCGGCAGCGGCCACACCCGTCCCAGCCAGCCCAGAGGCCCACACGGTTTGCATGGCGGTGCGCCACGGCCGGCCCGGGGTGTCAGTGGCGCCCTATGATCAGCGGTGCGGTGGGAGGAGCAGCACGATGACGTTCGGGGATGCCCGCGGCCCGGAGAGCCAGGCCGAGTCCGAGACGGGGCGGGTGGAGGCCTTCAGCGACGGCGTGCTCGCGGTGATCATCACGATCATGGCACTGGAACTGCGGGCACCGCTCGGCGCCAGTGGCACCGACCTGCGCGCCCGGCTTCCGGCCCTGCTGGTCTACATACTCAGCTTCGTGTTCATCGGGATCTACTGGAACAACCATCACCACCTGCTCCGTGCCGCCCGCCGGGTGACCGGGGGGGTGATGTGGGCGAACCTGCACCTGCTGTTCTGGCTGTCGCTTATTCCGGTGCTCACCGAGTGGATCGGCGAGCACTACAGCGACACCGCCCCGGCGGCGACCTACGGGGTCGTCTGCTTTGGCGCGGCGGCGGCGTTCACGATCCTCACCCTGGCCATCATCCGCGCCGACGGCAGTTCGTCGCCGGTGGCCGCGGCACTCGGCCGCGACGTCAAGGGCCGCGCCTCGCTGGTCATATACGCGGCCGCGATCGGGCTGGCGTTCGTCCGCCCGTGGATCGCTTACGCGCTGTTCGTGGTCGTGTCCGTGATCTGGTTCGTGCCGGACCGCCGCCTGAGCCGCCGGTAAGGCGGCGCCGGCGGCCGGGCATCCGGCAGGGGTCGGCGGCCAGCTATGGGCCGCGGGCATCTACGACAACGGAGGCAGCGAACTTCCGCTCGTCGAGCACCGGTAGGCGCCCCGCGCCCGGACGAACCGCCCGGAGGCTGACCGCCGCCCTGCCGAGGGGTCAGGTGCCGGCGGTCAGCGCCGCGGTGTCCCGTGGGTCCAGTGGCTCGCCGCAGGCCCCGCAGATCACCGTCGCCACGACCGGGTGGCCGCAATGGTGCTGCAGCACCATCGGCGGGCCGCCGTCGCCAGCCAGGTACTTGTCGCCCCAGCGCATCAGCGTCGTGATCACGGGATAAAGGTCACGGCCGGCGTCGGTGAGCCGGTACTCGTACCTGGCCGGGTGCTCGCAGTACTGCCGACGCTCCAGGATTCCCGCGCCGACCAGCGTGCGCAGCCTGGCCGCCAGGGTGTCGCGCGGCGCCCCGGTACGCCGGACCATCTCGTCGAACTTGCGGTTGCCGAGGAAGACCTCGCGCACGGCGAGCAGCGCCCACTTCTCCCCGACGATGTCGAGCGTGCGCGCCACTGAGCACGGGCGAGGTTGTGTGGTGGCTGCGGTCATGCGCCCATTGTACTCCTTAGTTGGAAATCTGGACGTACATGAGGTACGCCAGCTACAGTGAGTCCAGATTCCGGACTAACTGGAGGATCGTGGTGAGCCAGACAGCGCCGACACCGGCCGCAATCCCCGCCGCAGAGCCGGGAGGGACCCGCACCGGCCGCCAGGTGACCGCGATCGTGGGCGTCCTGGCCCTAGCGGTGTTCATGTCCAGCCTGGACCTGTTCATCGTCAACCTCGCGTTCCCCTACATCGGCAAGCAGTACCCGGGCACCAGCCTGGGCTCGCTGTCCTGGGTGCTCAACGCGTACACGATCGTCTTCGCCGCGGTGCTGGTTCCCGCTGGCCGGTGGGCCGACCGGGCCGGGCGCCGCCGCGTGCTGATCGGCGGCCTCGCCGCGTTCGTGCTCGGCTCGGTGCTGTGCGGCGTGGCACCGGGCGTCGCCGCGCTGATCGCGGCGCGCATCGTCCAGGCGGCCGGGGCCGGGCTGATGGTGCCCGCGTCGCTGTCGCTCGTGCTGGCCGCCGTACCGCCGCGGGCCAGGCCGCAGGCCCTGGGCACGTGGGCCGCGTTCGGCGCGCTCGGGGCCGCGCTCGGCCCGGTGATCGGCGGCAGCCTGGTCCAGCTCAACTGGCGCTGGGTGTTCTGGATCAACGTGCCCGTCGGGCTCGCCGCCATCGCGCTGGCCTACCGGGTGGTACCGGAAAGCAAGGACGAGCACGACCGGGGGCGCCCCGACCTGATCGGCGCCGGGCTGCTGGCGGCGGCCGTCGGCCTGGTCGCGCTGGCGCTGGTCAAGGCGCCGGAATGGGGCTGGGGCTCGCCCGCCTTCGCCGGCGTGCTGCTCGCGTCGCTGGCCTGCGGGGCCGTCGTGGTGGCCCGGTCCCGGCGGCACCATTCCCCGGTCATCGAACTCGAACTGCTCCGCTCCCGCACCTTCAGCGGCGCCTTCGCCGCCTCGATCCTGTACTACGCCGGGTTCGGGGCCTTCGTGCTCAACTTGGTCGAGTTCCTCACTGGCGTGTGGCACTACTCGGCCGTGGTCGCGGGCCTGGCCATCGCGCCCGGGCCGCTCATGGTGCTCCCGTTCGCCCGCGTCATCGCTCCCCGCCTGGCCGGCTGGCTCGGCGGGCCGGGGCGGGTCGCGGTCATCGGGTGCATGGTCAACGCCGCCGGGCAACTGCTCTGGTTGACCCAGATCCAGGAGCAGCCCGCCTACCTGACGCACCTGCTGCCCGCGCAACTGCTCGGCGGGGCCGGTGTGGGCCTGGCCATCCCCTCGTTGCTGGCGGCGGGCAGCGCCGGGCTCACCCCGGCCAGCTTCGGCAGCGGAAGCGGGATATTGAACACCGCGCGCCAGATCGGCACCGTGCTCGGGGTGGCCGGGCTGGTGGCGATCCTCACCCACGTTTCCCATGCGGACCCGATCGCCAGCTACCGTCACGGCTTGATCCTGATCGTGGCCTTCTTCGCCGGGGCCGGCCTGGTTGCCGCCGCGCTGCTGATCCGGCGGCCGCCTGCCGCGGCGGCCCCGGCCGCAGCGCCGCCGGACAGCGAGCGCGCCGGTCAGGCCGGTCTGCGGGCCTTGGGCAGCGAGGCAACGACCAGGTCGTAGGAGTCGGTGAGCAGGTCGGTCACCATCTGATCCGGCAGCGACCCGTCGAGCGTGATCGTGTTCCAGTGCCGCTTGTTCAGGTGGTAACCGGGCGCGACGGCCGGGTGCGCGGCCCGGAGCTGTACCGCGAGGTCCGGGTCGCACTTGACGCTGAGCTGCAGCGGCTCGGCGTCAAGGAGGGAAAGCGCGAACATCTTCCCGCCGACCTTGAACACCGAGACCTCGTCCCCGAACGGGAACTCCTCCGCCGCACCGGGCAGCGCCAGGCAGGCTGCCTTCAGTTCATGCTGGTCCATGACCGGCTCGGTGCTCGTACTCGATGCTGACCGCGGCCGCCTACGGTGTTCCGATCGTGGCATGGGACCCGTCGCCCGGCGCGGTGACCTGGCCGGCGCCGGCTTCCTCGGTCCGTTCCGGCAGCAGCAGCAACGCGCCCACGAGGAAGCAGATCGCGCCGACGAGCGTGCCCAGGTTCGCCCGCTCGGCGTTCCGCAGCTCTCCGGTCACCGGGCTGATGTAGCCGGCCACCGCGGACACGCCGAAGGCCACGGACCCGAGCAGGTTGAGCAGCGTGATCCACCAGGACCAGGAGCGGGGCCGCCAGGCGGCCCAGCCATGGCAGACCTCGTACCAGGCCAGCGCGCTGGCCACCAGGAAGCAGATCGAGCCGACGGCGTCGGGCCGCCACACGTGCCGATGTGCCGCCTGTGCGGTCAGGTTGGCGCCCATCGCGACGCCGGTGCTGACGTTGAAGTACAGCGTTCCCGCGAGCTGCACCGCGGTTGCCCACCAGTCGATGCGCCGCGGCTGGTAGACGAAGAACCGCCGGTGGCCCGGATCGTCCTGGGCGCCGGGCGCCGCGTCCACCGCCTCGCGGTAGGTGAGGAACGCGGCGGAGGTGAAGAACAGCGAGCCGATGAAGTAGGTCACCGAGTCCCACCGGACCCCGACGGCGCCGACGTACCCGGGCACGGAACCCACCGCGAAAAGCGCCGACCCCACGGCGAACAGCACGGCGATCCACCAGCCACGGGCCCGGGGGGCCCACCACGTCGAGCCGCCGGCCGCGGCGGCACTGAGATGCTTGCGGTGGTGCCGCGACTCCCAGCGGACTATCAGGCCGTCCTGGCGCCGGTGGTCGACGAACGTCGTGGCCCGCAGGCCGTGATCGGGGCTGCTGTGGCCAGGCATGATCACATCATCGCTGGCCGAGCCCTGCGATGTCAGCGTCCCGGGGGGTTCCAGGCCATCGGGGTCTGGGGTGTCCCCCGGAGAGTGGAGTGCTCCCCCAGGCAAGCACGCCCGGCGCGATCCGGTAGTGGTACCTGTGGTGGCCGGTGAACCCGCAGCGGGCGTAGAGCGCCATGGCCGCCGTATTGCCCTCTTCCACCTGGAGGTAAAGGCGGGTGGCGCCCTGGTCGGCCGCGGCCTCGGCAAGCGCCACGGTGATCGCGGTGGCCAGCCCGGCCCGCCGGTGCCCGGGGTGCACAGCGACCGCGGACAGCCCGCCCCAGCCGGCCGCGACGGCGACCCGGCCGATGGCGACGGTGGCGCCGTCGCACCGGATGCTGGCGAACGCCTGGAACGGCGCCGAGAGCAGCAGCCGCCGGGCGACCGGTGGCAGTTGCTTCCGGTACCCGTGGTAGAGGTCAAGCCAGGCCTGGTCGGGCTCGGGCCGCAGTTCGGCGTCTGCGGCCGTGCCGCTGTTGGCCACCCTGGCGGTCGCCACGGTCATCACCACCGCCGGGCCGGGCCTGACGCCCCAGCCGCGCCGGTCGAGGAACCGGTCGACGTGGCCATCGCCCGGGCGGCCCAGCGGATGGGGGACGGCGACCAGCGGCGGCAGCCCGCGCGCGGCATACCAGTCGCACACCCGGGTGAGCGCATCGGCCAGCGGCAGGCCGGGATCTCCTACCGCGAGCGCACTGTTACCCCTGCCGGTGAAGCCCTCAGCCGCCCGCAGCAGCCACTTGCCCAGCGAGGCTTCGTCCGGTGCACGCCAGCCCGCGGCGGCCACGGCCTCGAGTTTGGCGATGCTCACCGGCATGGCAACGAGAATGCCAGCCGCTCCTGCCATCCCCCTAGCGTGGCCCCGAACTTGCCCGCCCGCGCCGCGCGGTCAGCCGAGCCAGCGCAGCCAGGTCCCGTGCGGGTCGGTGTGTGCGAGGGGCGTCCGGCCGTCGCGGATGAGCACGGCCGCGCTCTGTTGTTCCCGCCCCCGCGCTCCGCGCCCGCCCCCGCTCTGTTGTTCCCGCCCCCGCGCTCCGCGGCCGCCCCCGCTCTGCTCGCGGGCGGTCGAGGGGACGCCAGGCACCGTCCCGGGCACCTCGTTGGACAGCCAGACGGCCTCCAGGTCACCGACGGCGGTGAAGAACCGCCACCGCTCGCGGGGGGCAACATAGGTGAGCACGGAGGTGTGGTAGACCACCAGGGTCGCGTCGGAAGGCGCCTGGGCCGCCAGCGCGGGCAGGTCGGTCAGCAGGTCACCGCGCTGCACAAGCGGCGGGTCCCGGCGGGCCGAGGCGAGCGCGCGGGCCAGCCGTTCCTCCCGGTCGCCCTCATCGGGCCAGACCAGGCAGGACAGCCAGCGCACGTCGTCGGCGTCGTTGACGTCCAGTGGGTTGAGGTCAAGCCCGGCCCGCCAGACGACCTCAGGAATCCCGGCCGGCAGCGGGACCGGGCCGCGCGGCTCACAGCGCAGGGTTGGCGCCTGCGGGTCGCGGCCGGTCAGCCGGTGCCCGGCGTAGTCGTAGGAGTAATGGTCCACCAGCAGCGTGAGCCCGGCGCTGGCGCCGACCTCGATCAGCGCCAGCGGCTGCGGAAGCTGGGCCAGCGCAGGCAACAGCGTGGCGCAGCGGGCCGGCTCGTTGGTCTGCGTGCGGTGGCCCAGTATCACCTCGGTGAGTTCCGCCCTGGCGCCGCTGACCAGGTCGCGCAACTGTGGCAGGCCGGGCACCGTGCCGAGCAGGTACCGTGCCGCCGCGAACAGCAGGTTGGGCTGGCGCTTGACGTAGGGCAGCGAGGCCACGAAGCTCACCAGCGCCGCATCGTCGGCGACCGACTCGGCCAGCGACTCATAAGCCGGGGAGCGGCCATGGGCCTCCTGCCGGGCGAACGCCCGGTACCCGTCCGCGATCTCCGCCGCTATGTCCGCACTCGCCGCCACTTCCCGGACACTATCGGACCGCGCGGGGCCGGGCCGGCGCTGCGAACCCGGCTGGCATGAGGGGGCTCAGGTAACCGCCGCGGGGCCGCTTTGCGTTGGAAGGGTGTGGGAACCAACCGGCCGGACTTCGCGGAGTTCTACCGCAGGTCCAAGGATGAGTGCCTGTTCACCGTCCTGGTGAGCGTCGGCGACCGGGACACGGCGCAGGACCTGGTGGCCGAGGCCTTTGCCCGGGCGTGGGCGTCGTGGCGCACGGTCAGCAGGCATCCGGCGCCGGCCGCGTGGGTGGTCAGGACCGCGCTGAACGCGCACGTGTCCCGGTGGCGGCGGCGCCGCCGGGAGGTATCGCTGGCCGACCCCGGCGCGATCGCGGACCGGCCTGCGGCCGGCGAGACGTTCGACAGCCCGGTCGATCCCCGGATCATGGCGGCGCTAACCCGGCTGCCCGAACGGCAGCGGCAGGTCGTGACGCTCCGGCTGTTCCTCGACCTGGACACCGCCCGCACCGCAGCGGCGCTCGGCATCGCGCCGGGCACCGTCCAGGCGCACCTGGGCCGCGCCATCGCCGCGCTGCGCGCCGACCTTATGCCGGAACGACACAAGGAGATTCCGTCATGACCGACGACGACCTGATCACGCTGGTACGGGAGCAGCACGCCGGCGTGGAGATGACCACCCCGGTGGAGCAGATCATCGTCCGCGGCCGGGCGCTGCGGGCCCGCCGCCGGATTCCCGGCCTGGCCGCCGGGGCCCTGGCGGTGGCGGCCGCGGCCGCGCTGGCCGTGACCGCGCTGCTGCCCGCCAGCCACCGGCCCGGGCCGCAGCCACCTGCCCAGCTCGCGGCCTGGACGGTGACCAAACAGGCCGACGGCACGATCACGGTCACCGTCCGGCAGTTGCGGGATCCGCAGGGCCTGCAGCGCAGGCTGCGCGCCGACGGGGTGCCGGCCATCGTCACGTTCTTCGGCCACGAGCCGCGCGCCTGCCAGCGGTACCCGAGGATGAGCGCAATCTTGATGGCCGAGGTATTCGGCGGGCATGGGCCGCCCCTGGTGATCCACCCCAAGGCCCTGCCGCACGGGGTCGGCATCCAGCTCAACCCGTTGCACCACCGGCACGGCGCCCCCATCGCACTGGCGGCCGGCCTGGTGCGGGCCAGCCCGGGATGCACCGGGACCTGACCCGCACGGGCAACCGGGCCATCCGGCCACAGGGCCGCGCCACACCAGGCGCGGCCCCGCACCTGTTCCGGTGGCCCGTGGTGGCGACCCAAGCTCCCGGCGTTCTCAGTGCATAGGCATCAGGACCTTGTTGATCACGTAGACGGTCGCGTTCGCGGTCTGGATGTTGCCGCAGATCACCTGGGCGTTGTTGACCTCGTAGACCGAGCCCATCTTCGCGCCCTTGACCGAGCCGCCCTCCAGCGTCTGCAGCGCCTGCCCGTGCGCCAGTTCCGCCGGGGTGACCCGGCCGCTCACGATGTGGTACTTGAGGATCTTGGCGAGGTCGGCGGTGCTGTGCATCATGTCCATCTCGCTGGCCGGCAGCTTCGCGAACGCGCTGTTGGCCGGGGCGAACACGGTGAAGGCGTCCATGGCGTTGAGGTCGCCGGTGAGCCCGGCCATCTTGACGGCGGCGGCAAAGGATGTCAGCAGCGGGTTGTGCCTGGCCGCGGTGACCACCGGGTCCATGCTCATGCTGTGGAAGCTGCCCATGCCGGTGGCCGGGACCATCCCGCAGTCCGGCCCGAATCTGGCGGTTTCTGCCATGGCGTGAGAGTGCGAGGGCATCGCGTGGTGGGTCGCGGCGGCGCCGGCCGCCGTGGAACTCGCGGCGCCGCAGCCAGCGGCGGCCAGCGCCAGCATCGCGACGGCCGCGGTACCGGTGAGCGCTCCTGTCCGGCGTGCTGCGTCAACGGTTTTGATACGCACGGTTTCTCCTCCTCGCAGGGGGCACCGGCCGGTCGGTAGCGGCCGTCCGGCGGCGTGGCCACGGCTCCGGTGCTGCCGGGCCGTGCCTCACACCAGGTATTCGGCACCGGCCGGCCCGCTCATTGGCCATGGGCGGCGGCCGCACCGATGGCGCGATCCGGCCAAGACGGCGCCGCCGCGGTGACGAATTAAGGGCGTGGAGACCGGACCTGGCCGCGTGTCACCGCCGCGGAATGGCGGCGGCGTGCCCGTGCCGGGTGCGGACCTGGCGGCCCTGCTCACCCGGGTGGCTCGCGGCGACCACGCCGCGTTCGCCGAGGTCTACGACCGCGTCGCCGCCCCCGTGTTCGGCACGGTGCGCAGCGTGGTGCGCGATCCTTCGCTCTCGGAGGAGGTCACCCAGGAGGTGTTCGTCGAGGTGTGGCGGGCCGCCTCCCGGTTCGATGCCTGCAAGGGCAGCCCGATGGCGTGGGTGGCCACGATCGCGCACCGTCGGGCGGTGGACCGGGTCAGGTCCGAGCAGCGCGCAGCGGACCGGGACCGGCGCAGCGCCGCACCCCTGATCGCCTACGACGACGTGGCGGAGACCGTCGAGGACAATCTCGACCGCGAGCGGGTCCGCCGCTGCCTGGGGGCGCTGACCGAACTGCAGCGCGAGGCGGTCACCCTCGCCTACTACGGCGGGTACACCTACCGCGAGGTCGCGGGCCTGCTCGGCGTGCCCGCCGGGACGGTGAACACCCGGATGCGCGATGGCCTGATCCGGCTGCGCGACTGCCTGGGAGCGGCGCGGTGAATGGCCAGCAGCCCGAGCCGCACACACTGGCCGGTGCGTACGCGATGGACGCACTGGACGGCCAGGACCGGGCCCGGTTCGAGCGGCACCTGGAACGGTGCGAGGAGTGCACCAGGGAGGTGGCCGGGCTGCGCGAGGCCACCGCGCGGCTGGCCGGTGCGGCGGCGGTGCGGCCGCCGGACGCCCTCAAGGACCTGCTGCTGGCCGAGACCGCCCAGACCAGGCAGCTGCCCCCGGTGCCTCGCGGCGCGCCCTCGGCCACCGCACGCCGGACTCCGGCTGCGCCCGGCCAGTGGTTGGCCCGGCTCCGTGGGCAGCTGCGGGCACCGAGGCTGGCCGTGGTGCTGGCCGCGGTTGCCGTGGTGGCCGCGGTGGCCGTCTGGGCAAGTGGCGCCGTGGTCCGGCCCTCACCGCCCGTGCAGTCAACGGTCGGCCACGACGTCGCCACGGTGCTGACCGCACCGGATCTGGCCGTGCTCACCGGCCGGGTTCGCACCGGCGGCACCGCCACCGTGATGATGTCCCGCCGGGACCGCATGCTGGTGTTCGCCGCGGCGGGGCTGCGGGCCCTGCCAGGCTCCAAGTGCTACGAACTGTGGCTGATGGGACCCCGCGCGGACCGGCCCGCCGGCCTGCTCCCCATGCCCAAGCACGGCATGATCGGCCCGGTGGCTGCGGTCGGCCTCCAGGCCGGCGACCGGCTGGGCCTGACCGTGGAGCCTGCCCAAGGATCCCGGCGCCCGACCTCGCCGATGATCCTCGTGCTCGCCCTGTAGGCCCGCCCCGGCCCCGGCGGTGGTGGTGCCGTCCGTGCCAACACCGCCGACTTCGACGTACAACGTGTTGCCCGGGATCACCGCGAGCGTGTCGGAGACCTGTTCGCCCTCCCCGCCGGTGCCGCCGGTGCCGCCGCTGGTCGGGGTGGATCCGCTGCCACCGGCCGCGCCGATGGCGATCACGTCGATCGACGTGACCCCGGACGGGACGGTGAAGGTCTGCTCCGCCCCCGTGTAGTTGAAGGTGACCGTGGTGCTGTTCTTGATGGCGTGCCCCCGCCAGGGGGCTGCGAATGCGCCGCAGCAGCGCCCGCCGGTGCCGCCGTAGCCAGGCCTGCCGCCGCCATGGTGGCCAGGCCAGCCAGCGCCGCCATGGGGCGGCCGGCCGGGGCCAGGCGCGGTATGAGCTTATTCATGGATGAACCCTCCCCCTTACCTGGAATCCCAGGTTCGGTCCCTTTTCGCACCCTTACTGGGTTAAACGCGTCCTGTTTGCTGGCGGCCTGTTTCGGCACTTTTTGCGGTCTCACGCGTGGCTGCGCCAATGGGCGTAAGCCCAGCCTGGCGACCGGATGGCGATCGACCTGCCCCGTTCTACCGCCCGGATCGAGTGAAATGACCCACCTTGACGAGGTCAAATTCCAGCATTCCGTACCCCCCAAGGTACGGATTCCCCGCATACGCGTTTAGCAATCATAAACACATTGCTGGGAAGAAACCATGAAGGGCCTGTGCCAGCGATTTACCAAGGCGGGCGCGCCCCGTGCGGCCTGGGACGGCACGTCCCGCCGGCAAGCGCGACGATCGGGCCAAGGTGCAGGCCTCTCGCCCCGTGATAAGCAATTTCCACCGGCACAAATAAGCAATCTTGCGTATTCCGGGCAATCCGGGTCAGCTGCCATGCTTGGCAGCCAAGGATCGGCCTAGGGGGGACCCATGAACCGTTACCGCGCCCGGTCGGCGAAACTCGCATTCTTGGCGGTGCCTTCTGCGGTGGCGGCGGCAATGCTGTGGGGTCCCGCCGCGCTGGCGGGCACCGCGAGCCCGGCAGTAACCAAGGTGCTCTCCACCTGCGCCTTCACCGCGCTGAAGAATGCCGTGGCGGCCGGCGGCACGATCGACTACGGGGTCAACTGCACCTCCCCGGCGGTGAACTTCACCGCCACGATCAAGGTCCCGGCGGGCCTTACCGCTGACGTGGAGGCGAACGGCCACTCCGTCACCTTCGATGGTGGTGGCAAGGTGCGCCTGTTCCAGGTGACCGGCGGCAAGCTCACCATCGGCGGGATCTCGCTGTTCAACGCGGCGGTGTCGACCGCGACCGGCGCGAACGGCGGCACCGGCGCGGACGGTACGCCCGGGACGGCCGGGACCAACGGCGCCAACGGGATGTCTGGCACGTCCCCCGGCCAGGCGGGCGGCCCGGGCCAGGCGGGCGGTGCGGGCGGTGCGGCCACGGCGGGCAAGGCCGGTATCGCCGGGAAGGCCGCAACGCTGGCCCGGGGCGCCGCGCTGCTGATCACCTCGGGCACCGTGACCCTCACCAATGACAGCCTCACCGACGACAGCGTGACCGGCGGCAACGGCGGCAATGGTGGCAACGGAGGCTTCGGCCGTGCGGGCGGTGGCGGCGGAGTCGGCGGCGCCGCCGGCGGCGGGGCGGGGGGAGCGCCCAGCAGCACCGGCGGCGTCGGCGGAGTCGGCGGCAAGGGCGGAAACGGGGCGGCCGGCTCGGTCGGCGGGGCCGGCGGCAAGGGCGGGAACGGGGCGGCCGCCCAGGGAGGGGCGGTGTGGAACGCGGGGACGCTCACCGTGTCGGGCTGCACCTTCGGCAGTGACTCGGCCGTGGGCGGCAACGGCGGTTCCGGTGGCTCGGGCGGTTCCGGCGGCCAGAGCGGTGGCGGGGGCGGCGGCGGGGAAGGTGGGGCCGGTGGCCTCGGTGGCAGTGCCCCGGCCAGCGGCGGCACCGGAGGCGACGGCGGGGCCGGCGGCAACGGCGGGGAGAACGGGACCAACGCTGCCGGGGGCGCCGGTGGGGCAGGCGGCGCGGCCGGCGCGGCCGGCCAGGCCCAGGGCGGCGCGATCTACAACACCGGGACGCTGCAGATCACCGGCAGCACCCTGAACAGCAACCGCGTGGCCGCC
>Ga0207664_10001890_pt1 | contig 13763 bp, 6 predicted proteins | sample LARL83metaG_FD_184349 | JGI IMG/M metagenome (GOLD analysis project Ga0207664, IMG submission 184349) | Corn, switchgrass and miscanthus rhizosphere microbial communities from Kellogg Biological Station, Michigan, USA - LAR L8-3 metaG... | ecosystem: Host-associated > Plants > Roots >...
GGGCGTGACGGTACGCACGGCGGCCGCGTCCTTCCCGCCCATCACGGCCAGCAGGTAGGTGGCCATCGCCCGGATGTCCGCTTCGGGCACTTCGGCCAGCTCGTGCGCGACCGGCGCCATCGGACCGGCGGCGTGGCCGTGGTCGTCGTCCCAGCCCTGGCGGAGATAACGGGTCAGCTGGTCGGCTGTCCAGGCGACCGGCGCCGGCGAGGAGGCGTTAAGCGCGGTTGCATACCATCCTTCCGCTTCGCCGCCGCCGAGGTAGAGATCTTTCTTTTCGGCGCCCATCGCATTGCGCGGGGTATGGCAGGCGCCGCAATGGCCCAGCCCGTCGACCAGGTATGCGCCGCGATTCCATTCGGCGGACCGGTCCGGGTCGGGGCGGTAGACGCCCCTTCGGAGGTACAAAGCCTTCCAGGCCGAGAGCAGCGGACGAAAATTCATCGGGGGGACCAGCCGGTTCGCCGGTACCGTCGAGCGTACCGCGTCGCGCGTCATGATAAACGCATAAACCGCCTCGACGTCGTCGTCGGCGACGCGCGCGAAATGGTCGTACGGAAATGCCGGGTAGAGATCGCGCCCCCTGCGATCGACACCTTCGTGCATTGCACGCAAGAAGTCGGCTTCGCTCCAGGCGCCGATGCCGGTGTCGACATCGGGCGTGATATTGGTGGAATAAATCGTGCCGAACGGTGTTGCCAGCGCCACGCCGCCGGCAAAGGACTTGCCGCCGGGCGTCGTATGACAGCTGGCGCAGTTGCCGATAGCGGAAAGCTGCGCGCCGCGGGCAATCAGCGCGGCATCGAACGAGCGCTTGCCGGCCGGTGGTCGCGGCGCCTGCGCGGATACCGATCCGATCAGGATCGCGGCCAGTGCGACCAGGATCGCCGTGCCGACGAGCAGACCCCAGGTCCTCATGCCGACATAGAGCGCAACAAAAGGATTCCGTTCCGTTTGTTTTGTCGCGCCAGCGGCTCGGTAAACGAGCCCTACGACAACCGGAGGATCTCGCTTTAGCGCGCGTAACGTCCCCGGCGCGGCTTCGCGATCGGCGGAGCTACCGGGCGGAATACGGCAGCAGGCGATCCAGCTCCTTCTTGACGACTTGATAACACTCGCAGGACCGCGCCTCGAGTCCCGGCCGATCCAGCACGGTGATTCTGCCGCGCCGATAACTGATCAGGCCGGCGTCCTGAAGCTTGCCGGCGGCTTCGGTGACGCCTTCGCGGCGCACGCCCAGCATGTTGGCGATCAATTCCTGCGTCATCGAAAGCTCGTTCGATGCCAGGCGATCGAGGCTGAGCAGCAGCCAACGGCACAGTTGCTGATCGACCGAATGGTGCCGGTTGCACACTGCCGTCTGCGCCATCTGGGTGATCAGTGCCTGCGTGTAGCGAAGCAACAGGTGCAGCATCGGGCCGAAGCGCTGAAACTCGTCTTTGAGCAACTGGGCCTTCAGCCGATAGCCATGACCGGCGCTCTGCACGACGGCGCGGCTGGGGGTCGTTTCCCCGCCCATAAACAGCGATATGCCCAGGATACCCTCGTTGCCTACGATCGCGATCTCCGCCGACGCGCCATCCTCCATCACGTACAGCAGCGAGACGATCGACGTCGTCGGAAAGTAGACGTAGCGCAACTGCACGCCGGGCTCGTACAGGACTTCGCCAAGCTTGAGCGGAATCGGCTCCAGATGCGGCGCCAGCCGCGCATAGTCGCTCGCAGGCAGCGCCGCGAGCAGATGATTCTGCTGCGGAGTCTGGCCCCCGCGCGCAGCCGACGACGATTTCTCGTCGATCGGAACGGTTGATGATTTCCTCATGCTGCCCCGAGCTGGTCCGTTGCGAATGCATCAGTTTATATGTTCGGGGGGATTTTGTGTGCGGTACAGCACATAAGCTGACGGCTGGTGCGATTGGCCGCTCTCCGATCCGTGCGCCAGCGAACCGACCGCCGTCGGAGTCGCAACGTATGTTCGCGGCATGAATGGAGTACCCAACCGCAGATATCCGGCGCTAGCCGCGATAGGCGTTATCGCGTTCGTTGCCGGCTGCGCCTCGCTGCCGCCGGGTTCGGACTACGCGAAAACCAGCTCGAGCGCACTGACGCGGCCGGAACAGACGCGCATGGGACAGCAACTGGCGGCGGCGAAAGCGGAGCACCCGGGAAACTCCGGTTTCAAGCTGCTTCCGGTCGGTACCGACAGCTTTCTGCTGCGCATGGAATTGGCGCAGGCCGCTGAGCGAACGCTGGACGTCCAGTATTTCCTGATCCAGAGCGACGATACCGGCCAGCTGCTGATCGAAGCGCTGCTCAAGGCCGCCGATCGCGGCGTGCGAGTGCGCGTCTTGCTGGACGATGCCGGCTCGTTCGGCCGCGATGCTCAGATCAGGACGCTGGCCGGGTATCCGAATGTTGAGCTGCGGCTGTTCAATCCGTTCGCCTATCGCGGCACCGTGAGCTTCGTTCACGTTGCCGAGTTTTTCGCCGATGCAACCCGGCTCAACTATCGGATGCATAACAAGCTCTTCGTCGTCGACAACGAAATCGGGATCGTCGGAGGCCGCAACATCGGGGACGAATATTTCCAGGGCGGCCGAGACTATGAATTCGGCGACTATGACATTATCGCGGCCGGTCCGATCGTCAACGAGGTTTCGAAGAGCTTCGATGCGTTCTGGAATAGCCCGATGGCGATTCCGATCGAAGCGCTGGCCGAAGGCAAGCCCTCCGCGCAAGACCTGGACGACTATCGCGCCGTGCTTGCCGCGCATCACGCCAAAATGATCGAAGCCAACGCCTCTTATATGAGCGTCCTGGCCACCAACCAGCCGCTTAAGGCCATGCTCGACGGCAAGTCATCGCTTGCATGGGCGCACGGGGAAGTCGTCTATGACAGCCCGGAAAAAGCCAAGGTCCAGGACGGCGAGCAAGGCGGCCGCCTGCTGCGGCATCGCCTCGGCGAAGTCGCGAAGCAGGTCGAGAGCGAGCTGATCGTCGTGTCGCCGTACCTGGTGCCCGGGACCGCTGGGATGAAATTTCTGACGGGCCTGCGCGAGCGCAACGTCAGCGTGCGGATACTCACCAATTCGCTCGCGTCGACCGACATGCCGGTCGTTCATTCGGGCTACCAGGCATTCCGGTCGCCGCTGCTCGGCACGGGCGTCGAGCTGTACGAGGTACGACCGGTCCTGGGCGCCCCGGTCGTACGGGGCACGCGATTGAGATCGCTGAGCTCCGGGCAGTACGCATTGCACGCCAAGGTGTTTGTGTTCGATCGCGAGCGAGTATTCGTCGGATCGATGAACCTCGATCAGCGGTCGCTGCACCTGAATACGGAGATCGGGCTGATCATCGAGAGCCCGGAGCTTGCCCGCCAGATCGCCCTGCGCTTCGCGGACATCACGCAACCGGCCAACAGCTACGTCCTCATGCTGAGCGAAGCCGATCGGTTCGGTGAACGCCACCTGGTCTGGCGCACATTGGAAAACGGAACCCGAATGGATTTCGAGCAGGAGCCGAACGTGACTTTCTGGCAAAGGCTGCAGATCGACATGCTTTCGATGCTGCCGCTCGACGACCTGCTTTAGGTGCGCTGCCGCACTGACTGGCGGGTCGCGTCCCGCTAGCATCCCCCATGGGCTTTCCGCTGGCGACCGCGGAGCTCGTGCCCGTTACAAGACAAACAAAAGGAGCAAGTCATGAGTATTGGCACCATTCTGCTGATCGTCCTGATACTGATCCTCGTCGGTGTCCTGCCCACGTGGCCACACGCCCGCGGCTGGGGCTACGGTCCGAGTGGCATCGTCGGGGTGATACTGGTAATCGTCGTCGTCCTGTTCCTGCTGGGGCGCCTGTAATCCCGCGCCCGGTAGAGGGCGCAGAAACACTCAAGGAATCAACAATGAGATACAAAATAGCTACAAGCTGTTTCGTCATAGCTTCGGTACTGGCACCCGTGGCGGCCTATGCGGCCGATGGAGACACCGACCGTTCCAAACCCGGCACCTTCGTCAAGGACTCCGTCATCACGACCAAGATCAAGGCCAAGCTGGCGGCCGAGCATCCGGCCAGCGCGGCCCACGTCAAGGTCGACACCGACAAGAACGGCGTCGTCTGGCTGAGCGGCACGACCGACAGCCAGGCCGAAGCCGACAAGGCCGTGGAGATCGCGCGCGGTACCGAAGGCGTGAAATCGGTCAACACCAAGCTCACGGTTCAGAAAGACCGATAACTGCAAGCCGAAGACGGATGCCGGACGCCAGGTCGTCGTGAGACGATCCGCGCCTCCGGCATTCACGGCTTTTCGCGCTCGCAAACCGCCCGCAAGCCGGCCCTATGCACAATGAGCTCTGTCGCTCTTCCAGCCTGTCTCGGGACCGCCGCTGACCGGCAAGCTGGTGCTGCATCCGATGGCCGATTCGCTCGGTGACCTGGTGGGAACAACCTATCGATGACTAGCGGCACATCGATTCTCGGGCATCTGACCCAGTTCCGCGGGCGTCTGCGCAGCAGCGGGTTGTCGCATAAGCCGTCCCTGGAAGAGCTGCCGCTCCGATCGGAATTGTTCAGCGCCGATCAGATGGAACGTCACGGCAAGACGCTCGCGGCCGCGCATCGGGTGACGCCCAACCGCGCAAGGGATCAGCTCCTGCCGCGTTTGGCGTCGAACGAAAGCGTGTTGATCGACGCTTGCAAGCGCTTGGCTGCGGCGATTGCGACGAACCGGCGAATTACGCCGGCCGGCGAGTGGCTGGTCGACAATTTTCATCTGATCGAAGAGCAGATCGGCACGGCGAAGAGACACTTGCCGCGCGGCTACAGCCGGGAGCTGCCACGCCTGGCGATCGGTCCGTCGGCGGGTCTGCCGCGCGTGTACGACATCGCGCTGGAGGCCATCTCGCACGGCGACGGGCGGGTCGACGCCGATAGTCTGCGGCGCTTCGTAACCGCCTACCAATCGATTACGACGCTAAAGCTTGGCGAGCTGTGGGCCATTCCGATCATGCTCCGACTCGCCCTGATCGAGAACCTGCGTCGCGTAGCGGTCCGGATTTCCGCCGGGATCGCCGAGCGCGGTCTGGCTAACACCTGGGCCGACAGGATGATGGAGACGGCCGAACGGGACCCAAAGAGCCTGATTCTCGTCATCGCCGACATGGCGCGATCGTCGCCTCCGATGGTCAGCGCGTTCGTGGCCGAGCTGGCGAGACGTCTGCAAGGTCAGAGCGCGGCGTTGGCTCTTGCCTTGACGTGGATCGAACAGCAGCTCGGAGAAAACCACCTGACGATCGAACAACTGGTGCAGACGGCGAATCAGCAGCAGGCGTCGGACCAGGTGTCGATCAGCAACAGTATCAGCAGCCTTCGCTTTCTCAGCGCGATCGACTGGCGCGACTTTGTCGAGGCCATCAGCGTCGTCGAAGGAATTCTGCGTCGCGACCCTCCAGGCGTCTACGCCTCGATGGAGTTCGCGACGCGCGACCGCTATCGCCACGCGACCGAGCGGATCGCGAAGCAGGGCGGCATAACCGAGGCTGAGGTAGCGGCGAAGGCAATCGAACTGGCGGCCGCGAGCGCCGCCACCAGAGGCCCTGCCGATCGGGCCGCACACGTCGGCTTCTACCTGATCGATAACGGCCTGCTGGAGCTCGAACGTGCCGCGACGGTTCGGGTGTCGACCCTCGTCGCATTGAGACGAACCGAAACTCGCTTTCCCCTGTTCTTGTTCCTCGGTGCCATCACGGCGATCACAGGGCTGCTCGCCGCCGGCCTGGTTGCCAACGCCACCTTTGGCGGAGCAGGCAGCGAAGTCCTGGCGGTGGTCGTCGTGCTTTCGCTGCTGGGTGCCAGTCAGCTGGCGGTGACGATGGTCAACTGGATCGCGACCTTGCTGGTGCCGCCCCACCCGCTGCCGCGAATGGATTTCTCCCTGGGCATCCCCGCCGATGCGCGAACGCTTGTCATCGTTCCGACAATGCTAAGCGGCGCTGCGAACGTCGAGGATCTGGTCGAGGCACTCGAAGTGCGATTCCTGGCCAATCGCGACATTCATCTGCATTTCGGCTTGCTGACCGATTTTCCGGACGCGAGCGCGGAATCGCTTGGCACCGACGCGCCTTTGCTCGCCCTGGCCGAGGAACGGATCAATGAGCTCAACCGAAAATACGGGCACGGGCCCCTTTCGCCGGCAGCCGGGGATGGCACCGGCAATTTTCCGGGCACGATGCCGGACACGCACGACCACGCCGGCGAAGCAGCCGCGGACTCCTGCCGCCAGGGTAGCCCGTTCTACCTGTTTCACCGTCCGCGACGCTGGAACCCGACGGCGAAGATCTGGATGGGAGAGGAGCGCAAGCGTGGCAAGCTCGGCGACCTGAATTCCCTGCTGCGTGGCGGCGCGTGCGACAGGTTTTCATTAATCGTGGGCACAACAGCCATCCTTTCGCACGTGCGGTACGTGATCACGCTCGACACGGACACACAGTTGCCGCGCGACGCTGCACGTCAATTTATCGGCGCTATCGCGCATCCGTTGAATGCGGCCCGTTTCGGCGATACTGGCAAGGGCGGGGCTCGGGACGTCGTGACCGCAGGGCACGGGATTCTCCAGCCGCGAGTCTCCGTAAGCCTGCCGGGCACGAACCGATCGCGATACGCACGCCTTTACGGCGGCGAGCCCGGCACCGACCAGTACACGCGTACGGTTTCGGACGTCTACCAGGACCTTTTCGACGAAGGCTCGTTTATCGGCAAGGGCATTTACGACGTCGACGCCTTCGAACGTGCGCTTAGCGGACGCTTTCCGGCTAACCGCATCCTGAGCCACGATCTGCTGGAAGGATGCTATGCGCGCGCGGGACTGCTGAGCGACGCCGAGCTGTACGAAGAGTTTCCGGCGCGCTATAGCGCCGACGTGGCCCGCCGGCGGCGCTGGATTCGCGGCGACTGGCAGCTCGTCGGGTGGCTGCGGCGGCATGTGCAGCGTTCGGATGGGCACCGCGAACGCAATCCGCTTTCGATGCTGTCGCAATGGAAGCTTTTCGACAACCTGCGACGCAGCCTTGTCCCCCCCGCGCTCACCTTGCTGCTGCTGATCGGATGGAGCGTGTTGGCGGCCGCCTGGTTCTGGACCGCGGTCGTCATCGTGATCCTCGTCGCGCCTGCCGTCATTGCTTCGCTTTCCGACCTGGTCGGCAAGCCCGTCGAGGTGCCGTTCCGACAGCATTTGGCCGCAGTCGAACGCGCGGCGCGGCGACTGACCGCGCAGGCCGCGCTCGCGCTCGCATTTCTTCCTTATGAAGCGTTCTTCTGTGTCGATGCGATCGCGCGCACGATCTGGCGGATGTCGATAACTCGCCGGCGCCTTCTGGACTGGAATACCTCGAGCGAGGTCGACCGCGCGCTGGAAAAGCTCGACCGCACTGACCTTCTCACTTCTTATCGGTCGATGGCGGTTGCCCCGGTGCTCTCGATCGCTGCGTGGGTAGGCCTGTCCTTGTTCCATCCCGCCGGGCTGGCAGTCGCCAGCCCGATCCTGTTGCTCTGGGCGGCGTCGCCTGCGATGGCCTGGTGGATCAGCCGCCCGCTTCCGAAACGTCGCGCCAAGCTCTCGGCCGAGCAGACCGGTTTTCTGCGTCAGCTGGCGCGCAGGACGTGGGCGTATTTCGACACCTACGTCGGCCCGGACGAGCACTGGCTGCCGCCCGACAACGTCCAGGACCATCCGACGGTCACGGTCGCACACCGCACGTCGCCCACCAACATGGGTCTGGCTTTGCTTGCCAATCTGACCGCCTATGATTTCGGTTATTTGTCGACCGGGCAGCTGCTCGAGCGCACGGCGAAAGCGCTGCTCAGCATGGCAACGCTGGAACGGTACCGCGGGCACTTCTACAACTGGTACGACACGCAAACGCGATTGCCTCTCGTGCCGCTGTACGTATCGACCGTCGACAGCGGCAATCTCGCGGGCCATCTGCTGACCTTGCGTCCCGGCCTCATCGCGCTTTGCGACGCGCCCATCCTGAATCGACGATGGCTCGAAGGCATCGGTGACACACTGGCCATTCTGATCGAAGCCATCGGACAACGTTCGGTGGCTGTCGCCCAACTCGAAAAGACGCTTGCATCGACGATCGCCGCCGCGCCGGCAACGCTGGCCGACGCGTGGATTCAGGTCGGGCTCCTCGCGGGCCAGGCTGCCGACGTGGCCGCCCATCTCGCCGCCGGTGATCCGGCCGACGTGGACAGTCAAGCATCCTTGTGGGGTCGTGCCCTCGAACGGCATTGCAGCGATTTGCGCGGCGAGCTGATCTTCCTCGCGCCGTGGCTGGAGCTCCAGTCGCCCGCGGCGTCGGAGCACGCTCTTCCGGGCAGCAACGGTGTTCCGACGCTGCGGGAACTTGCCGCGCGCGGCGCGGCGGATCTGACCGTCATTGAACAGGAGAGCACCGGCGCCTCGGGCGCCGAAGAGCGAAATTCGCTTGAGAGTCTGGAAAATCTCATAAAGCTCGGTGCCCAGCGCGCCGCCGCCCGAATGGCGACGATCGAGGCGCTAGCGCTGCAGGTCGCCGACTTTGCTGCCATGGACTACGACTTCCTTTTCGACAAGGTACGTCGTCAATTGGTGATCGGCTACAACGTCGCCCAGCTTCGCACCGACGAGGGCCGCTACGACCTGCTGGCATCGGAAGCGCGACTGTGCAATTTCGTCGCCATCGCACAGGGAAAGCTGCCGCAGGAAAGCTGGTTTGCCCTCGGGCGTCTGCTGACCTCCACCGGTGGAGACCCGGTCCTGCTCGCTTGGAGCGGATCGATGTTCGAATACCTGATGCCGCTGCTGGTGATGCCGACCTATGAAAATACCCTGCTCGACCAGACCTATGTGGCCGCGGTGGAGCGACAGATCGAATATGGACGGCAACGCGGCGTACCGTGGGGAATGTCGGAGTGCGGCTACAACACCGTCGACGTCCATCTCAATTATCAGTATCGTGCCTTCGGCGTTCCCGGCTTGGGGTTAAAGCGCGGTCTGGCCGAGGATCTGGTCGTGGCGCCGTACGCGTCGGCACTCGCCCTGATGGTTGCGCCCGAGGCCGCATGCCTCAATCTGCAGCGTCTGGCAGCTGCGGGATTGGCCGGCAGGCTGGGCTTGTTCGAGGCGATCGATTACACGCCGTCTCGGCAACGTCGCGGGGAATCGAGCGCGGTGGTCCGCTCGTTCATGGCGCATCACCAGGGCATGAGCCTGCTGTCGCTGGCGTATGTGCTTCTGTCACGCCCGATGCAAAAGCGCTTCGAGTCGGATCCGCTCCTGCAGGCAACCCTCCTTCTCCTGCAGGAACGCATCCCGCGGGCCGCGTTATTTCATCCGCGCACGACCGAACTTTCCGACCTCCATGCCGGCGGCGCCGGGCCCTCGCTGCCGGTGCGTGTCCTCACCAGCCCGGACACGACGATCCCCGAGGTGCAGTTGCTGTCGAACAGCCGCTACCACGTGATGGTGACCAACGCCGGAGGCGGTAGCAGCCGGTGGAGGGATCTGGCCCTGACCCGCTGGCGCGAAGATGGCACCGCCGACAACTGGGGCACGTTCTGCTATCTCCGCGACGCGGCCAGCAAGGAGTTCTGGTCGACCGCCTATCAGCCGACTCTCAAACAGGGCGAAAATTACGAGGCCATCTTTTCCGAAGGCCGGGCAGAGTTTCGCCGCAGGGATTTCGACTGGGAGACGCATACCGAGATAGTCGTTTCGCCGGAAGACGACATCGAGGTTCGCCGCGTCCACATAACGAACCGGTCGCGGGCCGCGCGCGCGATCGACGTGACCAGCTACGCCGAGCTGGTTCTGGCGCCGGCGGCCGCGGACGCGCTGCATCCGGCGTTCAGCAACCTCTTTGTGCAGACCGAGATCCTCCAGCAGCGTCGCGCCATTCTCTGCAGCCGGCGTGCACGCTCGCAGGAAGAGCAGGTCCCCTGGATGTTCCACCTGATGACTGTGCATGGTGCAGACGGCACGCGAATATCTTTCGAGACGGATCGCATGAGCTTTATCGGACGCGGCGGTTCGACCGCGGCTCCGCGCGCGATGATCGATCCCGGCCCGCTGGCCAACACGGCCGGCTCGGTGCTCGATCCGGTTGCGGCGATCCGCCACCAAATGATCGTCGACGCCGGCGCCACGGTGATGATCGACATGGTCTCAGGTGCCAGTGAGACGCGCGACGGCGTATTGCGTCTGGTCGATAAATATCAGGATCGCCGCCTGGTGGATCGCGTGTTCGAGCTGACCTGGACGCACAGCCAGGTGGTGCTGCAGCAGCTCAACGCCACCGAAGCCGATTCGCAGCTGTATGGCCGCCTTGCCAGTTCGGTCATCTACGGCAATGCATCGTTGCGTGCAGCCGCGAGTGTTCTGGTCAGGAATCGCCGGGGGCAATCCGGGCTGTGGGGCTACGCGATTTCCGGCGACCTGCCGATCGTGTTGCTGCAGATATCGGCTGCCAGCAACATCGACCTTGTACGGCAACTCGTGCAGGCACACGCCTACTGGCGTCTGAAGGGACTGTCGGTCGACCTGGTCATCTGGAACGAAGATCACGACGTCTACCGGCAGCGGCTGCAGGAGCAGATCCTGGGGCTGATCGCTGCGGGCGTCGAAGCCCGCTTCGTCGATCGGCCCGGCGGCATTTTCGTGCGCCACGCCGAGCAGATTTCCTCCGAAGACCGGACGCTGTTCGAGTCGGTCGCCCGCGCGATCATCGTCGACAGCCGCGGGACGCTGGCCGACCAGATCAACCGTCGCGTGCCCGCCGAGGTACGAATCCCGCGGCTCGCTCCGATCCACGCCTACCGGCCGCAGGGCTCCAGCGAAGTCGCCCCGCGGCAAGACGATCTCGTCCTGTTCAACGGCATCGGAGGATTCTCGCCGGATGGACGCGAATACGTCATTGCGCCCGGCGCGGGAAAGACAACGCCCACGCCATGGGTCAATGTCATTGCCAACTCGCGCTTCGGCAGCGTCGTGTCGGAAAGCGGGCTCGGCTACACGTGGAGCGAGAACGCGCATCTGTTCAGGCTCACGCCGTGGCACAACGATCCGGTCAGCGATCCGAGCGGAGAGGCGGTGTACCTGCGCGACGAAGAAACGGGGCATTTCTGGTCAGCGACTTCCGCCCCCTGTCCCGGCTCGAATCCTTACGTCACCCGTCACGGATTCGGCTACAGCGTTTTCGAGCACACCGAGGACGGGATTCGCTCGGAGCTCACCGTTTTCGTGGCGATCGACGCGGCGGTCAAGTTTTTCAGCCTGAAAGTGCATAACGACTCGGGGCGGATGCGACGGCTGTCCGCGACCGGTTACGTCGAGTGGGTCCTGGGGGACCTCCGCGCCAAGTCCGCGATGCACGTGTCGACCCAGATCGACGCCAGGCATGGGGCGTTGTATGCGCGCAACGCCTACAACAGCGAATTCTCCGACTGCGTCGCATTCTTCGACGTCGACGAACCAACGCGAACGGTGACGGGCTCGCGGGCCGAATTCCTCGGCCGCAACGGCACGCTCCGCGACCCGGCCGCGATGCATCGGACCAGGCTGTCCGGCAAGACCGGCGCAGGACTGGATCCGTGCGCCGCCATGCAGGTGGCGTTCGACCTCGCCGACGGACAGCACCAACAGACGGTTTTCCGGCTCGGTGCGGCGGGCAACGCCGACTCGACCAGCCAGCTGCTGCTGCGCTTCCGCGGATCCGCAGCCGCCGCAGATGCGCTGGCCGGCGTGATCGAGCACTGGCGGCACACGCTGACAGCCGTACAGATCGACACGCCGGATATCGCGCTCAACGTGCTGACCAATGGCTGGCTGATCTACCAGACGATCGCGTGTCGCCTGTGGGCGCGCAGCGGCTTCTACCAGTCGGGCGGCGCCTACGGGTTCCGTGATCAACTGCAGGACGCCATGGCGCTGGTGCACGCCAAACCGCAGCTGCTGCGCGATCAGATTGTGCTTTGTGCGAGCCGGCAATTCGTCGAAGGCGACGTCCAGCACTGGTGGCATCCGGGATCGGGCCGCGGCGTGCGCACGCATTGCTCGGACGACTATCTCTGGCTGCCTCTCGCGGCATCCCGCTATGTCTTGGCCAGCGGCGACCTCTCGATTCTGGACGAAACTGCCCGTTACCTGGACGGCCGGCCGGTGAATGCCGAAGACGACTCGTACTATGACTTGCCGGCGCATTCCGACCGGCGCGCGACCGTCTATGAGCATTGCGTCCAGGCGCTCCTCCATGGCTTGAGGTTCGGCGTCCATGGCTTGCCACTGATCGGGTCGGGCGATTGGAACGACGGCATGAACCTCGTCGGCCGGTACGGCAAAGGCGAGAGCGTATGGCTAGGGTTTTTTCTCTGTCACGTTCTGGGCGAATTTGGCAAAGTGGCGCGTCTGCGCAATGACCCCTCGTTCGCCGACCGTTGCGCTATGGAAGCGATGCGGCTGCGCCAACAGATCGAAAAGAGCGGCTGGGATGGCGAGTGGTACCGGCGCGCGTACTTCGACGACGGCTCGCCGCTGGGTTCGATCACCAACGCCGAGTGTCAGATCGATTCGGTCGCCCAGAGCTGGGCGGTACTTTCGGGCGCGGGGGATGCCGCGCGCTCGCGGGCTGCGATGAACGCGGTCAGCGCGCGGCTGGTTCGTCGCGACCACGCGTTGATCCAGCTTCTCGATCCGCCGTTCGATACTTCCGATCTCGAGCCCGGATACATTCGCGGCTACGTACCCGGCGTGCGGGAGAATGGCGGCCAGTACACCCACGGGGCGATCTGGGCCGCGATGGCGTTCGCGGCGCTGGGCGACAATGCGCGCACCTGGGAGCTGACGCAGATGATCAATCCCCTTAACCACGCTCGAACGCCCGCGGCCGTTGCGGTTTACAAGGTCGAACCCTACGTCGTTGCCGCCGATGTCTACGCGCTGGCGCCGCACACCGGCCGCGGTGGCTGGACCTGGTACACCGGCTCGGCTGGCTGGATGTACCGGCTCGTCGTCGAAGCACTGCTCGGCCTCAAGCTGGAAGGAGATACCCTCCGGGTCGCGCCCTGCATGCCGCCGGAATGGAGCAGGTTCGCGTTGCGTTACCGCTACCGCGAAACCAGCTATCAAATCACCGTATGCCGTACCGAGATCGACGGCGACGAAATGATGAACGCGATCAGCGTCACGATCGATGGGATCGCCCAAGAGCGAGACGTCATTGTGCTCGCCGACGATCGGCAGGAACACGAGGTCGACGTGCACATTCGTTCCACGCGGCCGGTGCCGCAAATGATCGCTGCCGTGACCGTTTTGTAGCTGTTCGCCGACTATGTACGCCATCGCACGGAGGCGGCCGCGTAAACGTGGACAATCATCAGCATGAACCGTGATCGCATCGAAGGCGTGTGGAAGCAGGTTCGCGGGAGATTAAAGCAGCGATGGGGCGTGCTGACATCCAGTCGGCTGAGCGTCATCGCAGGCGTTCAGGGGCAGCTCGCCGGCAGGATCCAGGAGCGGTCCGGCATCGCGAGAGAGGAATCACAGCGCGAGCTCAAGCGCTTTTTGCGGCGCAACCGGCATTGGCTTGCGCGCAGCGACCGCGGGGGCGCGCGCTGGCTTTCGTGAAACCGGTCTTCACGTAGAATATCCATAGGCAACACGGGAGGACGCGTGCGCGTACGCTTCTGGGGTACCCGGGGATCGATTGCGACACCGGGCCCCGGCACGG
>Ga0207664_10001892_pt1 | contig 13754 bp, 8 predicted proteins | sample LARL83metaG_FD_184349 | JGI IMG/M metagenome (GOLD analysis project Ga0207664, IMG submission 184349) | Corn, switchgrass and miscanthus rhizosphere microbial communities from Kellogg Biological Station, Michigan, USA - LAR L8-3 metaG... | ecosystem: Host-associated > Plants > Roots >...
GCCGCCGCGGACGCGGGACTGATCGTGCTGATGGCCGGCCCCGACGTCGTCCGCATCGCGCCGTCGCTGGTGATCAGCCTCGACGAAATCCTCGAGGGACTGGCACGGCTCGAAACCGCGCTGGGCAAGGCGCTCCACTGAGCCTGGCGGCAGGCGGCGCCAGGGTGACGCGAACGCCGGATTCCGCGGCACGCTGATGTTCACCTTCCGTCCGATCGAGCAAGCCGATCTGCCGGCGCTGTTCGCGCTGTCCGAAAAGAGCGGGACCGGTCTCACCAGCCTGCCGGCCAATGCCGAGCGGCTGCACTCCCGCATCGAGCGCTCGCTGGCGTCGTTCGCGGGGAACGCGGCCAGCGCCGATGCCTGTTATGTTTTTGTGCTGATCGACGGCACGACGCAGGCAGTCGTCGGCATCAGCGCGATCGAGGCGGCGGTCGGCCTCACCGAGCCCTGGTACAACTATCATGTCGGCACGCAGGTGCATGCCTCGCGCGAGCTCGGCGTCTATACCAGCGCGCCGACACTGTTCCTGAGCAACGATCACACCGGAAACAGCGAGCTTTGCTCGCTGTTTCTGGACGCCCGGTACCGCCACGGCAAGAACGGGTCGCTGCTTGCCAAGGCGCGCCTGTTGTTCATCGCCGAATTCGCCGATCGCTTCGCCCCGAAAATCATCGCCGAAATGCGCGGCCGGCTCGATGCCGATGGCAAGAGCCCGTTCTGGGAAGGGCTGGGCCGCCATTTTTTCACCATCGAGTACTCGCGCGCCGACTACCTGACCGGCATCGGCCAGAAGGCATTCATCGCCGAACTGATGCCCCGCCATCCGGTGTATACGACGCTGCTTCCGGCGGACGCGCGCGCCGCGATCGGCGAAGTCCACGCTGACACGCTGCCGGCGCGCGCATTGCTCGAGTCGGAAGGCTTTCGCTACGAAGGCTACGTCGACATCTTCGATGCCGGACCGACGCTCGAATGCTTTCGCGACGACATCCACGCGGTGCGGCAATCGCAGGTCCTGCCGGTGGACGTCGGCGAGGCCGACCCGGTGCCGGACAGTTTGAGCGAAGACGTCCTCTGGCTGGTCGCGAGCCGCAATTTCGCCGCGTTCCGCGCGATTCTCTGTCCGGCGCCGGTGCGCATCGCACAGTTTCCGCTGCTGCCGCATGCGGCCGAGGCGCTCGGTGTGCGGGGCGGCGACTCGGTGCGCGCGGTGCCCCTGTCCCCGCGCGATCGCTAGCGCGGCCAAGTCCGGACGATGTCGATGCCGAACCGCCAAGCAGCCGCCGTCGAAGTCAATTTCGACGGGCTGCCCGGCCCGACGCACAACTACAGCGGGCTCGCCACCGGAAACCTCGCATCCGAGCGCAATCGCAGCTCGGTCGCCAATCCCCGGCTCGCCGCGCTGCAGGGACTGGCCAAGATGAAGGCGCTTGCCGACCGCGGCTATCCGCAGGCGGTGCTGCCCCCGCACGAGCGCCCCGACCTTGCGGCGCTGCGCGCGCTGGGCTACCGAGGCGACGACGCGGCGGTCATCGCGCGCGCCGGACGCGAAGACTCGCCGCTGCTTGCCGCGTGCTCGTCCGCTGCCGCGATGTGGGCGGCCAACGCCGCGACCGTCAGCCCGTCGGCCGACACGGCTGACGGCCGCGTGCATTTCACGCCGGCCAATCTCTGCTCGCATTTCCATCGCGCGATCGAAGCGCCGACGACGACCCGGGTGCTGCGCGCGATCTTCGCCGACGAGGCTCGCTTTGCCGTGCACGACCCGCTGCCGGCCGCGGTTCAATTCGGCGACGAAGGCGCCGCCAACCATACTCGCTTCGCCCCCGACCCGGCGGCACCCGGCGTCGAGCTCTTTGTCTACGGCCGCATCGCCTATGCCACCGCGGAGAGAGCGCCGTCGCGCTTTCCGGCACGGCAAACGCGCGAAGCCTCGCAAGCGATCGCGCGGCGCCACGAGCTGGATCCGGCACGCACCTTGTTCGTCCAGCAGAGTCCCGCGGCGATCGACGCCGGCGTGTTCCACAACGACGTTATCGCCGTCGGCAACGACGCGGTGCTGTTCTGCCACGAAAGCGCGTTCGTCGACCAGCAGGCATTGCTCGCCGATCTCGCGGCTGCCGTCGGCCCGACGTTCACACCGATCGTCGTTCCCGCCGCGGAAGTCAGCGTCGAGCGAGCTGTGGCGACGTATCTATTCAACAGCCAGCTGCTCACGCGCGCCAGCGGCGGCATGCTGCTGGTTGCGCCCGCCGAATGCGCCGAGGATCCGTCTGTCGGCGCGTACCTGGCGCGGCTCATCGCCTCGGGCGGACCGATACGGGAAATCCTGACTTTCGACCTTCGGCAAAGCATGAGAAACGGCGGCGGCCCCGCATGCCTGCGCCTGCGCGTTGCGCTTACCGCGGCCGAACGCGCGACGATCCGCGCCAACGTATGGCTGGACGATGCGCTGCATGCGGCGCTGATCGCCTGGGTGGAGAGAAATTATCGCGACCGGCTCGCGCCATCGGATCTGGCCGACCCGGCGCTGCTCGTCGAAGGACGCCGCGCGTTGGACGAGCTGTCGACGCTGCTTCGCCTGGGCAACATCTACCCGTTCCAGCGCAACGTTTGACCGGCCGGATGCGAGCGGGTCAGTGCGCGTACCCGGCGAGCCGGAACACCAGCGGGACTTCGAGCGTTTTCGCGTGCGACACGCCATGCGCCCAAAGCCCGTCCTCGCCCCAGCAGTCGCCATGGTCGGCACAGACGATCACCGTCCCGTCGGCGAAACGCTCGAGCAGCGGCACCAGCGCCGTATCGCAGTATTCGATGCATGCGATCTGCCGCCGCCGCGCCTCGGCGGCGTCGTTGCTGCTGCCGAACGGCACCGCCGGGTTGTAGGCGCGATCCCAGCTAGCGCCATCGTGCCAGTACGGAACGTGCGATTCGGCGAGGTTGAGAAAGACGAATGATGGCGCGCCCGGCTTGACCTTCAACAGCGCGCCGTCGATCCATTTGATCTGTTTTTTCAAGTGGGCTCCGCCGGCGAAGCCGAAGGCGTCGAAGTCCGCGCTCAGCACGCGGCCGGTCGGGAACTCGGGATTGAACCAGTTCACCGCGCCGCTGCCGATCGTCCGGTAACCGCGATTCTTAAGACCATCGATAACGTTGCGTCCGCTTAGCGTCATCCAGGGCGCGACGACGCCGGGATCGCCGCCGCCGTCCATGCGAAAGATCTTGCCGTACTTCGGATTCACGTAGGGCTCGCGTCGCAGCGGATCGCCGGGCGTGAAGCCCATGAAAAAAGCGGCGTGCGAGGCGAAGGTGAAATGCGACGGCGCCTGGGCGCGCACCAGCGGGCCGATCGCGCTCAGGTTCGGCGTCTTCGCCTCGACAAAGGCGTCGTAGCGGCACGAGTCGAGCGTGACGAACAGGATCGGTGGCAGCATGATGTTCGGGGCCGGCAGCGAGCCGTTGGACGCGACCTGGCCGCGCATTTTACCGCAGCGGCCACGCGAGCCGGCCTTGCGCCGGCTCGCGCCTATTCGATCAGCGGTTCGGGCAGCGAGCGGTGCCGGCGCACCGGCGACCAGAGCACGGCGGCCGCCGACAGCAACAGCCCGAGCATGCCGACGGCGAGCAACGTCGACCGCAGGCCGATCTGGCTCGCCAGCGCGCCGCCGACCAGCGAGCCGATCGGCGCGGAGGCCACGGTGACGAAACGCATTGTGGCCGTCATGCGGCCGAGCAGCCGGTCGGGCGTGATCGCCTGCCGCAGCGACAGATAATTGATCGCGTACAGGATCGCGCCGAAATCGAACACCAGCATCGCCGTCCCGAGCAGCAAGGTTGCGAGCCACGGCGGTCCGCCGATCAGGCCGTACGCCTGCCAGCCGAAAGCGGACAGGATCAGCCCGTGGACGATCACCGGACCGATACCGAACCGCGCCGACAGCCGCTCGGCCGACGCCGACGCGAGCACGCAGCCGGCGCCGCCGAACACAAAACAGATGCCGATTGCACCGGCCGACAAGCCGAGATCGCGCGTCGCGAACAGGATCAGCACGGCGACCTGCATGTGATGCAGGAACTGCCAGGTTCCGGCCAGCCAGGCCAGGCCCCAGAGCGTGCGGTTGCCCCAGACGAGCTTCAAGCCCTCGCCGATCTCGTGCCAGACGCCGCCGTTGCCGCCATCGCGCGCGACGTCGCTCGACGCCCTGATCCGGCGCAGCATCAGGGCGGAGGCGAAAAACGTCATCGCGTCGAGCGCAATCGCGAACGGCGCGGTAAGCAACTGGATCAGGCCGCCGGCGATGCCGGGACCGACCAGCGCCGCCGAGGTCTCGCCCAGCGTCACCTTGGCGTTGGCCTCGACCAGACGCTTGCGGCCGGCCATCTGCGCCAGCAGCACCTGATACGCTGCGCCGCCGACGACATTCTGCATGCCGCACAGGAAGCCGACGGCGAACAGGATCTCCATCGAAAGCACGCCGAACCATGCGGTCACGGGGATCGCAAGCAGCGCGATGCCTCGCCCGACGTCCGCGGCGATGATCACGGGGAGCTTGCGCACCCGGTCGAGCAGCACGCCGGCGTGCAGGCTGAACAGCGCGAACGGCAGCGTCTCGAGCGCGACCAGGATGCCCATTTGCATCGGCGTCGCGTGGAGCAGCAGCGCCGCGGTCAACGGCAGCGCCAGATTGGTGATCTGCGCGCCGAACGAGGTCACCGTCAGCGACAGCCAAAGCCGCCGGAAGCTCGCGGAAAGCCAGAGGCCGCCGAAATTGCGGCGAAACCAGTGCTGTAATTTATCGGTATCGTTCATCGATCGTTTCCTCCGGCCGCAGCTTGTTCAAAGCGCGGCCGCCGGTCATTCGCCACCGGCGAGAAGCGAAACGCGGGAAAACCCCGGATCCCGATTCCCGCCGAGCCCGGCGGGAACGCCCGGGCTAAGGTCGCGGCAGCGGCGTCCCCGGCCTGAAGCCGGAGAAAGGCGCGCCGGAAGGAAGCTTCCCTGCGAACGCGCGCGCCGCGATCGCAATCGCGGTGACAAAAGTCGTCGGCGTTCTGGTCATGGCAGGAGCATCCCTGAAGAGTGGTTGAAATCGACGCCAGTGTACGCGAGGTCGCGCGAATCGCGCAATCGCGATCGCGCTTCGTGCGCGCGCCCGCTGCCGCGAGTGTCGTATTTGTGCGACGGACCGCTGCGCCGCTGCGCGACGGCTTCGGCGGTCAGCGGTCGGCCGCCCGGCGCTTCAGATCGATGTCGTAGTACTGCCAGGGATGCACGTAGAAGGTGTTGTATTTGTACCCTTGCAGCCACGGCTGCACGAGGATGGTTTCGCGCCGATAGACGCTCAGCTGCCACGGCGCGTACGCGGTCACGAGCTCGGACAGGCGGTGAAACAGTTTCAGCCGCTCGGGTCCCTCGGGCATCAGGCGGGCGCGGGCGAACACGGCGTCGAACTCGGGCAGGCGGAAGCGCGACAGATTCTGATCGCCGGCGTTGGGCCCGTACAAGAGATCGAAGAACCCGACGCCGTCCGGCGTCGAGCTCGTATTGGCCAGCGTCCACATCTGTAGCTTGCCGGCGCGGCCCATCTTCAGCAGGTCCGGCCACTTCTGCTTGACGAATTCGATCCGCAGGCCGACGGCGGCGAGACTCTTCTGCCAGAGCTCGTCGTACAGCCGGTCGCTGCTCGACGGCGGCGACGCCAGCGACAGCACCAGCGGCCTGCCGTCGGGCAGGTCGCGCCAGCCGTCGCCGTCGCGATCGATGTAACCGAACTTGTCGAGCAGCGCCTTCGCGCCGGCGACGTCGTAGCGCACATAGCCACGGAAATTGGGATCGTGTCCTTCGACATTCGGCGGCAAGGGCTGCGTCGACGGCTCGGCCTGGCCCTGGCGGGCGATGCGGATGTCCTCGTCGACGTTGTAGGCCATGCTTATCGCGCGGCGCAGCGCGATCCTGTCGGTCGTGAGCCCGCCGACGACCGGGTCCTCCATGTTGAAATACGTATAGACGACCGCAGGCTGGATGCCGGTGCCGACGCGGATGCCGCGCTTGGCGAGCTCGGGCTTGAGCTTGCCGTCACGGTCCAGCACGTTCCAGATCAGCTCGTTGGGGATCTGCAGGTAGTCGAGGTTGCCGCCCTGGAACGCGAGCAGGCGCGGATTCGATTCCTCCATGATGCTGATTTCGATCCGGCCGATCATCGGGATTTTTTTGCCGCGCATCGTCGCGAGCAGCGCTTTGTCCGCCGGATCGGTGCTGTCGGGATAGCTCTGGTCGCGAAAGCCGGGGTTCGCTTCGAGAATGATGCGCTGTCCGCGACGCCATTCCTTCAGCCGGTACGGGCCCGACCCGACCGGGTTGGCCATCGCCCAGCCGCTGGCGTCGCCATAGGCTTCGACGACTTCGCGCGCCATCGCGGCGGTATTGATCGTCGTCAGGTCGGACAGCAACGAATACTCGGGCTGATCGAATTTGAGCCGGATCGTGTAGCGGTCGATCGCCTGCAGACCTTCGATCGGCGCATCGTAGTCGAACCGGCCTCCCGGCATTTTGGCGGCCGCGATCGGCGCTGCGATGCCGGAAAGCTTCCCCTCGAAAACCGCGATTGCCGGGGAGCGTGTCTTGGGGTCGAGGATGCGTTTCCACGCGTAGACGAAATCGCCGGCCGTGAGCTCGCGCCTTTTTCCCTTGAACACCGGGTCGTCGGCGAAGTAGATGCCCGGGCGGACCTTGATCGTCCACGTCTTGCCGTCGGGCGCGACTTCCGGCAGCGCCACCGCGACGCTCGGCACCAGCTTGTACGGACGGGCCAGCAGATCGTAGACGTAGAGCGTGTCGAAGATCGCGCGGTTGACGTACTGCGAATAAAGGTCGTTCACCGCGGCCGGATCGAAGCCCGTTTCGGCGATCGGCAGAGCGACGCGCAGCACCTTGTCCGGATCGGCGGCGTGCGCGACCGGGATCAGCGACAGCGCCAGCACGAGCGTGAGGCCGCGCACCGAAAAGCGGATGCGCGTCGCCGTCATCGGGCCACCCGCTGCAGCGCGGCGGAGCGGCGCGTTAGGTCGATGTCGAGATATTGCCATGGATGCTGCTGGATCGGGTTGTACTTGTAGCCGACGAGCCACGGCTGCACCAGCGCGTTTTCGTAGCGGTAGATCGTCACCGCCCACGGCGCGTAGATGCCGATCAGATCGGTCATGCGCCGGATCAGCTTCTCTCGCTCCGGACCATCCGCCAGAGCGCGGGCACGCACGTAGAGATCGTCGTACTCGGGAAGCTTGAAGCGGTTCAGGTTGGAGAATCCGGCGTTCTCGCCATAGAGCAGGCCCAGGAACGCAAAACCTTCCGCCGTCACGCTGATGTTCGCCGCCTGCCAGATCTGCAGCTGCCCCAGCCGCGCGGCCTTGAGCTGGTCCGGCCATTTCTGCTTGACGAATTCGACGCGCAAGCCGATCTCCGCGAGATTGCGCTGCAATAGCTCATCCTGTTGGCGCGCCAGCGTGTCCGGGGGCGACGAGAAACGCAAGGTCAGCCGCTGACCGCCGGGCGTCTCGCGCAGGCCGTCGCCGTCGCGGTCGATGTAGCCGAACTTGTCGAGCAGCGCGCGAGCGCCGGCGGCGTCGCGTCGCCCTGCCTTGTCGAGTCTCGCGTCGTAGCCGCTGACATTGGGTGGAATGAACTGCGTCGCACGGCGTGCCTGTCCGTGCCTGATCACCCGTGCGTCCTCCTCCGCGTCGTAGGCCATCGCGATCGCGCGGCGCAATGCGATTCTGGCGTTGTCATAGCCGCCGACGACCGGGTCTTCCATGTTGAAGGCGAGCCCAGTGATCACCGGCTGCGCGTCGCGCTCGAGTCGAATGCCTTTTTGCGCAACTCGCTGCTTGAGCTTGTTGCCCGGATCGAGGACATTGCTCGCAAGCTCCGGCGGCACGAGCAGGTAGTCCTGAAGATCCTGTTCGAACGAAAGCAGGCGCGGATTGGCTTCTTCGATGACGCTGATCTCGATTCTCCCGATCATCGGCATCCGCTTGCCGGCCAACCCCTTGGCCACCGCGCTGTCGGCGGCGTCGCTGCTCGCCGGGTAACGCTCTTCGCGAAAGCCGGGATTGGCTTCGAGCACGATGCGCTGCCCCCGCCGCCACTCGGCCAGCCGGTAAGGTCCGGTGCCGACCGGATTCGCCATCGTCCACCCGTTGGTGTCGCCGTAGGCTTCGACGACTTCGCGCGCGACGGCGGCGCTGCCGGTGATCGTCAGGTTGGACAGCAGCTCGGCGTCGGGAAAGTTAAGATGCAGGTGCAACGTATAGCGGTCGAGCGCGCGCAAGCCCTCGATCGGGACGTCGTAGTCGAATTTGTCGGTCTGCCGTGCCTTGGCCACGACCGCGTCGGCACCGACGAAGCGTCCTTCGAACGCGTTCAGCGAGTTCGAGCGCATCGCCGGATCGAGCGTGCGCTTGAGCGCATAAATATAGTCGGCGGCGGTGAGCTCGCGACGTCGCCCCTTGAACGCCGGATCGTCGGCGAAGTAAATGCCCGGCCTGACCTTGATCGTCCACGTCATGCGATCCGCTGAAATATCGGGCAGGGTAGCCGCGGTATTCGGAACCACCTTGAACGGTCGCGCCAGGTAGTCGTACTTGTACAGCGCATCGAAAATCACGCGGTTGACATAGTTCGAATAGGCGTCGCCCGCGGCCTGCGGATCGAAGCCGGTCTCCGCGACCGGGATCGCAACCCGCAGCACCTTGGCCGGATCGGCGGCATATGACGCCGTGCTTACGAATATCGCCGCGGCAGCAAGGACCAGCGCCGCGGTCATCCCGCGCCTGTCCGGCGACCGCGCACTTGCCATCTCAGAGCAGCTTTTCGATGTCGGCGGCGATCGCCTCGGGCTCGACCTTCGGAGCGTAGCGCTCGACCACCCTGCCCTTGCGGTCGACCAGGAACTTGGTGAAGTTCCACTTGATCGCCTCCGAACCCAAAAGACCCGGCCGGGATGTCTTCAGGTATTCATACAGGGGCGCGGCATTCTTGCCGTTGACGTCGATCTTGGCGAACAGCGGGAACGTCACGCCGTAGTTGAGCTCGCAGAACGACTCGATCTCTTCCTCGCTTCCGGGCTCCTGCGCGCCGAACTGGTTGCACGGAAAGCCGAGCACCTCCAGGCCGCGAGCGTGCATCTTCTTGTACAGCGCCTCGAGCCCCTTGTACTGCGGCGTGAAGCCGCACCGGCTCGCGGTGTTGACGATCAGCAGCACCTTGTCCTTGTAGCGGGAAAGCGACTGCGGCTTGCCGTGGATATCGGTCATCGAAAAATCGTAGAGGTCTGCCATCGCGAGTCTTTCGGAAATCGATGACCCGATTATGCGCTGCCGGCATTGCGCTTGCGAGCGGCGGATCCGCCCGCCTGCGGCGCGCCGAATCCCCCGCCGCCCGGCGTCTGGACGACGAACACGTCGCCGCTGTGCATGTCGACCTGGAAGGTCGCACCGAATTCTTCCCTGGCCCCGCCGCTGCGCTCGACCCAGTTCCGTCCCGGTTGGCCCGCGTCGCCGCCCGCCAGTCCGAACGGCGGCACACGCCGACGGTTGGCCAGCATCACCGCGGTCATCGGCTCGAGAAAGCGCACGCGGCGCTCGCCGCCGTCGCCGCCGCGGTGCGCGCCGGCTCCGCCGCTGCCGGGACGAATGCGAAACTCGTCGAGCCGCACCGGAAAGCGCCACTCCAGCACTTCCGGATCGGTCAGACGCGAATTGGTCATGTGCGTCTGCACGACACTCGCGCCGTCGAAGTCGGGACCGGCCCCCGAGCCGCCGGAGATCGTCTCGTAATACTGGTACGTGTCGTTGCCGAAGGTGAAATTGTTCATCGTGCCCTGCGCCGCGGCCAGGACGCCGAGCGCGCCGTAGAGCGTGTCGGTGATTGCCTGCGAAGTCTCGACGTTGCCGGCGACGACCGCGGCCGGATAGCGCGGCGAAAGCATCGATCCTTCCGGAATGACGATGTCGAGCGGCTTCAGGCAGCCGGCGTTCATCGGGATCTCGTCGTCGACCAGCGTGCGAAACACATACAGCACGGCCGCCTTGCATACGGCGGAAGGCGCGTTGAAATTGGTCGGCTGCTGGGCGCTGGTGCCGGTGAAATCGATCACCGCCTTGCGCCGCGCCTTGTCGATCGAGATGGCGACGGCGATTTTCGCGCCGCTGTCCATCTCGTATTCGAAATGGCCGTCGGTCAATACGTCGAGCACGCGCCGTACCGCCTCCTCGGCATTATCCTGCACGTGCTTCATGTACGCGCGCACGACGGCGAGTCCGAAATGCGCGACCATCCGCTTGAGCTCGTCGATACCCTTCGCACACGCCGCGACCTGCGCCCGCAGATCGGCGAGGTTCTGGCCGATGTTGCGCGACGGATAGCGTCCCGAGCCCAGGATCGCGCGCATTTCATCGTCGAGAAAGCGTCCCCGCGCTACCAGCTGCACGTTGTCGAGCAGAACCCCCTCCTCGTCGACGTGGGTGGAATCCGGCGGCATCGACCCCGGCGTCGTTCCCCCGATGTCGGCGTGATGGCCGCGCGAGGCGACGTAGAACTCCGGGCGAACGGCTCCATCTTCAGCCGGCTCACCGAGAAAGACCGGAGCGATCACCGTGACGTCGGGCAGATGCGTCCCGCCGTTGTACGGCGCGTTGAGCACGAACACGTCGCAGGGCTGCATCGTGCCGGCGCGGCGATCGATGATCGTCCTGACGCTCTCTCCCATCGAGCCCAGATGCACCGGCATGTGCGGGGCGTTGGCGATCAGGTTGCCTTCGGCGTCGAACAGCGCGCACGAGAAATCGAGCCGCTCCTTGATGTTGACCGAGTACGCGGTATTGGCGAGCGTCACGCCCATCTGCTCGGCGATCGCCATGAAAAGGTTGTTGAACACCTCGAGCAGCACCGGATCGGCGCTGGTCCCGATCGCATGCGTGCGCGCCATCGGCGTCGTCCGCTCGAGCACCAGGTGATCGCGCGCGGTCAGCGTCGCCTGCCAGCCGGGCTCGATCACCGTCGTCGCATTCTTTTCGGCGACGACCGCGGGTCCGGCGATCGCGTCGCCGGGCCGCAGCTCGCCGCGCGCATAGACCGGCGCCTGCTGCCACGCGCTGCCGGTGAACACGCGGTTGGTCGCCGCGGCCCGCAATGCGCCGGCGCGCGGGGGGAACGATGGCGCGGTCTCGTCGGTCTTCGCCGCCGCGCCGATCGCTTCGACCGCGGCGGCTTCGATGATCAGCGCCTTGCCCGGCATCAGAAAGCCGTATTGCGTCCGGTAGCGCTGCTCGAAGTCGGCGACCAGTGCAGCAACGCCGGGGCGCCACGCAGCCGACCTGGCGGGATCGGCGCCAAATCCGATTTCCAGCGTCGTATCGGTGCCGTCGTATTTGAGGTGCAGCGATCGCTTGACGGCGATGGCGGCGGACGCGATGCCTTGCGCCGCGACTTCGTCGCGCGCCGCTCGTCCGAGCTCGTCGAATACCGGCTCGACATCGACGAGCGCCGCGTCCGATAGCGGCGCCTCGACCGCGCGCTGGCGCAGCGCCCGCACGTCGGCCAGCCCCATCCCGTAGGCGGACAGCACGCCGGCCAACGGGTGGATGAAAACGCGCGTCATGCCCAGCGCGTCGGCGACGGCACAGGCGTGCTGCCCGCCCGCACCGCCGAAGCAGCACAGTGTGTACTCGGTCACGTCGTAGCCGCGCTCGACCGAGATGTGCTTGATCGCGTGCGCCATGTTGTCGACGGCGATCTGCAAAAAGCCCTCGGCGATCGCTTCCGGCGTTCGCCGGTGTCCGGAGCGGGCGGCGACATCGGCCGCCAGCGCGGCGAAGCGCTCGCGCACGACGGCGGCATCGAGCGGCAGGTCGCCCTGCGGGCCGAACACGTGCGGAAACAATTCGGGGTCGATCTTGCCGACCATCAGATTGCAGTCGGTGACCGTCAGCGGACCGCCGCGGCGATAACACGCCGGGCCGGGATTGGCGCCGGCCGACTGCGGGCCGACGCGAAAGCGCGCGCCGTCGAACGTGCAGATCGAGCCGCCGCCGGCCGCCACCGTATGAATGCGCATCATCGGCGCGCGCAGTCGCACGCCGGCGACTTCGGTGACGAACGCACGCTCGTACTCGCCCGCATAATGCGTGACATCGGTCGACGTGCCGCCCATGTCGAAGCCGATGATGCGGTCGAATCCCGCCTGCCGCGAGACCTGCACAGCGCCGACGATGCCGCCCGCCGGACCGGACAGGATCGCGTCCTTGCCCTGGAAACGGTGCGCATCGGTCAGCCCGCCGCTCGACTGCATGAACTGCAGCCGCGGCCCTTCGGCATTCGACGAGCGCGACGGCCCGAGCAGATCGCGCTCGACCTCGCCGACATAGCGGCGCAGTATCGGCGACAGATAGGCGTCGACCACCGTCGTGTCGCCGCGCGAGACGAGCTTCATCAGCGGACTGACTTCGTGGCTGGCCGAAACCTGCGTGTACCCGATCGTCCGCGCCAGCGCGGCGAGCCGCTGCTCGTGCTCCGGATAGCGATAGGCATGCATCAGCACGATCGCGCAGGCGCGCATGCCGTCGGCGTAGGCGGCGCGCAGCGCGACTTCGGCCGCCGCGAGATCGAGCTCGCGGACGAGCTCGCCGTGCGCGCCGATACGCTCGTCGATCTCGATCGCGCGCTCATAGAGCATCGTCGGCAGCACGATCCGGCGGACGAACAGCTTCGGCCGGTTCTGATAGGCAATCCGCAGTGCGTCGCCGAAGCCGCGGGTGATCGCCAGCACCGTGCGTTCGCCCCGTCGCTCGAGCAGGGCGTTGGTCGCGACTGTCGTGCCCATTTTCACCGCTTCGATCGTCTCGACCGGAATCGCCGCGCCGGGCGGGATGCCGAGCAGCTCGCGGATGCCCGCGATCGCGGCGTCGCCGTAGCGCTCGGGATTCTCCGACAAGAGCTTGTGCGTCGCGAGCGTCCCGTCCGGCTGCCGCGCGACGATGTCGGTGAAGGTGCCGCCGCGGTCGATCCAGAATTGCCAGCGTGCTTGCGAGGAATCAGTCATCGGGAAGATTACCGGGCAGTTCCGTCGGTCGGCGAGACCGTCGGGCCTTGAGGCCATTATATCGGCGCCTCGGCTTGTGCCAGGCCGTTTCGCGCCACCGTCCGATATGATACAAAGGCACGGTCCGAGTCCGCCCGCCGCGGGCGCGCGTTTCCCGCGCGCGAGATTCGCTCGCTACCGTCCCATCGCAGGAGATTTCCGATGAAAAGGTTTCAGATCCTCACCGCCGCGATCGCGCTGTCGGTCGCGCTGGGTGCTGCGGCGCAAACGAAATGGGACATGCCGACTGCGTACCCCGCGTCCAACTTCCACACCGAGAACATCGCCCAGTTCGTCGCCGACATCGACAAGGCAACCGGCGGCAAGCTCAAGATCACCGTCCACGCCAACGCGTCGCTGTTCAAGGCGAACGAGATCAAGCGCGCGGTGCAGGGCAACCAGGCACAGGCAGGCGAGATCCTGCTGGTCAACTTCGAAAACGAGGACCCGATGTTCGGCATCGACGGCGTCCCGTTTCTGGCGACCGGTTATGGCGACGCGAAGAAGCTGGACAAGGCATCGAGGAAAGCGCTGGAAGACCGGCTGGCCAAGCAGGGCATCAGGCTGCTCTACACGGTCGCGTGGCCGCCGCAAGGCATCTTCACCAATCGCACG
>Ga0207664_10001895_pt1 | contig 13748 bp, 12 predicted proteins | sample LARL83metaG_FD_184349 | JGI IMG/M metagenome (GOLD analysis project Ga0207664, IMG submission 184349) | Corn, switchgrass and miscanthus rhizosphere microbial communities from Kellogg Biological Station, Michigan, USA - LAR L8-3 metaG... | ecosystem: Host-associated > Plants > Roots >...
GCGGGGGCACTGGCCGGCGTGCTAGCTCAGGCCGGGCTCGCCCAGGCCGGGCTCGCCCAGGCCGGCCTGGTACCGGCGTCCGGCTCGCCGGGCGCGTCGGGTCCTGCGGGGTCTGCGGGTTGGCGCCGTGCCGCGGCCACGGTCCTGGGCGGAGCCGGCGCGGCCGCCTTCGGGGCCTACGATGACCTGGCCGGGTCCGGGGACCGCCGCGGCTTCCGCGGCCACCTCGGCGCGCTGCGGCAGGGCGAGGTGACCACCGGCGCGGTCAAGCTGGGCGGCATCGGCGTCACCGGGGTCGTCAGCGCCGCGCTGGCCGGCGGCTCGCCCGCGGACGTGATCCTCAACGCCGCCCTGGTCGCCGGGGGCGCGAACCTGCTCAACCTGTTCGACCTGCGGCCCGGCCGGGCCATCAAGGTCGCGGCCGCCTCCGGCGTCTTGCTCGGCGTGGCCGGGCAGGACAGCGTCGCGGCACCGCTGGGGGCGGCGCTCGCGCTGCTGCCCGAGGATCTGGGCGAGCGGGCCATGCTCGGCGACGCCGGCGCGAACGCGCTCGGCGCCATGCTCGGCGCCTCGGCGGCCGGGCTGTCCCGTACGGGCCGCATCGCCTTGCTCATCGCCATCGTCGGCATTACCGCGGCCAGCGAGAAGGTCAGCTTCACCAAGGTGATCGCGCGCACCCCGGCGCTGAACTGGCTGGACATGCTCGGCCGCAGGGCCGCGCCGCAGACAGAGCCGTCCGGGACAGAGCCGTCCGGGACAGAGCCGCCCTCGCCGCAGCCCCCGGTCACGATCCCGGCCCAGCGGCCCGAATCGGGCGGGTGAGCACGCCCGTCGCCGAACGGGGGAGTGCTCGGCAGCGGGGCGGGGGGATCGGCCGGGCCGCCGTACTGATCGGCGCGATCACGATGCTCGCGCGGGTCGTCGGCTTCGGCCGCCAGGTGGTCTTCGCGCACACCGTCCAGGCCTCGTGCCTGGGCACCGCGTACACCACCGCGAACATGGTGCCGAACATCATCTACGACATCGTGGCGGGCGGCGCCCTCACCGCGGTGGTGGTGCCGGTGCTGGCCGGTCCCGCGCGGTCCGACCCCGAGCAGGTACGGCGGACCTCCGCCGCGCTGCTCACCTGGGCCGTGGTGCTGCTGGTCCCGGTCAGCCTGGTGGTCGCGGTCATCGCGGAGCCGCTCGTGTCGGTGCTGCTCGGCGGGACGCCCGGCTGCCCCCGGGCCGACATGGTGACGCTCGGCGCGCGGATGCTCGTGGTGTTCGCGCCGCAGATCCTGCTCTACGGCCTGGCCGTGGTGCTGTACGGCATCCTGCAGGCGCACCGCAAGTTCGTCGCGCCCGCGCTGGCGCCGGTGCTGTCCAGCCTGGTCGTCATCGGCGCGTACTTCTGGTTCGGCGTGGTGGGGAGCGGCTACCAGGACATGACCAGGCCCGTGCCCGCCCCGGCCTGGATCGTGCTGGCGGTCGGCACCACCGCCGGGGTGGCGGCGCTGGTCGCGACCCCGCTCATCCCGGTTGCCCGGCTGCGCCTGCGGCTGCGGCCCCGGCTGCGTTTCCCCCCGGGGATCGGCGTCCGGGTCCGCTCGCTGGCCGCGGCCGGCGTGGCGACCCTGATCGCGCAGGACGCCTCGGTGGCGGTGGTGATCGTGCTGGCCAACTCGCGCGGCGGCAGCGGCGCGCTAGTGCTGTACAGCTTCGCCTGGGCCGTCTTCTTCGTGCCGTACGCCGTGCTGGCCGTGCCGATCGCGACCAGCGCCTTCCCCGAGCTATCCGCGCGCACCGACAGCTTCGACAGCACCAGCGCCACCTCGACCCGGGCGGTCACGGTGGCATCCTGGCTGGGGGTGGCGGGGATGGTCGGCACCTGCGTCCCGCTGGCCCGGGTGTTCCAGTCTCACGTCAGCCAGGCCGCCGATGCCCGACAGCTGGCGATCGCACTGGCCGTGTTCGCGCCGGGGCTCGTCGGGTACGGGCTGACGGCGAACCTGTCCCGGGTGCTCTATGCCGACGGACGCAACCGGGCCTCGGCGCTGGCGGTTAGCGGCGGCTGGCTGTTGATTATCGTGGCCGACCTGCTGATCGTGCCGTTCGTGCCCCGCTCCGCCGTGGTGCCCTGGCTCGGGGCGGGCACCACCCTCGGCCTGACCGGCTCCGGGGTCGCGCTGCTTTTCCTGGTCCGCCGGTTCCGCGGCCGGGACGCGCTGCGCGGCTGTGCGCGCGCCGCCCTGGCGGGCCTGGCCGGCGCGGTAGCCGGGACCGCGGCCGGTCTCGGCGTCGCGGCCGGGCTGCGGGTGACGGGCTTCCTGCCTAACGTCGGCGTCACGTTGCTGGCCAGCGCGGCGGTGCTGGTAGCCTTCCTCGCCGTGGTGGCAGTGGCTGACGGAGGGGATCTGCGCGCGGTGACGCGCAGGGTGATCCGCCTATGAAGGTCGCGTTCGTGCTCGGCACCAGCACCGGCGGAACGGCCCGGCACGTGCGGACGCTGGCGGCCGGCTGCGCGCCGCGGGGCGTGATGGCCGGGGTGTTCGGCCCCGAGCAGACCGACCGCGACTTCGGGTTCAGCCGCCTGGCCGGCGGCCAGGTCTCCTTCACCCCGGTCGATATCGCCGATCGGCCCCGCGTCACCCGCGACCTGCGCGCGATCCGGCGGCTGCGCCGGCTGCTCGCCGCGTGGCGGCCGGACGTGGCACACGCGCACGGCCTGCGGGCCGGCGCGCTCACCGCGATCGCGCTGGCGTTCGTCCGGCCCACCGTCTACCATCCGCGGCCCGCGCTGGTCGTCACCGTGCACAACGCGCCCCCCGCGGGGGGCGCCACCGGCGCGGTCTACCGCGTGCTCGAGCGGATCGTGGCAGGCCGCGCCGACTCGGTGCTCTGCGTATCACCGGACCTGGAACAACGCATGCGCGCGGTCGGCGCCCGCCGGGTCGGCCGCGCCCTGGTCCCAGCGGCCGTCCCGGCGGCCGTTCCCGCGGAAGCGTCCGCGGCCCGGCCGCTGCCGGGCGAGCCGGCCCCGGATCGCCCGCTGGTGCTCGCCGTGGGCCGGCTCGCGGCGCAGAAAGGGTTCGGCACCCTGCTGGAGGCGGCCGCCGGCTGGCGGGACCTGCGGCCGGAGCCGCTCCTGGTCATCGCGGGCGAAGGCCCGCTCGAGGCCAGCCTGAAGAGCGAGGCGGCCCGCCTCGGGCTCGACACGCGGTTCGCCGGGCACCGCGACGACATACCCGCCCTGCTGGCCGCGGCCGCGGTGTTCGTCCTGCCCAGCACCTGGGAAGGCCAGCCGCTCATCCTGCAGGAAGCCCTGCGCGCCGGGGTGCCCATCGTGGCCACCCGGGTCGGCGGCACGCCCGTGCTGACTGGCGAGGACGCCGCCGTACTCGTCCCGCCCGGTGACGCGCGGCGGCTGGCCGACGCGGTGCGCGCCGTGCTCACCGACGAGGTGCTGGCCGCCCGCCTGCGCAAGGCCGCCGCCGCCCGCGGGCACACCCTGCCCAGCGAGGACGACGCCGTGACCGCCGCCCTAGCCGAATACAAGCTCGTCACCGCCGCCACACCCTGACCCCGCCGCTACACCCTGACCCCACAGCCATGCCCTGACCCACAGCCTCGCCCGTCACAAGCGGACCAGCGTCTCTTCCGCTTCACAGCCGCACCAGCGCGTCCGCCCGCCTATTGGGGTGCGTGGCCCCCCGCCCCCGATAGGCGGGGGCGGGGGGCCACGCACCCCAGACACCATGGGGGCCGGGGCCCCCACCCCAAGCCGGCAGCCCCGTTCAAGTCCCAATGAACCCGTCCGGCACTCCCTTCACAGGCGTGCTGGTAACGGCGCGAGCCAGTCGCGGGCGATATGCCCGGCCAGTTCCTCCAGCAAGGGACCGGGCTGCTCCAGGCAGCGGGTCAGATCGGGTTCGATGTCGGCCAGCGCGTAGGCGGCCGCGATGCCCGCCGAACGGAGCTGATCGGGAGACAGCGAGCACACCCCGGCCACCGCCACCACCGGCAGGTCGGGCGCGACCGCGGCCGTCGCGCGGGCTACCCCGGCGGGGGCCTTGCCGTGCAGCGTCTGCTCGTCGAGCGCCCCCTCGCCGGTGACCACCAGACGCGCGCCGGACAGCCGGTCGGCGAACCCGAGCAGGTCCAGCATCAGCTCAATGCCCGGCTGCACGGCGGCGCCGAGGAACCCCAGCGCCGCGAAGCCCAGGCCGCCGGCCGCGCCAGCGCCGGGCTCGTTCCGCTTGACGAAGCCGAACGACCGCTCGGCCACGTCCGCCCAGCGCGCGAGGCCATCCTCTAGTTGGGCCACGTCCTGTGCCGAGGCGCCCTTCTGCGGTGCGTAGACCGCGGCGGCGCCGCGCCGCCCGAGCAGCGGGTTGTCCACGTCGGTGGCCGCGATGATCTCGGTGCCGGTCCCGGCCAGGTCCCTGAGCCTGGAGGCGTCGACGTGGTCCAGCCGGGCCAGCGCCGCACCGCCCGGCGGAAGCTCGGTTCCCGACGCGTCCAGCAGCCTGCCTCCCAGCGCGGTGACCAGGCCCGCGCCGCCGTCGGTGCAGGCCACGCCGCCCAGGCCGAGCACGATCCGCTTCGCCCGCATCCGGACGGCGGCGAGGATGAGCTCACCGACGCCGCGGCTGGTCGCGGTCAGGGGAGCCGGCGTCCCCCCGGGTAGCCTGGTCAGCCCGCAAGCCTGCGCCGACTCGATGATGGCGGTCCCGTCGAGCAGGGCGAACGAGGCGTTCACCGGCTTGCCGGTCGGCCCGCGGACCCCGATGTCGACGCGGCGATACCCGGCGGCCTCGGCCGCGTCCACGGTGCCGTCGCCGCCGTCGGCCACCGGGACCTCGACTGTCTTCACTCCCGGGGAGGCCCGGCCAAGCCCGGCAGCCACATACGCCGCGACCTGGGCGGCGGTGAGCGTTCCCTTAAACTTGTCCGGAGCGACCACCACGTGGCTCATCTGGCTATGAGATCACGCGCACGGCTTCTCGTCACCTCATACGTGCCAGGACGATTCCCCCACGGGCCACGGGCGGATCATCCCCGGCTTAGCAGCCGTCCAACTGGCGTTTCACCTGCACCTTCCAGCAGTGGCGTGCCGCGCAGCCACGTCTGCTTCACGCGTCCGGTCAGCGTCTTCCCGGCGTACGGGGTGACCGGGTGCCGGTGCCGCAGCGTGGCGGGATCCACGACGAACGTCTCGTCGGGGTCGAAGGCCGCCAGGTCCGCATCGCACCCGGCCGCCAGCCGCCCCTTGGCCGGCAGGCCCGCGAGCGCGGCCGGGGCGGACGCCATCCACCTGGCCATGTCGTCCAGCGTCCGGCCGCGGCGCCGGGCAGCCGTCCACACCACGGACAGGCCGAGCTGAAGCGAGGCGATGCCACCCCAGGCCGCGCCGAAATCCCCGGAGCCGAAGGACTTCAGCTCGGGCGGGCAGGGGGAATGATCGGACACCACGCAGTCGATCGCGCCGGCCTCGAGCCCGCGCCACAGCGCCTCCCGGTTGACCGAATCCCTGATCGGCGGGCAGGACTTGAACTCGGTCGCCCCGTCGGGCACCTGCTCGGCCGCGAAGTACAGGTAGTGCGGGCAGGTCTCGGCGGTGAGCCGGATGCCCGCCGCCTTCGCGCCGGAGATCATGGCTACGCACTCGGCCGCGGACAGGTGCACGATGTGCGCCCGCGCCCCGGTGGCGGCCGCGGCCGAGATCACCTTCTCGATCGCGCGCCGCTCCGCGACCGGCGGCCGGGACGCCACGAACGAGGCGAAGTCGCGGCCGGACCCCGGCTTCATGTCCTTGATCTCCGCCGCGTCCTCGGCGTGCGCGATCAGCAGCGCGTCCACCTCGGCCAGCGTGCCGAGCGCCGTCCGCAGCCCGGCCGCGTCCAGCGGCGGGAACTCGGGCACCCCGGAGTCGAGCAGGAAGCACTTGAACCCGACCACTCCGGCCTCGTGCAGCGGCCGCAGCGAAGCCTCGTTACCCGGCACCGCGCCGCCCCAGAACGCCACGTCGACCCAGCACTTCCCGGCCGCCGCCGCGCGCTTCTCCTCGAGCGCCGCCACCGACGTGGTAGGCGGGAGCGAGTTGAGCGGCATGTCACAGATCGTGGTCACCCCGCCGGCCGCGGCCGCGCGGGTGGCAGTGGCGAACCCCTCCCACTCAGTTCGGCCGGGTTCGTTGACGTGCACGTGCGTGTCGACCAGGCCGGGCAGCAGCGCGAGATCGCCGAGGTCGATCTCGCGGTCGGCCTCAAGCGGCGCGCCATAGTCCTCGATCGTCGCGATGACCGGGCCGCTGACCGCGACCGCCGCCGCCCTGGTGCCGTCAGGCAGCACGGCCCGGCGGGACCGGACTACCAGGTCATACCTCATCCGGCTCCTTCCAGCCGAAGCTCGTCGAGCTGTCCGCCGGGTCGGTCGGCTTGTACTCGCAGCCGATCCAGCCGGCATACCCCTGCCTGGCGAGCTGACCGAACAGCGCCTCGTAGTCCAGTTCGCCCGTGCCAGGCGCGCCGCGGTCCGGGACATCCGCGATCTGGATGTGCGCGATGCTGGCCGCCTCACGGGCCAGCGTGCCCGGTAGGTCCTCGCCCATCTTGCCCAGGTGGTACAGGTCGGCCAGGAAGGCAACGTTGGCCACGCCGGCCTGCGCTCGCACCAGGCTGATCACCTCCAGCGCGCGCCGGCTGGAGACCAGCGCCGCACGCGGGCTGTCGTAGGAGTTCAGCGCCTCCACGACCACCGTGGCGTCGGCCCCCGCTGCGGCCCGCGCGGCTAGCGCGAGGTTCTCCGCGGCCAGCTCGTCCTGCTGCTGCCGGGAAAGGCCGTCGGCGCGGTTGCCGTACAGCGCGTTGAGGATGGTGCACCCGGTCCGTGCCGCGATCCCCACGCAGACGTCGATGTTGTCCCGGAACGCGGCCGAACCCTCCGGCAGCGCCAGCAACCCGCGGTCGCCGGCCGCCATGTCGCCCCCGGCAAAGTTCAGCAGGGCGAGCTGCACCCCGGCGTCCGCGAGCGCCCCGGTGAAGGCGTCGACCTCGCGGTCCGCAGGCACCGGGTCGGTGAACGGCCACCAGAACTCCACCGCGCCGAACCCGGCGGCCCGCGCGGCCCCGGGCCGCTTCAGCAGCGGCAGCTCGGTGAACAAGATCGAGCAGTTGACGTCGAACCGGAGGCCTTCTGTACGCACAGCGGCCAGTCTCTCATGGCGGCTCCTGCCCCTCGCCGCTCCTCAGCCCAGGTGACCCGGCAACCAATGATTTCCTGCCGCAAGCTTCGGTTGCTTTTTCGAATTACCGATGAGTTCAGAGCCTGCTCGTCGTCGGTACGACGCAGAATTGTGTCAGCTCGTCTCCGGAAGGGGTTGCCGATGAGCGGTGTACGAGTACTCGTGGGAACGCGCAAGGGCGCTTTCGTGCTCAGGTCGGACGGGAAGCGCGACCGGTGGGATATCAGCGGGCCGCACTTCCCGGGCTGGGAGATCTACCACCTCAAAGGGTCGCCCGCCGACCAGGACCGGCTGTACGCGTCGCAATCCAACGGCTGGTTCGGCCAGCTGATCCAGCGATCCGACGACGGCGGCGCCAGTTGGGAGGCGGTCGGCAACGACTTCAGTTACCAGGGCGAGGCCGGCACGCACCAGTGGTACGACGGGACGCCGCACCCGTGGGAGTTCGCCAGAGTCTGGCACCTGGAGCCGTCGCTGGACGACCCGGACACGGTCTACGCCGGGGTGGAGGACGCCGGGCTGTTCCGGTCCGCCGACGGCGGGAAGCACTGGGAGGAACTGCCCGGCCTGCGCGGCCACGAGTCGGGGCCGTCGTGGCAGCCGGGCGCGGGCGGGATGTGCCTGCACACGATCATCCTGGATCCTTCCTTGCCGGGGCGGATCTTCACGGCGATCTCGGCCGCGGGCGCGTTCAGGTCCGACGACGGCGGCCAGACCTGGCGGCCGGTGAACCAGGGCTTGCGCTCGGAGGGGATCCCGGATCCCGCGGCCGAGGTCGGCCACTGCGTGCACCGGCTGGCGATGCACCCGTCGCGCCCGTCCGTGCTGTACATGCAGAAGCACTGGGACGTGATGCGCAGCGACGACGCCGGGGAGTCGTGGCACGAGATCAGCGGTGACCTGCCGACCGACTTTGGCTTCCCCATCGACGTGCACGCGCACGAGCCGGGGACCGTCTACGTGGTCCCGATCACCAGCGACTCTCATCACTTCCCGCCGGAGGGGAAGCTGCGCGTCTACCGCAGCCGTACCGGCGGGGACGAGTGGGAACCGCTCACCCGGGGCCTGCCGCAGGAGCACTGCTACGTCAATGTGCTCCGCGACGCGATGGCCGTCGACTCCCTGGACTCCTGCGGAATCTACTTCGGCACCACGGGGGGCCAGGTGTACGCCTCGTCCGACGCCGGGGACAGCTGGGCGCCCATCGTCCGTGATCTTCCCGCCGTGCTGTCCGTCGAGGTGCAGACGCTGCCATGACCGGGCACGCTGACGTCGTACGGGTGGCGCTGCCCGCGCACCTGCGGACGCTGGCCCGGGTTCAGGGCGAGGTTGAACTCCAGGTGCCCGGGCGGGTCACCCAGTGCGCGGTGCTCGACGCGCTGGAGGCCAGGTACCCGATGCTGCGCGGCACCATCCGCGACCAGCGGACCGGAAAACGCCGCGCGTTCATCAGGTTCTTTGCCTGCGAGGAGGACCTGTCGCACGAGCAGCCGGACGCCCCGCTGCCCGAGGCCGTCGCGGCCGGCGCCGAGCCGTACCTGATCGTCGGCGCGATGGCCGGCGGCTAGCTCAGCTCGGGACCGACCAGCCGAAGCCGGGCCGCCCGGACCTCTCGGGCGGCCGTGGCGGCGTCGACGGTGCGCAGTTCGCCGCCGTCCACCACCGGCGTGCCGCCGACAAGGAGCAGATCGAGCGGGGCGGGCGGCCTCCTCGGTCGCGGCCAGCGCCGCGTCGGTATCCTCCACGATCTCGTCCGGCGGCAGGCCGCCCGCCGACCGGCCCAGGTCCATCGATCCCCGGCAGGGGTGAAAGCGCAGCCCGACGCGGGCGGCCGCGGCCACCTCGGCCGCGAGCGCGTCAGCGTCGCCGCCACCCCGAAGAGCCTCCCGGGGAAAGATGTAGTGATGATCGGTGCTGGTCGTGCACCCAGACAGGGCCAGCCAGGCCAGGCCCGCGGTCGCCGCGGCGTGGACTTGCCCGGCGTCGATCGTGGCCCAGACGGGGTAGAGCTCGGTCAGCCAGTCGAAGAGCACCGACTGCTGGGCCCGACCCTGGGTGAGCCATTGGTACAGGGGTGGTAGGTGTTGACCGGGCCGGGGGTGGCCAGGCAGCCGCCCGCGTCGATCCGCCGGGCGCCGTCGGGCACGCTACTGGCTGGGCCCTCGCCTACAGCGGTGATCCGGTCACCGGTCATCGTGACGTGGCCGCTGCGGTATTCGGTGCCGCCCTGGTCGTGCCGCGGGCCGTCCATAGTCGCGATCGCGCAGTTCTCGATCACGACGGGCTCGCCGCTGATCAGCTTCCCCGGTAGGTCGAATAGGCGTAGGGGCTGAGCAGCAGCGGCACGTGGTAGTGCTCGTCCCGCGCGGTCATCTCGAAGGTGATCGTGACCTCGGGATAGAACGATGGCACGCCGCGAGCCGTGAAGTACGCGCCGGTGCCGAACGTGATGCGGTACACGCCGGGCTCGAAGTCGGCGGCCCCCCCGAGGCCGGACAGCCGGAGCCGCCCGTCGGTGTCCGTCTGGCCCTGCCCGGCCGGTGCCCACCCGACGTCGGCCCCGTGTTCGAGCCGGACCTGGACGCCCGCGGCTGGCCGCCCGGTCATCGCGTCGAGTACGTGCGTAGACAGCGTCATCGGGATCGCGGCGTTTCCTCCCTGGCCCTCGGGGCGGGGAGGAAACGCCACTTCACCTCCCAGGAAATGTCGGTGCTATTCGCTAGTGTGTTCGTATGTCCAGGTACCGGCTGCTCCCCACGCCCGCGCAGGAAGCGGTGCTGCGGGACCACTGCGCCCACGCCCGGTACATCTGGAACCTGGCGGTGGAGCAGCACGCACACTGGCGTCCTGGCCGCATAAGCGCGCCGGGTTACCTGGCGCAGTGCCGCCAGCTCACCCAGGCACGAGCCGAGCATGCATGGCTCGCCGCGGGGTCCCAGATGGTCCAGCAGCAGGCGCTGCGGGACTTCGCCCACGCGAGGACCGCGTTCCTCGACCCGGGCAACCCGGCCCGGCGACCGAGTTGGCGCAAGGCCGGCCGGGACGAGGGATTCCGGATCGTCGGGAAGCGCGGGCAGCAATGGGAGGTGCGCCGCCTGTCCCGCCACGTGGGTGAGGTGCGGATACCGAAGGCCGGGTGGGTGCGATTCCGCTGGTCCCGTCAGCTGCCGCCAGGCGTAAAGTCCTACCGGGTGAGACTGGACGGGTCCGGACGCTGGCATGTGGCCTTCGCCGCGATCCCCGAACCGGTCCCCGCGCCGGGAAACGGCCAAGTGGCTGGCATCGACCGGGGCGTAACGGTCAGCGCAGCGCTGTCCACGGGCGAGATGCTCAGCGCGCCCCGGCCTAGTCAGGCCCGGCAGCGCCGGGTCCGCCGCCTCCAGCGCAAGCTGGCACGAGCTAAGCGCGGCTCGGCCCGCCGGGCCCGGGTCAAGCTGGCCATCGCGAAGCTGAAAAGCCGCCAGGCCGACCTTCGCAAGGACTGGGCCGAGAAGACCACGACGGACCTGGCGCGCCGGTTCGACCTGATCCGCGTCGAGAACCTGAACATCAAAGGCATGACCCGCTCGGCGAAGGGAACCACAGCCCAGCCGGGCCGGAATGTCGCTCAGAAAGCCGGCCTGAACCGGGGCATCCTGGCCTCGGGCTGGGGCCTGCTGGTGCGCCGGCTGCAGGACAAAGCGCCCGGCCGGGTGGAGAAGGTCAGTCCCGCGTACACCAGCCAGCGTTGCTCGGCGTGCGGGCATGTCGCAGCGGAGAGCCGCAAGAGCCAAGCCCTCTTCGCCTGCGTCGCCTGCACCTTCGCCTGCAACGCTGATGTGAACGCGGCCAGGAACATCGCCGCAGGGCATGCGGTGACTGCGCGGGGAGGCGACGGGACTGCCCGGCCTGCGAACCGCGAACCTCAACTGCTGCTCCTGCCGGCGTAGTAGTTGGAATCCCCGCCCTTCAAGGCGAGGAGGATGTCAAAGGCCAAGCATCTTTGTCATGCGCAGGCGGGTTATCTTCCTCAGCTCCTCGCGTACCACGGTCCGTTCGGCTTCATCGTCGTGCCCCAGCCGGGCCCGGAGCTGCTCTAGCATCTCCTGGCCGGACAGGCCGCTGGCGCAGATCAGGAAGATATGGCCGAAGCGCTGCTCGTAGGCCAGGTTGCCGTCCGCCAGTCCCTGCCGGACCTCATCGCTGGCCGCCGCCGCGCCAGACTGCTCCGCCGCCGACATCCCGCCGCGGACGGCGCGGTCGCCGATGCGGGGGTGCTCGTTCATGGCCTCGACGATATCGTCCCAGTTCAGGCCCTTGAATGCGGTGTCGACCGCGGCCAGGAGCGCGGCCGGGTCCGGGTAGGGCCTGCCGTCGGCGACCGCCTTCGCGAAGGTCCTGGACGCACAGCAGGCCAGGGCGGTCCGCTCGGCGTCTTGCGCCGGGGCAGCGTTGAAGGAACCCAGGGTCGCGGACGCCTGCGGGCTCACGTTGGCCATTCCGACATCCAATCAGGCGCCGCCGGAAGCCGGGTAGCCCCCGCCGGCTCAATCGCCGGTAACCTCAATCAAGCCGTTTGGAGCTTTCGCTAAACGGCGGCGGTTAGGGTGCGGGAACGCTTCACCGTGGGAGGGTGAGTCCGTGCGGGTCAGGGAACTGCTCGACGTGCCCGATCTGGGCCTCAGGCTGCTCACTGACGTCGCCGGCATGGACCGCGCCATCCTCCGCGTGTACACCACCGACCTGCCCGACCCCAGCCGTTACCTGAGCCAAGGGGACCTGGTGCTGACCGGCCTGATCTGGTGCCGTATGCCCGGCGACACCGACCGGTTCGTGTCCGCCCTGGCCCGGGCGGGGGTCGCGGCGCTCGGCGCGGGCGAGGCGCTGGGCAAGGTGCCGGACGAGGTGCTCCAGGCGTGCGGGCGGCATGGCCTGCCGTTGCTCGCGGTGCCGGCCGAGACCTCGTTCGCCGCCGTCACCGAGGAGGTGGGACGGCGGCTCAGCGGTGACCGGGCGACCGAGATGACCCGGGTCCTCGGCCGTCGCCGGCTGCTGCTGTCGGCGGTGGCCGACGGCGCCGGCCTGGATGCGATGTTCCGGCTGATGAGCCGGGAGCTCGGAGCCGAATGCTGGCTGCTGACCGGGCTCGGCCGGGTCATCGGCGGGACCGGCCCGTCGCTGCCCCGGCCGCTGGCGCTCCGGCTGGCGTGCGAGTACCTCAGGGCCGACCGGATGCCCGCCGCCGAGGTCAGTGTCGCGGGGGAGGGCGCGGGAACGTACTCGCTGTTCGGGGTGGGGGGCGAGCCGAGGATCACCGGCTGGTTCCTCGCCTGCGCCGGCAGTGAGCAGGACTGGCCACATGAGCTGCGAGAATCCGTGGCCGAGCTGGCCGCCGACGTGGCGCTCGAACGGGCCAGGCTGAACGCCGCCCGCACCGGGGATGGCAAGCTGGCCGAGGCGATCGTCACCATGCTCGCGTCCGGGGGTGGCGACGGGGCCGCGCCGGCCGAGATCGCCTCGCTGATGCGCGCGGCCGGGCTGCCCCCCGACGGCCGCTACCTGGTCGCCGCCATGACCGCGGAGGCGGACCGGGTGACCGGGCCGAACGCCGAGCGCTGGCGTTGCGACCTGGCCGGGGAGCTGGCCTGGCCTGCCGCGGAGGACGCCCTGGTCGCACCGCTGGGCGACGAGATCGTGGTGCTGGTTCCCGCGCCCGGCGACCGGGCCCCAGGCGAGTCCCCGGGCGAGTCCCAGGATGAGTCCCCGGACGGGGGCGCCCCGGCGGCGCGCCGGTTCGCCGCCACGATCCGCGCCACGATCCGCGCCGCCCAGCCGGTAGTGGAATCGGACCGCTCCCGGATCAGGCTCGCCGTGGGGGTGAGCGGGCCCGCCGAGAGCGTAACCGCGCTACCCGGCGCGTTGCACGAGGCGGGCAGCGCACGGCGGCTGGCCGCGCTGCGGCTGGCCGGGCTGGACGGCACCTCGGCCATCGCGGTCGTGACCAGCGACGAGGTGACCTCGCACGAGCTCCTGCTGGCTACCGTGCCCGGCAGCGTGCTGCGCTCGTTCCGCGAGCGCCTGCTCGGCCCGCTGCTGGCCTACGACGACCAGCACCGGGCCGAGCTGCTGCCGACGCTGCGCGAGTTCCTGGCCTGCTCCGGATCGTGGAACGCATGCGCGGTCAGGATGTACGTCCACGTCAACACCGTCCGCTACCGGATCAGGCGGATCGAAGAGCTGACCGGGCGCGACCTTTCCCGCCTAGACGACCAGGTGGACTTCTTCCTCGCCCTGCGGATTCGCTAGCTTTGTCCGGGTGGTGGTGATCCGGGCTGGTTCGGCGGCGGACGCGGCGCAGATCGCTGAGGTGCAGCGGGACAGCTGGTTCGGCGCGTACGCGGGCATCATCGCCGACGGGATCATCGACCGGGTCACCGCTCTCGACGGCGGCGCCCGGGTGCGGCAGTCGTTCAGGACCCGGCCGTGGCAGCGCATGATCGTGGCCGTTCCCGACGGCGAGGACGGCGGCATCGTCGGCTACGCG
>Ga0207664_10001896_pt1 | contig 13746 bp, 9 predicted proteins | sample LARL83metaG_FD_184349 | JGI IMG/M metagenome (GOLD analysis project Ga0207664, IMG submission 184349) | Corn, switchgrass and miscanthus rhizosphere microbial communities from Kellogg Biological Station, Michigan, USA - LAR L8-3 metaG... | ecosystem: Host-associated > Plants > Roots >...
AAACCACCGGGAAAACCATACGTGCGGACTCTCACGAGTACGCCCTCGCCGCCTAGCACCTAGCTAGCGCCGTGAGGTTTCGGCCCCCGCCAGCCTGCCGCGGGGCTTCGCCGGAATCAGAACGCAGGCTCACCCGGCGAGGCCCGCCTCCGCCGAACCGGGGAAATCTTCAGGAGGCTGGTCCCCCGCAACCCCGCCGGCGAGGCGAGCGGGGGACGAGACCAGAGCGCCGGCTACGCTCGTAGAAGCCGCCTTTCACGCGACCGCGGACGCGGGTTCGATTCCCGCCGTCTCCACTGCCGGACATCCGACGATCCGGGAGGTGAGGTGGCCCTCGGATCGCTCGCCGCGGAGGGCATGGGCAGGCGGTTCGAACCTCCATGGCCTCCGTCTGAGACTTCGCACGTCGCTGCGCCACCCGGCCGCGGCGCCTCGTAGGATCGCGCGATGGCATCCCCCGAGGTCACCGACGCTACGAGGCTCGATGCCGCCGTCGCTCGCTTCGGTCATGCGGTAGCCGAGAAGTACGCGATCGGGGGCGGGGAGCCCGAGGACCTGCTGCGAACGCCGTTCGAGCATCTGCTGGCCGAGGTCGCTGCTCTCGCTGGGATCGCCGGTGTCGTTCCGGTCGGCGAGCATCTGCTGGCGGCAGAGCGCATCCGGCCCGACTATGCGATCAACGTGGGGAGCGCGCTCGTCGGCTTCGTCGAGCTGAAGGCTCCCGGAAAGGGAGTCGACACCGCTCGGTACAAAGGCCACGACCGCAGACAGTGGCAGCGGCTCGCGTGTCTGCCGAACGTGCTTTACAGCGACGGCAACGCCTTCGCGGTCTTCCGCGACGGTGAGCGCGTCGGCAGAGTCGTACGCCTGCTCGGCGATGTCACGAGCGGCGATCTCCACGCTCCGGACGACGGCCTGCTGGCGCTCGTCGACGACTTCCTGCGCTGGACGCCGGTCCCGCCTCGCCGCCCGAAGGAGCTTGCCTACACGGCTGCCCGCCTCTGCCGCGTGCTTCGCGACGAGGTGAAGGAGTCGCTCGACGAAGGGACCCTCGGGCTCCAGGACCTTGCCCGCGACTGGCGCAGACTCCTCTACCCCGACGCTTCAGACGAGGAGTTCGCGGACGGCTACGCGCAGACGGTGACGTTCGCGCTTCTCCTGGCTCGCGTCGAGGGCGTCGAGCTGGGCGGCGGTCGTGATCTGCGCGACGTGGCGGACGAGCTCGGCAGCAGACATACCCTGATGGCGCGAGCGCTCGCGGTGCTGACGGATCCGCACGTGCTGCCGAAGCTCGCGGTGTCGATCGACACGCTCAAGCGCGTGCTGGCCGTCGTCGACTGGCCGACTCTGAGTCGCAGCGACCCTGCCGCGTGGCTCTACTTCTACGAGGATTTTCTCGAGCACTACGACCCGAGGCTTCGTCGCCAGACGGGGAGCTACTACACGCCCGTCGAGGCGGTCGACCCGATGGTTCGCATCGTGGACGACCTGCTGCGCACGCGGCTCGGGCATCGCCAGGGATTCGCCTCGGGCGACGTGACGGTGGTCGATCCGGCTTCCGGGACCGGGACGTTTCTCTTGCGCATCGTCGATCGGATCGCAGAGCATGTCTCGTCCGACGAGGGGCCGGGGGCCGTCGGCCCGGCGCTCCACAGGGCGGCACGCCGCCTGATCGGGTTCGAGTTGCAGGCGGGCCCCTACTCGGTCGCTGAAGTCCGGCTTGCGACCGAGCTCCACCGGCTCGGCGTCGAGCTCGGCTCGGACGATCTCCGGTTGTACCTCACGAACGCGTTGGCGGACCCGTTCGTCGAGGACACCCAGCTTGCCGCCACCTACCGCCCGATCGCGGAGAGCCGCAGGCGCGCGAACGAGGTCAAGCGCGCGGAGCCGGTCGTCGTCGTGATCGGCAACCCGCCGTACAAGGAGCGCAGCCGTGGGCTCGGCGAGTGGGTCGAGAGCGGCAGTCGCAGCCATCCGGCGCTGCTCGCCGACTTCGTGCCGCCGAGAAAGCTCGGCCTCGGCGCGCATGTGAAGCATCTGTACAACCTCTACGTCTACTTCTGGCGGTGGGGGACTTGGAAGGTCTTCGAGCATCATCCGGGTGATCGAGGCGTTGTCGCCTTCATCACCGTCGCCGGCTTCCTTCACGGCCCCGGGTTCGCCGAGATGCGGCGCCACCTGCGACGCTGGGCCGACGAGATCTGGGTGATCGACTGCTCGCCGGAGGGGCATCAGCCCGAGGTCGCGACGCGCATCTTCCCGGGCGTCCAGCAGCCGATCTGCATCATGATCGCGCTGCGTGACGAGTCGACCGGGCCGGAGACGCCCGCGCCCGTCCGCTTCACGTCGGTCGCGGGAACGCGCGAGGAGAAGTTCGCGGCGCTGCGCGAGCTGGAGATCGACGTGCTCGGCTGGGCCGACTGCCCGGATGACTGGCACGCCCCCTTCCTGCCCGCGGGCGCGGCGAGCTGGTCGGCGATGCCGGCGCTCGACGACCTGTTGGCATGGTCGGGATCAGGCACGATGCCGGGCCGTACCTGGGTTGTCGACCCGTCGCCTGAGGTCCTGCGACGCCGCTGGGCTCGCCTCGTGACCGCTGATGTGGAGGAACGCGCTCTGCTTCTTGCCGAGCACAGACAGGATCGGCGCGTGGACACCCAACTCTCGGACAACCTCCCTGGCTATCCGACGCGGGGTCCGATCGCGACGGAGTCCGGATCGTGCCCGGCGCCCGTGCGCTATGGGCTGCGAACCCTTGAGCGAGGTTGGGTGCTCCCCGACAAGCGAGTGATCAATCGGCCCAACCCCAGCCTCTGGCAGGTTCGTGATGCTCCCGGCCAGTTGTTCTTGACGGCGCTGTCCGCTGCTTCCCCGAGCGCAGGCCCGGGGCTCTCGTTCACGGCGTTCGTCCCTGACCTTGATCACTATCACGGGCGCGGTGGCCGCGCATATCCGCTCTGGCTCGACAGCGCCGGTGTCCGTCCGAACGCGGTGCCCGGGCTGTTGGAGCACCTCGGCGCCCTCTACGGAACGGAGGTGACCGGCGGTGACCTCTTCGCATACGTCGCCGCCGTGACAGCGCACCCCGCGTACGTCGAGCGCTTCCGGCAGGACCTTCAGACGCCCGGATTGCGCATCCCGCTCACGGCGGCAGCCGACCTCTTCGAGCGCGCCGTCGCGCTCGGCCGGCGCGTGCTCTGGCTCCACACCTATGGGGAGCGCTGTGCGGATCCGGCGGCGGAGCGACCGGAGGGGCCGCCGCGCGTCGAGAGCGGTGCACGTCCGCTCGTGATCGAGCCGATCCCGGACGACGAGGCCGGCATGCCGGAAGCGATCGAGTACGACGCGGCAACGGGAACGCTGCACCTCGGCGCTGGTCGCGTGAGTGGCGTCACCCCAGCGATGTGGGAGTACGAGACCTCCGGATACAAGATCATCCGACGCTGGTTCGCGCGACGGAAGCGGGATCCCGACGGTCGGCGTTCCTCGCCGCTCGACGACGTCGTCGCAACCCGCTGGGACTCCGAGTGGACGAGCGAGCTCGTCGACCTCCTGCACGTCGTCGCTCTGCTCATCGAGCTCGAGCCGGCTCAAGCCGCGCTCCTCGACGCGATCGTCGTGGGGCCTCTCGTATCCACGCAAGACTTGACGGCCGCTGGCGTGCTGCCCGTCACCGAGACCACCCGGCCGGTTGCGGAGGGGCCGTCGCGTCAGGACCAGCTCGCCTGAGTGCTCGGGCGACGCAGCCGTCGTCGCCTGGGCGACTCGCAAGCCGCCGACATGAGCCCTGAGCATCGAAGACCCGACATGCGTCCACACGTCTCCTGGACGAACGTCGGTCAGCCGATCCAACCGGCATGGTCGCTCGGAAAGCCGGATTTCGCTCGCTCGCGGGGCGCATGCTGTGCGGCGCGCTCGGCACGGCCTGGATCGCGGGACGCGTCGGAACCGAGGCGCGCGGAGACGAGGCGCGTCCGCGCTACGGCCTCTTCTTCGAGCGCCACCATCGGCTCACGCGCACGCTCGCGCTCGCCGCGCTGACCTGGGGTGCCGTCTACCTGACCTGGCGCATCGGCTGGACCGGCGCCGGCGCGAGCCCGGTCACGTTCACGATGCTGCTCGTCACCGAGCTGTACGGGATCTGGGCGCTCGCGACGCTCACATGGTTCTCGTGGGCGCGCGTCCCCGTCACCCGCCCGCCGATCCGCAGTCGCCCGACCGTCGACGTCTACCTCTGCACCTACGACGAGCCGGAGGAGGTCGTGCTCGCGACGCTGGCCGGCTGCCGCGCGCTGCGCTACCCGCACACGACCTATCTGCTGGACGACGGCCGACGCGAGAACATGCGCCAGCTGGCCGAGCTGACCGGCGCCGTCTACATGACGCGCCCCGACAACGCGCACGCGAAGGCCGGCAACATCAACGCGGCGCTGCCGCGCACGCACGGCGAGCTGGTGCTGATGCTCGACGCCGACCACGTGCCGATGCCCGACGCGCTCGACGCGCTGGTCGGCTACTTCGAGGACCCGCAGGTCGCGCTCGTGCAGAGCCCGCACGACTTCTCCAACCAGGACTCGGTCCAGCACTACGCCGTGGGACGGCACGAGCAGTCGCTCTTCTACCACGTCATCTGCCCGGGCAAGGACCGCCACGGCGCCGCCTTCTGGTGCGGCTCGGCGGCCCTCATCCGCCGTGAGGCGCTGATCGGGATCGGCGGGGTCGCGACCGAGACGATCGCCGAGGACTTCCACACCACGATCCGCATGCAGCGCGCCGGCTGGACCTCGCGCTACCACGACGAGGTGCTCGTCCAGGGCCTCGCGCCGCACGACCTCGACGGCTACCTGCTGCAGCGCGACCGCTGGTCGCGTGGGAACCTCGCGGTCTTCACGCTGCCGGAGTCGCCGCTCCGCGCCAGAGAGCTCAAGCCGCTTCAGCGGCTCTCGTACTTCACCAGCCTGGCGGCCTACCTCGCGCCGCCGATGCGCCTGCTGCTGCTCGTGACGCTCGCGCTCGTGCTGTGGGCCGGCTGGCTGCCGATGCGGATCGACGTGGAGGGCCTGCTCACGCTGTGGCTGCCGGCGCTCGCGCTCAACCTCGGCGCCGGCTCGGCGCTCGCGCGCGGCTACATGCGGATCGCCGAGACGACCCACTACGAGCTGATGACGATGGACATCTATGCGCGCGCGCTGCGCTGCGCGATCGTCCGGGGCAAGACCGCGTTCAAGGTGACGCCGAAGGAGGGGATCGACCTCGGCGGCACGCACGCGCTCGGCAAGCTGAAGGTCGCCTGCGTGCTTGCGGCGGCGCTGTTCGCCGGCATCGTCATGCGCGTGCTGGACCTGTGGGGGATCGGGCCGCTGCCGGACCTGCCGCCGATCGCCAAGGTCATCATTCCGCTGCTCGCGCTCGTCGAGCTGCGCCGCATCCTGCGCACGCTCGTGCTCGTCGCCGGCCGTCGCCAGCGACGCCTCATCTACCGCTTCGAGGGCGACGCGCCCGCGCTGTGCCTCGCGCCCGGCGGATCGATCCCCGGTCGCCTGCGCGACGCGAACGCCGCCGGGCTCGGCCTGCTCGTGAGCGCGCCGCTGGAGCCGGGCGCGCGCGTGCCGATCAGCCTGTGCCTGGAGGACAGCGAGGGCGAGTCGCATGACGTGCGCGTCGTGGCCGAGGTGCGCTCGTGCCGCCCCAGCGGGGACGGCTACGTGCTCGGCACGCGGATCGTCGAGCTGGAGCCGCAGGCGCGCGTGGCGCTGATGGAATGGTGCTACGTCGTCTGCAGCCACCAGGAGGTGCGCGGGACGCGCCCCGGCGCACGGACGCCCGACGCGCCTCCGCAGCCCGTCGCCGTGCCGCGGCCGCCGCGGCTCGTGCCGCAGCCGGCGGCGAGCCTCGAGCCGGTGCCCGCGGTCGCTGCCTGAGCGCGCGCCTGGGGGTGCGATGCCATCGCGCCGAACCTTTTTTAGGTACGTCGCGATATACAGAAATGCTGTTTAATGAGCCCTGAGGTGACGGCGACATGGGGATGTCGCACCACCCACGGAGGCTCGTATGGCAGACATCGCAGGATTCGTAACCGCGGTCCACAGACGCTTCGGGATGCGGCCCGTCGTCCCGCTCGAGTTCCCGATCGAGATCGGCGACATCGGCATGATCGGCAACGACGGCGTGTGGCGGCCGGTCTCGACCGTCCGGCACCGCTTCCACGGCTACCCCGGACGCGTGCGGCGCAGCGCCGGAGGCGCGGTGTGGGAAGCGGTCTCCGGCGACGACGTCAGCTTCGAGCTCTACCGCCGCGGCGAGACCTCGACCTTGATCCCGGTCGCGGCGCACGCGAAGGCGCGGGCGGAGATCTCGTTCCGCTCGCCGCGCTCGTTCGTGCTCGCCGCGCGCGGCGTGACGGTGCGCACCGCCACCGAGATGGAGGACCTGATCGACAAGATCCATCTCGCCTACCACACGCGGCGCCAACGTCCCGAGGAGGGGCGCTGGTACCGCGACTTCGCGTTCGTCTTCGCCGTCGCCGACGCCGAGCGCTTCACCGCCTTGCTGCCGTCCAACGGCATCGCGCGCGTCGCGATCACGCCGAAGGGCACCTCGGGACCGCCCGAGACGCCGAGCAAGCTGGCCTCGCTCGTGCGCTTCGGGCCCGGCTCGGAGGACGTCCAGCGCACCAACCAGCGCGACGCGCGCGGGCGCTTCTATCGCGCCTACAAGCTGCGCCCCGAGGTGCTCGCGCGCTGGCGCGAGGAGCCGTGGACCCGCTCGCGCGGCGTGATCACGTTCGAATGGCCGACGGCGTCGTTCGACGAGACGTTCGTCGAGGTGTGAGGGCGCTCAGCCCGCGGACGCGCGGATCGCCGCGCGACAGCGCCGCTCCAGCAGGTGCGCCGCGACCCAGAAGCGCTTGAACGCCGGGTTGCGCGTCTGCCTGCGGTGGTAGCGGTAGTAGATCTGCTGCGCGATCACGGCGAGGCGGAAGAGGCCGAAGACCTCGTAGAAGGCCCAGCCGTCGGTCGCGACGCCGGTGCGCGCGCCGTAGCGCGCGACGATCTGCGCGCGCGTCGGCATGCCCGGCAGGTGCGAGGGCTGTCTGCGGAACAGCCGCCCGGCAAGGCCGTCGTCGGCCTGCGTCCAGTACGCGAGCGAGCTGCCGAGGTCCATCAGCGGGTCGCCGATCGTCGCCAGCTCCCAGTCGAGCACGGCGCGCACCCGCAGCGGGTCGTGCGCGTCGAGCACGAGGTTGTCGAGGCGGAAGTCGTTGTGGATCACGCAGGCGCCGACGTCGTCCGGCTGCTCGCGCTCCAGCCAGCCCATCACGCGCTCGAACGAGGGCACGTTCCAGGTCTTCGCGCGACGGTAGCGCTCCGACCAGCCCGTGACCTGCCGCCGCACGTAGCCGGGCCCGCGGCTCAGCTCGGCAAGGCCCGCCGCCGTCGGGTCGATCGCGTGCAACTCCGCCAGCAGGTCGACGAAGCGCTCGCCGAGGCGCGCCATCAGCGCCGGGTCCGTGCCGATCCCGGGCGGCATCTGCGCGCGGGGGATGACGCCCTCCACGCGCTCCATCACGTAGAAGTCGCTGCCGAGCACCGCGTGGTCGGTGCACAGGCCGACCATGCTCGGCACCTGCGGGAAGACCGGCGCCAGCGCGGCCTGGATGCGGTGCTCGCGCGCCATGTCGTGCGCCGAGGAGGCCTTCGTGCCCGCCGGCGGGCGGCGCAGGATCAGCTCGCGGCCCGGATAGCGCAGCAGGTAGGTGAGGTTCGAGGCCCCGCCGGTGAACTGGCGCACCGCGGGCGCCCCGTCGCCGAGGCCCTCGACGCCGAGGCCGCGCAGCCACGCGTCGAGCGCGGCGACGTCGAATGCGTCCTCCTCGCGGACAGGCCGGTCCTCGCTCACTCCGCCGCCTCCGCGGGCACGGCGGCGGCCGCCATGGCGCCCCAGCGCACGCGGCGCGCGAACGGCAGCCCGGCGAGCGTCGCGAGCGCGAGCAGGCCGAACGCGAGCGCGGCATGGTGGACGAGCGCCCCGACCGGCAGCGCGAGCGCGATCCCGCCGAGGTTGCCGGCCAGCCACAGCAGCGCCGCCGCGGAGGCGCCCGCGCTGCCGGCGCGCCGCTCGGCCAGCTCCAGCAGGACCGGCAGCGCCGGCAGCACGACGGCGCCGATCGCCGCGACGAAGACGAACTGCGCCGCCGGCGCTCGCACCGCCGCGAGCATCGCGCAGCAGCTCGCGCAGACGGCGAGCGCGGCCGTCAGCGCCGCGCGCTCGGCGCCGCGGCGTGCGACCGTCGCGGGGAGCCAGGCGGTCCCCGCCACGCCGGCCAGCACGGCCGCCGCGAGCATCGCCCCGGCCGTCCCGTCGGAGACGCCGAACGGCTGCAGCAGCCCCTGCAGCCACGTCGTCAGCGCGATGAAGACGCCGAAGCCGACGAACGCGAGCGCGCACAGCGACCGGATCAGACGATCGCCCCACACCGCGCGCAGCTCGTGAAGTCCGATCGCGCGCTCGAGCGCCGTCGCGCCGGCCGGACGTGAGCGCAGCGCGAGCCACAGCAGCGCTGCGCTCAGCAGCGCGAAGACGGCCTCGACGACGAGCAGGGTGCGCAGGTCCGAGCTGCTGCCGAGCGCCGGACCGAGCAGCAGACCGAGCAGCAGCCCGACGAACGTGCCGCCGGAGCCGAGCGAGATCGCCGCCGGCCGCGCCGCCGGCTCCACGTACTCGCTCGCGAGTTTCGTTACGGCGTTGAGCACGAACGGCTGGGCGACCGCGACGAGGAGCTGGCCCGCGAGCGCCCACGCGAAGTGATCGCCGCCGAGCCGCACGAGCGCGCCCGCGGCGGTCAGGGCCGCGCCCGTGCGCAGAGCCGGGGCGAACCAGCGGTCGAGCGCCATCCCGGCCGGGATCGCCAGCACGACGTAGAGCAGCGGGAAGACCTCCGCCAGCCAGCCGACCGCGCCCTCGCCGACGCCGTAGTGGCGTGCCGTGGCGGTCGTGATCGGCGCGAACGTCAGCCACAGCACCTGCGTGGCGGCGCCGAGCGCCGCGTAGGCGAGGACGACGTCCCAGCGGTTGCGTGCGGGCGGACTCACCGCGCCGCAGCGTAGCCCGCCGCAAGGCGCGCGGCGCCGCCCTCGCGACTGGACGTTCGTTCTAGAGCTGCAACCCGGCGTGCGTGAGGAATCGCCTGCGCCGGTGTCTCAACGGCAGAGACCCCGACAGGCGCGTCCACGCGCCGCGAAGGAGGACTGACGATGAGACGGATCATGCTGCTTCTCGTCGGCGCGCTCGCGCTGGCGCTCGCCGTGCCGGGCGTCGCGTCGGCGCACGGCCGCCACCACCGGCGTCATCACCACGTCAAGGCGCATCACGCGCGCACGGAGCACTTCGGCACGGCCCCGAATACGAGCCCGTCGACTCCGAGCGGACCGGCGGACGCGGGCAGAGTCGCGTCGTTCACGAACGGCGTGCTGACGATCACGCTGGCCGACGGCTCGACGGTCACGGGCGACGTGACCGCCGACACGGAGATCAACTGCATGGGCGCGGGCGCGACGGCCTCGCGCGACGGCCAGGGCGATCACGGGGATCAGGGCGATCAGGGCGACGACCAGGGCGGCGGCGACGACCAGGGCGACCAGCAGGGCCAGGGCCAGGCGCCGTCGTGTGGCACCGCGGACCTCGTCCCCGGTGCGCTCGTCCACGAGGCGATCCTGAAGATCGGCTCGGGCGGCGCCCGGTTCAAGCTCGTCCTGCTCGACCAGCAGCAGGCGAGCTCGTAGGAGACGACCCGGCGGGCGGCGGCCGCGGCGTGCAGGCCGCCGCCCGCTCCGCCACCATCTGAGCCCGCGATGAGTCCGTCCGTCACCGTCCGCCTGCTGGCGACGCAGAGCGACGCTCGCCTCGTCGAGCTGGCGCGCAACGGCCACGAGCGCGCGTTCGAGGCGCTCGTGCAGCGCTATCGCCGGCCGCTGCTCGGCTACTGCCGGCGCGTGCTGCTGCCGGAGGGGCGCGCCGAGGACGCGCTCCAGCAGGCGCTCTTGCAGGCGTGGCTCGCGCTCCAGCGCGGCGACGACGTGCGCGACGCGCGCGCCTGGCTCTACCGCATCGTCCACAACACGGCGCTCAACGCGCTGCGCGGCTCGGGCTACGACTACGCGGAGCTGAGCGAGGCGATCACGGGCGCCGGCGCGCCGCAGGAGGACCTCGACCGCCGCATCGCCGTGCGCGAGGCGCTCGTCGGCCTCGCCGCGCTGCCCGAGCAGCAGCGCGAGGCGCTGCTGCGCACCGCCGTCGAGGGCGCCAGCCACGCCGCCGCGGCGGCCGAGATGGGCCTCAGCGAGGGCGCGCTGCGCGGGCTCGTCTATCGCGCCCGCGCCTCGCTGCGCACGGCCGTGACGGCGCTCACTCCGATGCCGCTCGCGTCCTGGCTGGCCGGCGCCGCAGGCCATGGCGCCGCCGTCGCGGACCTCGCGGTCGGCGGCGGCTCGGCCGGGCTCGTCGGCCTGCTCGCGAAGGGCGGCGCGGCGATGCTCGCCGCGGGCGTGGTGGCGGCCGGCGTCGGCGGCGTCGCGACGACCCGCCACGCGCGTCCGCGCGCCCGCTCCCATCCCGTGCGGCTGGCGGGCGCGTCGGCGCCCGCCGCGCACGGTCGGGCGCTCGCGCCGTCCGCGGCGGGACCCGCGGCGCAGCGCGTCCGGGCGCCGCGTGCGGAGCGCCGCGCGCGGCGCCACGCCGAGACGCTCGTGTCGGTCGGCTTCCATCCGACCCGGGGGGCGTCCGTCCGCCCGCGCGTCGGTGGCGGCGGGGGCGGCTCGCCGGCGCCCGGCTCGTCAGAGGGGGACGACGGTCACGACGGCTCCGGCGGCGGCACGCGGTCCGGCGGGCAGCAGGGGAGAGGCCGTCTGCCGGGCCCCGGGTCGGCTCCGACGCCCGTCGCGGGCGGGGACCACGGCTCCGGCGACGGGGGCGGCGCGGACGACGGCGGCCATGGCGGCGCGTCGGACGGCGGCACCGGCGGCGACGGCACCGGCTCGTCCGGCGGCGACGGCACGAGCGGCGGCTCGTCCGCCGACGGCGGCGGATCCGGCAGCTCCGGCGGCTCGGGCACGACCACCACGAGCGGCGGGGACGGCTGACGCGATGACGCGCGCGCCGCGTCGTCGATTTCGCGCCCGCCGCCGCCTCGCGCTACATCAGCGGCTCGGCTTCGCCGCGCTGGCGGCGCAGCTCGCGCCGCGCGATCGACAGCTTGTGCACCTCGTCGGGCCCGTCGGCCAGCCGCAGCGTACGCATGTGCGCGTACATCCACGCGAGCGGGAAGTCGTCGGAGACGCCCGCGCCGCCGTGCACCTGGATCGCGCGATCGATGATCTTCAGCGCGATGCTCGGCACCGCGACCTTGATCCCCGCCACCTCGATGCGCGCGTTCTTGCCGCCGACCGTGTCGACGAGCCACGCCGTCTTCATCACGAACAGGCGCGCCATCTCGATCTCGATGCGCGCCTCGGCGATCCAGTCGCGGATGTTCGAGCGCGTCGAGACCGGCTTGCCGAACGTCGTGCGCGCGTCTGCGCGCGCGCACAGCAGCTCGAGCGCGCGCTCGGCCGCGCCGATCGCGCGCATGCAGTGGTGGATGCGGCCTGGGCCGAGCCGCGCCTGGGCGATCAGGAAGCCGGCGCCCGGCGCCGCGACGATGTTCGACTGCGGCACGCGCACGTCCTTGAACTCCAGCTCGCCGTGCCCCTCCGGGTCCTCGTAGCCGAAGACCGGCAGCGAGCGGACGATCTCCAGCCCGGGCGCGTCGAGCGGCACGAGCAGCATCGACTGCTGGGCGTAGACGGGGGCCTCCAGCTCCGTCTTGCCCATCACGATGAGGATTCTGCATCTCGGGTGCATGACCCCCGTCGTCCACCACTTGCGTCCGTTGAGGACGAAGTCGTCGCCGTCGCGCTCCATTCGCAGCGAGACGTTGGTCGCGTCGGAGGAGGCGACGTCGGGCTCGGTCATCGCGAAGCCGGAGCGGATCTCGCCGTCGAGCAGCGGCCGCAGCCACCGCTCTCTCTGCTCCTCGTTGCCGAACTGGTGCAGCACCTCCATGTTGCCGGTGTCGGGCGCCGAGCAGTTGCAGACCTCGGAGGCGATCACGCTGCGGCCCATCAGCTCGGCGAGCGGCGCGTACTCGACGTACGAGAGCCCGGCGCCGTGCTCGGGATCCGGCAGGAACAGGTTCCACAGCCCGCGCTGGCGCGCCTCCTCCTTCAGCTCCTCGACCAGCGGCGGGTGGACGTGCGGCGTGTCCGCCGCGCGAATCGCGTCGACGTAGTCGCGCTCGACGGGGTGGACCCGCTCGTCGAGGAACGCCTGCAGCCGCTCGCGGAAGTCCTTCGCGCGGTCGCTCAGCTCGAAGTCCATCAGGCCTCCTCGATCGGGTTCAGCGGGCGGGGCCCGGGGACGTTGCGGAACTGGAACGCCGCCGGCTCGCGGCCCTGCTGCACGAACCAGCACTCGCCGGTGACCTCGAGCGCGAACAGCCGCACGACCGTCTCGGCGACGACCTCGGCCGGGATCAGCTCGAACCCGGCGGCCTCCAGGCCCTCGCGGATCGGGGCGGTCATCGCCGACTCCGCGAAGCCGGGGCAGACGGCGTTGAAGCGGATCCCGTCGAGCGCGAGCGACGGACCGAGCGAGCGGGCGAGGCCGACGACCCCATGCTTGTTGGCGGCGTAGAGCGGCTCCATCGGGACGGCAGTGAGGCCCGCGAGCGACGCGGTCGCGACGATCGCGCCGCGGCCCGGGCCGTCGTTGCGGCGCAGCGCGGAGAGGACGGCGTGCGTGCCGAACACCACGCCGTCGAGGTTCACGCCCATCGCGCGTCGGTAGGCGGCGAGGTCGAAGTCCTCGCCGAGGCCGCAGCCGCTCGTGACGCCGGCGTTCAGGTGCGCCAGGTCGAGCCGCCCGCAGCGCTCGAGCGCGAACCCGACCATCGCGCGGTTCGCCTCCAGGTCGGAGACGTCGGTGGCGACGAAGTGCCCGCCGACCCGCGCGGCGACCTCCGCGCCGCCGTCGGCGTCGAGGTCGGCGATCACAACCTCTGCGCCGGCCGCCGCGAGCGCCAGCGCGGTCGCGCGCCCGAGTCCGCTCGCGCCGCCCGTGACGAGCGCGACGCGGTCGCGCAGGGCGGACAGATCGACGCTGGTGCTGAACGCGCTGGCCACGACGCGTACAGTCTGATCGTGGAGTCGAGCGGATGCGCCGGCACCGACGTGTCAGCAGGCGGACCTCATGGGGCCGTCGCCGGATGGTCGGCGCTCGAATCGCTCAATAGGCTCGGCCAGCCTGCCGAGGATATTCCGAGAGGCACCGTGACGCGCAGGGACGTCCAACAGCCCACCGCTCCCCGCCTTCGCCCCCCGGCGCGAGGTCGCCCCATCCTCGGGCTCCTCCTCATGCTCGTCCTGCTGGCGCTCGCGCCGGCGAGCGCGCTCGCCGCTCAGGACGCGCGCGCGGCGACGTCGACGGACGGCGTCGCGGCGACCGCGTCGACGACGACGGATCCGGCGCCGTCGGCGACGACCGCTCCGAGCGATCAGGCGACGCAGCCGTCGGCCGATCCGACGACGCAGGCGCCGGCCGATCCGACGGTCCAGCCGCCGACGGACCCGACGACGCAGGCGCCGGCCGATCCGACGGTCCAGCCGCCGACGGACCCGACGACGCAGACGCCGCCGGCGAGCCCCGCGCCGA
>Ga0207664_10001897_pt1 | contig 13745 bp, 12 predicted proteins | sample LARL83metaG_FD_184349 | JGI IMG/M metagenome (GOLD analysis project Ga0207664, IMG submission 184349) | Corn, switchgrass and miscanthus rhizosphere microbial communities from Kellogg Biological Station, Michigan, USA - LAR L8-3 metaG... | ecosystem: Host-associated > Plants > Roots >...
CTCGTGGACACCGATCATCACGTGCGACGGCGCCCACCACGTCAACGCCACGTACTACCAGGACGTCCGAGTGCCGGCGACGATGCTGGTCGGCGAGGAACACGGCGGCTGGCGGTTGATCACCACGCAGCTCAACCACGAACGCGTGATGCTCGGCCCGGCCGGCCGGATCGACGCGCTCTACCACCGGGTCCGCACGTGGGCCACGCCGTTGCTCGACCACACCGACGTGCGCCGTGCGCTGGCCCGCGTCTACGCCGACCTGCGCGTGAACGAACTGCTCAACTGGCAGGTCGCGACAGAGGACACGGTCGCGATCGCGGACGCGTCGGCCACCAAGGTGTTCGCGTCGGAACGGATGCAGCGGATCGGGCGGGACCTGATCGGAATCGTGGACCGGTACGGCGATCCGGCCGACGCCACAACTGCGGAACTGGCCGACTGGCTGGACATCCAGGCCCGCCGCAATCTTGTCTTGACATTCGGCGGCGGTGTCAACGAGATCCAACGCGAGCTGATCGCCACGGCCGGCCTCGGCCTGCCCCGAGTGCCGAGGGGCGTCTCATGACCGACATCGCAGCAGCGGCGGCCGCCATCGGCGCGAAGGGCACGTGTCCGCCGCGGTTCGCGCGTGATCCGGTGAACCAGGCGATGATCAACAACTGGGTCGAGGCGCTCGGCGACACGAACCCGGTGTACTCCGACGCCGAGGCGGCCGAGTTGGCCGGGCACAAGGGCATCGTCGCGCCACCCGCCATGGTGCAGGTGTGGACGATGGGCGGGCGCGGGACCGACGATCCGCTCGGCGCGATGATGGCCGTGTTGGACGACGCCGGGTTCACGTCGGTCGTCGCGACGAACTCGGAACAGACGTATCACCGGTACCTGCGGCCGGGCGAGCACGTGTCGGTCACCACGCGACTGGGTGACGTGACCGGACCGAAGCGCACCGCACTGGGCGAAGGCTGGTTCGTGACAACACATAGCACGTGGTACGTCGAGGACGAGCCCGTCGCCGAAATGCTGTTCCGCGTCCTGAAGTTCCGCCCACCAGCACCAGCAGCACCCGAACCAGCCCCCACAGAGAACACAGGCGTGCTCCGACCAGTGATCACGCGAGACACACAGTACTTCTGGGCCGGGACAAGGGAACGCGAACTACGGATCCAGCGATGCGGCGGATGCGGCCTGCTGCGCCATCCACCGGGGCCGATGTGCCCGGAATGCGGTGCGACCAAGCCGGCATACCTGGTCGCGTCCGGCAACGGCGAGGTCTTCAGCTACGTGGTCCATCACCATCCACAAGTGCCCGGCCGGGCGGTGCCGTTCGTGGTCGCCCTCGTGGAACTGGAGGAGGGCGTGCGCATGCTGGCCGAGTTGGTCGACGCGGACGACGTGCGCATCGGCATGCCGGTGGTCGCCGACTTCGTCGCCGTGGACGACGAGGTCACCCTGCCGGTCTGGCGGCCCGCGCGATGACGGCCACGACAGTGCAGGTAGGTGACTCGCTACCGGAATGGCACATCGACGCGACACCGACGTTCGTGATCAGCGCGGCCATCGCGACGCGCGACTTCCAGGACGTACACCACGACCGGGACGCTGCCATAAAGCGCGGATCTCGGGACATCTTCGTCAACATCCTGACCACGACCGGGCTAGTGCAGCGGTACGTGACGGACTGGTCCGGGCCAACAGTCCTGGTGCGGGCGGTCAACATCCGGCTCGGTGTGCCGTGCTACGCGTACGACACGGTGAAGTTCTTCGGCCAGGTCCTGTCCGTTGACGACCGCGAATGCGTAATCGAGGTGGTCGGCCGGGTTCCCACGGGTGATCACGTGACTGGAACCGTACGAATCGAGCTGCCACGATGACGCGCGCGGCGATAGTCGGCATCGGAGCAACCGAGTTCTCGAAGGACTCCGGCCGCAGCGAGCTGCGCCTGGCGGCCGAGGCGAGCCTGGCCGCACTGACCGACGCCGGGCTAGCTCCGTCCGATGTGGACGGCATGGTCACGTTCACCATGGACAACAACCCGGAGATCGCACTGGCCCGCGAACTCGGCATCCCGGAGCTGACGTTCTTCAGCCGCATCAACTACGGCGGCGGAGCCGCATGCGCCACGATCCACCAGGCCGCGATGGCGGTAGCGACCGGAGCGGCGCACGTGGTGTTGTGCTATCGCGCATTCAACGAACGATCCGGCCACCGCTTCGGCCAGGTGTCGACGGCCGCCGCCGGCCACGTGGACAACTCGTGGTCGTACCCGATGGGCCTGAGTACACCCGCCGCCGACGTCGCGATGTTCGCCCGCAGGTACATGCACGAATATGGTGCAACGAGCGAAGACTTCGGCCAGGTCGCGGTGATCGATCGCAAGCACGCCGCGACCAACCCGAACGCGTGGTTCTACCAACGCCCGATCACACTGGCCGATCACCAGGCGTCCCGCTGGATAGCGGAACCGTTGCGATTGCTGGACTGTTGCCAGGAAAGCGACGGGGGCGTGGCACTGGTGGTGACGTCACAGGAGCGCGCAGCGGACCTACCGGTGCGGCCCGCGATGATCGCCGCCGCCGCGCAGGGCAGCGGCGTAGACCAGTACGTGATGACCAGCTACTACCGAGACGACATGACGGGCCTACCGGAGATGGGCGTAGTCGGCCGGCAACTGTGGCGGCAGTCCGGGATCACGCCGTCCGATGTGGACGTAGCAGTGCTATACGACCACTTCACGCCGTTCGTCCTGGTACAGTTGGAGGAGCTGGGATTCTGTCCGCGAGGTGAGGGTCGGCACTTCGCGGCGGACGGCGCGTTGGAGCTCGATGGCGCGCTGCCATTGAACCCACACGGTGGACAGCTGGGTGAGGCGTACATCCACGGGATGAACGGCATCGCCGAAGGCGTGCGGCAGGTGCGAGGCACGGCGGCCAATCAGGTCGCCGGGGTGGGCCACGTACTCGTCACCGCCGGTACCGGGGTGCCCACAAGCGGGTTGATCCTGGCCGCGAACTGATTGCAATGGCCCAGCGCGCCCGATCAGACGGCGAGCAGACCAGACGGCACCCGGACGAGGTGGCGAGCGGACCAGGCGGCAGCGGACCACCAAACCCAACCGACCACCCCAACCGCCGACCAGCAGCGAAACAGGCTCAGCGCAACGAAACCCACCACAGAACCGGGCCGGAGAACAACTGGGCGGGACGAAGCCCCAGCACGGTAGGAAGGACGGTTGTCCAGTCTTTCCTGCTCCGCCTCGATCCGAAGCCACCGTTACGACAATGGGAAGATCGGGGCGAAGCAGGAGCCACAACCCCGGGACAAGGCCACACCCGGCCGCCAGATAATCAGAACGGCGGGGACGACTTCACCGGAAACCGCAACCGGAACCGGGACCGCGCGAACGTCGTGACAGGCCCCCGACGCCACCGCTCAAACCGAAGGCGCAACCGGATGACTACCAGCCCGCTGAACACGGGCCGCACGCCCAAGACCGGACCGCAGCCGAGCGCACTGTTCGGTATCCAACTCACCCAGCAGATCCGCATCCAGCTGCCGCGCCGCAGTAGCCGCCCGCCGAGCCAGCGTACGGCCATGCGCAGTGAGATCGATGAACTGCCGACGCCGGTCAGCAGTCCCACGTACCCGATCCACAGCCCCGATGTCCTGCAACTCGTCGATCATGTCGACGATGACACTCGGCGCCACACCAAGCCCATTGGCAAGATCGAGCTGAGCCTTGGGCCCATCCCGTAACAGCTCGAGCAGGCCACAGTGCCGTGGCCGCAAACCCAGCGGCGCCAACAGATCAGCCAACCGGTTGTTGACCAACTGCCCCAACTTCACGAGCTGGAACGTGACACTGCTGACGACCGAGTCCTCGTTGTCTCCCATGTCAGCCGACCGCGACCGCGTGAATGATCACCGGACCGTTCGTGGGATCGAGCTCGGTGGCTTGGCTGATCCCCGGCGGTGTCAGCACGTCCAGCGCCTTGGGCACCGTACCCGGATCAGCCTTGCAAATCGGAGCCGTACCACCGGCCGCGCACACGCCGAACGCGAACGGCTGCGCCGTCGACTGGAACCCCCGAGCCTGATCCGAGCTGAAGCCGTCCTGACCGGTCAGAACCTCATTGAACGACCAACCAGCGACCGGCGTACCGAACGCGGACGCCGGCACAGCGATCGTGATCGTCTTGGCGACGGTCGACGCGACAACAGCAGCGGTACCGAGCGAGTCGCCGTTCGCATTCACCCACACCGGCGCCGCGAACCCCTGTACTTCGAGTCGCTGGGTCCAGCCAGGGGACAACGTGTAGTTGCGAGACGGGAAGGCCGCAGCCGTCGAGGTAGCCCCGGTCGGCGCGTGCACATAGACGTCCAACAACTGCGCACCCATCACGTTCCCGAACGTCGGCACGAGCGTGCGCAACGTCGTCCGCAGATAAACGGTCGGCCCGAGCGTGATCACCTGGAACCGGGTGATGTCGAACGATCCGGCCACGAAGTCCGACGCCGTCGGATACTGGTACGTACCAGGCCCGTTGTCGTCGTCGGACGGATCAGTGACATCGAGAACCGTTGTGCCACCCACGATGTCACCGACAACGGAGAGCTGCGCGTAGCCGGTCGCCCCCGCTGAGGTCGCGGTCGCCGTAAGCACATCAGTGCCGAAACCAACCGGCACCGAAACGGCGAACGAGCCATCCGCCCCAGCCGTCACCGACGCCGTCGTAGCAGGGGCACCGGTGTCGATATCAGTCGACTCGACAACGACATGCGCGCCCGGAGCCGTGCTGCCGGTAACGGTGGTCGTGTCGCTCTCGATGGTGCTGGACGGTGTGGGTGCCGTCAGCGTCACGGCGAGAGCCCCGGGAACCGGATGGTTCACGTAGCGATCGGCGGTGACAGCAGGCTGTTCGGTGATTCGACCAACGCCACTGTCGGTGATCAGCCGCAATTCCTGCGCCTGCGCCCACGACAACGGCGACGCCGAGCCGGCCGCCCCACCGTCGGTGAAGCCGATCGACGCGGTCGTCGGATCGCTGCCGAACGGCGACGCTGCCAGGGCCGGGTTCTCCCACGCCTGCTCCGGCACCAGACCGACACCAGAGGAGAACTGAGTCATCGCGGTCAGCAGGCCCACTGCACCGGGCTGGTGCCGCGCGATCGCCGACTCGGCCCGTTCACCGGACAGCACCGGCCACAGGTGCCCGGTCCCGGTGTCCGTCGTCGGCCACGGTTCGCCCTGCCCGGAGCACGACGACTGGCTGGGCTGGTAGCAGTCGCCGTAGCCGTCGGCGCTGCCCTGTGCGGCGTTGTCGCCGTAGCGGTAGTAGCCGGTGCCGCTCGGGGTGGTCACCGCGATCTGCTTGTCCCACACGGCGAGCGAGGCCGTCACGTCCGGGTCGTTCGGCGACAGCTCGCCGAGCCGGACGAGTTCCTGGAATCCACCGTCGAGCACCTGGCGCTGGTCCAGCGTGGGGCCGCCGTTGCCCAGGCCGTAGGAGATCGCGGCGTTCGGGTCGCCGGTCTTGGACAGGCGGATGAAGTAGCGCGGCGCGTCCGGGCCGGTCGTGGTAACGGTCCAGTTCTTGATGTTGCGCTGGAAGTCGTCGGCTGTCGCCTGGTAGAGCTCGGCCCGGTCGGTGTCGCCGTGCACGCGCGCGATGGCGGCGGCGGACGTGAGTCCGGCGATCTCGGCGGCGATCGTCGACGGCGAGAAACCGGACTGTTCCTCCCACCGTTCCACGCCGAAGCTCGGGCCGTGCGCCACCAGGAAGTCGGCCGCCGGCCGAATGTGCTGCTGCCACAACGCGGTGTCGCCGGCCAGACCGGACTGCCATGCCATCAGGATCGGGTAGCTGGTCTCGTCGAGCTGGTCGCCGCCGGTGTCCGGCGCGACCTTCCCGTTCAACAGCGAGTTACGCGGAATCCGGCCGTCGGAGGATTGTTGCCGTTCCAGCAGGAAACGCGTGGCATCGCGCGCCGTGGTCAGGTCGCCGTCGGTCAGCAGTCCCGTGAACACCTCGTACAGGTCGCGCGAGAACACCTCGCGATAGGACCCGAAATACACCGGCTTGCCGCCGACCAGCGTGCCGGCGTTCACGGCCTGGCCCCACGGGCTGGCCAGGGACGCCACGATCGCGCCGGGGAACGTCTTGTCCTCACTGGCTTTCAACACGTTCGCCGACAGCTCGTACCGGTCCGCGAACGCCCGCGACGGCGGCGGCCGCAACGACCGGTCGTACGCCTGCCAGGCGTGCTCGTACTGCGCCGCGACCGCGTCGAACGCGCGATGCGGCGTCGCGGCGGCGATCGCGGCCGGCTGCGTGCGGCCGAAACCGAGCGCCAGGGTGATGTCCTGGCCGTGCCGCGGTGTCACGTCGGACACGGCCACGATGTGGCCGTTCGGCGCGTCGGCGTTCGTCGTGCCGAGGCTGTGCGTCGCGTCCAGGGACGTCAGTGCGTCGCTCGCGGTGCCGTCATAGCCGACCGTCGCCGCGTTCGTCGACGGCGATCCGAGGGCCATGTACGTGGGCACGGCGTAGTCCCGGTTCGCGGCCTGGCTGACGGTCGACGTGTCGAGGACGACCGGCATGCCGTTCGCGACGACACCGGAATCCGCGCCACCGTTCGCGGTGCCGCCACCGCCGTTGCCGTTCACGTGTGCGTCCAGTCGGGCGAACACGCGCAGCGCGCGCACATCGGTGTGGCTGCCGTGGGTCGGACGCAACCGCGTGTGCATCAGGACGGTGTCCTGGCCGGGATCGGTGACGTACGTCGTGATGATCTGGTAGCCGTGCTTGGCGCTGGTGGCCGTGACGGTGCACGCCATGCCGGTTTCGTCGGCCGACACCGTGTAGGTGAGGTCGCGGGTCTGGAGGTCGGTGAACGAGGATCCGTCGGTGATCACGTACTGCATCGTGTTCACGTTCGTGTTGTCGATGGTCGGCTCGTACACGTCCGACAGCACACCGCCGGCCACCGTGTACCAGACCTTCGACGTCGTCCCCGTCGCCGTGCCGACGCAGTCCTTACGCCCGAGGTCGAAAAAGGACGGCGCACCAGGGCCGCCCGGTGCCACCGGAGCGGCCGTAGCTCGCACAGCGGGGAGTCCCGCCAGTGCGAGCGCGAACACGAACCCGGCAATGGTCCCCATCGACCTCATCAGCCGCGTCCTTCCCACCTCGGCCGCACCCCAGCGAAGGGTATGTTGTCGCCCACAACGAATTGCGTCAAGAGCGAGGTCGATTCAGTCCGGCGTTCAGAAATTCCGACCGAAAACGTTACTCGTCGCCCCAGATGTCCGTGCCTGGTTTGACCGCATACCGCTCGATGTCGGCCAGTTCCGAATCGCTCAACGTGAGATTGCGCACGGTGGCCACATTGTCCTCCAGTTGGGCCACGCTGCTCGCCCCAATGAGGGTCGACGTCACGCGTTCGTCGCGCAGCGTCCAGGCCAGCGCGAGCTGCGCCAGCGACTGGCCGCGCGCCACCGCGATCTCGTTCAGCGCACGCACCCGGTCGAGCCGGTCCGTGGTGAGTTGCGATGTCCGGAGGAACACCGACGTGTTCGCGCGCGAGTCGGCCGGCACGCCGTCCAGGTAGCGGTCGGTGAGCAGGCCCTGGGCCAGCGGCGAGTACGTGATGCAGCCGATGCCCAGTTCACCGATGGCGTTCATCAGATCGGGTTCCGGGTGGCGGTTGAACATCGAGTAGGACGGCTGGTGAATGAGCAGCGGGGTGCCCAGATCGCGCAGGATCGCGTACGCGGCCAGCGTCTGCTCGGCGGTGTAGTTCGAAATCCCGGCGTACAGCGCGCGACCGGACCGCACGGCGGTGTCCAGCGCACCCATCGTCTCGGCCAGCGGCGTGTCCGGGTCGAAGCGGTGCGAGTAGAAGATGTCGACGTAGTCCAGGCCCATTCGGCGCAACGACTGGTCCAGGCTGGCGAGCAGGTACTTCCGCGATCCCCATTCGCCGAACGGACCCGGCCACATGTCGTAACCGGCCTTCGTGGAGATCACGAGCTCGTCGCGGTAGGGCCGAAAGTCGGCATGCATGATCCGGCCGAAATTTTCTTCGGCCGAGCCGGGCGGCGGGCCGTAGTTGTTGGCCAGGTCGAAGTGGAAGACGCCGAGGTCGAACGCCCGCCGCAGCACGGCGCGCTGCGTGGCCGCCGGGCGGTCCGGTCCGAAGTTGTGCCACAGCCCGAGGGACACCGCGGGCAGGTGCACGCCACTGCGCCCGCAGCGCCGCGTGATCATGCTGTCGTACCGGTCGTTCGCCGCCGCGTAGGTCATGCCGGCATCTTATGGTCTGGACCTGTCACGCGTCGTCCCGATCGGTAGAGCCAGACCAGGCCGATGATCGGCAAGAGGACCGGTACGCCACCGTAGCCGTTGCCGTAGAGCGACCACACGGTCGCGTCCGGGAACGCCGTCTTGTCCAGCAGGCTGTAGGTGCCGACCGCGAGCACGCCGACGAGTTCGACCGTGCACGACACCATGGCGACCCGCCGGGACGTCCGGCTGCCGCGCGCGAAGCTCACGGTGGCCACGATGTAGATCACGGCGGCGACCGCGGACAGCACGTATGCCAGCGGCGCCTTGTCGAACTTCGTCGCGATCTGGACACCCGATCGGGCGGTCGCCGCGAGCGCGAAGATCGCGTATACGGCGATCAGCAGCCTGCCCAAGCCGCCGCGCGTCGCCTCGCGGAGCTCAGACACCGGACCACACCTGGTTCATCCGCACGATCACCACCGGGACCACCAGGCAGCCGATCAGCAACACTCCCACCCCCCACCTGCTTTTCTCGTTCATCGACCACCACACGGCGGCCGGCAGCAGCAACAACGACGCCACCACGTACCCCACGAACGTCACGCCCGACACGTGCCGGTGCGTCGTCGCCAGCGCGACGAGCCCCGCCACGGCCTGCACCAGCAGCCCGATCTCGATCAGCCCGAGCGCCAGCACGAGGTAGCGCTTGCCGACCGGCCGGGACAGCAGCAACAGGACGAACGACCACACGGCACCGACGAGTGCGGCGACCAGCAGTGTGGTGGCGAGCGGGGCGATCACCCAGGCAGTATCTCCCCGTGCGCCGGTCCGCCGGTCCGCCGGGGTCATCCGTCAGTCGTAGGTGATGGCGACCTTGTCGCTGGCCGGGAGGGACTGGCAGGCCAGGACGTAGCCGTCGGCCAGGTCGGTGGCGTCGAGCACGTCGTTGTTGGCCATGGTGATCTCGCCGTCGGTCCGCCGGCACACGCACGCGCCGCACCGGCCCTCCTCGCACGACGACGGCACCGGCAGCCCGGCCTCCCGCATCGCGACCAGGAGCCGCTGGTTCACCGGCCACGTCACGGTGTGCCGTTCGCCGTCCAGTTCCACCTCGACCGTCGCCGTGCGGTCGGCCACCGCGGCCGGCTTCTTCTTTCTGGGCTCGAACGGGTTCTTCACCAGCGACAGGAAACGTTCCGTGCGGACGCTCGGCGTGCCGAGTTCGGTCAGGGCCGTCGACACCGCGTCCATGAACGGGGTCGGGCCGCACACGAACGCCTCGCGATCGACGTACGGCCGCAGCAGGGCGCTGAGCGCCGGCGGTGTCGGTAGTCCCTGGACGGTTTCCAGCCAGTGGATCACCGTCAACCGGTCGGGGTGCGCCTCGACCAGCGCGGCCAGGCCGTCGCGGAAGATCACCGACCGCTCGTCGCGGTTGGCGTAGCACAGCACGATCGAGCCGGATCCGGCCGCGAGGACCGACTTCACGATCGACATGATCGGTGTGATGCCGCTGCCGGCGGCACAGCAGAGCAGGTCATCGTCCAGCGACTTCGGGCTGAACACGCCACCCGGCGGCAGCGCCTGGAGCTCCGTGCCGGCGACCACGTGCTCGTGAATCCAGTTCGACCCGTACCCGTCCGGTGTCCGCTTGACGGTCACCGCCAGCTCGTCGTCGGTGTAGGGCGAACTGCACAGCGAATAGCACCGCGCCACGTCACCGACCCGCAGCGTGAGGAACTGTCCCGGCCGGTACGTGAAATCCGGCGGCCGAGCGAACACCAGCGACTTCGCGTCCGGCGTCTCGTCGACCACCCGTACGACCCGCAGCCGTTCAGCCATCGGGCACCTCGATCGTGCCCGATCGCACCGCGTCCTCGATGCTCCTGCGCAATGTCCCGCACCCCGCGACCAGTGCACTGTTGGTTCCCACGAACTCTAGGCACGCCGCGACCGATGCCGCATCCCACTGAATGCTCGTCTGCGCCAGGCTGTTCTTCTTCACCAGCACCGCACAACCGCAGATGACGCAGCACACCGGCCGCATCCCACCGGACAGGTACTCGGACCGTTCATCCACGGCGCCGGGCCAGATTCTCGGCGACCTCGGCCTGCCACACCTCGTTGGCGCGGGTCGTGTCGACCTCGAACTCGAACCGGCCGGTCATATCCTCGGTCACCTGGCCGGCATCCACATAGAACTGTTCGTACCATCTGCGGAGCTGGTAGACCGGGCCGTCCTCGGCGCACAGCAACGGATTGTCGATGCGTGTCTTGTGTTTCCAGATCTCCACGTCCTGGAGGAACCCATTGCCGATGCCGCGCGCGAACTTCGCCGCGATCTTGTCGGCGTGTTCGTCGCTCACGCCGGGCAGCTTCTTCACGATCGCGCCCCACTGGAGCACGAACGAGTTCGCCGTCACCGGGTAGTGGCAGTTGATCAGGACCGTCTCGATCAGCATGCCCTTGTAGTCGTTCCACAGGTAATTGATCATGTACGACGGGCCGTAGTACGACGCTTCGGACCGCAACGTGTTCTCGTCACCGCCGTAGTTCGACGCGGCCTCGACGTCCGGCCGGCCGCGTGAGTTCAGGTACTGCGTGGCGACGTGACCCTCGAAGACATTCTTGAAGTACGTGGGGAACGCGAAGTGGATGTAGAAGAAGTGCGCCATGTCCACGACGTTGTCGATGATTTCGCGGCAGTTCGCGCCGTCGATCCGCACCGAGTCCCACGTCCAGTTGCTCCACTCGCCGTTGAACGCGCCATCGATCCGCGGAATCGCGAACTCGTCGCCCGGCTGGCTGCCCTCGGGGTCGTTCCACACGAACAGCTGTTTGTTCTGCTCGCACGTCAGCCAGGACCGGGTCCGCGCGCGCATCGGCACGCGGCGGGCGTACGGGATCTCGGCACACCGGCCGTCGCCGCCCCAGCGCCAGTCGTGGAACGGGCACGCGACGTTGTTCCCCTTGATGGTGCCCATGGTCAGGTCGCCGCCCATGTGCCGGCAGTACCCGTCCAGCACGTGCAACGCACCGTCAGCGCCCGCGAACACGACGAGTTTCGTCCCGAACGCCTCGACCGCGTGCGGCACGCCGTCCCGGAACTTCTCGGCCAGCCCGAGACAGTGCCAGCCACGGGCGAACCGGGCCGGCGGCGCGCCGACGTCGATGGTCCGGATCTCGTCGTTGGCCGACGTCATCGATTGCCTCCAGCGATGTCGAGTGCCGCGATGTAGCCGAACGTCATGGCTGGGCCGATCGTCGCGCCGGCTCCGGCGTACGTGTGTCCCATCACGGCGGCGGCCGTGTTCCCGGCCGCGTACAGCCCGGGAATCACCCGGCCGTCGGTGGTCAGCACGCGAGCCTGCTCGTCCGTCAGCAGGCCGCCCTTGGTGCCCAGGTCGCCGGGCACCATCTTCACCGCGTAGAACGGCGGTTTCACCAGCGGCGCCAGCGACGGGTTCGGTTTGGTGCGCGGATCGCCGTAGTAGTGGTCGTACACCGAGTCCCCGCGATGAAAGTCCTCGTCGTTTCCGGTGCGCGCGAACCCGTTGAAGCGCTCCACAGTGGACTCCAACGCCGGAAGCCCGACCGTCGACGCGAGTTCGGCCAGCGTGTCCGCGCGGACCACCGCGCCCGCCTTGTACCAGCGGCCGGGGAACGGGCGGCGCGGCGGCAGGCCGGCGAACACGTAGCGGTCGCGGTAGCGCTGGTCGGCGATCAGCCAGGTCGGCAGGTGCACGGCCGGTCCGTCGCCCGGCCCGTACATCGCGTGCACCGCGTCGACGTAGGGCGCGGCCTCGTTGCCGAACCGTTCGCCGCGACCGTCGACCATCAGGCAGCCCGGCAGCGTTCGTTCGGACAGGCAGAAGTACGGGCCGCCGGTCAACGGGATCGACGGGCCCCACCACGCGTCGTCCATCAGGTCGAGGGCGGCGCCGAGCTTCTCGCCGGCCAGGATCGCGTCGCCGGTGTTCTCCTTCGCGCCGACCGTCCACTGTGTGCCGATCGGTTCGCGTTGGTACTGCTTGCGCAGCTGCTCGTTGTGCTCGAACCCGCCGGCCGCGAGCACGACGCCGAGGCGTGCCCTGATCGACACGCCGTCGCCGACGACCACGCCGACCACACGGTCGCCGTCGACCAGCAGGTCGACCAACGGTGACCGCAGCCGCACCGGCACGTCCGCAGTTAGCAATCCGGCTCGCAGGCCCGCCACGAGCGCCTGGCCCATCGTCAGCAGCCGCTGGCCGCGCAGTCGCGCGATCGTCCCGCGGCCGCCGACCAGCGCCGCCGACACGGTGCCCCGGGGATGTCGCGCGATCAGGTTCAGCCAGCGGTAGTGCGCGGCCGTGATCGGCAGATTGACGGGTGCGGCCAGGTAGGGCGGGTTCAGGTTCGCCAGTTCCGGGCCGAGGATGTTGCCGTCCAGTGGCCGTGGCTCGATGGTGCGGCCGAGCGGCATGCCGCCGTCGGCCTCGGGGTAGTAGTCGGAATAGCCGCGTACCCAGCGGAAATCCAGGGGAGTGGCGGCCCGCACGAGCGCGACCATGTCCGGACCGTGCCGCAGCAGCGCGGCCAGCCGTGGCGGCGCGACCGTGTCACCGACGATCCCGGCCAGGTACGCGGCGGCACGCTCGGGCGTGTCGCGGAGGCCTGCTTTTCGGAGCACCTCGTTGTTCGGCACCCAGATGCCACCGCCGGACCGCGCGGTCGAGCCGCCGAACGTCGCCGCCTTCTCGACGACGACGACGCGCAGCCCGTGCCGGTGCGCGGCCAGTGCCGCGGTCATCCCCGCCGCGCCACTGCCCACCACGACCACATCGAACTCGTCGCTGGTCATGCCACCTCCGCCGGCTCCAGACTGAAACAGGTTATAGTTTTTCGCGGCGAAGCGCTATCGTGACCCGCGTGACCTACGACGTCGTGGTGGTCGGATTCGGTGCGGCTGGGGCGTGTGCCGCGATCGAGGCGGCCGGCGCCGGCGCGCGGGTGTTGATCTGTGACAGGTTCTACGGCGGCGGCGCGACGGCCCTCTCCGGCGGCGTGATCTACGCCGGCGGCGGCACCACGACCCAACGCGAGGCCGGGGTGAGCGACACGCCGGATGCGATGTTCGCGTACCTGAGCCGGGAGGTCGGCGACGCCGTCACGCCGGCCACGTTGCGCCGCTTCTGCGACGAGAGTCCCGCCATGATCGACTGGCTCGCGGCGCTCGGCGTCCCGTTCCAGGGCAGCCTGTGCCCGTACAAGACGTCCTACCCGAGCAACCGCCACTACCTGTACCAGTCCGGCAGCGAGGCGTCCTTCGGCGACGCCGCTGCCCGCGGCCACCGCACGCACGGCCGCGGCACGTCCGGCAAGGTCCTGATGAAATATCTGGCGCGGGCACAGAACGCCGACATTCGTACCGGCACCGCCGTCACCGACCTGATCATCACGGACGGCCGCGTCACC
>Ga0207664_10001901_pt1 | contig 13726 bp, 13 predicted proteins | sample LARL83metaG_FD_184349 | JGI IMG/M metagenome (GOLD analysis project Ga0207664, IMG submission 184349) | Corn, switchgrass and miscanthus rhizosphere microbial communities from Kellogg Biological Station, Michigan, USA - LAR L8-3 metaG... | ecosystem: Host-associated > Plants > Roots >...
CAGCTCGAGCTGTCGACACGTCCGTCCGCAGCGACAGCTCGAGCTGCGTCAACCGGCGTAGCTCGCGCCACTGGCGCAACCGCACGCCGACCGGTCCGCGTGTGGTCCCCCCGTTCACCGTCACACGAACAGGCTATGCCGTGTGTGTCACCAGATAGCGCGTGTAGTCCGCCGCGGTGCGCAGGTCCGGCTCGGGCGTTCCGGGCGGTTCGCGGCGGCTGGCCAGTTCGACGGCCACCTGCTGCAGGTGCGATGGCTCACCGGCGGCCGGATTGGTACCGGTCGACACCGGGACCTTCACGGCGCTGAGCGGATCGTCGGTGCGCGCCGTCGTGAGGGTGAGCACGTCAGCGAAGGCGGGGGCGGCCGCGTCACGCGCGGTCAGCGACGGGAGGGACCACCGCTGCTGCACCGTTTTCAGGATCGACGTGTGGTCCAGCGGCGTGCCGGTGACGCGGAACACGGTGTGCGGCGCGATCAACGGTGACACCAGGACCGCGGGCACGCGCGCCCCGAACCGCGTGAAGTCGAAGCCGAACTCGCCGGCCGCGTTGTCCGGTGCCACGGCGCCGCCGGGTGGCGGGACGTGGTCGTAGCAGCCGCCGTGCTCGTCGTACGTGACGACCAGCAGCGTGCTCGGCCACGCCGGGCCGTTGCGTAATGCGTAGTACACGTCGTGGATCAGCTGTTCGCCCAGTGCCACGTCGTAGTTGGGGTGCTGGCTGTTGCCGTCGCTGCTCCAGCTCGGCTCGAGGAACGAGAACGCGGGCAGCGTGCCGGCGCCGGCGGCCTGGACGAAGTCCGGGAACAGGCCGACCGTGCCGTGCGGTGCGGACGCGATGTCGGTGAACGTGTTCTTCGTCAGCGGTTCGGCCTTGTAGCCGTAAATGCCCCACGTGACGCCGTGCGCGCCGAGCAGGCCGAAGATCGACGGTGCCGTGAACGTGTGGGTTTTGTCGTCCATGTGCCCCTGGCTGGTCGCGGCACACATGAAGGCGCGATTGGGCAGGGTTTCGGTCGGAACGGACGAGAACCAGTGGTCGCACACGGCGTACTGCGTGGCCAGTGTCGACAGGACCGGTAATGCTTCCGGCGTGAAACAACCCATGATGTAGGACGCGGTGGTGCCGGGCAGGATCGACCGCCCCTGCTTGGCCTGCCAGCCGAGCGTGTAGTCGAAATCCGTGACGAAGCCGCGCATCGACGGCGTCGCCGGATTCGGGGCCGTGATGCTGCCGAACAGCTGGTTGTTAGTGGCCTGGTAGCCCTCGCCGGGATCGGCGCCGGGCATGAAGTAGGCATTCGGCGTCGTCGGCTCGATCCGGTACACGTCGATCTTGTTGCCGGCTTTGTCAGTATTCGACTCGCTGCCGGTCAGGCCTTCGAACGGCTGACCGGCCGGCGTCACATTGCCCGGATACAGAAAACCCATCATATGGTCGAAACTGCGGTTTTCCAGCATCAGCACGACAACATGCTCGATTGTTGACAATTCGTTCGTCCCCACAATCCAACTGTATACCGGCTTGATCGCGCGGAAACAGAATTAGCCCGAACGGCGGCACGACGAAACGACCGGGAAAACCGCAGGTATCACCAATACGACAAACGGGTAATCAGAAGCCGTCGCCGCCGGTGAAGATCTCCTCGAGTTCGTCGGCCGTGCCGGCGATCAACTCCATCGGGTCGACGAACTCGTTGATGTCCAGGTTCGACAGCGGCAGCGAGTGCCGCAGCACGACGTAGTCACCCATGATCACAGCGCCACCGACGACCGCCGTGCTGCCGAGGTGATCCAGCAACGCGGCCAGATTGACATCGTTGACCTTGCCGCACGGCGACGCGATCTGCACCCACTCCTCGCGCTTGTCGAGCACCTCGCGCTGCATGATCACGATCTGACGGCGGTCGTCGTCGAACTCGACCTCGACGCGAACCTCGTCCGGTTCGAGCCTGGTCACCCGATACTCCGTCCGGATGAACGTGACGAGATCACTCCACGTTGCCACTGCGACCCTCCACCCTGACCGTGCGTGTTGATCGCCAGCCTATCGGTCACACCGTCCGGATACCGTGTGAATCGCGACCGGGCACCCGAATGGCCATGCCGTCAGCGCGTCAGGTCGTAGACGGTCATGCCGCCGACGGTGGTCGCGGTGTAGTGGCTCTCGACCCAGCTCATGATCTCGCTGGCCGAGCCACCGCCGGAACCGCCCGGTCCGCCGCCGAAGCCGCCACCCGCGATGAAGTAGTGCACCTGGCCGGATTGGACATACGCCTCGAACTGGGCGAGGGTCGGTGAGTCGTCGCTGCCGCTGAAACCGCCGATGGCCATCACGGACGCGCCACTGGCCAGTTCGAGCGACCCGGCCGACTGCGAGCCGACGGTCGCCGCGGCCCACCGGTAAGTGCTGCCGGACAACAGGTTGCTGACCGCGGAGTTCGTGCTGACGTCGCGACCGCCGCCGAAGCCGCCGCCCGACGACGGGCCGGACGTGGGGATGGCGCCGGAGTGCGGCTGGCTCGCGGTGTCGACGGCGTACGCCGACGTGGCCAGCAGGCCGCTCACCAACGCGACCGTCGCCACGACGGCCCCGAAACGGCGGCCTGCGCCGAGCACGGCGAACGTCGCCACGGCCGCCAACAACAGCACCAGCCAGCGCAGCGCCGGCAGCCAGTCCGACGTGCGGACGAGCAACGCGTAGTCCCACACGCCGGTCACCGCGATCATCGACGCCAACACCGCGCGGCACGCGAAGACGTCCCGGCCGCGCCACAGTTCCCGGCCGGCGATCGCGACTAGTGCGCCGATGGCCGGCGCGAGGGCGACCGTGTAGTACGGGTGGATGATGCCCTGCATGTAGCTGAACACGATGCCGGTGACCAGCGCCCAGCCGCCCCAGAGGATCAACGCGGCGCGGGTTCGGTCGGTGCGGGGCGCGCGGCGGGTGAACCAGAGGCCGGCGACGAGGCCGATCAGCGCGGCCGGCAACAGCCACGAGATCTCGGTGCCCATGCTGGCGCCGAACAAGCGGGTGATGCCGGTCGCGCCGCCGAAGCCCGTGTTGCCACCTCCACCCCCCACTCCACCACCGCCGCCAGGGCCGCCGCCCGAGCCACCGAGGATGCGGCTCAAACCGTTGTAGCCCAACGCGAGTTGCAACAGGCTGTTGTCCGTCGACCCACCGATGAACGGGCGCGAGCCGGCCGGCCACAGCGCGACGAGCGCCACGTACCACCCCGCCGACACGAGCAGTGCCACTCCGGCCGCGAGCAGGTGCACCATCCGGCGACCCAACGACGTGTTGGCGGCGACGAGGTAGACGAGCGCGAAGGCCGGGAGCACCAGGAACGCCTGCATCATCTTGGTGAGGAAGCCGAAGCCGAGCGCGGTGCCGGCCAGCATCAGCCAGCGGACGCTCGCCTTTTCCACCGCCCGCACGACGCAGTACGCGCCGGCCACGAGCAGCAGCACCAGCAGCGCGTCCGGGTTGTCGAACCGGAACATCAGCGCCGCGACGGGTGTCAGCGCGAGCACGGCACCGGCGATCAGGCCGGCCGCCGGACCGGACCACCGGCGTACGGCGGCGAACAGCAGCCACACCGACAGCACGCCTTCGATCGCCTGCGGCGCCAGCAGACTCCACGAGTTGAACCCGAACATCCGACCCGACAACGCCATGATCCACAACGAGGCGGGCGGCTTGTCGACGGTGATCGCGTTGCCGGGATCGAGCGCGCCGAACAGGAGTGCCTTCCAGCTCTGCGTGCCGGCCTGGACGGCGGCCGCGTAGAAGCTGTTGCCGTAGCCGGAAGCGCCGAGGTCCCACAGGTACAGCGCGGCGGTGCCGGCCAGCAGCAGGCCGAGCGCGAGCCGGACGACGGCCGGACGTTCGATCGCCGTCGCGGTGCTCGAGCGAGCGTGCTGGATGGGTGGGGCGAGGGTGGACGCGGACATCGGGGTCCTTTCAGTCGGACGGACGGTGGGCGCGGAACACCCAGGCACGCAACAACACGAACCGCACCACGGCGGCGAGCACGTTCGCGGCGACCAGCACGCCGAGTTCCCACGCGCGACCGGCATCGGCCGGCAGGATGGCGAGCGCGCCGCTGGTCAGCCCGAGGCCGATGGCGAACACGATCAAACCCTGGAACTGGTGTTTGCCAGCGTTACGCGTGCCACGCACGGAAAACGTGACACGTCTGTTCACAGCCGTATTCGCGATCGCGGTGATCAACAGCGCGATCAGGTTGGCCGGCTGCGCGCCCATCGCGCCCCGCAGCAACACGAACAACACGAGGTACGCCAGCGTGCTGCCGACGCCGATCACCGCGAACCGGAACGCCTGCGCGGCCAGGCCGCGTGGCACACCGGGTGGATCGGCGCGGCCGAACTCCGTGCGCAGCTTGGTGATCGGCAGTTCGCCGGTGAGCAATGCGCGGCCGAGCCGGTACACGCCCTTCAGGTCCGCGACCGCGGTCGCCATGATGTCGACGCGGCTGTCCGGGTCGTCGACCCAGTCCACCGGGACCTCGTGGATGCGCAGGCCGACGCGTTGCGCGAGCACGAGCAGTTCGGTGTCGAAGAACCAGCCGGTGTCCCGCACCAGCGGCAGCAGCCGCGCGGCCACGTCGGCGCGGATCGCCTTGAAACCGCACTGCGCGTCGGAGAACTTGACAGCCAGCGTGGACCGCAGGATCAGGTTGTAACACCGCGAGATGAACTCCCGTTTCGCGCCACGGACGACACGGGCGCCACGCGCGAGCCGGCTGCCGATGGCCAGGTCGGAGTGCCCGGACAACAGCGGCGCGACGAGTGGCAGCAGCGCGTTGAGATCGGTCGACAGGTCGACGTCCATGTACGCGAGCACGGCCGCGTCCGACGCCGACCACACCTCCCGCAACGCGCGTCCGCGGCCCTTCTGCGCCAGGCGTACGAACGAGACCTCGGGGAGTTCGGTGGCCAGGCGCGTGGCCAGGATCGGTGTCGCGTCGACGCTGGCGTTGTCGGCGATGGTGATGCGGAACGGGTACGGGAAGTGGTGGCGCAGGTGGTCGTACAGGCGGCGGACGCTGGGCTCCAGGTCGTTCTGTTCGTTGTGGACCGGGACGACCACGTCCAGAACCGGAGCGGGGCCGAGCGGGAGCGGGCGGGCTTGGGGCGCTGCTGCGGTCGTCGTCATGGTGTATACACTTCCGGCCCGGCTTGTGCGGTCGGTGTGCATCGGCTATGGCTCGACTGTGAGGTCGTAGACGGTCACGCCGTCCACAGTGGATGCCGTGTAGTGCCGGCTCACCCACGTCGCGATGTCGTTCTGGACGTTCAGGATGCCCTGGCCGCCCAGGAAGTAGTGGATACGGCCCGCGGCCACGTCCTGTTGGAATTGGGCGAGGGTGGGTGATGGATCGGTGCCGTTGAAGCCGCCGACGGCCATCATGGGATCGCCGGTGGCCAGTTGGTAGCCGGCGGCGTCGGTCGAGCCGACCGTGGCCGCGACCCAGGTGTAGTGGGACGCGTTGGCGGACAACAGGTTCACCAGGTCCTGGCCGGGCGTGATGTTGTTGAACGGCCCGCCGCTTCGGCCGCTGCTCGGGCCGGCGGACGGAATGGCGCCGGTATGTGGGGCGGCGGCTGTCGCGGCCGCGTACGCGCCGGGACCGGCCAGGGTGGCGACTATCGCGATCGCGGCGCCGAATGTTGCGACGCGACGGCTCGGTACGAGCAGGAGGCCGGCGGCCAGCAGGCCGAAGGTCAGGACGAGAAAGCGTAGCGCCGGTTCCCAGGACGGGTCACGGGTGAGCAGGAGGTAGATCCAGATCGCGGTCAGGGCCACCGAGCCGGACAGGATGCCGGTCGCGGCCGGATGATGTCGGTTGGCCCACAGGCCGGTAGCGCCGATGCCGACCAGGGCGGCGATGGCCGGGGCGAGGGCCACGGTGTAGTACGGGTGCAGAATGCCTTGGGCGAAGCTGAAAACGACGGCCGTGACGAGCAGCCAGCCACCCCACAACAGCAGCGCGGCGCGGGTGGGGTCGGTGCGTGGCCGTCGATGCGTGAGCCAGAGGCCGGCGGCGAGGCCGATCAGCGCGGCGGGCAGCAGCCAGGCGATCTGGGTGCCCATGTCGGTGCCGACGAGTCGTGCCCAGCCGGCGTCGTAGTTGAGATTGCCCAGGCCGCCGGTCTCGTTGCCGGTCAGACGGCCGAAACCGTTGTAGCCCAACGCGAGTTCCAGCACGCTGTTGTGCTGCGACCCGCCGATGTAGGGCCGGTCGGCCGCCGGCCACAGCGCGACCAGCGCCACCCACCAGCCGGCCGACACCAGCAACGCCAAGCCGGCCACCAGGATCTGCCGGATGCGCCGGGCAAGGCCGGTGGGTGCCGCGTAGACGTAGACGAGCGCGATCGCGGGCAGCACGAGGAATGCCTGGAACATCTTGGTGAGAAAGCCGAAGCCGAGCGCGACGCCGGCCAGTGCCAGCCACATCGTGTTGGCGCGCTCGATGGCGCGGACCGTCGCATACACCGCGAGGATGAGCAGCAGGACCAGCAGCGCGTCCGGGTTGTTGAACCGGAACATCAGCGCGGCGACCGGCGTGAGTGCGAGTACGGCGCCGGCGATCAGGCCGGCACCGGGGGACGCGCATCGCCGGACCGTCGCGTACAGCAGCCAGACCGCGACCACTCCTTCGAGTGCCTGTGGTACGAGGATGCTCCACGCGTTCACGCCGAACAGGCGGGCCGAGAGGTCCATGATCCACAGTGCGGCCGGCGGCTTGTCCACGGTGATGGCGTTGGCCGCGTCCGACGATCCGAACAGGAACGCCGTCCAACTCTTGGTCGCGGCCTGCACGGCCGCCGAGTAGAACGAGTTCGCCCAGCCGGACGCGCCGAGACCCCACAGGTAGAGCGCCGCCGTGCCGGCCAGCAGCGTTGGCAACGCGATCGACCGCGACCGGCGTGGCGGTGGCGTGGTCACGGGGGCAGCGACTACCGGCTCGGCGAGTGCGGTCATGCTGCCAGGATCGGCGGCGGATCTAGGTCATTGTTGTGGCACGCCTGTGTCGGGGCTGTGATGATCCGCGGGCAGCGTGACCGTGAACACGGTGTGCCCCGGTTCGCTTGTCACGCCTACGGATCCCTGGTGCGCCGTGACGACGGCGGCCACGATCGCCAGGCCGAGGCCGGTGCTGCCGGCGTTGCGCGAGCGGGACGTGTCGGCGCGCGCGAACCGTTCGAACGCGGCGGGCATGACCGCGGGCGGGATGCCGGGGCCGTCGTCGGTGACGGTGAGGACCACGTGGCCGTTGGATTCGACCAGGCCGGTGGTGACCGTCGTGCCGGCCGGGGTGTGGGTGCGGGCGTTGGACAGCAGGTTCGCCAGGACCTGGTGCAGGCGCTGTTGGTCGCCGGTCACGGTGACCGGGTCCGGTGGGAGGTCCATGCGCCAGTTGTGGCCGGGGCCGGCGATGTGCGCGTCGCTGACCGTGTCCAGGACCAGGCGGGACAGGTCGACCGGGTCGCGGGCCAGTGGCCGGCCGGAATCCAGGCGCGCCAGCAGGAGCAGATCGTTGACCAGGACCGTCATGCGGGCCGATTCGGATTCGACGCGGCGGATCGCGTGGGCCACGTTCGGCGGGACCTCGTCGTTGCTGCGCCGGGTGAGTTCGGCGTAGCCACGGATGGCGGCGAGCGGTGTGCGGAGTTCGTGGCTCGCGTCGGCCACGAACTGGCGGACGCGCATCTCGCTGGCCTGTCGCGCGGCGAGCGCGTCGGACACGTGGCCGAGCATCTGGTTCAGCGCGGCGCCGACCTGACCGACCTCGGTCCGTGGATCGGTGTCCGTTTCGGGCACGCGTACCGACAGCGCGACGTCACCGCGGTCCAGCTTCATCTCGGCCACGCGGGTGGCCGTGTCCGCGACCCGGCGCAACGGCAGCAACGACCGCCGCACGATCGCCGCACCGGCCACGGCCGCGACGATCAGTCCGGCCGCGCTCACGCCGGCCACGATCCACGTCAACGTTTCGACCGTGTCCTCCACCGACGAGAACGGGATGCCGAGGATCGCCGTGCCTTGGTGCGGGTCAAGGACAGCGATCAGCCGATAGCTGCCCAGGCCCGGAATCTGCTTGGTGTAGAGGACGTTGCGCGCGGTGCCGGGATCGATCGCGGCCAGTTGGGCGTCGCTGAGTGTCTGCGTGCAGGAGTAGCCGGTGAGCGTCGCGGCGACGGTCGGCGAGCCGGAGACCAGGTGCACCGAGATTGCACCCGGTGGCAGGCCGGGGGGGAACTGCAGGTTGCTGGGGTTGCCGGTCGTGCAGTCGTACGGTCCGCCACCCTGCGGTGGACCAATACCGCCCCCGAACAGCGGTGGTCCCTCGGGGCCGCCGCCACCCCGGCGGTCGTCCTGATGGGTGATGGCGTGCGACGCGCTCGTCAGGTCCGCGTCCAGGCGGTCGGTCAGAAAGCGTTGCAGGAACAGGATGGACGCGACGCCGATGACCACGCACAGGACGCACAACAGGGCCGCGATGGCGGCGATCATGCGGGCGCGCAGCGTCCAGGTGCGCGGCGAGACCAGGCGCCGCAGGTCACTCCGCCGGTTTGAGGACATATCCGGCGCCGCGCATCGTGTGGATCATCGGCTTGCGACCGAGGTCGATCTTCTTGCGCAGGTACGAGATGTACAGCTCGACGATGTTCGCCTGGCCGCCGAAGTCGTAGTTCCACACGCGATCGAGGATCTGCGGCTTGCTCAACACCTTGCGCGGGTTGCGCATCAGGTAGCGGAGGAGGTCGAACTCGGTGGAGGTGAGGTCGATCGGCGTGCCGTCGCGGAAGACCTCGTGGCTGTCCTCGTCGAGCGTGAGGTCGCCGACGGCGAGCGTGGCGGACGTGATCGCCTCGACCGCGCGGGTGCGGCGCAGCAGGGCACGCAGGCGGAGGGCGACTTCTTCAAGGCTGAAGGGTTTGGTGACGTAGTCGTCGCCGCCGGCGGTCAGGCCGGCGATCCGGTCCTCGACGGAGTCCTTCGCGGTCAGGAACAGGACGGGCAGGTCAGGTGTGTACTGGCGCAGCTTGCGGAGCACGTCGAGACCGGACATGTCGGGCAGCATGACATCGAGTACGACGACGTCCGGCCGGAACTGGCGGGCGATGCGAACCGCGGACATGCCGTCGGCGGCGCTGCGCACGTCCCATTTCTCCATGCGCAGGGCCATGGTCACCACTTCGGCCAGGTTCGGCTCGTCATCGACGACGAGCACCCGGACGCCGCTGTTCGCTGCTGCTGCCATGGTCCGATCGTGTTGGATCGACGTGTGGTGAAGCTGTGCTCTTGCTGTGTAGCACCTGTGAGCCGAACTCGCCTCCTGAAACCGGCTCGCCGATGGAGTGGACTTGCCGGCGAACGATCGTCTTCGCAGTTCAGGTGCCATAAAGTCGGCGCCGATGAACGAGCACAGATCCACCATCCGGAGCCGAGAACTCGGCGACGAGCTCCGGCATGCGATGGAAAAGGCCAATCTCAACGGCAAGCTCGCGGCCAAGCTGCTGGGTTGGTCGGAGTCGAAGGTCTCGCGGCTGCTCATGGGCTACCAGATCGTGAACGAGTCCGACATCGCGGCCCTGTTGGCGTTGTGCCTGGTCAAGGGCGACGAGAAGGACCGGCTGATGACCTTGGCCCGGGAATATGACGTGCCCGGTTGGCTCCAGAAGCATCCGCCGTTCGAAACATTGGTCAACCTCGAACGTCGGGCCACTGAGATCACCGAATTCGAGGTACTGCGAGTGCCCGGGTTGCTCCAGACAGGCGACTATGCACGTGCGCTGCTGGCTGGATCGGCTGTGGTGACGCCGGATGGGATCGAGCCTCGGATCGAAAAGCGGCTGCGGAGACAGGATTTGTTCGACCGGCACGACCGGCCGGAGTGCACCTTCTATCTGCACGAACTGGTGTTCTATCTGCCGATCGGCGGGCCTGAAGTGATGTCGGCGCAGATGCACCACCTACTTCGGATGAGCGTGCGCAGCTACATCGTCATCCGGGTCATCCCTGCCGCTATCGGCGCCTATGGCAGCACCGATGGCGCATGCCGGCTGATGGAGTTCTCCCATCAGCGTCCGATCGCCTATGTCGAGGAGCAGACCGCCGGACACTTCATGGAGGAGCCAGACGAGATCACGACCTACCGCCGGGTCTTTGCCAAGTTGGCCAACAATGCACTGAACGAGGAACAATCCAGAGAGCTGGTCGGCGACTTGGCGATCAGGCTCTATGGAGAGGACCGAGATGGCGGCCAGCTGGCGCAAGAGCAGCTACAGCGGTGACAACGAGAACTGTGTTGAGGTTCGAGCGGAACAGGCCAGCGTTACGGTGCGTGACTCCAAGAAGCCGGGGCCGACGCTGAACTTCCCGAACTCGACCTGGCGGGCGTTTACGGTCACAGCGCGCGCCCATCGATAGCACAGGGTGCGCACAGGCGGGGGTCGGAAGGTGGTGGCATGACCACACATTCCGATGTACCGCCCCCGCCCACCAGTTGGGGCACGCCCATCCCGGTCGCTGAGCGACCGCGTCAGCCCTGGTCGACGCGACGGATCGTGCTTTCGGCCGCTGTCGCCGTGCTGATCGTGGCCGGGGGCACCTTCGGCGTGATCGCGGCGACCAGCCACGCGTCGACCACGGCCGGTAACGGCGGTCCGGGCGGCGGCGGTCCTGGTGGTTTCGGTGGCGGACGGTTCGGCGGCGGCCCGGGCGGATTCGGCGGTGCCGGTCTGGCCAACGCGCTGCACGGCGACTTCGTGGTGAACAACAACGGAACCTATGTCACCGACCGGCTCCAGACCGGCACCGTGTCCTCAGTCAGCGCCACCGACATCACGATCGCCTCCGTCGACGGCTACACGCAGACCTACACCATCAACTCCAGCACCAGCGTCGACCGCGGCAGCGACTCGATCAGCAAGGTGGCCAAGGGCAACACGGTGACCGTGATCGCCACGGTGTCCGGCGACACGGCGACAGCGACCACCATCGAGGACCGATCGCTGGACAGCGGCAACGTCGGCCCCGGCGTCGGCGGCCCACCGCCCGGCAACTAGGTCGACGCGCGGGTGACCTGGACCGCGATGGTCGGGCGGTCCGGGTCGCTACATTCGGTCCATCAGTTGTCGGGCGTGGCCATGCAAAACATCCGCATAATCGGCGAAATCCCCGACCTCTACCCGCTTGAGGTAACGCGCTATCACGTACAACTGGGCTCGAATGCCGTCCGGGCTGTCCAACACGTCGGAGAAGGTGTCTCGCACATGTCGTGCCGTGTCCGGCGCTCGCAGCGACAGGACGTACAAGGTGGCCGCGTCGTAACCGACCATCCGTACGCCCCACGACTCCCAGTCGAGCAAATATAGATCTGGTTGCGTGACATTGGTCCAGTTCAGGTCGCCGTGCGCCGTAACCCAGGCGGACACGGTTGGATCGATGCTGCTTCCGAAGAACGCCAACAACCTGGTTGTCACGACATCCTGTGTGTGTCCGCCTCGTTCAGTGCGATGCTTGCCCAGCGCATCCAGGGCATGGCGCAAGTCGGCCCACCACGCGCTGGCCAGCGCAAGCTCGCTGCGGAGCTCGGGAGACACCGAACATTGCTGGTCGACAATGAGCGTCATCAGTTCGGCCCGGTTGCGGTACGCCTCCGCACCCCATTCGTACAGGTCAAGGACGGTCGGCTTCGGTACACCCTCGATGCCCTTCGCGTCCTCGTTTCCCGTCCAGTACTCGCCTTCAGCCCATTGGGGATCGGCCCAGGAAACACGAAGCCATCGCGCACCGTGACTGCCCATTGCCCGGCTGCCGATTGTTCGGTCTCGCCATCCAAAGACAGGTTCACCCTCGGGTTCGACCGAGAAGTGCTGGGACGCCAACCGTAGTTGCTCTCGCATCCACTCGCGCTGACCGCCGTCACCGGACGTCATTTCGGCTTTTCCTCATAGTAGTACGGCCAGCATCGTTTCGGGTCCGAGTGATACGACGGTGGACAGTGCGGCGAGCAACTACTCTTGGACGGGTCACATCGGCTCTCCGGGCCACACTTGCTCGGTGTGTTCGGGTTGCATTTCGCGTGCACCGATCGAGCCAGTTCACGACGGGCATTGCCCGCCGCTTGACCGACAAGAATCTCCGCCAGTCGCACCATGCGTACGTTGCCCAGTGACAGCCATCTGGCGAACACACATGGCCACACGTCTCCGTTCGGTGCGACAGCCACCTTGCCATGCGCGCAAGCGCCGCAGAGCTGCGACACGCCTGGCCGCTGTTCGCGCACGCCACGGCCGACCTGTCGAAGCTGATCGGTGCCGACGTTCGTAACGCCGAGTGCTGCCAAATGTCGCCGGGCCTGCTCGGTGCGCTGGTCGTCGGTGATGTCGATCAGGCCCACGCGTAGCGGAATGGATCGCCGCACCGCTTCGACGATGTTCGCGGTGGTGTGCGCGTGACTGCCCGGTCGCTTCGTGATCGTCTCGTGCTGGCCGGCGTCATCGGTGTAGTAACTCGTGGCCAGGCGCACTCCGGGCCGGGCGAAGATGTCCCACATGCGGGGCGTGACTCGTAGCAGATTGGTGAACACCTCGACCGCTACGCACTGGTCAAGGACATGTTCGACCAGGCACGGAAGGTCGGGGTGCAGGGTGGGCTCCCCGCCGATGAACTGGACCATCCGGACGCCGAGGGCAGCGCCGTCGTCGATGACACGCCGCCAGTCGTCCACCGCCATCGATCCGTGTGTTCCCTGTGGCCCGGACTCGGCATAGCAGTGGACGCAGGACAACTGGCACCTGCCGGTGATCTCCAGCCAAAGAAACCGCAGGTCAACGCCAGCTTGCCGGGCCGCTGTCGACGTCACGGACCCATCCTCCAGCAACTTGCTGTTCGGCGCCGGATCACCGCCCCACCGGTGTCTCTGGTTAGTCCAGGACGAGACAGAACGGGTGACCTGCCGGATCCGCGAGGACGCGCCAAATCCGCTGCCCGTCCCCCGCGTCGAGCAGTGTGGCGCCCAGGCTGAGGACGTGTTCCTGAGCTCGGTCCAGGTCCTGGACACCCAGGTCGAGGTGGAACTGCTGGGGCCGCGTGGGATCCGGCCACCGTGGTGGCTGATGGTCGGCCACCCGCTGGAAGGCCAGCACGAGCCCGTCGGTGTGCAGCGTCGCCCAGTCGTCGTCGAGCGACCACCGCGGATCCGGCTGGTTCACCGTGCCGCCGAGAAGCGACTGGTAGAACTGGGCCAGCGGGGCGACATCGGCGCAGTCCAGCACCACGCACTGCAGCTTGGCGATCATGAGGGATCTTATGTCGACGCGCGGGTGACCTGGACCGCGTTGTCGATGACCAGTAGACCGTCGTGGTTGACGATGGTGAAGCGGTACGGCTCGTGCGTGACGGCGCCTCGCACGGTCACGAAGTTGATCACGGCGGTGATCGTGTTCGGGCCGACCTGGTGGAAGTTGTTCGGGACGACCTGGGCGATCGTGTTGTAGAAGTTGCTGAACTCGGCGAACGAGATCTTCGCGTGGTACTTGGTGGACAACAGGAGATACGCGTCGTTCTGGTCGTTGGGGAGCAGGCCGTAGTACTTCGTGACCAGGTTGGTCATGGCTTCGAACGACGGCGGGCCGGCCGGCAGGGTCGGCGGCGCGGTCGTCGTCGCCGGGGGCGCTGCCTGC
>Ga0207664_10001902_pt1 | contig 13715 bp, 18 predicted proteins | sample LARL83metaG_FD_184349 | JGI IMG/M metagenome (GOLD analysis project Ga0207664, IMG submission 184349) | Corn, switchgrass and miscanthus rhizosphere microbial communities from Kellogg Biological Station, Michigan, USA - LAR L8-3 metaG... | ecosystem: Host-associated > Plants > Roots >...
ACGCCGTCGACGGTGTCGCCGGCGGCGCGCAGGATGAAGGCGGCGGCGCGCTCGCTGATGAACAGCCGGTTTCCCGCCGTGCCGGGCAGGGCGATGCGGGGCGCGCTCGCGATCCGCGCGCAGACCACGGCCATGACCTTGCTGGAAAGGTCAGCTGGGGGTCGCACCGGTTCGGCGGCCAGCTCACTGGTGGCCGTGCGGAGGGGACGGATCTCGTTCAGCGCGGCCTGGCAGTACTCGCACGATCGGGCGTGCTCGTCGGGGGCACCCTGCGCGAGGTGGTCCCACAGCTGGTCGATGTCATGACCGCAGGGGAGGCGGTCGTCGGCTACGTTCACCGCCATGGCGTCAGCTCCCCTGCCAGTTGGAGACGGGCTCGGTGCAGCCGTCCGCGGACGGCACCGGGAGACGTATGCAAGATCGTGGCCACCTCTTCATAGGACAATCCCTCCATTTCCCGGAGTATCCAGCAGGCCCGCTGCTCAGGTGTCAGTCGGTTCAAGGCGCATCTCAACGCCGCGGCGAGGCCGACGGCAAGTGCGTGCTCCTCGGGTCCGGGAAGCCGGTCACGGACGGTGACCGTCTCATCGAACGGGACGTGCGACCGCACAGTGCGCAGCGTGCTCACGGCCCGGGTGACGGCGATTCGGTACAGCCAGGCGGCGAAGGCCTGTTCTGCCTTGACCTCAGGCAGGCGCCGCCAGGCAGTGACGAAGGCCTCCTGGGCGGTGTCGGCCGCGCTGCAGGGGTCGTTGAGTATGCGTACCGCGATCCGGTAAACGGGCACCTTGTACCGCCGGACCAGGTCCTCGAACGCGGTGACGTCCCCTTCGCGGGCTCGCACGACAAGGGTGGCGTCATCGAGGGGGGCGCTGGCCTGCTGTTGCGGACTTTCGCCATCCGCCGCGCCTAGGCGCGGCCTCGGCACGCCGAACTCCAACTCGGTGCTGCCGATCAGATTGCCCCCCATGTAGCCCGCATGCCCAAGGCCACGGCGGATCAACCTTCTCCTATGTGACGCACTTCACATCTGCCACACCCGTGACGTTTGCGGGCGATGCCGCGTCTTGCTTGCAAGTCCTGCCGCGGGGGCGACAGGGCCGCGAGGTAGACACCAACGGGAGGGGACCGAGACGGTGAGCACGTCTGAGACTGAAAGCACCATAGCGACCACGATGCCGGGTTCTGTACCGGCGCAACGCGGGGCCGCCGCCGAGCTAACGTCCGAGCACGGGCGGACGAGCATCGCCAATGTCGTGGTGGCGAAGATCGTCGCGATCGCGACCCGCGAGGTAGACGGGGTGTACAACATGGGGACAGGCTCCGCGCGGATGATCGGGGCCGTCCGCCAGCGTGTGCCCGGCACTAGCGCAAGCAACACGCAGGGCGTGTCAGTCGAGGTCGGCGAGCGGCAGGCCGCGGCCGATCTCGACCTCGTGGTCGAGTACGGCGTATCCATCCCGGACCTGGCCGCCGCGGTCCGCGACAACGTGATCGGCGCGGTGGAACGCTTCTGCGGCCTTGAGGTCACCGAGGTCAACATCGGCATCGACGACGTCCACATTCCCGGCGACGACGACACCAGCACGCAAACCCAGCGGGTCCAATGACCAAACTGGGTGACCGGCCGCTCAATGCGGTGGCCGAGCTTGCCGACCGGATCGCCGCGGCCGTGACCAAGTGTCCCGACGTAGCCGGGCTGACCCAGGTCCCCGGCATGCCGGTGGCCACCTACCTGCCAGGCCGGACCGTGTCCGGCGTGGCGGTCCGGTCCGCGGAGGTCGAGATCTGCGTGGTGGCTCGTTACGGGCCACCGCTGCCGCAGGTCGCGGCGCAAGTCCGGCGAGCCGTGGAGCCGCTGGTGCCCGGCCGGGTGGTGGATGTCGTCATCGGCGACATCACGTCGCCGCAAGCGCGGCCCGAAGCCGCGATGGCATCGGCCGACCGTCACCAGGCGGAGTAATACAAACGACAGGAGAACGGGGGAACCTGCCAATGGATGAGGTTCGCATAATGCCGATCCTCGGGTTGGCGTTCGGCATAGCCTTGGGGTTCGCCGGCGCGTTCGGCGGCTGGTCGGCATTCGTCATCGTGCTGGTGCTCGGCCTGGTTGGCTACATCACCGGGCGAGCGCTTACCGGGGAACTTGACCTGAGCCAGCTGTTCGTCACCCGGGAGCGGAGGCCGCAGTGAGCGCCCTCGACGTGGCGGCGCCGCCGAGCCCGCTGACCGTGCCCGGACAGCGGGGCCGAACCACCATCGCCGACCGTGTGGTCTCCAAGATCGCCACCCGGGCGGTCGCCGAGGTCGGACAGACCGGCGGGGCCGCCCGGCAGCTGATCGGGCTTACGGTCGGCCGGCAAACCGGGGAGGGCGCGGCCCGGGTCTCGGCGCGGGTTAACGGCAACCTCGCGCTGATCGAGATGCGCCTGTCCCTGGCCTACCCGGCCCCGGTGCGCAGCCTGACTCGCGAGGTGCGCAGGCACGTCATGGAGCGGGTTGCCACTCTTACCGGTATCGAGGTACGCCACGTGGACATCGAGGTGGCCAGCCTGCAACGCGGGAGGGGGCAGTGAACGACAGCGCCCCCACCGCCGACGACACCACGGCGCTGGTCCCTAACGGCCAGCGGCCGCTCCCGGAGCGGGCCGACGCCTGGTCGATTCCCGGCCAGCGCCGCATGGCCCGCCGGGAATTCCGGCCCCGGCGCAGGATCCCAGGGGTGCTCGTCGCGGCGGTGATTGTCGCGGCCGGGATTGTGGGCTGCATCTGGGCGGCATCGGCCGCGCTTGGCCGGCCGCTGTGGAACATTCCGCATAACGATTTCGCCGGCCCGCTGCAGAGCACGGTGCACTGGGACGATACGGGCACCCTAGCCGTCGCCTCGGCGGTCGCGTTCGTCGGCTTCCTGCTCATCGTCATCGCCTTGCTTCCCGGTCGGCCACGGGCCATTCCCCTGGCTTCCGGGGACGAATCGCTTGTGATCGGCGTGCCGCGGCGCAGCCTGCGCCGTTCGCTCGGCTGGCTCGCCGCAGACGTCGCCGGCATAGAAAAGGCCAAGGTCAGGACCGGGCGCAACACGGTCAAAGTGCGGGCCACCACCAAGCTGCGCGACCCGGCCGGCCTGCGCGAGAGCGTGCAATCCGTCGTCGAAGACCGGCTCGCCAGGCTCGATCCGCTCTGGCCAGTGCGCGTCAAGGTCCGGCTGCGCCGGAAGGAAGGCTGACAACGATGAGACGTCACACCGCGCGGGTCAGCCGTATCGGGCTGCTGATCATCGGGCTGATCCTCCTGCTCGGGGCCGGCGCGGTCCTGGCCCGCAGCCTGAGCGCCTCCACCAGCGTGCTCGGTAACCAGCACGCACCCCTGCTGACGCACGGACAAGTCCAGTACCCGACAAAGAACAGCTGGGTGTGGCCGGTTGTGGCTGCGGGCAGTTTCGTCATCGCCGCGCTTGCCCTGTGGTGGATGGCGGCCCAGACCAGGACCAGGGCGGTGCACCGGATCCCGATCGAACCCGACCGCCTCCACGGAACTACGACGCTGCGTGCTGACGCGGCGACCGCGGCGATGACCGACGAGCTCAAGAGCTACCCCAGCATCCGGGCCTCCGACGCCCTCCTGCACGGATCGGCGACAACTCCCGGCCTTCAGTTGGGCGTCACCGCGGAAAACCGGGCCGATCCGAGCTTGGTACGGACCGGCATCGAGACCGAGGCTCTTCCCCACCTACGCGACGCCCTCGAACTCGACAAGATCCCCACGGTGCTGCGCCTGCAGTTCAGCCGCGCGTTTGACCGGCACCTCACGTGACCGATCAGTAGCATATCGTCGGCATATCGAAAACCGCATACGCGCTGGCAACACCGCCTTGCCTTGACTTGAGGCATGACGTACAGCCAACCGGCACGTACCGCGGCCTGCCACCCCCGATCGCCGGCGCCCACGTCCTCCTCGGCCCTCCCAGCAATGGGCATCACAATTTATGGCTGCGGGCATGACGAGGCCGCTTTGTTCCGCGAGACTGCGCCTCGCTTTGGCGTAATGCCAACCATCACAGACGCGGCGGCATCTGAAGCTAACATTGAACTGGCGTTTGGCAACCGATGCATCAGCGTCAGCCACAAGACGCGAATCACGAATTCCACTCTGTTTGCGCTCGGCCAGGCTGGCGTCAGGTATATCTCCACGCGGAGCATCGGATACAACCATATCAATGTGCAGTACGCGGAGAGCATCGGCATTTGCATAGGGAATGTCGCCTATTCACCCGACAGCGTGGCCGACTACACACTGATGCTGATGCTGATGGCCGTGCGAAATGCAAAGTCGATTATCCGCCAGACCGACATCCATGATTACCGGTTGGCCGATGTACGCGGGAGAGAACTACGCGACCTGACCATCGGGGTAATTGGCACAGGCCGCATCGGCACGGCCGTCATAGATCGACTGCGGGGCTTCGGCGGCCGAATACTGGCCTATGACAGTCACCCCAAGACCGCTGCCGATTACGTGCCGCTCGATGAACTGCTGCGGCTGAGCGACATGGTAACGCTCCATACGCCGCTTAACGCGGACACCCACCACCTCATCAATCAGCGACGCATCGAGCAGATGAAGCACGGCGCGTTCGTTATCAATACTGGACGCGGTTCGCTGCTCGATACCGAGGCTCTTATTCAAGCACTGGAAAGTGGCCGACTGGGCGGCGCGGCGCTGGACGTCCTCGAAGGAGAGGACGGAATATTCTACGCCGACTGCAGGAACAAGCCTGTCGCCAGCAAACCGCTGTTGCGGCTACAGCAACTGCCGAATGCGCTTATTAGCCCGCACACCGCCTACTACACAGACCACGCCCTGAGCGACACCGTTGAAAATTCGATCATCAACTGCCTGGAATTTGAAAGGAAAATTCAGCATGGATAGGCTAAAGGTCGGCATCATATTCGGCGGCTGTTCCGAGGAACACCAAGTCTCCGTCAAGTCCGCCCAAGAGGTCGCGAAGAACCTCGATACAGAAAAGTACGAACCGTTCTATATCGGGATCACGAAGAGCGGTTCCTGGAAGCTCTGCGCAAGCCCCGACGCAGGCTGGGAGAACGGCGACTGCCGCGCGGCCGTGCTGTCACCGGACAGCAGCGTACGCGGATTGCTCGTTCTGGAGCAGGGCAAATACGAAGCGATCAGCCTGGACCTAGTGTTGCCCGTGCTACACGGCAAGCTCGGCGAGGACGGTGCGATACAGGGCTTGCTTGAGCTGGCTGGCATCCCCTACGCAGGCTGCGATATCCAAAGCTCCGCCTTGTGCATGGACAAATCCCTGACTTACCTCGTCGTCAGGAGCGCGGGAATCGCCACGCCGAATTTCTGGATCGCCTCCGCGAACGAGCATATCGATGCCGCCCAGCTCACCTATCCCGTCTTCGTCAAGCCGGCCCGTTCTGGGTCATCCTTCGGCGTCACCAAGGTATCGCGAAGAGAAGAGCTGCCTGATGCCATGGAAATCGCCCGCCAGTATGACTCGAAGGTGCTGATCGAAGAGGCTGTCGTCGGCAGCGAGGTCGGGTGTGCGATCCTGGGGAACGGCCCGGATTTGATCGTGGGCGAGGTAGATCGAATTGCGCTCTCTCATGGCTTTTTCAGAATCCATCAGGAGAGTGCCCCTGAAAGCGGCTCCGAGAACGCCACGTTCATCGTCCCCGCTGACATTCCGGCAGAGTCGCGCGCGCTCGTTCAGGAGACAGCGAAAGCCATTTATCGCGCCTTGGACTGCCGGGGACTATCGCGGGTGGACCTGTTCCTTAAGGAGGACGGGCAGGTCGTCCTTAACGAGGTTAACACGCTCCCTGGCCTGACCTCATATAGCCGTTATCCGCGAATGATGGCGGCCGCGGGGTTGCCGCTGGCCGAAGTGATCGACCGGCTGGTGTCGTTGACGCTGACAGGGAAATCCGATGAGGGGTGACTTCGTCTTCGTCGACGAGCTCGCATCCGGCGTGCGCTGGGATGCCAAGTACGCCACCTGGGATAACTTCACCGGAAAGCCAGTGGACGGGTATCTGGCAAATCGCATCGTCGGCACGAGGGCTTTGTGCGCCGCCTTGGAAAGAGCGCGCGAAGCAGCCGCATCCCTTGGCTTCGGCCTGCTCCTGTGGGACGGCTACCGCCCGCAACGCGCCGTAGACTGCTTTCTGCGCTGGTCAAGACAGCCAGAGGATGGCCGGACGAAGCTACGGCACTATCCGAACATTGACCGAGCCGAGATGTTCGCACGAGGATATGTAGCCGCCAAGTCGGGCCACAGTCGAGGCAGCACCGTTGACTTGACGCTCTATCACCTGGCTACCGGTGACCTCGCCCCCATGGGCGGCGACCATGACTTGATGGATTCCATCTCCCATCATGGAGCCAAAGGCATTACGCAAGTCGAAGCGACCAACCGTCAATGCCTTTGCGCGCTCATGGAGGCCTGCGGTTTTAGCTCATACGATTGCGAGTGGTGGCACTACACGCTGAAAGACGAACCCTATCCAGACACCTACTTCGATTTTCCCATCACATAGGTGGTGCGGGCAGTTGCACCGTGACGCAAAGTCCTCCAGCGGCCCGAGGGGTGAGGGTAAGGGTCCCGTCGTGTGCTTGGGTGATGCTTTTGACGATCGCCAGGCCAAGACCGACCCCCGCATGGTCACCGCTTACGCGTTCGGTCGCACGCTGGAACGGTTCGGTGAGCGTCGAGACCAGCTGTGGGGTGAGCTGCTCGCCGGTGTTCTCGACCGTGAGCACCACACTTCCGGGGTGCAGGCTGGTGGTGACGCGCACGGTGCCGTCCTCTGGGAGGTTGTGCACGATGGCGTTGTGCAGGAGGTTCGTAGTCAGCTGCAGCAGGAGGGGGCCCGAGCCAACCGTGGGCGTGATGTCGCCGGAGGTCTCGATGGTGACGCCGCGCTTTTCCGCCAGGGGAAGGAGGGTTTCACTGGCCTCTTCCGCGATGAGCGACAAGTCGACGTGTTCTCGGGTGAACGACCGTTGGTCGGCTCGGCTGAGCAGCAGCAATGCTTCGGTGAGGTCGATCGCCCGGGCGTTGACGGCGCGGAGGCGGTCGCCAAGCTCACCGCTGTCGTGGTTCAGGTCACTGCGGGCGACGTCGAGCAGGCTCTGCATGATCGCCAGCGGGGTGCGCAGTTCGTGAGAGGCATTGGCGGCGAACCTCTGCTGTTCGGCGACGTGCGTTTCAAGCCGGGCGAGCATGGCGTCAAACGCGTCGGCGAGCTCGCGGAACTCATCGCTGCGGCCCCGCAGCCGGATGCGGTGGGAGAGCGATCCGGTCGCAGCCATCCGTGTGGCGTCGGTGATGCGAGTCAGGGGTGCGAGCATCCGGCCAGCGAGAAACCACCCGCCCACCAGGCCGAACACCAGCAGGAACGCCCACACCGCGGCTGCCCGCGGCGCGAAGACGTGCAGGAGGTTGGACCGGATGGGAAAAATACCAGTCGACAGGTCGGTGCTGTCGGGCACGATGAGCGCGCGGTCGGGGACGTAGTTCAGGAGGAACGCCCACACGGCGGCGAGGAGCAAGGCACCGGCGACCATGAGGAACCCCGCGTAGCTGAGCGTGAGCTTGAGCCGAACGCTCAAGCCAGGAGCCCTATCCATCGTTCCCTCCCCCGTGCCCGGTCCCGGGCGTTGTGTCGATGCGGTAACCAACGCCGGGCACCGTGGCGATCAGCCAAGGTTCGCCGAGTCGCTTGCGCAGGGCCGAGACCGTGATACGTACGGCGTTGGTGAACGGGTCGGCGTTCTCATCCCAGGCCCGTTCCAGTAGCTCTTCGGCGCTGATGACGCCGCCTTCGGCGGCGACGAGGACTTCGAGCACGGCGAACTGCTTCCTGGTCAGCGCGATGTAGCGGCCGTCGCGGTAGACCTCGCGGCGGAACGGATCCAGGCGCAGGCCGGCGATCTCCCGCACCGGCGGCCGGTTGTGCCCGCGCCTGCGGTCGAGCGCCCTGAGCCTAAGCACGAGTTCTTGCAGTTCAAACGGTTTGGTGAGGTAGTCGTCGGCGCCGAGCCCGAACCCGGAGGCCTTGTCGTCAAGCCGGTCCGCAGCGGTGAGCATCAAGATCGGCATGCCGCTACCGGAAGCGACGATCCTTGCGGCGATCTCGTCACCGGAGGGCCCGGGAATGTCGCGGTCCAGGATGGCGATGTCGTAGGCGTTGAGGTCCAGCAGCTCCAGCGCCGTGTCGCCGTCGCCGGCGATGTCGGCTGCGATCGCTTCTAGGCGCAGCCCGTCGCGAATCGCCTCGGCCATGTAGCGCTCATCCTCGACGACCAGCACACGCATGCTCTCGATGCTACGAGCAGGTGTATATCGTCGGCGTACCGAAAACCCGCAGACGGGCTGGCAGCACCACGCCAGCCGCACAATGCGGAACTTCAGCTACCTGTGATCGCGATCTTGCCGCTGGCGTGGTGTTCCAGCATCTGCGTGACGGCGTGCGCCGCGTGGTCAAGTGGGTAGGTCGCGTCGATGACGACCCGGACCTCTCCGGATTCGAGGAGCCGCAGCAGTGCATTCAGGTTCTCGTGGTTCACCTTCGGGCTCGCGAGCCGCACGTTGGTCCGGCCAAGTCCCATAAGGACCGCCCGGGCTGTCCGGGGCAGGCCAGCGAAGAGGCCGCCGGTGTAGCCGAGGCTGTTCGGGATGAGCACGCCTCCCGGCACCAGTACCCGCGCGGTCATCGTGGGCGGGTGGTTCAGGACGTTGTCCAGAACAACGTCGAATCGCGGTGGCCCCTGAGTGAAATCCTCTTTCGTGTAATCGATGACGTGGCTCGCGCCGAGCGATCGGATCAGTTCGGTGTGCTGGGGGCCGCATACCCCGGTGACCTCCGCCCCGAGCACTTTGGCGATCTGGACCGCCATGGTCCCGACTCCGCCCGAGGCGCCATTGATCAGGACCCGGGTACCGGCTCCGACCTGTGCCATATCCCGTATAGCAACCAAGGCAGCGAGCCCGGTCATGACCGACGCCGCAGCGTCGGTGAATCCGAGCCCGGCGGGCTTCTTGATGAGCTGCGCCGCCGGAGCCACCACGTACTGGGCAAACGTGCCTCGAGCGGAACCGAACACCTCGTCGCCGGGCACCAAGCCGGTGACCTGCTGACCAACGGCCTCCACCACGCCAGACACATCCGATCCCCGCACCGGACGCCTCGGCCTGCGCAGCCCGAAAACCAGGCGCACGAGATACGGCACGCCGGTGACCGTGGCCCAGTCTGGGGTGTTGACGCTGGTTCCCCGCATCCGGATCAGGACGTCGTCGGCACCGATCACCGGCACCTGGATCTCTTCCAAACGGAGCACGCGCTCGGGTACCCCGTAGCCGTGCTGAGTGATGGCCCGCATGGTGGGCGAATCGACCGGCATTGTGTGTTCCCCTCGTCGTGGCCCCCAGGGCCTCGGCCTGCGCGTCATGAACCGCGCTCAGCTCGCATCGTGGGCGTGATAGGCTCCGCTAAGCCTTACGGCGTAAGTGTTAGCCGTACACTGTAAGCATAGGTCTTACAGCGTAAGGACGTCAAGGACGTCTCCTTAGGCGACCCGAACTGGCGCGGTGAGCGAGGCTGTTGACGTGAAGATCTCCGATCTGGGCAACCAGGGGGCGGAAGGCCGCCCGCAGCTGACGAGGGAGCGGGTGGTGTCAGCGGCCATCGAACTCGCCGATCGGGACGGCATCGAGTCGCTCAGCATGCGTCGGCTCGCGCAGGAACTCGGCGTCGAGGCCATGTCCCTCTACACGCACGTACGCAACAAGAACGACCTGCTCAACAGCCTGGCCGATGCTGTGATCGGCCAGATCCCGCTAAACGTCGATGGTGGGGACTGGAGAGCGTCGCTGCGTCAGATGGTGCTTGCCGCACGAGCCGTGATGGTGCGCCACCCATGGGCCCCCGGTGCGATAGAGGCGCAGACCGCGCCCGGGCCTGGTTTCCTGCGCTACGTCAACACGTTTCTCGGCGTGCTCCGGGAGGGCGGCTTCTCCGTCGCCCAGGCGCATCACGCCCTGCACATCCTCGGCAGCCGCGGTCTCGGGTACGCCCGCGACCTATTCGACGATTCCGGGGAACTTGAACCGGAGGCGGCCGACGTCCTCGCGCAGCAGCTAGGCGCCAGCCACCCCTACGTCGTGGAAATGGCTCTCGCGGTCACCCACGAGGGCGCCCTCGGCCGGTGCGACGATGACGCCGAGTTCGAGTTCGTGCTCGACTTCATCCTCGACGGCCTAGCGCGGCTCAAGCGCGGCTGACCCGCTGGGAGCAGCCGACCACTGGAAGGCGTCAGCGCGCCGTAAAGCCACCGTCCACGTTGAGAATCGTGCCCGTGATGCCGCTGGCCGCATCCGAGGCCAGGAACACGATGGCGTCAGCGATCTCACCGGCCGTCAGCATCCGACCGATCGGATGGTTGCTGATCGCCCGCGCGCGGCTGCCCGCCGGGTCCGGGTCGGCGGCCGCGTCGCGGCCCTTGGCGATGAAGTCGGTGTCGACTGCTCCCGGCGCGACCGCGTTGACCCGAATGCCGCGGTGCGCGTGCTCGACCGCGAGCTGCCGGGTCAGCTGCACGAGCGCGCCTTTGGTCATCGAGTAGATGGTCTGGCCCGGCTGGCCGACCAGGCCCGAGATTGACGCGAGGTTCACGATCGAGCCCTTGGTCGCTTCCAGCGCGGCGAGCGATTCGCGCGCGTGGCTGAACGCGCCGCGCACGTTCACCGCCATCAGCACGTCGAAGTCCTCATCGGTGCACTCTTCCGTGGGCTTGCGCAGGAACAGGCCCGCGTTGTTGACCAGCAGGTCCAGCCGCCCGAACCGCTCCTGCGCGAGCGCGACGGCGCGCTGTGCTGTCCCAGTCGCGGTTACGTCGGCCTGCAGCGGCACGATCGCCTTGTCTTCGCCCAGTTCCTCGACCTTAGGCGAGATGTCCTCGGCGATAATCGCGTAGCCGCGGGCGCGCAGTGAGCGGACCGTCGCCTGCCCGATACCGCCGGCGGCCCCGGTGACCAGCGCAACCCGGGCCGGTTGTAGATCAGTCATTTCGTCGTGCCTTCCGGAATCAGCCCGATTGGGCTGGCGGCTGGATGTCAAAGACGGACAACTGTGTGGCGAGCATGCTGTAGTAACCGATCAGGGTCACCAGCTCGAAGAGGTGCGCGACCGAAAGCACGGCCGCGTATTTCTCGTATTCCTGCGCGTCCAGGGTGCCGGTGTCCAGGATGCGACGGGTCGCCTCAAAGACGGCCTGCTCTTCGGCGGAGACAAGCGTCGGCGGGTTACCCGCGAGGATCGCGTCGATGTCCTCCTGCGTCAGCCCCTTCTTCAGCCCGGCCTGCTGGTGGGCGAAGCGCTCGAACGGGCTGTCGTGGTGGTGCGCGACCATCAGGATGGCGATTTCCTGGGCCCGCTCGGCGAAGTGCAGGTGGTACCGGATCGCGGTGCCAAGCCCCTGGAGCGTGTTCCCGAGCGGCTGGCTGGCGATCCAGATCGCCGGCGGGCCGATGAGGTGGCCAGCCTCGTCGACCAGCAGAAACGTGACGTTAGGCGCAGCGCGGAAGCCGGTGGCGTAACTGTCGTAGAACTCGCGCTGCCCCGCCGTCATATCGGCGAGCTCTAGCGGCGGGACTCGTGGGCTCAACTTTCCTCCGGCGGTGCAGCGTCGTCTCCACCCTGGTCCGATCTGTATGGCTATCATACAATGACATCCGGAACGTGCAACAACATGTTCACGATGCGGACAGCGCGGAGGCGGTGCGCCAATGTGGGCATATAAGCTGAACGGCCCAGGGTTCGTCAGCCAGTACGAGCGTCCCGACGACAACCGGGAACTCGGTCCCGGGCAGGTGCGCCTGCGGTTCAAGGCCGCCGGGCTCTGCGGCAGCGACATGCCGAAGCTGAACGGGATCATCGTGCGGAAAGGCACGCCGTCAAATGACTATGCGCCGGTCCACGAGATGGTCGGCGAAGTCATCGAAAGCGCCAGCAACGAGCTAAGCGTCGGTCAGCGGGTCGTGGGATCGGGCGGCGGAAGGAACGGCCTGGCGTTCTGTCACGTACTGAAGCACCGTGGTGCCGCCCATCTCACCTCCGTTGACCCGGTGGACCGGGACGCAGTCGCCCGGCATTTCGGCGCCGACGACTTCGTCCAGTTGCGGAGCACCCAATGGGCGGAGACTCTCACCGACGAGTCGCGCCCAGAAATCGTCGTGGAAGCCGTCGGTCATCAACACGCCACTATTACCGACGCGCTCCGGGCCGTGGCCGAGCAGGGGTTCGTCTACGGGTTCGGCAGCCCGGACGATCCCGACTACGTCATCCCGTACCAGCAGGTATATGAACGGAGCTTGACGCTGCGAGCCGGCCGCACGCTTGGCGGATGGCTCGAAGTGCTCCGCGATGGCCGCGGCTACCTGCTCCGGCACCGCGAGGATTTCAAAGGCTACATTTCGCACGAGATCCCGGTCAGCGATGCGCAGACCGCCTACTCCCTCTACGCACGGCCCCAGGCCGGCCGACTTAAGGTCGCCATCGTCGACTGACCACCAGTGCGGCCCTTCTCGATGGGCTGTCCATTGCGGTCATGTCTGGAAGAACGGCGGCGGCGGCAAGGTGGCCGTAAGCCGGGCGATCACCTCGGGAGACAAGGTGACGCCGCCCTCGGCGAGGGCATCGAGCGCCGCACCGGCCGCTGGCGGCAGGGTCGCGTGCCGGGGCTCCGCCCGGTGCAGCATTTCCGGCAGGTGGTCGGCCAGCGCGGCGGCCACCGGGGAATCGCGGTCGGCCAGCACCGAGCCGGACATCACGACGGGCACGGGCCCGTTCAACCGGTCGAGCCCGGTTTGCCGGGCCGCTATCCCGGCATAAAAGGCGAGCCTGCGTCCCTGCTCGCGCACGACGCCCACGGCCACGGGATCGCCGCCCTTCGCGGTCTCCGTGACGACCCGCGCGGCCCTGACCTTCGCGGCCTCCCCCGCCGGGTTCCGGCGCTTGGTGAACATGTGATTGAGTTCCTTGACGTCGGACACCCCGTAGAAGTCCAGCAGGGCGGGGCCGAGCGCGGTCTGCGGGGCGGCACCGAGCTCCGCCAGGAACACGGCCTTGAACGACTCGGACACTAGGCCGAACGCGCCCATGGCATGCTGCCCCCACCAGCCCATGTCCCACGTCGCGCCGTCCGGTCCCCGGGCCGCGAACGCCGAGTTCGTCCCGGCGTTCACCGCGACCCCAACGCCGGACGGTGCGCCGCAGCGGATGGCGGCATATCCGTCGTTGAGGATCGACCGGGTCAGCCCGGGCCATTCGGTGGTCAGCACCTCGTCCCAGAACTGCCTGTCCTCCGGCCAGTCGACGCCGGCCAGGCGGAACGCGGCCGAGGCCACGTCCTGCCGGCCGGCCCCTGCGTCAGCCAGCGCGGCGTCGGCTGCGCCAAGCACCGCAGCGACCGCCGCCGCCTCACCAGCGACGCCGTAGATGTCGCCGCAGCCCGCTCGCGCGGCCCCGGCGACCTTTCCCGATGCGAGGCAGGCGAGCACCGCGGTCTTGCTGTTCCCGGCGTCGATGCCCAGGTAAATCCTCATCGCGCGGCCGTCAGCGCGAGGGTCGGCGGGGCGGGGCGACGTCGAGCAGCCGCTCCGGCAGCCAGGCGGCCTGCGCCACGGC
>Ga0207664_10001903_pt1 | contig 13709 bp, 13 predicted proteins | sample LARL83metaG_FD_184349 | JGI IMG/M metagenome (GOLD analysis project Ga0207664, IMG submission 184349) | Corn, switchgrass and miscanthus rhizosphere microbial communities from Kellogg Biological Station, Michigan, USA - LAR L8-3 metaG... | ecosystem: Host-associated > Plants > Roots >...
CGCGCCGCCGGTCGCACTCGATCCGGATCGGACCGTCCGCGGCGAGGACGAGCGATACGCCTTTCAGCTGTGCGCGCGCATGAATGTCGTCGAGCGTCTCCGCTGCGATCGACTCCAGATCGGTTTCGTCGATGTTCAGCATGAAGCGGCCCGATTGGAGCCGCGCAGCGAGGAGCAGGTCGTCGACGAGGCGTAGAAGGCGATCCGAGCTGCGCGCGACCACCTCGATGTAACGCCTGCGCTCCTCGTCCAGCGGTGCGCCCTCGTCGTCGAGCGCGAGCTCGACGTAGCCGATGATCGACGTGAGCGGCGTCCGCAGGTCGTGCGACACGAGAGCGATGAACTCGTCCTTCAGCCGGTCGGCCTCGAGGAGCTCCTCGTTCTTCTGCGCGAGGCGTCCACGAATCCTGTCGACCGCGTCGAGGATCACGCCCATGCGGATGATGACGAGGAGCGCGATCGCCGCCTGCAGCGCGCCGACGACCCAGATGCCGACCCTCTTGTGCTCGACGTCCGCGATCACCCGTGCGACGGGCACCGTCAGGAGCGCGCCGGCGAGGGCTACGAGCCGCCAACGGCCGATGCGCGTCTCCGGAGTCTCCGCAGGACGCGACAACCTGCGGATCGACGGGTGCAGCACCGCCGCTGTCCAGAAGATGTACGACGCCATCCACGGCCAGTTGATCCAGCTCCCGCCCGAGTAAGCGGCTCCGTTGATCGTGTTGGCGACGTCGCCGAGCAGCTGCGTCGCCGCCCCGAGCACGAGGAACCCGAACGCCGGAGTGCGCCACGCCGGCGACACGAAGAAGCCGGCGAAGGCACCGAGCAGCACGCTGTCCATCACGGGATAGAGGACGCCGACGACGACGCGATGTCCCAGCAGCAAGTGGTGGTGCAGTGCCGGCTCGGTGACGAAGATCCACTCGAAGACGACGAACGCAAGGGTCACGATCGCGGCGTCGACGAGCGCGCCGACGCGGCGATGACTGCCGGAAGCCACGACGAGCATCACCGGTAGCGCCGCAAAGAGCGGATACGCGATCAGGTACAGGTAGTCGGCGGTGGATGGGTCCCCGGCGGTCGGCGCGGCGTCGAACGCGATGTCCCCGGCGACGAAGAGCATGTTGCCGAAGGCGAAGACGAGCCACGCCAGCCGGGGACTGGGTCGGTATCGGCGGATCGCGACGAGGACGGCGACGACGCAGCCGCCTCCGAAGAGCTCGTAGATCGCGTCCTGGACGTCGGCGTTCGACGGGAGCACGAAGTAGAGCAAGCTCAGGACGAGCTCGCCCCCGAGGATCCATGCCCCCATCCGGAAGTGACGCGTGGCGCGCATCGCCTATGGTCAACTGTAGACCGTCAGGCGAGAAATCGGACAATCGCCGCGGCGACCTCGTCGGGCCGGTCCTCCTGGAGGAAGTGCCCCGCTCCGTCGAGGACGATGGGCGTTCCCGCGCCCGGAATGAGCTCGGCGAAGGCGTGCGCGAGCGAGGGCGGCAGCGCTCGGTCCTCCGCGCCCCACACCACGAGCGCCGGCTTCGTCCACGAGCGCAGCGCGTCGCGAACGCGGTTCATCGGCGCGGTATTCGGATGACCGGGCTCGGCCGGAACGAGCTCGGGGAACGCGAGGACTCCGGCCTTCGACTCCGGCGTCGGGAACGGCTCCGCATATGCGGCGCGCGTCTCGTCGTCGAGGCCGTTCACCGTGCCGGACTCGACGAGCCGCGCCGGATCGACGTCGCCGCCCAGCCGTCGCACCGCGGCTCGGAACTGGAGCCACGCGTCGCGCGGAGGGCGCCCGCCGCCGATGCCGGTGTCGAGAATGACGAGACGGTCGACGAGGTCCTCGTGCTCGACTGCGTAGCGCAGGCCGATCGGCCCGCCCCAGTCGTGCACGACGAGCGTGATGCCGCTGAGGCCGAGCGCGTCGACGAGCGCGGCGATCGAGGAGACGTGACGGTCGTACGTGTACCAGCCGACGTCGGACGGCTTGTCGGAGCGCCCGAAGCCGATGAGGTCCGGAGCGACCGCGCGGTGGCCGTTCGCCACGAGCGGAGGGATGACGTTTCGCCACAGGTACGAAGACGTCGGCTCGCCGTGCAGCAGCAGGACCGGAGGCCCCTCGCCCTCGTCGACGACGTGCATGCGCAGGCCGTCCACCTCGAGCACGAGGCAAGGCTACTCCAGGTCGAGCAGATCCTGGTAGAGCGCGAGCGACGCCTCGCCGATGCGACGGACGACTTCCTCTTCGCCGAGCCCGCAGCCGCGATGAGACACCGGCAGCGAGACCGTGCCCTGCCTGCTGACGTTCACCACGAGGTCGTTCTCGATGCGCTGCGCGACCTCGCGCCAGCCGGTCGGACATCCGGCGCGCTCTACCGCCGCGCCCTCGTCGCTCACGGTCGTGCGTTGGTCGCGATGCACCACGCGCAGACGGACTCGATCTCCCGGTGGGTACTCGAGCCCTGTGTCGACGACACGCGCGTCGCGCATGACGGAAATCCTAGGCGGCTCGGGCGTGCTCGGCCGGGCGAGGGATCTGGATCGGCGGCCGGCGGCGCAATGCCGCTGCCGCCGCGCCCGTGCCTGCGATGCCGACGATTCCGGCAAGCGCGAACGCGAGCTCCGTGCCGCCCCGTGCGCACAGCCAACCCGCCAGGAGCCCGGCCGCCGGGCCGGTCCCGTTGAAGGCGTAGAAGTAGATGCCGATGATGCGGCCTCTGAGCGCGTCGGGGGCCGCCAGCTGCATCGAGGCGTTCGAGTTCGCCGACCACGCGGTGAAGCCGGCCCCGACGAGGAAGAGCAGCAGGCCGGCGACGAACTCGTTCCCGGCCGGCGCGAGCAGGAGCTCCGCGCCGGTGAAGACGAGCGCGCCGACGACCATGACGCGCATGGAGGCGCGCGCCCGCGATGCAGCCACGAGCGCACCGGCGAGGGCGCCCGCGCCGAACACGGCGGACAGGAAGCCGTACACCGTCCCGTGCCCGTGCAGCGTGATCTTCGCCAGCACGGGCAGCGTCACGTTGAAGTTGAAGCAGAACGTGCTCAAGACGACGGTGAGCCCGAGGATCGCGAGCATGCGCGGCTGGCTGCGGACGTAGGCAAGGCCCTCGCGCGTCCCTGCGAAGACCCGCGGCCGCTCGAACTCCTCCAGCGGGAAGAAATCCCTCGTCCGCATGGCGAAGAGCCCGAGCAGCACGGCGAGGAAGCTGACCGCGTTGACGAGGAAGCACACGCCGACGCCGGCAAAGCCGAGAAGGATCCCGGCGACCGACGGTCCGAAGATGCGCGACGCGTTGAAGAGGCTGGAGTTGAGCGCGATTGCGTTCGGCAGAGACTCGCGCCCGACCATGCGGTACGTGAGCTGCTGGCGCGACGGGACGTCGAGGACGAGCACCGTGCCGTTGACGAACGCGATCAGGTAGAGCATCCACGGTTGGGCGAAGCCGCCGTATGCGATCCACGTGAGCGCGGCCGCGCTGACGGTCTGCGCCACTTGCGTCGCGATGACGAGGCGCCGCGCGTCGAGCCGGTCGGTGAAGACGCCCGCGAAGAGCCCGAAGATCGTGAACGGGAGGAACTGCGCGAAGGCCATGACGCCGACCGCGAAGGCGTCGTCGTGTGTGAGCTGCAGGACGAACCACCCGAGGGCTATCCGCTGCATCCAGGAGCCCGTCTGCGAGACGAGCTGCCCGGAGAAGAAGAGCCGGTAGTTTCGGTAGCGAAGGCTCGAGAATGTGCGCCTGTTGAAGCGGCCGAGCGCGGCGGTCACCGGCGTGCCTCTTCGGGAAGCAGCCGCCGCAGCGGCTCGACGGCGGCCTCCACCGCTTCCAGCTCCTTCGGGCTCAGCCCGCGGAGGCGCTGGGCGAGCCACGCCGTGCGGCGCGAGCGCACGCGGCGGAGCACCCGCTGCCCCTCTTCGGTGAGCGACACCCCGACGCGCCGCCGGTCCTCGGCGCTCGGCGTCCGGGCGACGAGGCCGTCGCGCTCGAGGCGGTCGACGTGCTTCGTCATGGCCGGCGGCGAGACGCGCTCGCGGGCGGCCAGCTCGCGCAGGCCGACGCCGGGCGCGTACTTGATCGCCACGAGAAGCGATACCTGCTCGGGCGAGACGCCGACGCCGCGGGCCTCGCGGCGCAGCTCCCGCCCCACCTGGAGGAGAGCGGGCCTGAGAGCGTCGGCGAGGGCGACCGTGTCCACCCTCTTGGTTGTCGGCAGATCGTTAACTTGGTTAACGATAGCTGAAGTCGCGGTCTCTCCGGATCTCCGAGTCGATGACGGAGCTGAAGGCGACCGGGTTCTCGCCCAGCTGGTTCTCCCACAGGTCGGCCTGCGACTGGAAGCTCGACAGGACTCCGATGCCGCGACGGGAGGGGTCGCCGGACGGGTCGGCCCGTGTGTCGAGGACGGTGTTCCGCTCGATCATGCACATCGAGCGGTCGTTGCAGTAGATGCCCACGCCGAGCGCGTCGCGGATCTCGTTGTCCATCACCATTCCCATGGACATCTCGGTCACCGAGATGCCCTGCAGCGTCGTGCGCGTGATCGTGTTGTGCACGATGTCGGTCATCGACGAGTGCGTGGTGATGCCCTGCATCCCACCGACGATCGTGCAGCCCTCGACCATGCTCATGCCCATGTTCATGTTGAAGGAGATGTCGATCGCCTGGCCGAGCTCGTTGCCGAGCATGTCGATGGTGCAGTTCTTGATCGTCACGCCGGCGAGCCGCACGTGGATGCCGTCGAGCTTCGCGCCGGAGACCGAGACGCCGTCCAGCACCGTGCGGCGCACGCCTTCGACGGTGATCCCGTTGGCGCCGCCGATCACGGAGACGTTCTTCACCGTGACGCCGCTCGCGCGGACGACGATGCCGCCGCGCACGACCGCGCCCGGCTCGCCGACGAGCACCTCGCGCCGAGAGATGACGAGCGGACCCTGGTGGACGCCGGCGGCGAGATGGACGACCGGCGGACGCAGCGCGTACGCGGTTGCGCCGGCCGCGGCGAGCACGACGCCGACCGAGATCGCTGCAGCGGCGCCGAAGCGGCCGAGCTCCCCACCGTCCTCCGCATACCCGAGGCGCAACAGCGGAAAGCACGCATGCCCGAGCAGCTGCGCCGCGAGCCAGCCGGCGGCGAAGAGCGCGATCGCCTGTCCGAGCGGCGCGACGACGCCCGCGGCGCGCATGAGCAGGAGCACGATTCCAAGCTCGGCGAGGCCGAGCGGCACCGCGGCCCACCCCGGCTGGTAGCGCAACAGCGGGTGGTAGGCCTGGACGTCGAGGGCGAGCGCGACGCCGACCATGAGGCCGGCCGCCTCCACCGGCCACCAGCGATGCTCGGCGGCGGCGAGCACACACGCAGCGACGACGACCGGCAGCAGCGCCGCCAGACGCGACTCGAGCCGTCCTCTCAGCGTGTACGACACGACTCGATCCTGCGCAGGAATCCGTGTGCGACGTACTTCGCGCCCGCGAGCGTGTCCGCGGCGGGAAACGCCCATTGCGCGGACACGCCGCCGAGCGCGAGCGTGCGCGTCCCGTCCGAGAGCGCGGGGACGCTACCGTCCGGCGCAAGCGCGATCCAGCCGTCGACCGTCTCGAGGCCGTTCTCGTCGACGAGGCGCGCGAGCAGCGGGTCGTGCCGGAATCCCTGCCGGAATCCGGTCGCGCAGATCACCTGCTCCGTTCCGTTCACGGACGACTCGATGCGAAAGCGGTCTTCCATCTGCGCCAGCGCCAGTGGCTCGTCCCACCGTCTTCCGGGCGGGTAACTCGGCGCCAGGAGCGCTCTCAGCCTCTCCACACGCTCTCCCGCGGACAGCCGGTGGAACGCGGCGAGCCCGCGCCGCGAGAAGAGCTCGCGGGGGACGTTCAGCGGCCGGCGCACCGGCTCCCGGCGGCGGACGGAGACGACCTCTGCGCCGGCGGCGAGCGCGTTCAGCCATTCGGTCGCTGCTGCGAGGCCGGCGCCGACGACCGTGACGGTCGATGCGTAGTCGTGCGGCTCGTACGCGTGGACGGCGCGCGGGTCGAGGCGGAGCTCGTCCGGCACGTGCAGCCCGGGATGGCCCGTCGCGATCAAGACGTGCCGGAACGCGCCGTGCGCGTCCAGCTCGAAGCCGCCGTCGACCGCGCGAATGCGCTCGATGCGCGCAGGGTGGAGGCTGCGCTCCCAGCCGCTCCGCTCGCGCAGCCGCTCCACGTGCGCGAGGAACTCCTCCACGGTCGGGTGGTATCGGTCGAGGAGCGACCCGATCAGGGGCGCCGGCGAGCGCCGTCCGAGCGCGGAGCGGACCGAGAGGCCGGGGAACGAGGTCGGACGACAATGCCCGTCGCTCTCGGAGCGCATCTCACGCTGCCGAATCGCCGTTGCCCGCTGCCGGAACGTCGCCGCCGGGTCGTCATCGGTGCCGAACACCGCGATCTCCTCGGGCCGGAGGATGCGGCGCAGGCTCTGGTACGCCGTGAATCCGGCCAAACCGGATCCCACGACGGCAACCCGCATTACTTGACCGAGCCGGCCAGCAGTCCCTGGACGAAGTAGCGCTGGAACGCGAAGAACACCGCCAGCGGCACGACGAGGGAGATGAACGACGCCGGGGCGATCACGTCGATGCTCGTGCCGAACTCGCGCAGCTGCCCGAAGATCCACACGGTGATCGGCTGCGTGTTCTGGCCGAATGTGAGCGCGACGATGAGGTCGTTCCACGTCCAGAGGAACTGGAAGATGGCGAGGGACGCGATCGCCGGGAGCCCGAGGGGGAGGATGAGCCGCAGGAAGATGACGATCTCGCTGGCGCCGTCGATGCGCGCCGATTCGAGGATGTCCTTCGGCAATCCGACGAAGAAGTTTCGCAAGAGGAAGATCGCGAACGGAAGCCCGAACGCGACGTGGAACAGAATGATCCCGATGATCGAGTCGAAGAGCCCGAACGTGTCGTACAGCTTGAACATCGGGATCAGCGCCATCTGCAGCGGGACGACGAGCAGTGCGACGACGCCGACGAAGATCCAGTCGCGGCCCGGGAAGTCGAGCCATGCGAGCGCGTAGCCCGCGAGCGCGCCGATGACGACGATGATCAGCGTGTTGCCGACGGCGATGTAGGCGGTCGTCTTGAGCGCCGTGATCAGGCCGCTGTTGTGGAACAGGGTGTCGTAGTTCGACCAGGTCGCGCGGCTCGGATGGCTGAAGATCTGCCACCAGCCCGACGACGCGGATGCCGACGCCGGCAGGATCGACGTGATGAAGAGGCCGAAGGTCGGGATGAGCCAGAGCGCGCCGAGCGCGACGAGGACGAGGTGGATCGGCGCGCGTGCGATGAAGCGCAGGACCCGCGCCGCGGTGCTGTCGCGCGGGGCGGGGATCTCGATCGCGGGCGCTGCGGCGGCCATCGGTTCCTAGACCTCTCTTCTGAAGCGTCGGATGTTGAGCGCGAGCACGGGGATGACGAGCAGGAAGAGGAAGACGGCGATCGCGGAGCCCGTGCCGAAGTCGTTCTGGCCGCCGAAGGCCGTGCGCCACATCGCGAGCGCGATGACGTTCGCGTTCGACTGCGTGGACTCCGGAGCGAGCGCCAGCACGATGTCGAACACCTTGAGGACGTTGATGATCATCGTGATGAAGACGACGCTGAGGACCGGGGCGAGCAGCGGCACCGTGACGCGCCGGAACACCTGGAGCTCGGTGGCGCCGTCGGTGCGCGCCGCTTCGAGCACGTCGCGCGGCATCGACGCGAGCCCCGCCCCGATCACGACCATGGCGAAGCCGGCCCAGATCCAGATGTAGGCGATCAGCAGCGCGGGCGTGATCAGGCTGGGGCCGAGCCACGAGTAGCCGCCGAAGGGCTTCGCGAACGTCTGTGCACCGACTCCCGCCTTGTACGTCCCGGCCGGGACCTTGGCGAAGTCGAACGTCCCGTCCGGCTTTGTCTTCGCCGACTGCACGACCTTCCCGGCGCTGTCGTGCAGCTGGACGGTCACGCCCGGAAGCCCGAGCTCGCCCTTCTCGACGACACCGGGCTTCCCGCCGCCCGGCTTGAAGTCGCGCCAGACGATGCCTTCGATGTCGCCCGCCTTTGCCGCCGGCTCGACCGCCTGCACGGCGCTCTTCGGCACCTGGTCGGGCGCGATCGCGGTGAGGCCGATCACCACGACGCCGCCGGGGTGGAGAGGCGTCCTCAGGATGAGCCCGCCGTTCGCCGGGACGACGTTCGACGTCGAGGGAAGCGCGCTCGGCAGGACACCCGCCGGGCTGAAGACGCCCTTCACGGTCTTCGCGAGCGCGTTGACAGCGCCCAGGTTCGGATCCTGCTGGTACATGATGCGCCACGTCACGCCGGTGGCGAACGCGGAGATCGCCATGGGCAGGAAGACGACGGTCTTGAACGCGACCGCCCAGCGCACGCGCTCGGTGAGCACGGCGAAGAGCAGGCCGAAGGCGGTGACGAGCGCGGGAACGACCGCGACCCAGATGGCGTTGTTCTTGATCGCCGTCGTCAGCGTCGACGTCGTGAAGAGGTGCCTGTAGTTGTCGATCCCGACCCAGGTGCCGAGATAGCCCTGCTGCCCGAAGAAGCTGCGGACGACCGTGTAGATCGTCGGATAGACGAGCCAGACGACGAGCAGGAACATCGCGGGCGCGAGGAAGAACGCACCCGTCAGGTACCGCCGCCATCCGCCGGGCTCGGCGGAGGGAGGCGGAGCCGCCACGATGGGCGGCTCCGCTGTTGCTCCCCCTGCGCTCACTGCGTCGCTACTTGCCCTTCTTGTACGCCGCGGCGGCCGAAGCCTCGAGCTGCTTCTGGATGCCGCTCACGTCCTTCGGGGTCTGGAGGAACTTCTGGAAGATCCCCCATTCGCCCTGGCCGGTGGTGGAGCCGAACGACGCCGGCTGCTCGTCGGACATGTCGAACACGACCGACTTCGCGGTCCCGAGCGGCGCTTCCGTCGCCTTCGTGATCGGGTCCGGGTAGATGCTCGCCGGGACGTTCTTGTTGCCCGTGCCGAAGCCGCCGATCTTCGCCCACGCCTCGGCGGCCGGAGCGGTCGCGAGGAACTTCACGAACGCCTCGATGGCGGGCGTGTCGCGGAACGTGACGAGCAGGTCGCCGCCGATCTCGACCGCGCCCGCGTTGGGGCCGGGCTTGATGGCGGGGAAGACGGCCGCGTTGAAGCCCGTACCCGGCTTCGACTTCGTGGCCGACGTGATCGCGCCGCCGACGAAGTCGGCTTCGAACACGATCGCACCCTTCGGCGGAGTGCTGAACGCGTTCGTGACGCAGGTCGGGAAGTCGGTCTGGAGCGAGCCGCTCGTTCCGCCGGCGAGGTTGCCGGTGTCACCGACGATCTGGCCCATCGTCTTCAGCGCCGTCGCAACCGACGGGTCGGTCCACTTGATCTTGTGCTCCGACAGCTGGTCGTACTTCGCCGGCCCGAACGTCCGAAGATAGATGTTCTCGAACAGGTCGGTGAGCGTCCACCCGGACGCTCCGCACAGCGAGTACGCGGGCGTGCCGGACGACTTCAGGACCTTCGCCGCGCTCTGGAGCTGCGCCCACGTCTTGGGCGCCTTCACGCCCGCGGCCTTGAAGGCCGGGACGTTGTACCAGTACGTCGACTTGTTGGCCGCCTTGAAGACGATTGCGTACTGCTTACCGTTCACTTGGCCGAGCTTCTGCCAGGCGGGCGCGAAGTTCTTGGCGAGCGTCGCGTTTGCGTACGTGATCGGCTTCAGATGCCCCTGCTGGGCCAGCTGCTTGATGAGCCCCGGCTGAGCGATGTCCGCCATGTCGGGTGGATGTCCGCCGGCGATCGCGGTCGCAAGGACGGTCGGGACGTTGTTCCCGACCGGCTTGTACTTGACCTTGACGTTCGGGTAGACCTTGTTGAAGGCTGCGATCACCTTGCCGAAGGCAGTCGCTTCGGCGGCGGTCCAGATCCCGTCGAACGAGATCGAGCCCGACACCGCCAGGTTCTGGTGCGCCCTGGTTGGTGCGCTCGTGCGGGCGCCTGCGAGCCCGGCGACGAGCAGCGCGGTCGCAACTGCAACGGCAGCGACGATCGCGATGCGAGTGCGGGTCATGCGACTCCTTTCGTGGATGTTCCGTCGTAGATACCGAGCCCCGTCTTGGGGTCGAAGAAGTGCAGCGACCGCGTGTCCACGGCCACCTCGATGCTCTCGCCGGGACGGACGCGCGAGCGCGCGCCGAAACGGCCGACGAGAGTGGCGGTGTCGCTGTCGGCGGCCTGCTCGACCGCGCGCTCGTCACCGACGTCCTGGGCGAGCTCGCGGACGTCTTCCGTCGTCGCGTGCTTCGCCTTGATCGTGAAGTGCGCCATGATCTCGGAGCCGAGCGCCTCGGTCAGCGCAGCGGTGCCGCGCAGGCGCTGCTCGTTGGGCGAGCTCGGAGCGAGCGCGGCGTCTTCGAGGTCTTCGGGCCGGATGCCGAGCACGACCTCGCGTCCCGCGTAGGCGGCGAGGCCCGGGCGGGCCTTGACCTCGTCCGACTCGATCGTGATCGACTGATCGCCGACCTTCGCCGAGAAGCCGCCGTTCTGCCGCTCGAGCGTCGCCTCGATCATGTTCATCGCCGGGCTGCCGATGAAGCCGCCGACGAAGAGGTTGACCGGGCGGTCGTAGAGCGTCTGCGGGTCGGCCACCTGCTGGAGCTCGCCCTTGCGCATGACGGCGACACGATCGCCCATCGTCATCGCCTCGATCTGGTCGTGCGTGACGTAGATCGTCGTCACGCCGAGGTCATGCTGGATCCCCGCGATCTCGGCCCGCATCTGGACACGGAGCTTCGCGTCGAGGTTCGAGAGCGGCTCGTCCATGAGGAACGCCGCCGGCTCGCGCACGATCGCGCGGCCCATCGCCACGCGCTGACGCTGGCCGCCGGAGAGCGCGCGCGGCTTGCGCTTCAGGAAGGGCTCGAGCCCGAGGATGCGCGCGGCGTTCTCGACGCGCTTCTCGATCTCGTCCTTCGGAAGCTTCTTGATCTTGAGCCCGAAGGCGATGTTGTCGTACACCGTGAGATGCGGGTAGAGCGCGTAGCTCTGGAAGACCATCGCGATGTCGCGGTCGCGCGAGGGCACGTGGTTGACGACCCGTTCTCCGATCTTGAGCACGCCGCGCGAGATGTCCTCGAGGCCCGCGACCATGCGGAGCGCCGTGGTCTTCCCGCAGCCCGAGGGGCCGACGAGGACCATGAACTCGCCGTCCTCGATCTCCAGGTCGAGAGCGTTGACGGCTGTGGTGCCATCGGCATAGGTCTTGGTGACCTGATCGAACGTCACTCCGGCCATGCGGGATCCCACCCTCCCTGGTCGACTCCCTTGGCGCGATCCTAAACGCACGGCGACGGGGACGTGAAGTATCGTGTCGTTTGTCACCAACCGACGGTGGAGGTGGAAGATGCAGATCGGCGGCGTGATGCGAACGCAGCTCGTGACGGCGAGGCCGGACCAGACCGCGGCGGAGGCGATCCGGACGATGCTCGACGCGGGCGTCGGCTCCGTCGTCGTGTGCGAGGGGCCGGAACCGGTCGGGATCTTCACCGAGCGCGACGTGTTGCGGCTCGCCGGCAACGGCGCGGCGTTCGGGACGACCCTGCTGCGCGACGTCATGACGCCGAGCCCGCTCACCGCCTCGGCCGAGGACGGCATCCTCGCCGCGGCACAGCTGATGGGCGAGCGCAACCTTCGTCACCTTCCGGTCGTCGAAGGCGGCAACCTCGTCGGCATCGTCTCCATTCGCGACGTGCTCGGCTTCCTCGCCGAGCGGCTGTGGTCGGAGCGCGACGAGGCCGCCCACGACACCGCGCGAGCCTTGCTCGACCGGCGCTAGCCGGTCGCTTGAGGCGCACCGCCGGTCGTCGCCGGCGGCGGCTCGACCAGGATCGCGTCCCGGCCGCGCCGGCGCCGCACCTCCGCCAGCAGGCCGATGACGATCGCCCCGATCGCGAGCCCGAGCGTCCAGTGACAGATGCTTCTCACCGTGTCCTGTGCTGCGTGCTCCCAGTCGCCCCGGCCGCTGAGATTCGACGGGCTTCCGTCCGGGATGAAGTCCACCCCGATCGGAAAGCGGCGCTCGTGACGGCCGATCCAGCCGTGCGAAAGGCCCGGCAGCACCGCGCAGACGACGATGCCGGTGACGGCGGCGAGATAGATGCCGTGGCGCCTGAGCGCAAGCCCGACCGCGCCGGCGGCCATGACGATCGCCGGTGCGATCAAGGCGGCGAGCCAGACCTTCGCCTCGGTGCCGCCCGTGCCCGGCGACTCGTGCCTGCCGACGAGATGCGGCCGGTCGAGCGCGAGCGACGAAGCCATCAGCCCGGCGAAGTAGACCGGGACGGCGATCAGGCCGGCGACGGCGAGCGGCGCCTTCGACCGGAAGAGATTCTGCACCCTCACAGGCGGCCGGCCTCGATGATCCGCTTGAGGAACTCGCGCGTCCGGGGCTCGGTCGGGTTGCTGAAGATCTGATCCGGCGGGCCCTGCTCGCAGATCACGCCCGCGTCGAGGAAGCAGACCTTGTCGGACACCTCCCGCGCGAAGCTCATCTCGTGCGTCGCGATGATCATCGTCATCCCCACCTCTGTCAGCGAGCGGACGAGGTTGAGCACCTCGGAGACGAGCTGCGGATCGAGCGCGGACGTGATCTCGTCGAGCAGCAGCACCTTCGGGTTCATCGCGAGCGCGCGTGCGATCGCGACGCGCTGCTGCTGACCGCCCGAGAGGCGGTCGGGATATTCGTCCGCCTTGTCCTCGAGGCCGATGCGGACGAGCAGCTCCATCGCGGTCGCGCGCGTCTGCTGGCGATCGAGCCCGCGGACCTTGCGCGGCCCGAGGCTCACGTTCTGGAGCACGGTCATGTGCGGGAACAGGTTGTACGCCTGGAAGACGATCCCGATCTTGCGTCTCAGCGCGTTCACGTCGACCTTGCCGTTCGTGACCAGCTGGCCGTCGACGACGATCTCGCCCTCCTCGACGCGCTCGAGCAGGTTGATGCAGCGCAGCAGCGTCGACTTGCCCGAGCCGGAGGCTCCGATGAGGCAGACGACGTTGTGCTCGTTCACCTCGAGGTCGACGCGGCGCAGGACCTCCAGGTCGCCGAAGCGCTTGGTGACCCCTTTCAGCGAGACGAAGGGCTGCGCGCTCATACCATCGCCGCACGCTCGCGCCGCTCGCGCTCTCGGATGATGTGGTCCGTGTAGCGGGCGAGCGGGATCGTCAGGTAGACGAAGAAGACGGCGCCGACGAGGTAGCCGGTGAAGTTGAAGTAGCTGTTTGCGAAGTTCGTCCCCTGCGCGGCCGCCTCGGTGACGCCGATCGCGCCGATGATCGCGGTGTCCTTCTGCAGGCCGATGAAGTCGTTGAGCAGCGGCGGGATCACGCGTCGGATCGCCTGCGGCAGGACGACGTATCGCATCGCCTGCATGTACGAGAGGCCGAGCGAGCGCGCCGCCATCCGCTGGCTTCCGTGGACGGACTCGATGCCTGCGCGGTAGACCTCGGTCACGTACGCCGTGTAGACGATCGTGAGCGCGACGACGCCGAGCGCCTCGCTGGACGCGTTCTTCACGACCGAGTAGCCGAGCCCCGGCAGTCCGAGGATGCACGCGAAGGCGACGATCGTCAGCGGCGTGCCGCGGAAGAAGTCGGTGTACAGGATCGCCAGGCCGCGGAACGGTTTCGCCCCGCGGCCCG
>Ga0207664_10001904_pt1 | contig 13703 bp, 10 predicted proteins | sample LARL83metaG_FD_184349 | JGI IMG/M metagenome (GOLD analysis project Ga0207664, IMG submission 184349) | Corn, switchgrass and miscanthus rhizosphere microbial communities from Kellogg Biological Station, Michigan, USA - LAR L8-3 metaG... | ecosystem: Host-associated > Plants > Roots >...
GCACTCGGTCACATCGCGTGCGGCGTTTTCAGCAACAGCGACAGCCTCGGGCGGGCGCTGCTCAACGCCGGCGAAGACGCGTTCGACCGCGGCTGGCAACTGCCGCTCTGGGATGACTACCAGGAGGCGTTGAACAGCAATTTCGCCGATTTCGCCAACATTGGCGGCCGTGCCGGCGGCAGCATCACGGCGGCATGCTTCCTGTCCAAGTTCGCCAAGAAATTCGATTGGGCGCATCTGGACATCGCCGGTGTGGCGTGGAAAGAAGGCAAGGAAAAGGGTGCGACCGGGCGCCCGGTGCCTCTCTTGACCACGTGGGTGCTGTCGCAGGAGAACGCCTCGTAGCTCGCGAACCTTCCGCGCTACGCAGAATCCTCCGGCGGACGCTTCGATGACCTCGATCGATTTTTACACGCACGTGAGCGATCGCTTCGACGTCGTCGCCAAGCTGGTCGCCAAGGCGTTTGCGCAGCACGGCAGCGTGCGCGTCCTGACCGGCGATGCCGAGTCGACCGAGGCGCTCGATCGCATGCTCTGGATTCAGCCGGCGATCGGCTTCCTGCCGCATTGCCGGATCGGCAGCCGCCTTGCCGCGGAAACGCCGATCTGGATCGACCATCTGCTCGAACACCAGGGGCCCGCCGCGGTGCTGATCAATCTGCGCGACGCGCCGCCGCCGTTTTTCTCGCGTTTCGAACGCCTTGCCGAGATCGTTGGCGCCGACGAAGCCGGCGCCGCCGCGGCGCGGGAGCGCTTTCGCTTTTATCGCGAGCGCGGGTACGAGCTTCGCACCCATAACCTGAGCGAGCGCAGCTGATGGCGAGCGCACGCGAGCTTCTCGAGCAGGCCGACGCGCTGATGCGGCGCAACCGCGGCCGCAGCAGCGAAGTCGACATCCCGGTGTTGACCGATGTCGTCGCCGGCGTTCCCGCCAACGACGAGGCCGAGGCCGACGTACCGGTACTGACCGAGGTGATCGAAGTCGGCGCTGTCGATCAAGCGGAGCTGAAGGCTGCGATGCCGACGCCGATGCCGCTGGAGCCGGTCGAGCCCCGCCAGGAACCGACGCCAGCGCCAGCGGCCGAAAGCGTGGCGATCAGACAATCGGCGGACGCGATTCCGGTCGAGTTGCCGATGGACGGCGACACGTCCGACTGGCTGGTGATGGACACGATCGATCCGTCGACGCACAGCATTACCGGCCCCGGCCCGGACACGCTCGCGGTCATCCCGCCGGTCACGCTCAAGCCGGCCGAGTCCGCACCGGAAGGGCTGCCCGCCGCCGCGCCGGCCGCAATCGACGATGCGGCCGCGCCCGTTCCGGTCATCGTCGACGATGCGGCCGAACGGGCAGCCAAGGCCGCTGCCGAGGAAGAGCGCTGGCGCGCGCTGGCCGAGCAGGTCTCGATGCAGGTATTGCAGCGGGTCGACCTGTTTACCGACACCGGGCTCAAGACCCAGCTTGCCGGGCACCTGCAGCCGATCGTCGAGCGCGCGAGCGCCGAGCTGGTCAGGGCGATCACCGAGCACGTCGGCGGCGTATTGCGCACCTATGTGGCCGAAGCGATCGAGCGGGAGATCGCGCTGTGGCGACGCGACCACTAAAGGCCGCGCCGCATCGAACGGCGGTTGCCCCGCTGACGGCGAGCCGTGCTAGACTCGAATCCATGAATTCGCCGCGCGCCCGATTCGCTTCCGCTGCAGGCAAGACTGCCCGCGTCACCGGGTACGTCAGCTTTTACTATTTCGGGATCATTCCCCGGGGCCGCGCACGCCGATAGTTCCAAGCACCAAGTTTCAAGACCAGTCGGGCGGCCCCAAAAAGGCCGCCCGATTTTTTTCAAGGAGCCAGCAATGATCATCGTCATGCAACCCGAAGCCGGCGACGCCGAAATCGCCGCGGTCGAGGCCAGGATCCGCGCCGCCGGACTCGACGTCCATGTCTCGCGCGGCACCGAGCGGACGCTGATCGGCGCGATCGGCGACGAGCGCAAGCTCGACCCCGAGATGTTCGATCCGTTGCCCGGCGTCGAGCGCTCGATGCACATCCTCAAGCCTTACAAGCTGGTGGCCAGGGAATGGCACAAGGCGAGCACGATCGTCGATGTCGCCGGCGTCAAGATCGGGGCGAACGCCGTGCAAGTCATCGCCGGCCCATGCTCGGTCGAGACGCAGCCGCAGATGGATGCCGCCGCCGCCGGCGTCGCGGCGGCCGGCGCGCGTCTGATGCGCGGCGGCGCATTCAAGCCCCGCACCAGCCCTTATGCGTTCCAGGGCAAAGGCGTCGATGGGCTGGCGATGCTGCGGAACGCCGCTGCGCGGCACGGCCTGCCGATCGTCACCGAATTGATGGATGTGCGGATGCTCGATGCTTTCCTCGAGCACAAGGTCGACGTCATCCAGATCGGCACGCGCAACATGCAGAACTTCGACCTGCTGAAGGAAGTCGGCCGCGTCGATGTGCCGGTGATATTGAAGCGCGGGATGAGCGCCACGATCAGCGAATGGCTGATGGCTGCCGAGTACATCGCCGCCGGCGGCAATCACCGCATCATGCTGTGCGAGCGCGGCATCCGCACGTTCGAAACTGCCTATCGCAACGTGCTCGACGTCACCGCGGTCGCGGTGCTCAAGCGCGAGACGCATCTGCCAGTCATCGTCGATCCCTCGCACGCCGGCGGCAAGGCGTGGATGGTGCCGGCGCTGTCGTGCGCCGCGGTCGCCGCGGGCGCCGACGCGCTGCTGATCGAAGTGCACCCGTGCCCGTCGGAAGCGTGGTGCGACGCCGACCAGGCGCTGACACCGGACGAGTTCGCCACGCTGATGGCCAAGCTCGACGCGCTCGCGCAGGCGCTGGGACGTCGCATCGATCGCCATGCGGCGAAAGAGGAGTCCGCTTTTCTCGCGCGCTGATCGGCCGGGAACAGGGCAAGCGCAAACGCGCCAAATTCGTCTATAATGTCATGTTTTTGCGAGATATTCCGGCAACCGCGATGACCCTGGGCAAGAGCTTCGAACCACGCGCCATCGAGGCGAAGTGGTATCCGTACTGGGAGACTCGCGGCTTGTTCAAGCCATCGATGCAGCCCGATGCCGCGGCGTTCTGCATCCAGCTCCCGCCGCCGAACGTCACCGGTACGCTGCATATGGGACACGCGTTCCAGCAGACGCTGATGGACGTGCTGATCCGCTATCACCGCATGCGCGGTGACAACACGCTGTGGCAGGTCGGCACCGACCATGCCGGCATCGCGACGCAGATCGTCGTCGAGAACCAGTTGAAAGCCGAGGGCAGGTCGCGGCACGAGCTCGGCCGGGAGAAATTCATCGAGCGGGTCTGGGCGTGGAAACAGGCATCGGGCTCGACGATCACCAACCAGATGCGGAGGCTCGGCGCATCGTGTGACTGGTCGCGCGAACGCTTCACGATGGACGAGGGTCTGTCGAACGCCGTGATCGAGACCTTTGTCCGGCTTTATGAGGATGGCCTGATCTACCGCGGCAAGCGACTGGTCAACTGGGACCCGAAGCTCGGCACCGCGGTCTCGGATCTCGAGGTCGAGAACGAGGAGGTTTCGGCAAAGCTCTGGGAGATCCGCTACCCGCTCGCCGATGGCTCCGCGCAGCTGACGGTGGCGACGACGCGCCCGGAGACGATGCTGGGCGACGTCGCGGTCGCGGTCAATCCGGACGACGCGCGCTTCGCGCATCTGGTCGGCAAGGAGGTGTTGCTGCCGCTGGCCGGGCGAAGGGTCCCGGTCATCGCCGACAGCTACGTGGACAAGGATTTCGGCACCGGCGTCGTCAAGATCACGCCGGCGCACGACTTCAACGACTGGGACGTCGCCCAGAGGCACGGGCTCGCACCGATCACCATTTTCACGCTGCAGGCGACGGTGAACGACAACGCGCCGGCCAGGTATCGCGGCCTCGATCGGTACGCCGCGCGCAAGCTCGTGCTTTCCGACCTCGAGGCCGCGGGGCTGCTGGCCGGCGAAAAACCGCACAGGATGGTGGTGCCGCGCTGCGAGCGCAGCGGCGAGATCGTCGAGCCGATGCTGACCGATCAGTGGTTCGTGGCGATGACCAAGCCTGCGCCGGACACGCACGCCTGGTTTCCCGGCAAGTCGTTCAAGGACATCTGCCTGCAGGCGGTCAATGCCAGCTTGCCGGATCCCTCCGGCGGCGCGCCGGCGTCGATCCGCTTCGTGCCCGAGCACTGGACGTCGACGTACAACAACTGGCTCGACAATGTCCGCGACTGGTGCATTTCGCGCCAGGTCTGGTGGGGCCATCGCATCCCGGCATGGTACGACGATGCGGGCAAGGTCTACGTCGCGCGCAACGCATCCGACGCAGCCGCGCAGGCGGGCAAGCCGGCGAACATGCTCAAGCGGGACGACGACGTGCTCGACACCTGGTTCTCGTCCGCGCTGTGGTGCCACTCGACGCTGGGCTGGCCGGAGAAGACGCCCGAATTGCGGACGTTCCTGCCGAGCTCGGTGCTGATCACGGGTTTCGACATCATTTTCTTCTGGGTCGTCCGCATGATCATGATGACGACCTACTTCACCGGCGAGCGGCCTTTTCGCGACGTGTACATCAATTCGATCGTGCGTGACGAGGAAGGGCGGAAGATGTCGAAGTCGAAGGGCAATATCCTCGACCCGCTCGACCTGATCGACGGCGCCGACGTCGAAACCCTCGTTGCCAAGAGCACATCGGGGCTCATGCTGGAGAAGCAGAAGCAGTCGATCGAAAAGCGCACGCGCAAGCAGTTTCCGAACGGCATCCCGGCGTTCGGCGCCGATGCGGTGCGCTTCACCTTCGCCAGCCTCGCGACCTTCGGCCGCACGCTCAATTTCGATCTGTCGCGTTGCGAAGGCTATCGCAATTTCTGCAACAAGCTGTGGAACGCGACGCGGTTCGTACTGATGAACGTCGACGGCAAGGACGTCGGCCTCGACGATGCGGCGCCGATATCGTATTCGCTCGCCGACCGGTGGATCGTCGCCGAGCTGCAGCACACCGAAGAGGAAGTCAACGAGCAGCTCGCGGCCTACCGCTTCGACCTCGCCGCCAAGGCTATCTACGAGTTCGTGTGGAATCACTACTGCGATTGGTATGTCGAGCTGGCCAAGGTCGATCTCGCGGGCCGCGACGAGGCCGCGCAGCGCGGCACGCGCCGCACGCTGGTTCGCGTGCTGGAAACGGCGCTGCGGATGGCGCATCCGATCATTCCCTTCATCACCGAAGAGCTCTGGCAGACGCTTGCACCGCTCGCCGGCAAGAAGGGCGATTCGATTTCGGTTCAGCCTTACCCGCAGGCTGACTTCACCAGGCTGGACCCGCAAGCGAGCACCGCCATCTCGACCCTGATGGCACTGGTCGAGTCCTGCCGCTCATTGCGCGGCCAGATGAATGTTTCGCCGGCCGCGCGTGTCGCGGCGCTTATCGCCGGCGATCGGTCCGGTGCCGGCTTGGGCGCGCTGCGGGAATACCTGCAAGCGCTGGCAAAGCTGTCGGAAGTCAAGTTTGTCTCCGAGCTTCCTCCATCGGATTCCCCCGTCCAGATCGTCCTGGACTACAAAATGATGCTGGACATCAAGGTCGATCCGACGGCCGAGCGCGAACGGATAGGCAAGGACATAGCCAGGCACGAAGGCGAAATCGCGCGGCTCAAGCCGAAGCTTGCCAACGCCGGCTTCGTCGACCGCGCGCCGGCCGCCGTCGTGGCGCAGGAGCGGGCGCGTCTCGCCGGTCTCGAATCCACGCTGGAGAAGCTGCGCACCCAGCTCGAGCGACTGCGCGCTTGATTTTCCCGCGATCGTTGCCGGCGAACCGCGACGCGTTGCCGTTGCCCGCGCTGCGCATCGTTCGCTGACCCTCGATGGCCCGGCTGCAGACCTTTCGCGCGCTCGCGCACCGCAACTACCGCTTGTTCTTTTTCGGCCAGGGCCTGTCGCTGATCGGAACCTGGCTGCAGCAGGTCGCGATGTCCTGGCTCACCTACCGGCTCTCGGGCTCGGCGCTGCTGCTGGGATTCGTCACGTTCTGCCAGTACATCGCCGTGCTGTTCATCGCGCCGGTCGCCGGCGTGCTGGCCGATCGCGTCGACCGCCGCCGCGCGCTGCTGATCACGCAGTCGGTGATGCTCGCGCAGGCGGCGACGCTCGCCGTGCTCTCCGCGACCGGCATCGTCGCCGTCTGGCACGTCGCGGCACTGGCGCTGGTGCTGGGCTGTGCGTCGGCCTTCGACATTCCGCTGCGCCACGCGATGATCGCTCGGCTGGTCGAGCACCGCAGCGAATTGCCGAACGCCATCGCGCTGAATTCACTGCTGATCAATTGCGCGCGTGTCGTCGGCCCGGCGCTGGCGGGTGTGCTGATCGCCGCCGTCGGCGAGGCGCTTTGCTTCGGGCTCAACGCGCTGTCGTTCGCCGCGGTGCTGACCGCACTCGCGATGATGCGCTGGCCGGCCGCTCCGCCGGCGCCGCCGCGGCACGGCTGGCTGCACAGCTGGCTGGAAGGGGCCCGCAGTGCGTTCGGATTCGCGCCGATCCGCGCCGGGTTGCTGCTGATCGCCGCCATCAGCGGGACGATAGGCACGTACTCGACGCTGATGCCGGTGTTCGCCAAGGATGTGTTCGGCGGCGGGGCGCGTACGCTCGGGATTCTGCTCTCGTCTGCGGGCACCGGCGCGCTGCTGTCGGCGCTCTATCTCGCGAGCCGGCATACGACGCGCGGCCTCGACCGGGTGATCCTGGTTGCCGGCGCTTGCGCGTCGCTGGCGATGCTCGCCTTTGCGCACGCTTCGAGGTTCGCGGTCGCGCTGCCGTTGCTGATCATGCTGGGTGCCGGGCTGATCGCCGCGCAGGCATCGATACAGACACTGGTGCAGACGCTGGTCGACGACGACAAGCGCGGCCGAGTGATGAGCCTTTACACGATGGCGTTTCTGGGTGCATTGCCGTTCGGCAACCTGATGAGCGGCGCGATTGCGCGCTACGCGGGCGAGGACGTCGCGTTCTCGCTCGACGCCGTCCTTTGCCTTGCCGCGCTGCTGTTTTTCTGGCGCGCACTGCCCGGACTTCGCGCCGCGGCGCGGCCCGTATACGTGCGCCTGGGCCTGATCGGCGGTCGCGACCGATCTCAGGCGCGCGAAGACCGGCGCTAGACCTTTTCCGGCTCGCCGGCGCTGCGTTTCATCAGCAGTGCGGGAATTGGATGTGACTTGCGCTGTCCCGGGCGCGCATGCGACGAGGGCGCCAGCGTACCGGAGCCGTTCTGCTTCGCTGCCGGACGCTCGATCGGCGGCTGGTCCGGATTGCGGGTATCGTCGACGGCGTGGTCGCGTCGCGGCGGCGGTTCCGCGGCGTGTTCGCGGGGCGGCTTCGCCGGCCTGCCCTCGCGGGGCTGGCGCGGCTCGCGCACGGCGCGCGGCTCGCGCGAAACGCGCGGTTCACGACCGGCATGCGCCGGTGCTCGCTCGGGGTGCGCCGGGGCGCGTTCGGCCGGGATGCCATCGGCCGCGGCGACGGGGATCGAGCGCTTGAGCATCCGCTCGATCTCGGTCAAGAGCCTTTCCTCATCGGGCGAGCAGAATGAAATCGCTTCGCCGCTCGCTCCGGCTCGGCCGGTGCGGCCGATGCGGTGGATGTAATCCTCGGGCACGTAAGGCAGTTCGTAGTTGATGACCAGCGGCAAGTCGTCGATGTCCAGCCCGCGCGCGGCGACGTCGGTCGCGACCATCACCTGCACCTTGGCGGCCTTGAAATCGTCTAGCGCTTCCAGGCGTGCCGGCTGGCTCTTGTCGCCATGGATCGCCGTGGTCTTCAGGCCGTCCTTTTCGAGCTGCCGCGCAAGGCGCGACGCGCCGTGCTTGGTCCGCACAAAGCAAAGCACCTGCCACAAATCCCGCGAGGTGACGATGTGCGCGAGCAGCGCCCGCTTGCGCTCGGCCGATACCTTGTAGACGCTCTGCGAAACGGTTTCGGCGGTGGTGTTGCGGCGCGCAACCTCGATCAGCCGCGGGGCGTTGAGCAGTTGGTCGGCGAGCTTCTTGATCTCGTTGGAGAAGGTAGCAGAGAAGAGAAGGTTCTGCCGCTTCGCAGTCGCCGGCAACAGCGCCATGATCCGCTTGATGTCGGGGATGAAGCCCATGTCGAGCATGCGGTCGGCCTCGTCGAGCACGAAGATCTCGACCTGGCCCAGATAGACCGATTTCTGCTCGATGTGATCGAGCAGCCGCCCGGGGGTCGCGACGAGGATCTCGACGCCGCCCCGAACCGTCGGGAGCTGCTGCCGGATGTCGACGCCGCCATAGACGACCGTCGAGCGCAATCCCGTATATTTTCCGTAGGTCGCGATCGCCTCCTCGACCTGGATAGCGAGCTCGCGGGTCGGCGTCAGGATCAGCGCGCGTACCGGGTGTCGTGCCGGTGAGGGGCTGGTGTTGGCCAGCGGCAGCAGTTTTTGCAGGATCGGGAGGGCAAAGCCGGCTGTCTTGCCGGTGCCCGTCTGGGCACCGCCCATGACGTCGAGGCCTTCGAGTATCAGCGGTATTGCCTGCAGCTGGATCGGGGTCGGCGTCGTGTATCCGGCTTCGGCGACGGCCCGGAGGATTTCCGGCCGCAAGCCGAGCTCGGCAAAGCTCTGCGGGGTAGTGCTACTCATGCAATGGTGCTCCTGGCGCGGCCTCTCGCTTCGCGAGTTCCGGTCCAGGCAGCGAAAAATGACTTCGGGACAGCGGGTTTGTCGCCAACGGCAGCGGCCCGGCTGGGGGATCGGCGGTGACCGGAACGGCCGCCGAATTAGTGAATAGTACCTCTAAATGACGGATTTTGCAACCATTTTCTCGCGGCGGACGGCGCGATCGGCTATAATAAAGTGTTTCGCTCCCGCACCGCACCATGACCGGCATTCCACGATGACTGACCCCACCCCGCGCCGAAAACTGCGCAACATCGCGATCATCGCCCACGTCGACCACGGCAAGACGACGCTGGTCGACAAGCTGCTGGTCCAGGCAGGGACGTTCGCCGCCTATCAGCACGTCGCCGAGCGAATGATGGACAGCAACGACATCGAGCGCGAGCGCGGCATCACCATCGTCGCCAAGAACTGCGCGATCGAGTACGGCGACACCCATATCAACATCGTCGACACGCCTGGCCACGCCGATTTCGGCGGCGAGGTCGAGCGCGTGCTGTCGATGGTCGACGGCGTTCTGCTGCTGGTCGATGCGGTCGAGGGGCCGATGCCCCAAACCCGCTTTGTGACGCGCAAAGCGCTGGCGCAGGGCTTAAAGCCGATCGTCGTCGTCAACAAGGTCGACCGGCCGGGCGCGCGTGCCGAGTGGGTGGTCAACCAGACGTTCGAGCTTTTCGACCGCCTGGGCGCCAGCGAGGACCAGCTCGACTTCCCCGTCGTCTATGCGTCTGCACTGAACGGCTACGCATCGCTCGATCCGAATACGACGGGGACCGACATGCGGCCGCTGTTCGAGACGATTCTTGGCAGCGTTCCGGCGCCCGCCGGCGATCCCGATGGGCCGCTGCAGCTGCAGATCAGCGCGCTCGATTACTCGAGCTATGTCGGGCGGCTGGGCATCGGTCGCATCCGCCGCGGGCGGCTCGTCCCGGGCCAGGACGTGATGGTCCTGTCCGGCGACGCCACATCGGTGCGCGGCAAGGTTGGCCAAGTGCTCGGTTTCTCCGGGCTTCAGCGCGCGCCGGTCGAAAGCGCGGCGGCCGGCGACATCGTACTGATCACCGGCATCGATCAATTGTCGATCGGCACGACGATCGCCGCGGTCGACGCGCCCGACGCGCTGCCGATGATTTCAGTCGACGAGCCGACGCTGTCGATGCAATTCCAGGTCAACACTTCTCCTCTTGCCGGCAAGGAAGGCAAGTACGTGACCAGCCGCAATCTGCGCGAGCGGCTGGCGCGCGAGCTTTTGACCAATGTCGCGCTGAAGGTCGAGGATACTCCTGACACCGACATCTTCACCGTCTTCGGGCGCGGCGAGCTCCATCTCACTATCCTGCTCGAGAACATGCGGCGCGAAGGTTACGAGCTCGCGGTATCGCGCCCGCGCGTCGTGTTCCGGGTAATCGACGGTGAGCAGTGCGAGCCGTTCGAACAGCTTTCGGTCGACGTCGAGGATGCGCACCAGGGCGCCGTGATGGAAGCGCTCGGCATGCGCCGCGGCGAGCTGACGCACATGGAATCGGACAGCCGCGGGCGCACGCGGCTCGAATACCGCGTCCCTGCGCGCGGCCTCATCGGATTTCAGGGCGAGTTCATGAACCTGACTCGCGGCACCGGTCTGATCAGCCATGTTTTCGACGGGTACGCCAAGGTCGGCGGCGACATCCCGGAGCGGCGCAACGGCGTCCTCATCTCGGCTGAAGCGGGTGACGCGGTCGCCTACGCGCTGTGGAAGCTGCAGGAGCGCGGGCGCATGTTCGTTTCCCCGGGCGACAAGCTCTACGAAGGCATGGTGATCGGCATCCACAGCCGTGACAACGATCTGGTCGTCAATCCGATCAAGGGCAAGCAGCTGACCAACGTTCGCGCGTCCGGCAAGGACGAAGCGATCGCGCTGACCCCACCGATCCAGTTGACGCTCGAATACGCGGTCGAGTTCATTGCCGACGATGAGCTCGCCGAGGTCACGCCAAAATCGATCCGCATCCGCAAGCGACACCTGCTGGCGCACGAGCGCAAGCGCGCAAGCCGCGAGGCGGCGTAGGGTCGAGATCGACGATTGCGGCGATGACGCGCTTTGCCGTCATTCCACCGCCGACGTAAACTGTCGCGCATGACAATCAATATCTGGCTGGCGGTGGCGGGTGTCGTGCTCGTCGCGATTGCAGCGCTGCTCGCCTTGCTGCTGCTGCGCGTGCAAGCGCTGTACCGCGAAGCGAGCGGCGCGGACACGCGCGCTCGGCTCGACGTGATCGGCGCGCAGAACGAGCGTCTCGAGCGTGAGCTTCGCGTCGAGCTCGCGCAGGCGCGCACCGAGTCTGCGCAGCAGGCGCAGCTAGGGCGTGGCGAGCTGGCCGCGGCCATCAGCCGGTTTGCGCAGGAGGTGCAGACCCTGCTGGGCACGATCGCGCAGATGCAGAACGAGCGCCTGTCGACGCTGACGCATTCCAACGAGGCGCGCCTCGAAGCCGTGCGGGCAACGGTCGAGCAGCGGCTGGAGCTGCTGCGCACCGACAATGCGCAGAAGCTCGAGCACATCCGGCTCACCGTCGACGAAAAACTGCACGCCACGCTCGAGCAGCGGCTGGGCGAATCGTTCAAGCTCGTGTCCGACCGTCTCGAGCAGGTCCACAAGGGATTGGGCGAGATGCAATCGCTTGCGGCCGGCGTCGGCGATCTGAAGAAAGTTCTGACCAACATCAAGACTCGCGGCACCTGGGGCGAGGTGCAGCTGGAGAATCTGCTCGAGCAAATGCTGACACCGGCGCAGTACAGCAAGAACGTTGCCACCCGGCCCGGTCAGTCGTGGCGGGTCGAATTCGCGATCCGCCTGCCGGGCCGCGATGAAGGCAAGAACGAGTTCTGGCTGCCAATCGACGCCAAGTTTCCGCTCGAGGATTTTCAGCGCCTGCAGGACGCCCAGGAAAGGGCCGATCTGGTCGGCGTCGAGCTGTTCGGAAAGGCGCTGGAGGATCGCGTTCGCCGGCAGGCCAAAGACATCCACGAGAAATACATCGAACCGCCGCACACGACGGACTTTGCGCTGCTTTATCTGCCGGTAGAGAGCCTGTACGCGGAAGTCCTCCGGCGTCCCGGCCTTGCCGACCTGATACAGCGCGAGTACCAGGTAACCCTTGCCGGCCCGACGACATTGGCCGCCATCCTGAACAGCCTCCAGATGGGATTCCGCACACTCGCCATCGAGCGCCGGTCCGGCGAGGTATGGAGGCTGCTCGCCGCGGTCAAGACCGAGTTCGGAACGTTCGGCGACATTCTCGCCAAGACCAAGAAACAGCTGGAGATGGTGGGCAACACGCTCGGTGCCGCCGAGATACGATCGCGCTCGATCGAGCGAAAGCTGCGCGGCGTCGAGGTCCTGCCGGAAAGCGAGGCGACGCTTCTTTTGCGCGAACAAAGCGCGATCGTTATCGATATCGAGACCGGGGCCAGCGCGGATCCGGAGCTCGATCTCGAACCGCCGGCGTCCAATAGCGCGAGCTAGGGTTCGCGCCCGCGCAGAAGCATGTTCGGAGCCATCCGCAACTGGCGCCGCCGGCGGACGCTGGCGACGGCGGCGATTCCCGAACCGCTGTGGCGCCAGGCGCTGGACGCGCTGCCGTTTCTGGCGATCTATACCGAAGACGAAATTGCCCGCCTGCGCGAACGCGTCGTCGTATTCCTGTCGGAAAAAAGCATCGTCGGCGCCGCGGGGTTCGCCGTAACCCCGCTGATGCGCGTCCTGATCGCGTTGCAGGCCTGCGCGCCCGCCCTCTGGCTCGATGAGGATTGCTACGACGGCTGGGAAAGCGTCGTCGTCTACCCCGACGAATTCATTATCGCGCGCGAGTACGAGGACGAAGCCGGCGTCGTGCACCGGCACCGGGAGCAGCTGGCCGGCGAGTCGATGCCGGGCGGCCCGGTCGTGCTGTCCTGGTCAGACGTCGAAGCCGGCGCCGACTGGGACAGCGCCGGGATGAACCTGGTCATTCATGAGTTCGCGCACAAGCTCGACATGCGCAATGGCGATGCCAACGGTTGCCCTCCGCTTCCGGCCGACATGCGGCCGAGCGATTGGCAACGGACGATGAACGTCGCGTACGCTCACTTCCGCGCCCGGGTCGAGTCCGGCGAAGACACGGCCATCGATCCGTACGCGGCGGAGAGCCCGGCGGAATTTTTTGCCGTGCTGTCCGAAGTTTTCTTCGCGGAACCCGCGCTGCTGCTGCACGACTATGCCGATGTCTACGATCTGCTGCGACGGTACTACCGGCAGGACCCGGCGCGTCGATCCGAGCTGCTGATGGAATGGGACCACGCGTTGCCGGGCGGCGGCGCCGGCTCAAACGCGGTCTAAAAGCCTGCCCGGGCGGCCTCGACGATGCGATGGCCAAGGGACCGAAGATCACCGCGGCGCAGATGGAGGAAGTGAAGAAATATCGCGCCGAAGGCGAAGCGCTGCACAAGGCCGGCAAGCACCAGGAGGCGCTGGATACGCTGGCCAAGGCCGAAAAGATACTGGGGGTGCCGACCAACTGATACCGCGCGGCAACGTGACGGCGACGCCGATGCGGCCACCCGCATCGGCGTTTTTTTGTCAGCCCGCGGCCTGGCTGAGGACGCTGGCGTAGTCGATGCCTGCCGGCAGCGTTCCCAGCGCGCCGGCGTAGCTTTCCCCCAGGCGCGACGCGCAGAATGCGTCGGCGACCGCCGGCGGGGCGTTCCTGACGAGCAAGGCCGCGCCGATCGCCAGGGCGATATCCGAGGCGAGACGGCGTGCTCCGGCCTCGTCGAGCGCGCCGGCGGTCAGCAACGCGTCGAGCCGCGCGATCTGCCGGTCGAGCTGCGCGTTGCCGCCGCGCGCCAGCGCGAGCTCCGCCAGCAGCGCCGCCACTGCGGCCGGCTCGCGCCGCGCGGCGCGCAGTACGTCGAGACACATGATGTTGCCGGAGCCTTCCCAGATCGAGTTGAGCGGGGCCTCGCGATACAGC
>Ga0207664_10001906_pt1 | contig 13698 bp, 9 predicted proteins | sample LARL83metaG_FD_184349 | JGI IMG/M metagenome (GOLD analysis project Ga0207664, IMG submission 184349) | Corn, switchgrass and miscanthus rhizosphere microbial communities from Kellogg Biological Station, Michigan, USA - LAR L8-3 metaG... | ecosystem: Host-associated > Plants > Roots >...
CAGAACATCACGTACACGGCGAACAAGAACTACTGGCAGCCCGGCCTGCCCAAGGTCGCGAAGGTGCTGTACCCGGCATTCACGTCCAACGACCCGGCCAACAACTACCTCGCCACCGGCCAGGCGCAGTGGGGCAGCCAGTTCATCCCGAACATCGACGCGTTCTACGCCAAGAAGAGCCCGGACCACCACTACTGGTTCCCGCCCTTCGCGTCGGTGTCGGTTTTCCCGAACGAGAAGGTCGCTCCGCTGGACAACGCCGACGTCCGCAAGGCACTCGCGATGGCCATGGACCGGCAGAAGGCGTCGGCCGTCGGTGAGTACGGCTACGAGCCGCCCGGCAACCAGACCGGCGTCGTGACGCCGACGTTCGCCAGTTGGCTCGACCCGTCCGCCAAGTCCGCGGCCGCCGACCTGAACTACAACCCGACCAAGGCCGCGTCGACCCTCGAGGGCCTCGGCTTCCACAAGGGCAGCGACGGGATCTACGTGTCGCCGGCCGGCAAGCGGATGTCGTTCCACATCATCAACCAGGGCGGCTACTCCGACTGGGTGGCGTCGGTGCAGGTGCTGATCCAGAGCGCCAAGGCAGCGGGCATCGAGATCATTCCGGACAACCTGTCGGCCAACGACTACGACGACAAGCTGTTCAACGGGAACTTCGACCTCGCGTACTACGCCGAGACCGCCGGTCCCGCGCCGTACTACGAGCTGCGCCAGTGGCTGTTCTCCGGCAACACCGCGCCGATCGGCCAGCAGGCGTCGACCAACTTCGAGCGCTACAGCGACCCGCAGACCGACTCGTTGTTCAACCAGTACGGCGCGACCACCGATGCCAACCAGCAGAAGCAGATCGTGGCGCAGCTGGAGAACGTGATGGTGACGCAGGTTCCGGTCATCCCGATCACCGAATCGGTCGACTGGTACCAGTACGACACGTCGCACTTCACCGGGTGGCCCACGCCGCAGAACCAGTACGCCATGCCGTCCGCGTTCCAGTACCCGGACATGGGCCAGGTACTGCTGCACCTCCAGCCCAAGTAATCAACCGACAATTCAGGTGAGAGGTCCGCAGGGTGAGTAACGGGAGCAAGTCGTGAGGTATCTACTCCGTCGCCTTGGATTCTTCGTGCTCACCCTGTGGGCCGCCCTGACGATCAATTTCCTGATTCCCCGGCTGATGCCGGGCAGCCCGGCCACGGCGATCCTGGCGCGCTACCACGGGCGCCTCTCGATCAACGCGCTGCACGCCATCGAGGCGTCGCTGGGCATCAGCGATCACCAGAACGTGTTCATCCAGTACTTCCAGTATCTGGGGAATACGGCGACGCTCAATTTCGGTGATTCCGTACAATCGTTCCAACCGGTGTCCCAGATCGTCGGCCAGGCGATCCCGTGGACGCTCGGACTTGTCGGTATCACCACGATCCTGGCGTTCGTACTGGGCACCGGCATCGGCACGATCGCGGCATGGCGCCGGGGCGGCAAGGCCGACAGCATTCTGCCGCCGGTGTTCGTGGTCGGCACGGGTCTCCCGTACTTCTGGGTCGGCATGATGCTGATCATCGTGTTCGCCGAGATCAACCCGTGGCTGCCGGTGGCGCTGGGCATCGACCCCGGTGTCGACGTCAGCTTCGCCGCGATCGGCAACATCCTCCAGCACGCCGTCCTGCCGGCGGCCGCGCTGCTGATCACCACGATCGGCTCCTGGGTGCTGACGATGCGCAACACGATGGTCACCACGCTGGCCGAGGACTACATCCGGATGGCCCGCGCGAAGGGCCTCTCCAACCGGCGAATCATGGTCGACTACGCCGCCCGTAACTCGGTTCTGCCCAATCTGACCGGTTTCGCCATGTCGCTGGGTTTCGTGGTCAGTGGCGCGGTTCTGGTCGAGGACGTCTTCAACTATCCGGGCGTCGGGTTCATGCTGGTGCAGGCGGTGCAGAACGAGGACTTCCCGCTGATGCAGTGCCTGTTCCTGCTGATCACGGTCGCCGTGCTGGTGTCGGTGCTGTGCGCCGACATCGCGACCGCCCTGCTGGACCCCCGAACCCGGAGCGCGAGGTAAACCGCGATGGCGACGATAGACGTGTCCACGGGTGTCGATGAGGCAGCGCCCCTGACCAACCGCCGGCAAAAGCCCAAACGATCGGGTGGTGGCCTGTTCCGGTCGATCCGGTCCAACGGCAAGGCCGTTGCCGGGTCGATCATCCTGGGCGTCTTCGTGATCCTGGCGATCATCCCGCAGTGGCTGGCCCCCGGTGACCCTGGCGCCGAGATCTTCGAGCGGTCCGCCGGGCCGAGCGCGGCGCACTGGCTGGGCACCACGGCGTACGGGCAGGACATTCTGGCCGAGGTGATCTGGGGCGCGCGGCCGGCGCTGCTGATCTCGGTCGCGGCCGGCCTGTTCGCGACGCTGCTCTCGGTGCTGATCGGCGTGACGGCCGCCTATCTGGGCGGTATCGCCGACGACGTCCTCAACGTGTTCACCGACGTGTTCCTGGTGATTCCGACACTGCCGCTGGTGATCGTGATCGCCGCGTACGCCAACAGCCACAGCCTCACCGTGCTGATCATCGTGCTGGTGGTCACCGGATGGTCCTACGGCGCGCGGCAACTGCGCTCCCAGGCACTGTCGCTGCGTAACCGGGACTTCCTACAGGCGGCCAAGGTGCGCGGCGAGCGCCGGTCCTACATCATCGTGTTCGAATTGCTGCCGACGATGACGTCGCTGATCGTGGCCGCCTTCCTCAATGCGGCCCTGTACTCCATCCTCACCGCGGCCGGCCTGGAGTTCCTCGGCCTCGGTGACACCAGCAGCGTCGACTGGGGAACGATGTTGTACTGGGCCCAGAACAACGAGGCGCTGCAGACCGGCCAGTACCTGTGGGCCACCATTCCCGGCATCTGCATCGCGGCGCTCGGCACCGCATTCGCCTTGCTGAACAACGCTTTCGACGAGATCAGCAACCCATCGCTACGCCCGGTTCGGAGGATCCGTGTCGCCAGAACGTCCTCTTGATGGCCCCCTGCTGGAGGTCCGCGACCTGACCGTCGAATACGCGGTCGCGCGCGGTTCGGTGGGCGCCGTGGACCGGGTGAGCCTGAACCTGTATCCCGGTGAGTTCCTCGGCATCGTCGGCGAGTCCGGCTGCGGCAAATCCACGCTGCTGTTCGCGATCGCGCAACTGCTGTCACCGCCGGCCGCGATCACCGATGGCTCGGTGATCTTCAAGGGCCGCAACCTCGTCGGCCTCACCGACAAGCAGTTGGCCAGCTCCCGCTGGCAGGACATGTCCGTGGTCATGCAGAGCGCGATGAACGCCTTCAACCCCGTGAAGACGATCGGCGCGCAGTTCAAGGACGCCATCGACGCGCACACCAAGTGGTCGCGGGAGAAGCTGCGGGAGCGGTCGGCCGAGGTGCTCAAGCTCGTCGGCATCGACCCGGTGCACGTCAACAGCTACCCGCACCAGCTCTCCGGCGGCATGCGGCAGCGCGCGATGATCGCGATGGCGCTGCTGTTCACGCCGGAACTGATCATCATGGACGAACCGACGTCCGCGCTCGACGTGGTCGCGCAGCGGTCGCTGATGGTGCAGATCAAGGAACTGCAACAGAAACTGGGCTTCGCGGTCATCTTCGTCACGCACGACATGTCACTGGTCAGCCACTTCTCCGACCGCCTGATCGTGATGTACGCCGGGCAGGTCGCCGAGGACGGCGCCACCCGGACCGTGTTCGACTCGCCGGCCCACCCGTACAGCAAGGGATTGCTGGAGGCGTTCCCGTCGATCCGCGGGCCACGCGTGCACATGACCGGCATTCCGGGCAACCCACCGGAACTGATCAACCCACCGCCCGGTTGCCGGTTCAGTCCACGGTGTCCGGCCGTGATGCCGGAGTGCACCGAGATCGAACCGGAGCTGTACCCGGTGGGCGACGTCCAGGTGCGTTGCCTGCTGCACCAGAAGATGCCCGTGAAAAAGGACACAGCCCATGTCTGAGCAGTTGATCCGGACCGAGAAGCTCACGCGGCACTTCCAGATCGGCAACGCGTTCTCCCGCAAGACACTGCACGCGGTCGACAACGCGAACCTGGAGATCAACGAGCGCGAGATCGTCGCCCTGGCCGGCGAGAGCGGCAGCGGCAAGAGCACGATCGCGCGCCTGCTCGCGATGGTGTACCAACCGTCGGGCGGGGAGATCTACTTCCGGGGCAAGCCGTTGTCGCACCTGAAGTCCCGCAAGGACGTCATGGCGTACCGCGGCGAGGTGCCGATGGTGTTCCAGGACCCGTTCAGCTCGCTGAACCCGGCGTACCGGGTCTCGCACGGCATCATGCGCGCCCTGAAACTGCACCGGCCGGATTTGACAAGGGATCAACAACAGGCCGAGGCGGAGCGGGTACTGGAGGTCGTCGGCCTCACCCCGCCGGCCGAGGTACTCGACAAGTACCCGTACGAGTTCTCCGGCGGCCAGCGTCAGCGGGTGGGATTCGCCCAGGCATTGGCCTGCCGGCCCAAGCTGATCCTGGCCGACGAGCCGGTGTCCATGTTGGACGTGTCGATCCGGATCGGGCTGCTGAACCTGATGGCGAACCTGCGTGAGCAGGAGGGCGTGTCGTTCCTCTACATCACGCACGACATCGCCAGCGCCCGGTACGTCGCCGACCGGCTCGTGATCATGTATGCCGGGCACATCGTGGAAACCGGCCCGACCGAGGAGGTACTGGGCAACCCGAAGCACCCGTACACGCAGTTGCTGCTCTCGGCGGTGCCCGACCCGCGCGCACCGCTCAACGTGACCGCGGAGACCGACCGAGGCGAACCGCCGAAGGTGGTCAACCCGAAACCGGGCTGCCGCTTCCGCTGGCGGTGCCCGCTGGCCGTCGACATCTGCACGGACGTCACGCCGGAACCGAGGCTGTTGGCGCCGCGTCATTCCGCGGCCTGCCACGTGGCCAAACAGGACGCATCGCTGGTGACCCTGGTCGGTGCTGAACAGGACGGAACCGAATGAAACTCGTCGTCGTTGGTGGCGGTTCCACGTACACCCCGGAACTGGTGGACGGAATCGCGCGATTGTCCGACCGGCTGCCGGTCAGCGAACTGGTGTTGATGGATCCCGACGAACTCCGGCTGGAGCGGGTCGGCGGGTTGTCCCGACGCATCATGTCCGCGTACGGCCATCCGGCCACGGTCCGCGGCACCACCGACCTCGACGACGGACTCGACGGTGCCGGCGCGGTGCTGCTGCAACTGCGCGTCGGCGGCCAGGCCGCGCGCCACCGGGACGAGACGTGGCCGCTGTCGTGCGGCTGTGTCGGGCAGGAGACCACCGGCGCGGGCGGTCTGGCCAAGGCGCTGCGGACCGTGCCGATCGTGCTCAACATCGCCGAACGGGCGCGGAAACTGGCCGAACCGGGCGCGTGGATCATCGACTTCACCAACCCGGTCGGCATCGTGACGCGGGCGCTGCTCGATGCCGGTCACCGCGCGGTCGGCCTGTGCAACGTGGCCATCGGCTTCCAGCGGCACATCGCGGCGCACCTCGGCGTCGAGCCGGAGCGGATCAGCCTCGGTCACGTCGGCCTGAACCACCTCACGTGGGAACGCCAGGTCTTCCTGGACGGCAATGATGTACTGCCGCAGGTCCTGGACTCCTACGGTGACGAACTGGCCGATCACCTCGGCCTGCCGGTGGGCGTGATCCGGCAGCTCGGCGTGATCCCGTCGTACTACCTGCGCTACTACTACGCGCACGACCTCGTCGTCGAGGAACAGCGCAACGAGCCGTCACGCGCGGAGGTCGTAGCCGGCTACGAGAAGGAACTGCTCGACATGTACGCCGACCCGACGCTGAAGGAGAAGCCGTCGCTCCTGGAGAAGCGCGGCGGTGCCTTCTACTCGGAGGCCGCGGTGGCGCTGCTCGCGTCGCTCACCGCGGACACCGGCGACACGCAGGTGGTCAACCTGCGCAACAAGGGCATACTGCCGTTCCTCGCCGACGACGCCGTGATCGAGGTGCCGGCGCGCATCACCGCCAACGGCCCGGTCGCGCTGCCGATCGCGCCGGTCGAACCGTTGTACGCCGGCCTGATCGCGCACGTCACCGCGTACGAGGAACTGGCTGTGGACGCCGCGCTGCGCGGTGGCCGGGACCGGGTGTTCCAGACCATGCTGGCGCATCCGCTGATCGGCCAGATCGACATCGCGGACAAGCTGACCGACCGGTTGATCGCCGAGAACCAGGCGTATCTGTCCTGGGTGGACACAGCGTGAGGCTGTTTTCGGGGGACGACACCGGGGGAACGTCGTGACACTAGTAAGCACACCGGCAGCGGTGCTCGCCATCGACGGTGGCAACAGCAAGACGGACATCGCGCTGATCGCCGCCGACGGTTCGGTCCTGGCCAGCGCGCGCGGCCCCGGCACGTCGGTGGACGCGCGCCGCTTCGAGACGTCGAAGGTCGTGCTCGACGACCTGGTCACCGCCGTCGCCCGGCAGGCGGGTATCGACCCGACCGGCACGATCGCGGCGCACACGTCGGCATTCGTGGCGGGCGTGGACATCCCGGAGGAGGAAAAGCGGCTCGCCGAGGAATTGGCGACCCGCGCGTGGAGTCCGAGCCTGCGCGTCGGCAACGACACGTTCGCCGTGTTGCGCGCCGGCACGCAACGCCCATGGGGCGTCGCGGTCACGTGCGGCGCCGGTATCAATTGTGTCGGCGTGGCACCGGACGGCGAACAGACCCGATTCCTGGCGCTAGGCCGTTTCACCGGTGACTGGGGCGGCGGCCTGGACATGGGCGTCGAGGTGATGTGGTGGGCGATGCGAGCGGAGGACGGCCGCGGCGAGCAGACGGCGCTGAGTTCCGCCGTGGCCACGTACTTCGGCCGCGAGTCGGTGTCCGATGTGGCCATTGGCATCCACCTGGGCGAGATCGACAGCGACGACCTGATCCGCCTGACGTACGTGCTGTTCCAGGTGTCCGACACCGGCGACCCGGTGGCGATGCGCCTGGTCGACCGATTGGCGGACGAGGTCAGCGCGATGGCGTTGGTGGCGATGCGACGGCTGGACCTGGTGAAACTGGACACGGAGGTCGTGCTGGGCGGCGGGCTGCTGATGGCCCGCAACTACCGCCTGATCCAGGGCGTCACCGACCGTGTGCGGGCGGAGGCCCCGACGGCCCAGGTCGGCGTGGTCGAGGTGCCCCCGATCGCCGGCGCTGCCCTGCTTGGTCTGGACCACCTCGGCGTGGAACAGGCAGCCCTCGACAAACTCCGCGATGCCTACTCGACTACGGGCGTGCAGGCGACCGGGTAGCCGAACGCGGCGGTCGCCTTCGGCGGGCGGCGGCCCGCCTTCGCGGGGTTCCGTTGGGCTGCGGGCATGTTGGCGACCGGATACCCATGCGGCGCTTGCTGTCCTGCCAGTCGCAGATGTGCCGGCGATCGGTGATCCCGGTGGCGCTGCTGCCCTCGCTGCGGTGTCGCTCGACCGCGGGTTGGGACGGCGGCCGGGTAGCCGACGCCGAGCGGCCGACAGAGCGGCTGCTCGCGATGCCAGCCAGCCTGCCTTCCGCCGCGCCTCGTCGAAGCCACTCGCCGCACCCGGTCGATGCCGCACTCGCCGCGCCTTGTCGCTGTCGACGGTGTCCGCTGCGCCTCGCCTTGCCGAATGTTCCGGGTCGCCGGGGCGGGCCGTTTCCGGCTAACGAACGAGGATCGCCGTTTTCTCCCGGTTCCGGAGATGATCACCTGATCGAGTGATCATCGGGCCGGTCAGCCCTGTTCGTCGACCTCCACGAGCCAGGACACCAGCCTCGACGAGCCGATCAGTTCTGTGTGCCGAGCCGCTCAACCCTGTTGCCCGACCTCTATGATACGCAGCACCGCGGTCCCCGCTTCGTCCGATTCGGACAGGTCGATCTCGCCGCTGATGCTCCAGTCGTGGTCGCCGGCCGGGTCGTCGATGATCTGCCGTACCGTCCAGCGTTCCGTGCCCTGGTCGATGATCAACAGATGCGGGCCGCGGGCGTTGGCGTCGGCTCCGATCTCGTCATGTTCCTCGAAGTACGGCGCCAGCGCAGCCTCCCACTCCGCGGCGTCCCAACCATCCTCCGCGTCGAGCTCGCCGAGTGCCGCCCAGTCCCGTCGCGCGGCCAGTTCCACGCGCCGGAACAACGCGTTGCGCACCAGAACACGGAACGCCCGCGCGTTGCCAGTCACAGCCGGCGGCCGCTCCTCGATCTCCGTCTCCCCAGCATCCGTGGGATTGCGCAGCTTCTCCCACTCGTCCAACAGGCTCGAGTCGACCTGTCGCACCAACTCGCCCAGCCACTCCGTCAGATCCACGAACTCGTCGGTCTTCGCGTCGTCCGGCACGGTCTGCCGCACCGCGCGGTACGCGTCTGCCAGATACCGCAGCACCAGGCCCTCCGACCTGGCCAGACCATAAAACCCCACGTACTCCACGAACGTCATCGCCCGCTCGTACATGTCCCGCACGACCGACTTCGCCGAGAACGGATGCTCCGATACCCACGGATGCCCCCGCCGGTACAGCGCGTACGCCCCGGACAGCAACTCCTCCAACGGCTTCGGATGACTCACGTCCTCCAGCAACACCATCCGCTCGTCGTACTCGACGCCCTCGGCCTTCAACCGGTTCACGGCCTCGCCGCGCGCCTTGAACTGCTGCGCCGCCAGAATCTGCCGCGGATCATCCAAAGTGGACTCGATCACGGACAGCACGTCCAGCGCGTACCCCGGCGACTCCGGGTCCAGCAGTTCGATCGCGGCGAGCGCGAACGGCGACAGCGGCTGGTTCAACGCGAAGTCCAACTGCAGATCGCCGACGACACGCCAGCGCCGCCCCTCCGCGTCCGGTTCAACCAGCCGCTCGACCACACCCGCCGCCAGCAGCGCCCGGTACACCGCGAACGCGCGCAGAATGTGCTTGCGTTGACGCTCCGGCGCTTCGTGGTTGTCCAACAGCAGATGCTTCATAGCGGCGAACGCGTCGCCCGGCCGGCTGATCACGTTGAGCAGCATCGCGTGGCTCACCGCGAAGCTCGACACCAGCGGTTCCGGCTCGGCCGCGACCAACCGTTCGAACGTCGGCTCGCCCCACCCGATCGACCCCTCCGGCGGCTTCTTGCGCACCACGCGCCGCCGCTTCTTCGGGTCGTCACCGGCTTTCGCGAGCGCCTTTTCGTTCTCGATCACGTGTTCCGGCGCCTGCACGATCACATTGCCGATCGTGTCGTAGCCGGCTCGGCCGGCCCGCCCGGCGATCTGGTGGAACTCGCGCGCGTTCAGCAACCGGGTCCGCGTACCGTCGTATTTGGACAGTGCGGTGAACATGACCGTCCGGATCGGCACGTTGATGCCGACGCCGAGCGTGTCCGTGCCGCACACCACCTTCAGCAAACCGGCCTGTGCCAACCGTTCCACGAGCCGCCGGTACTTCGGCAGCATCCCGGCGTGGTGCACGCCGATGCCGTGCCGGACCAACCGCGACAAAATCTTGCCGAACCCGCTGGTGAACCGGAACCGGCCGATCAGCGCCGCGATCTGCTCCTTCTCCGCACGTGTGCACATGTTGATGCTCATCAGCGCCTGCGCCCGTTCCAGCGCGGCCGCCTGCGTGAAGTGCACGATGTAAACGGGCGCGCCGTGCGTGGTCAGGAGTTCCTCGATCGTGTCGTGCACGGTGGTCAGCAGGTAGTCGAAGTGCAGCGGCACCGGGCGTTCCGCCGACGTGACGACCGCCGTGGACCGGCCGGTGCGCCGGGTCAGATCCTGCTGGAAGAACGTGACGTCACCGAGGGTCGCGGACATCAGCAGGAACTGCGCCCTCGGCAGTTCGATCAGCGGCACCTGCCACGCCCAGCCGCGGTCCGGGTCGGCGTAGAAGTGGAACTCGTCCATCACGACCTGGCCCGCGTCCGCGTCCGCGCCATGGCGCAGCGCGATGTTCGCGAGAATCTCCGCGGTACAGCAGATGATCGGCGCCGTTCCGTTGACGCTCGTGTCGCCGGTCATCATGCCGACGTTCTCCGGACCGAAGATATCGCACAGCGCGAAGAACTTCTCCGACACGAGCGCTTTGATCGGCGCCGTATAAAAGGTGCGGCGGCCCTGCGCCAACGCGGTGAAATGCGCACCGGTCGCGACGAGGCTCTTACCGGACCCGGTCGGCGTGCCCAGGATGACGTTGCCGCCGGACACGATCTCGATCAGCGCCTCGGCCTGCGCCGGATACGGCGTGAGCCCCTGGTCCGTGGCCCAGGTCGTGAAGTTGTCGTACAGCGGGTCCGGTTCGGCCGCGGCGGGAAGCAGATCGGTCAGCGTCATGGTGACACTGATCGTGCCATGTCCTCACTGTGTTGAACTGGGCCGCTCAGCCTTCGCGGCCTACAGCGCATCATCGCGCAGCGGCGCGCCGGCCGCCGGCAGCGTCAAATCGCTGTCGAACGGGAACATCTCGCCCAACGCCAGGTCCGCACCGGCGTGCCGCCACCAGTCCGCGTCCGCCGACGAGTCGACGCCACTCACGACCACAGACCCGCCCGCCTCGTGCGCATCGGCCACGAGTTCGGTCAACGCCCGGTCCAACACCGACGACTTCCCGGCCTGCATACGCGTGGCCGACCGGCATGCCCGTCCGGCGGTCAGCCGCTCGTCCAGCCACACCGTGCGACCGCCAGGTCCTCCAGGCACGACCAGGTCGGCAGCCGCGCCGAACCCGGTCAGCACGATCTCGACACCCTCGTCGGCCAGCTCGTTCATCGTGTCCATCGGTTCCGGCCGGTCGCCGCGCAGCAACCGCACCGGCACGCCGAGACAGAGCCGGTCCGGCTCGATCTCGGTCGACGCCAGCACCGCGAACACGCGATCGGCCAGGTCCGGATCGAGGGCCTGTCCGGCGCTCAGCTCGACCACCAACGGCAGGTCCACCGACGACTCGCGCCGCCACCGCCGCAGCTGCGTCCCCGCCGAGTGCAGCAGCCAGTCGCCCAGCGACAGCATCAGCCCGGTCCGCTCGGCCAGGTCGACGCACCGCTGATGCCCCATCAGCCCGTGCTGCGGATGGTCCCAGCGCAAGCCGGCCATCAGCCCGGTCACGCGGCCGCCGCGCAGTTCGACGCGGGATCGCCAGTGCAGGCCGATCTCGCCCTGGTCCCACGCCGCCGCCATCGTGACGGCCGTCGTGAAGTCGGCCCGGTCGTCCGCGTCCTGGCGCGCGTCGTACAGCTCCCACTGCCGCCGCCCGCGTGCCTTCGCCCGGCGTAGTGCCAGGTCCGACGCGCGCAGCAGCTCGGTCGGGTCGAGATCCTTGCGTGGCCGGTGCACCACGCCGATCCCGGCCGACACGGTGATGCTCCGGCCCTCCACGTGCAGCGGCTCGCCGATCCGGCGATTGATCCGGTCCACCATCGTCGCCACGTCCGGTGTGGTGGCGGCGTTCTCGACGAGAATGCCGAACTCGTCGCTGTCCAGCCGTGCCACGACGGCCTTCTCCTGCGCCACCACGAGTTTCAATCGGTCCGCGACCACCTTGAGCACCTGGTCACCGGCCTGCCGGCCGAGCCCGTCGGTGATCATCGAGAAGCTGTCCAGCCCGAGGTGGAACACGGTCGCGCCGGTGTCCCGGCCGGCCCGGTGCAGCGTGGTCTCCAGGCGTGTGGTGAAGAACTGCCGGTTCGGCAGGCCCGTCACGACGTCGTGCAGCGACTGCAACGTCAGTTGGCGCTGCAACAGGTTCAGCTCGGAGTCGTCCTGCACCACCAGCAGCATGCGGTCCGGCCTGTCCGGTTCGCGTAGTGCGGCCACGGTGAGCGTCACCGGCACCTCGTCGCCGGACTTGCTGATCAGCCGGCGCCGCGTGCGCAGCCGGGGCAGGAACCCCTCGAGCACACTCGCGCACGCCTCCCGCACGAACTGTCCGTCACCGGCCGGGACCAGGTCGAACAGCGTTCGTTCGACGAGTTCGGTCGCGCAGTAGCCGGTGATCGACGTGAATGTCGGATTCGAGTCGATGAACCGGCCGCTGGCCGTGGTGATACCCACGCCGACCGTGGCGTGCGCGAAGATCGCCGCCAGCCTCGCCTGCGCGCCGCCCAGCGCGATCTTGGAGTCGTGGCCGAGGGTGATGAGCGTGCGGTTCAGGTCGTCCTGCTGCTTCAGCGTGTGCTGCCGCACCGCCTCGACGTACGTGGACGACAGCGTGCCGAGCAACGCGATCACTCGCTCCGGCAGGTCGACCACGCCGTGTAGTTCGGCCGACGACATCAGCGCCCGCCCGAGCACGTCGTTGGTCCGTGCAAACGTTATCGGACCGACGCAGTTCAGTTCGACCAGTCGCTCGGCCACTGCGGACGCGGGTTCGGCGGTGAACGGTTCACGGCGTAGCGCGTCGAACAGCGTGTCGACCATCCGCAGCAGTTCGGCCTCGATGTCCGGATAGGGAAGCGGAATATAGGTCGTACTGGTGACCTGGTAAGCCCACTTCCGGGCGATGGAGGCCCGATCGCGTCGGCTTTCCGGGCGCGACCTGTTCGGTCGTACCGGGACCACCGGCTCGTCGTGCATCGGTGATGTCATCCGGTACACACAAGGGTTTCCGGGCCGGAACCCACGCGACGAGCTAGGTGGGATGGCGACACGACGGGTTCACCTCAGAGGGGCTCTGGTAATGCTGTGGCCGGAAGCCTACCCTTTGTCGTCAAGACGGAGCCGCACCCGAACGCAGTTCGCTCGAACGGGTTAATGTTCGGACCAATGTGTTGGCACTTCGTCAGCATGCCGCTCGGTTCGGCGAAGTGAATTTGGCGGTTTTCGGCAATTTGGCTGCCCAGACCACAGTGGACAGTGCTGGTCCGCCCCGCCGATCGGCCGTGGTCGCTGCGTGATCGACACCACTATGCTGGCGCGTCCCGCCAACGCGGACGGGGCACCAACCAGGGAGGACATCACCATGCGAACGTTTGTCAGGCGTCGCCGCATCCTCACCGTCGCAACGGCCGTGCTCGGCCTCGCCCTCGTCTTCGCCGCCCCCGCCGGCGCGGCCGGCCCCACCGTGAATTCCGGCCCCGCCGTGGCCGCCCCCACCGCGCCGGCCGCCTGCGTGTACACCAAGGCCGTGCCCGCCGACCGGTTCAAGGGCCTGCCCGTGTTCGACGCGCACAAGGCCGCGCAGCCCTACATCGTCGTACTGCACACCACCCAGGGCACCATCACGTTCCAGGCGCTGACCGACAAGGCTCCCTGCACCACGTTCTCCTTCCGGTTCCTCGCCCAGCGCGACTACTTCGACCGGACACACTGCCACCGCCTCACGACCCAGCGCATCTTCGTGCTCCAGTGCGGCGACCCGACCGGCACCGGCAGCGGCGGGCCCGGCTATGAGTTCCCGGACGAGAACCTGGCCGGCGCGACCTACCCGGCCGGCACGGTCGCCATGGCCAACGCGGGCCCGAACACCAACGGCAGCCAGTTCTTCTTCACGTGGGCCGACACGAAACTGCACCCGAACTTCACGCCGTTCGGGCGAGTCATCTCGGGCATGGACGTGCTGAAGCGGATCGCGGCGGCCGGTGAGGACGACCAGAACAACCCCGGCGACGGCTACCCGAACCTGTTCGTCGGCTTCCGGAACGTCCAGATCGTGACGCACTGATGA